>ERZ1034842.286-NODE-286-length-23732-cov-117.150061_pt1 | contig 23732 bp, 40 predicted proteins | sample MGYA00520634_ERZ1034842 | MGnify/ENA primary metagenome ERZ1034842 (study PRJEB33766, sample SAMN09781734) | gut metagenome | biome: gut microbiome | host: Homo sapiens | place: Madagascar | study: EMG produced TPA metagenomics assembly of the PRJNA485056 data... | reverse complement strand
ACTGGGGCGCAGCCTCTGCCACGGGCAACCAGGGCGCAGCCTCTGCCACGGGCAACCAGGGCGCAGCCTCTGCCACGGGCAACTGGGGCGCAGCCTCTGCCACGGGGAAAGCGTGTGTGGCTCTAAGCACTGGCATAAACGGCAAAGTAATGGGGAAGATTGGGAACGCCATTGTGTGTGCAGAACGCGGAGACTGGAACGGTAAGACGTACCCCATCAAGGCCATTCTGTCCGCTGTTGTGGACGGGGAAATTATTAAATCTGGTGTCTGGTACACCGTGAAAGACGGAAAGTGGGTGGAGGCAGAGTGACGGACAGAAAGACGAGGACCAGGCAGGAGATGCGCCTGGAGCGGCGGATGGCAGGGTTGTATTTCGCGGCCATTGCCGGACTGCTGCTGCTGTCCCTCTGGTTTTGGGACGCCCTGCTGGCGGCCCTGGAGGCGGCGGCATGGTGAGAGACATTCCGGAGCCGGACCTGGAGCCCAGAGAGCCGGAGGAGATGCCCAAGTGCCCCTGCTGCGGGTGGGAGTGCAGCACTCTTTACCGGGCCCGGGGCGGCGAGATCGTGGGCTGTGAGAACTGCATTGACGCGCTGGATGCCGTGGACAACCGGGATCTGGCAGACTAAGGAGGACGTATGGACGAGCATGAGAACGGGATCTTTCAGATCCAGGACGACCAGGGGGCCGAGTGGGCCCTGAAGAAGATCCGGGAAGCCCGGGAGGAGCAGGCCAAGTGGACCGACTTTTACCGGGGCCGCATGGAGCAGGTGGTGAGCCAGACCCAGGAGACCATCCAGTTTATGGAGGGCCTGCTGCGGCAGTATTTTGCCGGAGTGCCCCACCGGGTGACGAAGGGCGGCACGGAAAAGTACGCCCTGCCCTCCGGGGAGCTGATCTGCAAGCCCGCCGGGATCGACTATGAGCGGGACGAGGGGGCGCTGCTGAGCTGGTGCGAGGCCAACCTGCCGGAGGCAGTGAAGGTGACCCGGAAGGCCAGCTGGGAGAGCGTGAAGAAGTACATCAAGGAGACCGGGGATATCCCGGAGGGCGTGGTGCCTGTAGAGACAGAGCCCACGTTCCAGGTGAAGTGAGGCAGCGTATGGAAAAGATGGAACTTTACGAACAGAGCCGGAGATGCCCGGAGAACGCCCAGCGGCAGATCCAGGCGGGCAAGCTGAAGGGCAAGACGGACATAAACCCCATGTGGCGGCTGAAGAAGCTGACGGAGCTGTTCGGCCCCTGCGGGACCGGATGGAAGGTGGACAACACCGCCTTCTGGACCACTCCGGGCGCGGGGGGGGAGGTGGTGGCCTGGTGCAGCCTGGAGCTGCGGTACGCTACGGAGAGCGGCTGGTCTGACCCGCTGTTCGGCATTGGCGGCTCCATGCTGGTGGACACCCAGAAGGGAAACCTGACCACCAACGACGACGCCTACAAGATGGCCTACACGGACGCCATCAGCGTGGCCTGCAAGAGTCTGGGCATGGCGGCGGACGTGTATTGGAACCAGGACAAGACCAAGTACGACAGGCAGCAGGAGACGGTGAAGCCCCCGCCCATCCTGTGCCAGCGGTGCGGCAATCCCATCAAGGGGTACAACGGCAAGGCCGGGAAATTCACGGCGGAGGAGATCGCCGGGAAGAGCATGAAGGTCTATCACAGCAACCTGTGCTGGGACTGCATGAGAGCGGTGAAGAAGGCCCAGACCGAGCAGGCACAGGCGGAGCAGACGACCCATGAAGACGCCGGTTGACACGGTAAAGGGCCGGATCGTGGGCTATGACGAGCGCACCCAGGAGCTGCTGATCCGGGCACACTACGACGACTGGTACACCATGACCAAGCGGGGGTACAAGGAGTGCCTGGTGCAGCCCCTGGACGCACGGCCCCTGAGCGACCGGCAGAGGAAAATGTGCTACGCCCTGCTGCGGGAGATCAGCGACTACACCGGGCAGGACGTACACTCCGCCAAGGAGTATTTAAAGCTCCGGTTTCTGGCGGATGACTTTGGGGAGACGGCGGACAGGATCTTCAGTCTGTCCAACGCCCCCATGAGTCTGGTGTGCGCTTTCCAGCGGTATCTGGTGCGGTTTATCGTGGAGTATGACATCCCGTGCCGGGTACCCCTTCTGGAGTATGTGGACGACGTACACGACTACATCTACGCCTGCCTGATCGCAAAGAAATGCTGTATTACGGGCAGACCGGCGGAGCTGCACCACATCGACCGGGTGGGCATGGGCCGGGACCGGGACGACATCATCCACGAGGGCATGGAGGTGCTGCCCCTGTACCGGGAGATGCACCAGGAGGCCCACACCATGGGCGACCGGGAGTTTTTCGAGAAGTATCACCTGCCAGGCGGGGTGGTGATGGACAAGACCCTTTGCCGGATCTACAAGGTGAAGGCCAAGAGAGAGGTGAGACAGGCCAGTGGCTGACAGCAGAGAGTACGTCAAGCTGTGGCTGAGCTATGACGATTATTTTCGGGAGTATGACGACGCATCCGTTGGGGCCCTGGTGCGGGCCATGATCGCATACCGGAGGGACAGGACGGAGCCGAAGTTTTCCGGGCCGGAGCGGTTCATCTGGCCCGCCATGAAGCGGGACATGGACGAGTCCATCAAGGCTCAGGAAGAGATTTCCGCACGATGCAGCGAGAACGGGAAAAAGGGTGGCAGGCCAAAGGCGGAAGGGAAAGCCACCCCTTTCTCGGAAAAGCCAGAAAAGCCACCGCTTTTTTTGGAAAGCCAAAAAAGCCAAGGTCAAGGTCAAGGTCAAGGTCAAGGACAAGGTCAAGGACAAGGTCAAGGAGATATATCGCGCGCGAAGCGCTTCACACCCCCCACGCTCGCAGAGGTTCAGTCCTATGTGGCTGAACGCCATTCGGCGGTAAATCCGCAGGAGTTCATTGACTTCTACGAATCCAAAGGCTGGATGGTCGGCAAGACCCCCATGAAAGACTGGAAAGCGGCTTGCAGAAATGCGGAGAAGTGGGACCGGTGGGCAAGGCAGAAGCCAAAACAGCCGTTTGTCTATGACTACGGCAGCACGGAGGGAAGCCTATGAACACGGAATCCATCATTGACGCCATCGCCAGGGCCAGCGCCCAGCGGCCCGCTCCTGGGGACTACATGAAAGACGGCCTGCTGTACTGCGGCCACTGCGAGACGCCCAAGCAGTGCAGGATCAAATTTCACTTTGGGGAGCGGATCGTGGGCTGTCAGTGCGCCTGTGAACAGCGGCGCATGGAGGCGGAGAAGAAGGCGGACGAAGCCAGAGCCTTAGACCTGAAGATCCGAACTTTGCGCGCCAACGGCATCCGGGACAAGGGGCTGGTGGACTGCACCTTCCGGGGGGCACGGATGACGCCGGAGCTGGAGAAGTGCCGCCGGTACGCTGAGCACTGGCGGGAGATGCGGGAGGAAAACAGCGGGCTGCTGCTGTGGGGCGGGACCGGGAACGGCAAGACCTACGCCGCAGCCTGTATTGTGAACGACCTGATCGACCGGGGGATCCCAGCCATGATCACCAGCTTCCCCCGCATCCTGAACGCCGGGTGGGACAAGACCCAGATCGCCCAGGAGATGCGGTATTACCAGCTGCTGGTGATCGACGACCTGGGGGCTGAGCGGCGCAGCGACTACGCTCTGGAGACGGTGTACATGGTGATCGACGAGCGGTACAAGGCCAGGAAGCCCCTGATCGTGACCACCAACCTGACCCTGGACGAGCTGTGCAAGCCGCCCAGCATGGAGTATCAGCGGATCTACGACCGAATCCTGGAGATGTGCGTGCCCCTGTCCTTCAGGGGGGAGAGCATCCGCAGGGGGAAAGCGAACGAGAAAATGCGGAAGGCAAAATTACTGTTGGAGGGATGACCGTGGAGAGAAACATAGACAAGATCAAACGGCTGGAGTATGAGCTGGAGCGTTACCGGCAGAAGGTAGACCGGCAGGAGGCGGAGCTGGCCCAGCTGCGGCCCAACGCCAAGACGGCACTGGACGGGCTGGCGGCGGCCCACGCCACCATGAACGCCAACATGGCGGTGCTGGCCATGTGGTACGGCCAGAAGGAGGGGGACGGCTGGACGCTGGAAATGCCCCTGTTTGACCCGGCCAGGATCTTAGAGCGCTATAAAGTGAGCGCACAGCAGGAGGAGGACGGCTATTTGATCCGGGTGACCGTGGAGACGCCGGAATGATCCGGTTCGAGATCCAATACCCCCAGGGGAAGAAGGGCAAGAGCAGCTGGAATCGCCGGTTCGGCATGAACGCCTACTACGCCGGGAAGAGCTGGCCGGAGCGGAAGCGGGACGCCGAGGAGCTGCACATGATCGCCCGGGCGGCCATGCACCGGGCGGGGATCACGCCGGGGGTGATCAGCAGTCCGGCACAGGTGCGGTTTTACTGGGCGGACGGCCTGGATATTGACAACCACGCAGTGCTGGGAAAGGCCATTGTGGACGCCATGAAGGGGTATCTTCTGGCGGACGACGGGCCGAAGTATGTCCGGAAGGTCTCCCATGAGTTTTGGGAGGGGGACTGCATCCGGGTGGAGGTGGAAGCGCTCCATGGGGCGGCACAAAAAGGATGAAGATCATCCCGTCTACGGAATGGACAACAGGGACCTGGTCTGGCGGTGCCTGCACTGCAAGCGGCCCGAGTGCAACAACTGCATGGGCTCGTTTTACGCGGACGTGCGGGCGTGCATCCGGGAAGAGGCAAAGCAGGCCAGGGAAGAATACGAAAAGGAGCACGGAATATGTTAAATCACATTGTTATCATGGGAAGACTGGGCAAAGACCCGGAGCTGCGGCGGACCCAGAGCGGGGTGGCGGTGGCCACCTTCAATGTGGCGGTGGACCGGGACTTCAAGGACAAGGCCACCGGCCAGCGGGCCACGGACTGGATCACCTGCGTGGCATGGCGGAGCACGGCGGAGTTTGTGGAGAAGTATTTCGCCAAGGGCAGCCAGGTGCTGGTGGCGGGCCGCCTGCAGATTCGGGAGTGGACGGACAAGGACGGCAACAAGCGCATCAGCGCCGAGGTGCAGGCGGAGAACGTATACTTTGCCGGGGCCAAGACAGAAGGCGGACAGAGAGAGCTGCCGGAATTCGAGGTGATGGACGATGACGACCCCGACCTGCCCTTCTGAGACGAAGAACATCTACTATCCCTGCGACCTGTGCTACGTCAAGGACGACTGCCGGAGCACAGGCGGGTGCTGCCGCTGGAGGGCGTGGTTCCGGGCCTACTGGGCGGAGCTGAGGAGACGGTATGCTAAGAATTACAGTGGAGATTGATGCCCACAGGGCGGACGCCCAGGGGGCGAAAGAGGCCATTGCGGCGGATTTAGAAAAATACGGGGATGTACGGGTGGTGCAGGTACAGGAGGTACAGCCCCGGCAAATGGAGGTTTGGAAATGACAGGGTATGAGATGATGAAACGGGGCGTGCTCCGTGTCCGCCTGGACGAGGGGGCCTATCTGCCCCAGCGGGCCCACGACACCGACGGGGGGCTGGATCTGCGCACGCCGGTGGACGCCTACGTCCGGGCCGGGGGCAGCACGGTGATCGACACCGGGGTGCATATCCAGCTGCCGCCCGGGACGGTGGGGATGCTCAAGAGCAAGAGCGGACTGAACGTCAAGAATGGGATCGTGTCCGAGGGCGTCATTGACGAGGGCTACACCGGGACCATTCTGGTCAAGCTGTACAACCACGGCGCCGAGGCTAAGCAGTTTAGCCGGGGGGACAAGATCACCCAGCTGGTGGTGCTGCCGGTGTTGTACGTCAAAGTGGAGCAGGCGGAGGAGATCCAGGGCGGAGACCGGGGCGACGGTGGGTTTGGGAGTACGGGGAGGTAAAAATGCTTGACCTTAACCAGTGCTACCGGATGGACTGCATGGATGGCATGGCGCAGTTCCCGGACCAGTATTTTGACCTGGCCGTGGTCGATCCTCCTTACTTTTCCGGACCGGAACGCCGTGGATACTACGGACGGAGGGACGGCGGTATACTTGGAAAGCGGAATGAGTATCACATAGCGGCGGACGCCTGGAAGGTGCCGGACGAGCGGTATTTTCAGGAGCTGCGGCGCGTGGCAAAACGGTACATCATCTGGGGCTGTAACTATTTTTCGTACCCCATGCCGCCGGGGCGCATTGTGTGGGACAAGTGCAACGGGTCCAGCAGCTTTTCGGACTGTGAGCTGGCCGCCACCAACATCCACGACAGTGTGCGCCTGATCCGGTATATGTGGAACGGCATGATGCAGGGGAAAAGTCTTGCGGAAGGCGATGTGATGCAGGGAGACAAGCGGAAGAACGAGAAGCGTATCCACCCAACACAGAAGCCGGTGATCTTGTATGACTGGATTTTCGGGAAGTACGCCCTTCCGGGGTACAAGGTGCTGGATACCCACTTGGGGAGCGGGAGCAGCCGGATTGCGGCCTATAAGGCGGGGCTGGATTTCGTGGGATTTGAGATCGACCCGGCCAATTTTGAGGCGGAGGAACAGCGCTTTGCGGAGTTTGCGGCCCAATTATCTTTGTTCTTAGGGGGGCAAAATGAAAGTTTTAATAGCCTGCGAAAAATCGCAGGAGGTATGTAAGGCGTTCCGGGCCCTGGGGCATGAGGCTTACTCCTGCGACATCCAGGGCGGGCCCCGATGGAATAATGAGTATGGGAGTACGGGGAGGTAAGGCGTGAACATCGTATCTTTCGGCGGCGGGACAAATAGCACCGCAATGATCATCGGAATGTATCTGCACAAAATCCCTATTGATCTGATTTTGTTTGCAGACACCGGAGGCGAGCAGCCGCACACCTACGAGTTCATGGAGACATTCAATGAGTGGCTGGTGAAGCATGGGATCCCGAAGATTGTCTCCGTGGAGTATCACGACAAGGATGGGAATCGGCTGACGCTGGAGCAGGAGTGTATCAACAGCGGGACGCTGCCCTCCATTGCCTATGGGTTTAAGCGATGCTCGTTAAAGCACAAGATCGGCACGCAGGAAAAATTCTGCAACAACTACCAGCCATGTAAGGACGTGTGGGCCAGCGGGCAGAGAGTCCACAAGTTTATCGGATACGATGCCGGTGAGACCCGGCGCATTCAGCACGCAGCCCTGACGGACGAGAAGAACAAAAAGTATGAGCACCACTATCCCCTCTATGTGTGGGGTTGGACCCGGGATGAGTGCGTGCGCGTGATCGAGCGGGCCGGACTGCCGAGACCGGGGAAAAGTTCATGCTTCTTTTGCCCAAGCATGAAAAAGAAAGAGATCCAGGCCCTGTGGGAGAAATATCCGGATCTGTTCCGCCGGGCAGTGGAGATCGAGCACGGGGCGGAAGCGACGAACGTTAACGTCAAAGGGCTGGGGCGTAACTGGTCTTGGGAGAGCTACTACAACGAGTTCCTTTTGAACAAGGAGCTTGAGGACGCACAGATCACCTTTGACGAGTTATTCCCGGACAGCCCTGGCGGCTGTTTGTGCGGGGCACCGTGCGGGTGCTGCGACGGATGAGGAGGGGAAGGATGAAAGTGCTTGAGTTATTTGCCGGGACGCGCTCTATAGGGAAGGCGTTCGAGGCCCGGGGCCACAAGGTGTACTCCGTAGAGTGGGACAAGCGATTTGACCACATCGACCTATATGCTGACATCCTAAAGCTGACTGCGGAGGATGTTCTGCGGGAGTTTGGGCGACCTGATGTGATCTGGGCAAGCCCGGACTGCGCCACATTTTCTATCGCGGCCATCAGCCACCACAGGCGGAAAAACCCCGAGACAGGAAATTTGGACCCCGTGAGCGAGTATGCCAAGTTTTGCGATGCAGTGGACCAGCACGTGCTGCGGCTGATCTTAGCATTGACCCCGACTTACTGGTTTATAGAGAATCCGCGTGGAGGAATGCGAAAAATGACGTGGATGGAGGGGCTTCCCCGGTACACCGTCACATACTGTCAGTACGGGGACACCCGAATGAAGCCCACGGACATTTGGACAAACCATCCGCTGCCCAGATTTAAACCGCCTTGTCATAACGGCGACCCGTGCCATATCTCTGCCCCGCGCGGGGCCAAAACGGGGACGCAAGGGCTGGCTAGCAGCGTGGAGCGGTCTGTCATCCCGGCTGCATTGTGCGACCATATCGTAGATATTTGTGAGGAGGCGGAGTGGAATGTCACAGTCTGTTAAATTGCCATTTAAGTTTTCGTATACGCAGCCGTCATTAGATTGGTTTGAGACTATCAACGTAGAGATCAAGCCAGACGACTACTATTATTTTAAACTCCAGCGGAGATATGGCCCTGACTGGTGGCTTATCGGACAAAATCCGCCCCCAGAAAATTCTACACGGCTCGAATGGTCGGAAACAGAGCTCGGGAGAATTTCCTGCCGTGACATTGCAAAGTTTGTTGGGTGGGCGAGAATTGACGGTGGTGGAAGCAAAATTGTTGAGATCTCGGCAATTAGCGGCTCGTTCGACCTTCTTCGCGAAATTAAAGCGCTTTTGCTTAACCCCGGCATCGCCCGGGCCATGGCGGAGCAGTGGGGAGGATTGGAGGTTGAATGATGGGAAATGTTAATTGCCTGCGTTGCCGCTTTAGGCATGAGGACAACGGGAACTGTACTGCGGTCGGCGGGTTCTGCACGGCGGTTGAGGCTGCCCACTGCCCACTGCTGCGGGAATATTTGGACACGGGGCTGACGCCGGAAGAAGTTTTGCCGAAAAAAATGGCGGACGAGATTGCGATGAAACTTTTGCGCCTTGCGGATTTGGAAAGTTTTGCTCCGTATGAGCGGCTACGCAAATTGGCCGAAGCCGACAAGGACGGGCAGCTGGTGGTGCTGCCGTGCAAGGTGGGCCAGCGGGTGTTCGCCTTGCTGGACACGGATAAGCATATAAGCGAGTGCGAGGTCAAGCAGATTGGTATGGGCAATAAAATCGGCTTTATTGGCCTTGAGCCAATAGGAGCCAGAGGGCGGGAGTATGGCGTATCGCTAAACGGATTTGGCAAGACCGTATTCCTCACCCGCGAGGAGGCGGAGAAAGCATTGGAGGCGATGAAGGATGAATGAGCTAAAACTTTGCCCGTTCTGCGGTAGTGACCGAATAGAAACCTATGATTTAGGTCATCAAGAAACACCATGTTGGTTTGTTACTTGTAATAATTGTGGCGCTGAAATATCAGGTTTTTGGCAAGAAAGTGGAGCGATCGAAGCATGGAACAGGAGGGCTGACAATGACACTAACTGAGATGTTTACAATTTGTGAATCGTGCGTATATGCGCCATGTCTTTGTGGGAATGACCCTGAGAACTGCGTGGCGTCTGTGACAAAGGGATGGGATTTGGGAATTGGGAAGGATTTTGTTCTCACCCGCGAGGAGGCGGAGAAAGCATTGGAGGTAAAAGATGGATGATGTAAAAATTGAGATTGGCTATGCACTGCCGAAAGAGGAATGGGAGAAAGCCGCTGACAATCTGGAGCAGGTGGGAAAAATTATGGCCATGTGGCTCCTGAAGAAAAATTTTGATGGCCGCGGGCAAGAGGATGCGGAGGATTTTCTGGCCGATATCACACTTGCATCAGTAGCCATGAGATATGTGGCCAATTGCGCAACGGAGAAGTGCCGAATGATTCCGGTGCCGAATCCCAGACATGGAAAGGAGAAGGAAAATGGCTGAATACATTGAGCGTGAAGCACTGATAGGCGACTTGACCGCTGCTATGGATCATCGCGGCATGGGACAGGTTATTGGACAAACCCTCATTAGATATGTTAAACGTCAACCCGCCGCCGACGTGGCCCCGGTGGTGCGCTGCAAGGACTGTAAGCACAGAGGATGGGTCCAAGAGCCTTGCCACGGGAGAAGTGTTGATTGTTGCAAAGTCTGGGGCTGCACTTTACAGGATTTAGAATTAACGTTTTGCAGTTACGGCGAGCGAAAGGACGGTGCTGACCATGGAAAAGAAAAAATATGACCCTATCAACCATCCAAAGCACTACTGCCGGGAGGACGGTATGGAGTGTCTGGAGGAGATGGAGCTGGTATTCGGGGCAAATGCGGTGCGGACCTTTTGTCTGCTGAATGCCTGGAAGTACCGCTACCGGGCGGCGGACAAGAACGGGGCACAGGACCTGAAAAAGAGCGACTGGTATATGCAGAAATATCGGGAGCTGTCCCCCAGAAAAGAGCCGTATGACTAAGGCAGAGCTGAAGAAGGCGGTGAGCTACCAGATTTTCTGCCGCCGGACGGCCAGGGGCATCAGCCAGCCGATGCTGGCGTATATGCTGGGAGTGCATGAGCGCAATGTGCGGCGGTGGGAGAGCCGGGACGGGCTGCCCTCGCCGGTGATGCTGTGCCGCATGGCGGAGATCTTTGGCTGCACTACCGACGACTTACTGGGAAGGAGCAAAGAGAGAGATGGCAAGCGGGTTTCTGGAGCGGCAGCGCCGGATACAGGAGGAGGCCATGGCCACGGCGGAGCGGATCACGCGGCAGTATGACATCGACTGCTGGCAGATCGCACTGGCCAGGTATGACAAGCTGGAGCTGGGCTACCAGCGGATCATGGAGCTGACGGAGCTGGCCCAGCAGGTGCGGCGGGAATACGCCGGGGCGATCACCCGGGACAACGAGCAGGACTACTACCGGGTGCACATGGACCGGGAGCTGCAGGAGATCGCCAAGCACCACATGACGGTGATCCCCTTTGAGACACGCTACCCGGAATTAAAACGCTACACAGGGAGATAGAGAGAATGAACCGCGAACAGTGCCGACACTGCATTTACTACAAACAGTTTTCTTCGGTAAAGATCGATATGGCCTGCCACTACATGCTGGATACGGGGATGGCCAGAGTGAGGGAGGGGGACAAGTGCTACTCCCGGCTGACATTAAAGCAGGCAAAAAAGCGGGGCTTTGACGCGCCCCTGACGCAGAGATGAGAAAAGAGCGTACCCAGAGGTGGGTGCGCTCTTTTTTCTGTGTCAAGGGCAAAAAAGAAAAACCGGGCAAGTTTGTCCGTGTTTTTTTCTTTAACCAGATGAGACAATAGACGCGGCGGGAGCCCCGACCGCCCAAAACCTCCTGTGACCTGCGGTGCGCCACCGTGCCGCAGGGCATATGCAGACATAGCTCAGATGGCAAGAGCCACCGGTTTTATTGGGCCGGGAGTAAGGGTCGCGGGTTCGAGCCCCGCTGTCTGCGCCAAGTCGCTTGATCCGTGTATGGAGCGGCGAGAAATAACACGGTTGCCGGGGAGCGTGCCGCCCGTCCGGCGGAAAAGGCGGCTTGAAACGGGAAATGTGCGGCCCCTCGAGGGCGGGTAGATCTGCTGCAGTGGAGCCAGGGGCGGGGGCCGGCAGCAAAAACAGGAGGGAGTATGGAAGTCACAAAGCGGCGGCTTGCGGACATTGTTCCGTATGCAGCCAACGCAAAGAAGCACGACAAGAGGCAAATCAACAATGTTGCGGAGAGTATAAAGCAATACGGCTTTGTGCAGCCGATTGTGATTGACCGTGACGGTGTGATTGTAATCGGCCACTGTCGCGCTATGGCGGCGAAGAAGTTGGGCATGGAAGAAGTGCCGTGCGTGTGCGTGGACGATCTGACACCGGAGCAGGTGAACGCCCTGCGGCTGGTGGATAACAAGAGCAACGAGAGCGACTGGGACCTTGACCTGCTGGCGGATGAACTGCCTGGTCTTGACCTGTCGGCGTTTGACTTTGATTGGGGGCTGCGTGATGAACTCGACACGTCAGTTGTAGAGGACAACTACGATCCTGTTTTACCGGCAGAGCCGAAGAGCAAACTTGGCGAAGTGTACCAGCTTGGAGACCATCGCCTTATGTGCGGAGATAGCACGTCTTTGACAGACGTACAGAAGCTCGTAGGGGGGGCACAAATGGATTTGCTGCTCACAGACCCTCCGTACAATGTGGACTATCAGGGCACCGCCGGTAAAATCAAGAACGATAACATGGAAGATGCAGCCTTTAGGCAGTTTCTGACGGATGCTTTCTCCAATGCGGCGATGGTCATGAAACCAGGCGCTCCGTTCTACATCTGGCATGCAGACAGTGAGGGGTATAACTTCCGTGGTGCGTGTAAAGATTCGATGCTGCGCGTCCGGCAGTGCCTGATTTGGGTAAAGAATTCCCTTGTAATGGGGAGGCAGGATTTCCAGTGGAAACATGAACCTTGCCTGTACGGAGAGAGTGAGATTGAAGAGGATGCGCACGAGCCTTGTCTTTACGGATGGACGGAAGGGAAGAAGCATTATTTCTTCAAGAACCGCAGACAGACAACCGTTCTGAATTTTGACAAGCCGGTCAAGTCTGCGGAGCATCCGACCATGAAGCCGATTAAGCTGTTTGATTATCAGATGCAGTGCTCTAGTAAGCCGGGAGAGAATGTTCTCGATTTGTTCGCTGGTTCCGGCACAACGATCATGGCAGCGGAGCAGAACGGCAGACATGCTTTCTACATGGAGTACGACCCGAAGTACGCAGATGTTATCGTTGACCGGTGGGAGAAGTTCACAGGAGAAAAGGCGGTGCTTTTGCATGACGATTGAAGAAGCACAGGCGATCATTGCCAAAACAAGCAGCCCACACTTAAAGCGGGATATGGAGAAGTTTATTAAACGACAGCAGAGAAAGGAGGGCGCGTATGGCAAGGCCAAGAAAGGTGATAGATCAGAAGCAGTTCGAGAACCTCTGCGGCCTGCAATGCACGCTTGAGGAAATCTGCGGCTTTTTCGACGTTTGTACCGATACGCTTGAAGCGTGGTGCAAGCGCACATATAAGGCTAATTTCTCGGAAGTTTTTGCTAAAAAGCGCGGCATGGGGAAAATCTCCCTACGCAGAAACCAGTGGCAGCTTGCGGCAAAGAATGCAAGCATGGCTATTTGGCTCGGGAAACAGTACCTTGGACAGCGTGACGTCGTTGAGCTTGGCTTGCCGACGGACAACACGCAGGAGGACGCATTGAGCGTAAGCCTGCGTGAAATGGCGGAAGGGTTGGAGAGTGATGATTAGCCCGAAACAGAAGAAGATCCTTGCGTTTCCGTATTCCAAGTATGACGCGCTGATCTGCGACGGCGCTGTGCGTTCCGGCAAGACCTCCATAATGATGTGGGCGTTCGTCCGCTGGGCGATGGAGAATTTCAGCGGTCAGCGGTTTGGCGTATGTGGCCGCACGGTTGACAGCTGCACCAAAAACATTATCGTGCCGTTTACGGCGATGGGCCTTGCGAAGGAACGTTATATTATTCGCTGGCGGCGCGGGGACAAGGTGATGGAAGTGCGGCGAGGAGCCGTGACGAATTACTTTGAAGTGTTCGGTGGCAAGGACGAGGCCAGCTATACACTGATTCAAGGCCGCACGCTGGCCGGTGTGCTGCTGGATGAGGTAGTGCTGATGCCGCGCTCGTTTGTGGAACAGGCGCTTGCACGTTGCTCTGTAGACGGTGCAAAGCTGTGGTTCTCTTGTAACCCTGGAAGCCCGCACCACTGGTTCTACCAGGAATGGATTAAGCGGCACCGTGAGCGGAACACACTGTATCTCCATTTCGAGATGACTGACAACCCAGGCTTAAGCGAAAGAACACTTGAGCGCTATGCGAATATGTACGCCGGTATCTTTTATGACCGCTATGTTCGCGGCCTGTGGGTGGCGGCGGAAGGTGTTGTTTATAAGGACTTTGCTAACAACACGGAGAAGTACCTGATTGATGATCCGTTGCAATGGGCGGCAGAGAATAGCACCAGGTTTTCAATCATTTCCATTGGAGTTGATTTTGGGGGGACCAAATCAGCGACCAAGTTCCAGGCGACCGGAATCACACCAGAGTTCCGGGTGGTTGCGCTGGAAGAAGAATACATCAAAAACGAAGAGATTGACCCCGACGCGCTGAACCGGCGTTTTTCCACGTTCTGCCGCCTGATTACATCAAAGTATGGCAACAGCCAGACACGCGCAGATAGTGCAGAGACGGTGCTGATCCGGGGCCTTGCCCACACAGCGCAGGTGCAGCAGCTTGGCACGCAGGTCAAAAACGCCCTAAAGCTGCAAATCACAGACCGGATCAGGCTTGTAGTCCTTCTGATGAAACAGGGCCGGTTCAAGGTGTCCCGGAATTGCCCGCACCTTATCAATGCGCTACAAACCGCAATTTACGACCCTGACAAATTCGAGGATGAACGCCTCGATGATGGCACGTCAGACATTGACAGTCTTGACGCCATGGAATATTCCTTGGAGCCTTACTATAAAGCCATTGAACAGGCGGGGCATAGAACAGGAGTTTACGCATGAGTAATGCAGTCATCGTAAAACTGAATGAACTGGGCTATACCACGATCCCCGAAGCGTTTTACGCCAAGGTCGCAGAGTGGAAAAGCTGGTATCAGGGGAACGTTAAAGGTTTTCACAATTACCGGGTGCGCAATGGTGAGAGCATGGTAACCTGCAAGCGGTATTCACTCGGTATGGGGAAAAAGCTGTGCGAGGACTGGGCAAACCTCCTGATGAACGAGAAGGTCCAGATCACGCTGGAGGGAAAGAAAGAGCAGGAGTTCATTGACCGGGTGTTGATGGAAAATAATTTCACCGTCAAATCCAACGAAATGCAGGAAATGAAATCAGCTCTTGGTACCGTGGCGTACATTCCTCGCGTGGTAGGCCAAGAAGTCAATGAGGGTGGAGAGGTTGTCCCCGGGGATGCATCTGGAATCATCCTGGACTATGTGACCATCGAGAACATTTACCCGCTGGCGTGGTCTAACGGCTATATCAGCGAGTGCGCATTTTCTTCTGTTGCGTCGCGCGATGGCCATGATTACCTGTATTTGCAGATTCACCACAAAGAGGACAGCGGCGAATATGTTATTGAGAACCGTATTTATCGGTATGACAATGAAATGCTTGCAGACGAACAGCTGGTCAATGTAAAGGGCTTTGAGAATATCCCGCCAATGGTGCATACCGGCAGTGATAAACGGCAGTTTGTAATTGACCGGCCTAACATTGCCAATAATTTCAATTATCTGCTGCCGACTGGTATTTCGGTTTATGCCAACGCCATTGACGTGCTGCAAGGCGTAGACATTGCTTATGACAGCTATGTTAACGAGTTCAAGCTTGGTAAGAAGCGGATCATGGTAAAACCGTCCGCTGCCCAGTATGTAGATGGTCAGCCTGCTTTTGACCCGTCTGACGTTGCGTTTTATGTGTTGCCGGATGATGTGACTGATGGTGCCGTTATTCAGCCCATCGATATGACGCTGCGGACGGCAGAACACAATACAGGGATTCAAGATCAGCTCAACATTTTGTCCAGCAAATGCGGCTTCGGTGAAACTTATTATCGGTTTGACGGTGGCAGTGTAGCGACGGCTACGCAGGTAATCAGCGAGAACGGTACCATGTTCCGCACCATAAAAAAGCATGAAATTGTGCTTGAACAGGCATTAACAGAGCTGTGCCGCATCCTTCTTCGGCTTGGGAATACCGCAATGAACGCTGGGTTAGATGAAGATGTTGAAATTTCAATTGATTTTGACGATTCCATCATCGAGGACAAAGCCACTGATTTTTCCCGGGACTTGCAACTCCTTAATGCTGGAATTATGAACGATTGGGAGTTCCGTATGCGTTGGATGAATGAGGATGAAGCCACCGCAAAGGCAGCACTGCCGAAGGCACAGGATATGGCGGACGAAGCAGAAGAAGAGATTGAGTGAGGTGACAGCGTATGAGGGCGTACCCGTTTGACCCGTCTACGCTTGACGCACTCCCGGAGGATCTGGCTGAATTGTTTCGGGCGCTTGAGATTACACTTTTGGAGGGAATTTGCTCTCAGTTGAAAGAGGCGGATGAGCTGAACGAGGCAACAGTACAGAGCATCCGGGCCTTGCGCTCACACGGCATCAATTTGAATGAAATCAAGAAAGCGATCCGCAGAACATCCGGCATCAGCGAAACGAAACTAAATAAATTACTGGATGATGTGGTGGAGCGGAACCAGAAGTATTACACCAACCTGATTGACCTTGCGCATATCACACAGCCTGAGACGTTGGTTGACGCTGCGGAAGTGGCGGCGATCAGGGCACAGACGCTTGATACATTCCACAATCTGACCGCCTCCATGGGTTTTCTCGTGGACGCCGGTCGCACGATGCTCCCGCCAGCCAAAGCGTACCAATGGGCGCTTGACAGCGCAGTGTTGCAGGTGCAGAGTGGTGCAATTAACTACAACCAGGCAATTAAAACGGCTGTGAAGGAGCTTGCAGACAGTGGGTTGAAAGTGGTTGATTACGAAAGCGGACACAGGGACCAAGTCGATGTTGCCGTGAGACGGGCCGTAATGACCGGCGTATCTCAAATCTGTGCCAAGTACACGGAGCAATCCGCAGAGTATCTGGACACACCCTATTTTGAGGTATCGGCTCATATTGGAGCGCGTGATAAACCTGGGCCGTCCCCGTGGTCATCGCATAAGGATTGGCAAGGCCGAGTTTACAGCATCCATGCCGGGGATATCTACCCGAGCATTTACGAGGTTTGCGGCCTGGGTGCTGTTGACGGCCTGGAAGGAGCAAACTGCCGCCACAGGCGGTTCCCGTTTGTCGAGGGCGTGTCCGAGCGCACCTATACGGATGGACAGCTGGAACACATTGATGATGGTCACGGATGCACGTTTGACGGGAAGGAATACACGGCATACGAGGCAACCCAGATTCAACGCCGTATTGAACGGACGGTTAGAAAGCTAAAGCGCGAAAAAGCCGCCTACAATGCCGCAGGATTGCACGAAGATGAGACTGCGGTAAACATACGGCTGCGGCGGTTAAACGCTAAATACAAGGCGTTCAGCGCGGAAGCTGGCCTGCCGGAGCAGCCGGAGCGCATGAAGGTGCTGTACCAAGATAATGCGGTGTCCAAGACTGCGTCAAGCACGGAAACGTCGATTCCCAAGAATCGGGAGTTTTACACCGAGGAAACGGGAAAATGGCGCGAAACGGCTACTCCGAACAGTCATGTAGTGCGAGACTTACAAGAGCACACCGTAAACGGGATTACATATAAAGTTGACGGACATAATGTTGTGCTCGATTACAGCCCGCATGAAAAAGAAATCGCCGAACTCATTGAAAAAGAATTCGGCGGGGAGATATATATGGTTCCTCGCGTGAATAGTCCGCAGGGCGTATCCACACCGGATTATTTGTTCCGAGGAATTGGGTATGACCTAAAAACACTTGGAGAAAGCGCCGGAGCCAATACATTGTTTAACCGCGTGAAAAAGGCAAAATGGCAGGCACAAAACTTCATTATTGATGTGACAAACACAAAACTTGATGAAGATACAATCTTAGCTCAAGTTAAAAAAGTTTTCCATAGAGAAGATACAAAATGGGTTGACGAGATCTTAATTGTGCAAAACGGGTCGCGTATTCTGGTGTTCAAACGGAAATAAAAAAAGCCGACACACCATCTCGCCCTTCAACGAAGGGGTCGTGGACAGCGACCGGCTTTCTTATCTATTATATATCATACTTTTCAGGGAAATGCAATCCCTAATAACAGGTAAAAGCCGCGTGAGCGGATTTTATACAAAAATTGGCTATCTGCAAGCCTAAAAGTGCAGGCGGGACGGTCACGGCAACGACCTAAAAAGCCTATCCCGTAAGGAGATGCAACATGAAAACGGAAGAGCTGTTGAGTATCGGCCTGACGGAAGAGCAGGCGAACAAAATCCTTGCCATGAACGGTAAGGACATCGAGAAGCACAAGAAAGCTGCAGAAGATGCAAAAGCGGACAAGGAAGCGCTGGAGCAGCAGGTCACGGACCGGGATAAGGACATCGCGGAACTGAAAAAGGCCAGCGGTGACGTTGCCAAAATTCAGGAGAAACTTGATGAGCTGCAGGGCAAGTACGACAAGGAAACCGAAGCGTACAAGGCCCAGCTGGCACAGCGTGACTATCAGAACGCCATTGACAAGGCTATTGCCGCCAGCGGCGTGAAGTTTTCCTCCAAGTCTGCGGAAAAGGCTTTCCGTGCGGGCATCGGAGACAGCAAGCTCGAAATGAAGGACGGCGCTTTGGATGGGTTTGACAAATATCTTGAAAAGGCAAAGTCCGAGGATCCCAGCGCATTCGTGAAGGCGGGAACCCGTATTGACACACAAGGACGTCTTGAAGGAGGCGGTGGAAATACACCCCCCACTACTTTGCTCGGTGCGCTCCACGAAAAATACGATAAGTAAAGGAGACATTACACATGGCTATTACTCTTGCTGAAGCCAAGGTCGGCATGGCTGATAAGGTCGACCAGATGATCGTTGACGAGTTCCGCCGCAGCTCCCTTCTGCTGGACCGACTGGTGTTTGATAACGCCATCTCCCCCGGCACTGGAGGTTCTACCCTGACATATGGTTACATCCAGCTTAAGACCCCCTCCACTGCTGCTGTCCGTGCGATCAACAGCGAGTACACCGCTAACGAGGCCAAGCGTATCGAGAAGACCGCTAAGGCCATCATCATGGGCGGTTCCTTCTCTGTGGATCGTGTGCTCCAGAACACCAGCGGTGCTGTGGATGAGCTGGCTTTCCAGGCCGCTGAGAAGATCAAGGCGACTCGAAATACTTTCCACAATGCCGTTATTAACGGTGTTGCCGCATCCTCTGGTTCCGGTTACGTAGTCAACACCTTTGATGGCCTGCGTAAGCTGCTGGACGGAAGCTCCAACGAGTTTACTACCGACATCGATCTGTCCAGCGCTGCCAATCTGGACAGCAACAGCAACGCTTTTGTTGACCAGCTGGATCAGCTGGTTCATGCCGTGGATGGCAATGTGACTATGCTGATGATGAATGGCGACATGCTGCTGAAAGTTCGTGCTGCCGCCCGCCGCGCCGGTTATTACGAGCGGGCCAAGAACGACTTCGGCCAGCTCGTGGAGACCTTCGCCGGTATCCCGCTGTTGGACATGGGTAAGTATTACAATGGCACCGCTTCTGTGGATGTTATTGGTACTTCCACTCCCACCTCCAGCGCCGCCGGTACTTCCAGCATTTACGCTGTCAGCATTGGCCTGGACGGTTTCCACGGAATTTCCCCCACCGGCAACAGCGTGATTTCCAGCTATATGCCTGACATGACCGCTCCCGGGGCCGTCAAGACCGGCGAGGTTGAGCTGGTTGCTGGTGTCGTTCTGAAGAACACCCTGAAGGCCGCCGCGCTGAACGGCATTATTCTGAAGCCCAAGACCGCCTGATTTGAAAGGAGCTGACCCGCATGGTCTACGCTGATTATACATACTACTCCGGTACCTACATGGGCACTGTGAGCGAGGGGGATTTTCCGCGTCTGGCTGTTCGGGCCAGCTCCTTCCTCGATTACTACACGCAGAACCGAGCCAAGGACAACGCGGAACTGGACGCGGTAAAAATGTGCTGCTGTGCGCTGGTTGACAAGTACGCGGTCATTGAATCGGCGCAGGCACTCGCCACGAAGAACCTTGCAAACGCTGCCGCCAAAGATGCAGAAGTCAAAAGCGAGACGGTAGGCGATCATTCCCGCACGCTTGCGACCGGCGGCGAATCTGCCGTATCTGCGATGAACGCAACGGATGGGGCGAGAAAGCTCCTTGCAGGGACCTGCATGGAGTATCTCGCCCATACCGGCCTGCTGTATCGAGGGAGGTGGTGCGGATTATGTACGCTCCCCACACTGTAACGATCTACAATTCGGTCAAAGAAACCGACAAGGAAACGTTTCAGGAAACGCAAAAGCTGTATGTAACTGTACTCCGTGGCGTGATGCTGCAAGCGTCTAAGGCGGTGAACGTGCGCGAGAGCGGCCTCGCCGGAGCGGATGCGGTTGACCTCTACATTCCGTTCAGCGTGGAAGCTGTGGACGGATTTACCGGCAAGGTGAAAACCTATGCCGGTCCGCAGCGGTTTTACGCCGCAGAGGACAAAACAGACCTGTGGACGCTTTCCGTCAAAGGCAATGGTGGGACAACGTTTTTCATTAAAGGCGAGTTTGCGACGGACGACGAAACCGTGGCGCTGGCTCAGGATAACTGCTACACCGTGACAAAGGTTGACGAGAAGGATTTCGGCAGCGTTGATATGCAGCACTGGCAGGTCGGAGGCGTGTGATATGGCACTTAGGTTCTCAATTCACACGGAAGGCATGAATGCAGCAAAAAAGGCCATCGCTAATGGCTGTAGCCGCGCAGAACACGTTCTGGCAGTGCAGGCCACAAAAGATACCACCCCGTTCGTGCCTATGCTCACAGGCTCTCTGAGGACGCGTACAAGGGTAACGGGGAATACGGTTATTTACCCCGGGCCGTATGCCAGGTATTTGTACTACGGCAAGCTGTACGTTGATCCGCTGACCGGAAGCTCTTATGCGCGAAAGGGCGTTACGAAGGTTCCGGCAGTGCCGGAAAAGGATTTGATTTTCCACAGACCGGGCACATGCTCCCATTGGTTTGAAGCATCTAAGGCGCAGAATTTGGGAAAGTGGGTTCGTGTGGCAGAAAAGGCGGTGAAGCGTGATCTCTAAAGAAAAACCTGTAATGCTGGCATCCAGCAATGAAAAGGCAGACCTTGACCGCCTGATGCTTATTTGGGCGAACCGCTTTCCTGGTATCCCAGAGAATGTGGATCTGATTAAGTACGAGTATTTCGCGGCGAAAACGGTAGGTATGGCGCTTTCTTCCGTGCAAGGCGCTGTTATCACAAAAAAATATATCTGCGGCGGATATCAGGCAGAGTATTCGTTTGAGATCCATTACCAAATCGCACCACCGGGAACGAGCGATGACAAGCGTTTGAAAACGGTCGAGGTTCTGAACAAATTCGCAGATTGGGCGCAGACACAGCGCCCGGACATCGGAGAGGGCAGGCGTGCCCTTCGCGTTGAGACTACGGCCTTTGCGTCGTATCTTGGCGTGACAAACGACCAATACGAGGACTATATTGTCCAGCTAAAATTGATTTACGAGGTGAATGTATAATGGCAGATTTGACTTTTGCGACTCCTGAAGGCCAGACCATTGACCGAGAGCTTTTGATCGCTTACCTGAACACCGGCACTGCTTCCGCCCCCGAGTGGAGCGCTATCGGCAAGCGCGTGGAAGATTCCACCGCTGAAATGGACTGGGGCCAGGAAAGCAGCCAGGATATTCTCGGCAATACTTTCACGACCATGAAAAAGCCTACCATCACGCAGACTTTTGACCCCATTCCTCTGGATGCGGGTGATGCTGCGGCGGTCAAGATGTGGAACCTTGCCGTCAAAGACCACGACGCGCAGGCCCTGTCTAACCAAGATATGATGATCGGTCACTTCTATGTCACTTCCGGCGAGGCAAAGTTTGCGGAGAGGTATTCCGGTTGTGCCATTGCCGTGACCAGCATCGGCGGCGATGGCGGTGGCACATTGAACATCGCCAGTGAGATTACTTACGGCGGTACGCGGACCCTTGGCACCATCACAAAGGGCACCAGCGGCGTGACCTTTACGGCAGATGTTTAAAGACAGAGGGGGCGGGGATTCCCCGCCCCCTTTTTTGGGAGGGCAATATGGAAAACCTAAATTTTTCTGACGGAAAAAAGACATTTATGGTCAATGGAAAGTGCGAAATCACTTTCAACCCAACGGACGCCGCCTTTGCCGGGAAACTGTATGATGTGTTCGAGACACTGGAACAGAAGCAGAAATCAAGAAAAAGTCTTGCTGATGCCAATGCAACAGGCCGGGAAATTTTCGACCAAATGCGCCAGATCGACAAAGAAATGAGAAATTCTATTGACGGTGTCTTTGAAGCTGCGGTGTGCGATGCGGTGTTCGGTGACATGAATCTGTACGCATACGGAGACGGTATGCCTGTATGGGCTAATTTTCTTCTGACGATTCTCGATCAGTTCGACGAAGGCATCAAGCGGGAAAGAGCCCTGTCCAACGAGAAAATCGCCAAGTATGTGAAGAAGTACCACCGATGATGTATGACTTACCTAAAAGCCTGGAAATAGCGGGGACGGAATATGAAATCCGCTCCGACTATCGGGCCATTCTGGACATTTTTGGCGTGCTTTCCGCCCCGGAGCTGGACAACGAGGAAAAAGCCCTTGCAGCGCTCGACATTTTCTATCCTGATTTTGTCCGCATTCCCGGGGATGCTTTGCAGGAAGCACTTACTAAGTGCATGTGGTTTATCAACTGTGGGGACGAGGGGGACAACCGCAAACGGCCTAAACTGATGGATTGGGAGCAAGATTTTCAGTATATTGTCGCTCCTATCAATCGCGTTTTTGGCCAGGATGTTCGGGCACTGCCTTATATCCACTGGTGGACTTTTATCGCGGCATACTACGAGATCGGGGATTGCCTCTTCGCCCAAATTGTCCGGATCCGCAATCTAAAGGCAAAGGGGAAGCGTCTCGACAAAACGGATCAGGAATTTTACCGTGAGAATAAGCGTCTGGTGGATATTAAGCGGAAATACACTGACGCCGAAAACGATATCTTATCCCAATGGATTTAAGGGGGTGAGTAAATGGCAGCTGATGGCTCCATTATCATCGAAACGAAATTGGATGATGCTGATGCGCAAAAAGAGTTAATCAAGCTCTCGAAGAAAATTGACAAAATGCGTGAGGAATTATCCGAAAAGCAAACCCAGCAGAGCGGCATTAAATCCGAACTGGAAGCAGCCACCAACGAGGCATTGAAAACTGAAAAGGTTATTTCTCGCTTAAAAGCTGAGCTATCTGACACCCAGCAGATTACCAGCGGCAAAACAAATGCGAGTCCGCTTGAATTTTTGTCGGCGCAGGAGCGGCAGGCATCTATAACCGCAAGCCTTAAAGAGCAGGAAGCCATTTTACAGGCCCAAAACAAAGACGCTGAGAAACTCGGGAGGCAATACGCCGGAATTACCGATAAGGTAATAAAACAATCTACCGCTCTTGAAACCGCAGAAAACAGAGCTGCGGAGCTGACGGAACAGCTTTCCCATGCAGGGAAAGAAGCCGGGAATATATCCCCCAACCTTGACAAAATCGGGAAAAAGCTGGCGTCAATGGCCCGCCGCGTCTTTGTTTTTACGGTCATTCTTTCTGCACTGCGTCAGATCAAAACCTATCTCTGGGACGTCATCAAAACCAATTCTCAGGCGACCACCGCGTTTGCCCAGCTCAAAGGGGCACTTCTCACTTTGGCGCAACCACTGATCAGTGTGGTTGTCCCGGCGTTTACGCTGCTGGTGCAAGTTTTGACTGCCGTTGTAACGCAGATCGCCCGCCTGGTGGCAATGATATCCGGTAAGAGTATCGACGCTACCAAGAAGTCCGCAAAAGCCCTAAATGACCAAACAAAGGCATTGAAGGGAACAGGAAAGGCGGCTAAAGACGCGGGAAAATCTCTGGCAGCTTTTGACGAGATCAATCAGCTGTCCGACAACAGCTCGTCTGCGTCCGGAGGCGGGGCAAGCTCCACTGACATTGCTCCTGATTTCAGTTTCCTTGACGGAGTGGATGAACGACTTCGCAAAATTGCGAATGCAGTTCTTCTGATCGGAGCGGGACTTGCTCTATGGAAGATTTCATCTAAGCTCCCCGGTATGCTGGGAGAGATCGGCACAAAGTTGGCCGGAATGGCGATTGCCATCGGGGGCCTC
>ERZ1034842.283-NODE-283-length-24111-cov-8.688809_pt1 | contig 24111 bp, 18 predicted proteins | sample MGYA00520634_ERZ1034842 | MGnify/ENA primary metagenome ERZ1034842 (study PRJEB33766, sample SAMN09781734) | gut metagenome | biome: gut microbiome | host: Homo sapiens | place: Madagascar | study: EMG produced TPA metagenomics assembly of the PRJNA485056 data set... | reverse complement strand
TCCGTTCCAGCTTGTTCGGCTTTGATAAAAATGATGTGCTGGCTTACATGAACGCCCTAGCAAACGAGGCCCAGCAGCACGAACTGGAATATAACCGCCAGCTGCAGCAGATGCAGTCCAAGTTGGACGACCTGCGCAATGAGCGCAGTGCCGGCGACAGCCGCATTGAAGCCTTGAAAGCCGAATTGGCCGCCGCCACCCAGCGTGCCGACGCCGCCGAGGCCAAGCGCCGCGAAGCGGACGAGCAGCTGGAGACCATCAAGAAAAAGACCGCGTCGTTCCAGTCCACCCAGCGCGAAAACCAGAAGAACGCCAACATCTGGCAGCTGAAATGCCACGACTTGCAGCAGCAGGTGGACGAGCTGCAAAAGCAGCTGGCTTCGGCCCGGCAGCTGAACACTACCGTTGCCCCCGCTGCGCCCACGTCCGATTTGGTGCGGGAAGCCAAGCTGGAAGCCGGTAAGATTCTGGCCGACGCCCGCCTGTATGCGGACAGCGCCGAAAAAGAACTGAAGCAGCAGGCCGATTTGCAGAAAAGCCGCATGGCCGAGAACGCCCGCAGCATTGCGTCGGGCGTCATGCTTGTGCGGGAGCGTCTGGCCCGCGTGGACGAGCGTTTGAGCGCTGCCACGCTGGATCTGGACGGTCTGACCCAGGCCATCTATCAGGCGCTGGATCAGACCGAGGCCGAGCTGAAAGAGCTGGGCACCGATATGCGCAGCTTTGCCCAGGGCACCCCGGAGACGGATATCCCCGTCAGTGCCCCGCGCCCGGCTGCCAAGGCTGCCGCCCCGGCAGGGGACAAGCCCGCTGAGCGCCTGCGCGTGAAGGCGAAGGCCCAACCGGTGCAGCATAAGCCCGCTGCCCCCGCCCCGGTTCACCGCCTGCGCAACACCCGGCGGCCTGTGTCGCAGCTGTTGCAGGACCAGATTGATCGGCTGAATGAGGACGATCAGTAAATAAAGTACATGACCACCTGGCATAAAGCCAGGTGGTTTTTGCTGTAAGAACCTCCCGTTTGTTCACAAACCCTTCTTAATTTGTTGAATTTTCCTTCACGACTTTGACACATTTGCCGGATATACTATAAGTGTTCTCCGGGAAGGGAGCAGGGACCCGGCCCCCAGAACAGGACCCCAAGTTTTTCATCCATACTCCTCTTTTCTTTTGACGCGAAAGCGGTGCGGATCGTCTCCGCACCGCTTTCGTGTTTTTTTGTACAAATTTTCGCATTTGACAGCGTTTTTTCGGTGCCGCGCCCCTTGCCGAATGCCGCCGAAACCTGTATAATGTAAGCTGATATTGTATCGCCATGGGGCAGACCCGGCCTACGGTATCCCGCAGATACTCATACCCGCAGGAGGCAAAATCCTATGAGAGTTGGTCTGGACATTGGTTCCACCACGATTAAATGTGTCGTGCTGAACGACGCCGATCAAATCATCTATTCTACCTACGAACGTCATTTCAGCCATATTTTAGAGAAGGGCAAGGCCCTTTTGGAAAAGGTCGCGGCAGAGTACCTGCCCGACGGCCGCGCATATTTGGCCATCTCCGGCTCGGCCGGCATGGGCCTGGCCGACAGCTGTAAGGTGCCCTTTGTGCAGGAGGTTTTCGCCACCCGCGTGGCAGCCAACCGCCTGGCCCCCGGCACCGACTGCATCATTGAGCTGGGCGGCGAGGACGCAAAAATCCTGTTCCTGACCAACGGCACCGAGGTCCGCATGAACGGCAGCTGTGCCGGCGGCACCGGCGCGTTCATTGACCAGATGGCTACCCTGCTGAAGATGGGTGCCGACGAGATGGACAAGGCCGCCCAGGGCGCGACCCGCACCTACACCATCGCCAGCCGCTGCGGCGTGTTTGCCAAAAGCGACATCCAGCCGTTGATCAACCAGGGCGCACAGGCCGGTGACATCGCAGCGTCCATCTATCAGGCAGTGGTCAACCAGACCATCGCGGGCCTGGCCCAGGGCCGCCCCATCCAGGGCAACATCCTGTACCTGGGCGGGCCGCTGACCTTCTCCAAAACGCTGCGCCGGAGCTTTGACAAGACCCTGGGCGTTACCGGCACCCTGCCGGAGAACAGCCTGCTCTTTGTGGCCATGGGCGCGGCCTTCTACGCCGATGAGGTGCTGGACCTGCACGAGGTCGCCCAGCGGTTGGACAATTACAGCGCCACGGCCACCTACGTGAGCCTGCCGCCGCTGTTTGCCGATAAGCAGGAGTACGAGGAGTTCCACGCCCGCCACATGAAGGCCTCCGTCCCCTGCCTGCCCTTCGGCGCAGATTGCGGGCCGGTGCATATCGGCATCGACTCCGGCTCCACCACCATCAAGCTGGTGGTCATCGACCAAAACGCCAACATCCTGTTTGAGAGCTACCGCCCCAACCTGGGCAACCCCATCCCGCTGGTCAAGGAAACGCTGCTGAAACTGTACGAGGACCATCCCGGCCTGCAGGTGGCCAGCGTGACCACCACCGGCTACGGCGAGGAACTGGTCAAAAACGCCTTCCACTGTGACCGCGGCCTTGTTGAGACCGTGGCCCACTTTACCGCAGCCAAGCACTTTTTGCCGGACGTGGACTTCATCATCGACATCGGCGGCCAGGATATGAAGTGCTTTAAAATCGAGGACGGCGCTATCAGCAACATCTTCCTGAACGAGGCCTGCTCCTCCGGCTGCGGCAGCTTCTTGCAGACCTTCGCCCAGGCTTTGGGCTACGACGTGAAAAAATTCGCTGCCCTGGGCCTGTTTGCCGACAAGCCCGTCGACCTGGGCAGCCGCTGCACCGTGTTCATGAACTCCTCGGTCAAGCAGGCACAGAAGGACGGTGCATCGATCGAAAACATCAGTGCCGGTCTGTCCATCTCGGTGGTCAAGAACGCACTGTACAAGGTCATCCGCGCTTCCAGCCCCGAGGAGCTGGGCCGCAACATCGTCGTGCAGGGCGGTACTTTCTATAATGAGGCCGTCCTCCGCGCCTTTGAAAAAGAGATGGGCGTCAACGTCATCCGCCCCGACATTGCGGGCCTGATGGGCGCTTACGGCGCAGCCTTGTACGGCAAGAGCCGCGCGGGCGAGAACGCCCACAGCACCGTCCTGACCGAGGCCGAGCTGGAAGCGTTCAGCCAGAAGGTCAACACCGTGCAGTGCAACGGCTGCGGCAACCACTGCCAGCTGACCGTCAACGTTTTTGCCGATGGCAAGCGGTTTATCTCCGGCAATCGGTGCGATAAACCCGTGACCGGCAAGGCCAACAATGAGGATCTGGACCTCTACTCCTACAAGCTGAAGCTGCTGGACGACTACCGCAAGGCGGCCACCCCGGCCAGCCCCCGCGCCAAAATCGGCATCCCGCTCTGCCTGAATATGTACGAGCTGCTGCCGTTCTGGCACACACTGTTCACCAAATTGGGCTTTGAGGTCGTCGTCAGCCCCTTCTCCAACCGCAAGCTGTACCAGAGCGGCCAGGCGACCATACCCAGCGACACGGCCTGCTTCCCGGCCAAGCTGACTCACGGCCACATCCGCTGGCTGTGTGAGCAGGGCGTGGATGCGATCTTCTACCCCTGCATGAGCTATAACCTGGACGAGCACCTGGGTGACAACCATTATAACTGCCCGGTCGTCGCCTATTACCCCGAGGTTTTGGAGGGCAACTGCCCCGAGCTGAACGCGACGAAGTTCATCTACGACTACTTCAACCTCGAGCGCCGCAAGGATTTCTACAAGAAATTCCAGCAGGCGCTGGACAAATATTTCCCGGGGCTGGACAAAAAGGCCGTGCATGAGGCCATCGATGCGGCTTACGACGAGTACGCCCGCCACATGCAGCAGCTGCGCGACAAGGGTACCGAGATCATCGCCGCTGCCCGCAAGGAAGGCAAGCATATCGTCGTGCTGGCGGGCCGCCCCTACCACGTTGACCCAGAGGTAAACCACGGCATCAATCAGCTTATTATCCGCCAGGGCGCGGCCGTCGTCAGCGAGGATTCCGTCAGCTGGCACGAGCAGAAGTTCCAAACCGCCGTGCTGAACCAGTGGACCTACCACAGCCGCCTGTATGCCGCCGCCAAGTACTGCACCGAACAGCCCGACATGGATCTGGTGCAGCTGGTGTCCTTCGGCTGCGGCCTGGACGCCGTGACCACCGACGAGACCCGCGAGATTTTGCAGGCGGGCGGCAAGCTGTACACCCAGCTGAAGATTGACGAGATCACAAACCTGGGCGCGGTGAACATCCGCCTGCGCAGCCTGTTTGCAGCACTGGAAGAACGGAAAGAAGACCATAAGTAAGAGGCAACCCATGGAATACATGACTCCCAATTTTACCAAGGATATGGTAAAGACCCATAAAATCCTGATTCCCAACATGGCGGTCACCCAGTTCCGGCTCATGCAGGCGGCGCTGGCCAGCGAGGGCTACCAGACCGAGGTGCTGGGCAACTGCGGCAGCGAGGTCGCCCAGCTGGGCCTGAAATACGTCCATAACGACACCTGTTACCCGGCGCTGCTGGTCATCGGTCAGTTCTTGGACGCGCTGAACAGCGGCAAGTACGACCTGGACCACACGGCGCTGCTCATCACCCAGACCGGCGGCGGCTGCCGCGCGTCCAACTACATCAAGCTGCTGCGCAAGGCCCTCGTCAAGGCGGGCTACGGCAATATCCCGGTCGCATCGCTGAACTTCTCCGGTCTGGAAAAGGGCAGCGGCCTGCCGCTGACTGTGCCGCTGCTGCGCAAAGTCATTGCATCGATTTTCTACGGTGATATGCTGGTGGCCCTGCGCAGCCAGACCCACGCCTATGAGGATCACAAGGGCGACGCCGACGCCATGACCGAAAAGTGGATCGCCACCATCCAGGGCTGGATTCGCGGCGACAGGAACTACTCCGCCCACGATATGAAACGCCGCTTCTACGACATTGCGAAGGACTACGCCACCATCCCCATCACCCGCGTACCGAAGGTCAAGGTCGGCGTTGTCGGCGAAATTTACGTCAAGTATTCGCCGCTGGGCAATAACGATTTGGAAAAATTCCTTGAGAGCCAGGACTGCGAGGTCAACCTGCCCGGTCTGATGGGCTTTGTAGAGTACTGCGTGGCCAACTACAAGCTGGACATCGACCTGTACGGCGGCAACAAGCTGGTCGCAGGCGGCGCGGATGCGTTCCTGAGCTGGCTGGACGGCATCGGCTGCGCCAGCTACGACGCCATGCGCAAGTACGGCTTCTACGCGCCCGGCTCCTTCCGCGAGCTGATGAAAAAGCCAGAGGGTATTATCTCTCTGGGTGCCAAGATGGGCGAGGGCTGGCTGCTGACCGCCGAGATGATCGAGCTGGTCGAGGGCGGCTATGGCAACATCGTCTGTGCTCAGCCCTTCGGCTGCCTGCCCAACCACATCGTGGGCAAGGGCATGATCAACAAGATTCGCGCCCTGCACCCTGATGCGAACATCACGCCGGTGGACTACGACCCCAGCGCGACCCGCGTCAACCAGGAGAACCGCATCAAACTGATGCTGGCCGTGGCCCGCGAAAAGCTGGAACAGCCCGCCGCAGCCCCCGCGCCCCTGACCGCCGAACAGCTGGCAGGCGGTGCACCCCAGGTAGAAACCACGGTGCAGTGACCTGGCGCGGAAAAAAGTTGAAAAAATCCAAACTTTTTTCAAAAAATCCCTTGCAATTTGCATTAGCATCTGCTATAATAATTTGCGTCGCCAAGTGGTGACGCAATATGCGCGGTTAGCTCAGCTGGTAGAGCATCTGCTTGACGTGCAGGAGGTCACAGGTTCGAGTCCTGTACCGCGCACTCTAAAAGACACATGGAATCGTTAAGATTCATGTGTCTTTTTCTTTTGGTACACACCCACTTTCACTGCACACATAAATACAAACATCGGCAGGTCGTCCGCTTGCCAATGTTTTGATGGAAACATACGAAAAATATGGGCTGTAATGGCATTTTACTGCTTGCTGCCCGTTTACAGCTCGTCCACCTGTCTCAGCTCCACCCTGCGGCGGTCGAGGGTCAGCAGGCCCTCGCGCTGCATCTGGGAGAGGGCATTGCTCAGGGCGCTGCGGTCAACGCCCAGGTGGTCGGCCAGCTGCTGACGGTCAAAGGGCAGGTTGAACTGCATACTGCCGCTGCGCCGCGCCAGCACCGAAAAATACGCCGTGATGCGCCCGCGTATCGTCTTGGGAGCCGTGTACAGGCTGCGCTGGGCCAGCCCCAGGTTTTTGCGGGCAGCTATACGCAGCAGGTTTTGGGTCATCTTCCAGCGCCACGGTTCGCAGCCGCACCGCAATAGTTGATCGGTGTCCAAAAGCAGCACCTCGCCGCTTTCGGCTGCCACCACGCTGACCAGCAGCGGTTCCTCGGGCAGGCAGGCGTAAGTCTCGGCAAACAGATCGCCCGGCCCGGCCTGACCCAACAGCGTTTTGCTGCCCCAGACGTCCAGATGCTCCATATGCACGCGGCCCGCCAGTACCACGCCCAATGGCGGCGCGGTGCAGCCGGCCTCCAACAGGACTTCGCCCTTGGCAAAGGGGCGGCAGCGCATCCGCAGGGCCTCTATGGCCGCGGCGGCCTCCGTCTCGGTCAGGCCGCGGAACAGCGGCACATCGGGCAGTTTGCAGCTTTCCATTTTTTGCACCTCGTATGTTGTTACTACAACAGATTCTTTTCTGCCATTGTAGTAAAATAGCAGCATAAAGTCAAGGAGGCTGACTATGAAACGACAGATCATTCATATCGACCAGGAAAAATGCAACGGCTGCGGGGCCTGCGCCGCCGCCTGCCACGAAGGCGCTATTGCAATGGTCGGGGGCAAGGCCACACTGATGCGCGACGATTACTGCGACGGCATGGGCGACTGCCTGCCCCACTGTCCGACCGGGGCCATCACGTTTGAGCAGCGCGAGGCTACGCCCTACAACGAGGCCGCCGTCCAGGCCGCCAAGGCACACAAGGCCGCCCACGCGCCCCACAGCTGCCCTGGCAGTGCCCCCAAAACAATGCACGTCTGCCCGGGCAGCATGGCCAAGGCCCTGCACCCCGCCGACGCGGCAGGGGAGAGCACCGCCCCCACGATGGCCCCAAGCCAGCTGCGCCAGTGGCCGGTACAGATCAGGCTGGTGCCCATCAACGCGCCCTACTTTGCCGGTGCCAAGCTGCTGATTGCCGCCGACTGCACGGCCTACGCCTACGCCGCGTTCCACGAACGGTTCATCCGCGGGCACATCACGCTGGTGGGTTGCCCCAAGCTGGACGATGTGGATTACAGCGAAAAGCTGACCGCCATCATCCGCAACAACGATATTAAGGAAGTCACCATCGTGCGGATGGAAGTGCCCTGCTGCGGCGGGCTGGAAAACGCCGCCAAACGTGCGTTGCAGGCGTCCGGCAAGTTCATTCCATGGCAGGTCGTGACGATTTCCACCGATGGGCGCATTCTGGACTGAAAAAGTTGAATTTTTTTGCCAAAAGGGCTTGCAATTTGTAAAGCAATCTGCTATACTAATATGCGTCGCCAACAGGCGGCGCAACTATGCGCGGTTAGCTCAGCTGGTAGAGCATCTGCTTGACGTGCAGGAGGTCACAGGTTCGAGTCCTGTACCGCGCACTTGAAAAGACACGTAGATTTGTTTGAATCTGCGTGTTTTTTGTTTTATAGACAAATTTGCATTGTTCCTCTTGTTTTGGGGCGCTTGACTTATGCGCATTGAGCGCTTACAATGAAATAGAATCCTTTTCTTGTATCTTCTATAAGATTCAAACAAACAAAATTGGAAGGATGTATTCTTGTGGCCTTTCGTTTTCACAAAAGCGTCAAAATTGCCCCCGGTGTGCGGTTAAATTTAAATAAGAAAAGCACCAGTGTTTCTTTTGGCGGCAAGGGTTTTCACCACACCATCAGTTCGACCGGGCGCAGGACGACCACTACGGGCTTACCCGGCACAGGTATCTCTTACAGCACAACAGAATCCGTCCATAAAGACCATGGAGCAGAACCTTCTACCCAGCAATCAAATCCCAAAGTTCCCAACAACGGCCAAAACAAAGGATGCAGTGGTTGCCTTTGGGTTTTGCTTGCTCTTATATTCTGGCCGTTTGCCCTTAGCTATTGGCTATGGACTTCCAATAAGTTCCATGCCAGCAAGAAAGCTCGCGTGGGAATCATCGCCGCTTTCTGGGCTGTTCTATTGGTGTTTGCCTCTATTGGCGGTGATTCCAATGCGAGTGATGCCACACAGGCCTCACCCATGCCGACAGCCACCGTTGCTGCAGAGACCCCACAACCAACAACAATCCCTACTGAAGCGCCAACATCGGAACCAACTGCCGTACCTACCGAAGTCCCAACACCAGAGCCGACCGTCGCGCCTACTGAAACGCCGACTCCGCAACCGACTGAGGTGCCAGCTACTGAATCGATAAGTTCCACAACCAGTACCAACAGCTCCGTATATCAAGCGGGCATGGTCTACATCGCAAGCAGCGGTAACGGAAAGAAATATCACCGCATACCCAGTTGCAGCGGTATGGATAACGCTACTGCCGTCACACTAGAGCAAGCCGAGGCATGGGGATATACTCCTTGCAAGCGGTGCTATTAAATCGGAAAAATTATGCGAAAAAGAATTTTTGAAATTATAGAGGTCTCCTCGCCCGGTGATGCCGCCAGCCGGATTTATGACTGGTTCATGATGGCGACGATTTTGGTCAGCTTGATACCGTTAGCAACAAAGTCAACCGCCATGTGGACCGTCGTTATCGACCACGCAACGGTGGTCGTGTTTATCTTTGACTATATCCTGCGCTTCTGGACTGCTGATTTCAAACTGCCACGCCGGGGCCGCACTGCGTTTCTTCTCTATCCGTTCACCCCAATGGCACTGATTGATCTGCTCACCATTCTGCCGTCTTTCGGCATTGTAGGGCGTGGGGCCAGGGTGCTACGCATTTTTCGGCTGTTCCGAACATTTAAAGTGTTCCGCGTCGTCAAATTTGTGCGGTACTCCAAAAACATTGAGATAATCCTCACCGTGCTGCGTCGTCAAAAATCTGCTTTACTCACCGTCGGCGCACTGGCGGGTGGTTACATCTTGATTTCTGCCCTGGTGGTATTTAATGTAGAGCCTGATACGTTCAATAGCTTTTTCGATGCAATCTACTGGGCCACCATTTCCCTTACGACCGTCGGCTACGGCGATATCTACCCTGTATCGACAGCCGGGCGCATCTTTACCATGCTGTCGTCCATGGTCGGTATCGCGGTGGTCGCACTGCCCGCCGGTATCATCACGGCTGGTTATATGGATGCCGTCAATAAGGATACTGCAAATTCATAAAATCAACGCCTGCGCTTTTCTTTAAGCGCAGGCGTATTTTTTTGAACAAAAATCCAGTTTTTAAAACAGATGTTCCTATTCTGGCGGCTAGGTATCTGCTACCATAGAGGTACGGTAGCGGCGCGGGGTCAGGCCGGTCTGGCGGCGGAACACACGGTAAAAATAGTTGTAGTCCGAAAACCCGGTCAGGCGGCTGATCTCCACGTTGGACAGGGACGTTGTGGCCAGCAGTTCCATGGCCCGCTGCACCCGCAGCCGGGTGATCTGCTCATTGATGCCGCAGCCGTAGGTTTGGCGGGAGAGATAATACAGCCCGGTGCGGCTCAAGGACAGCGCCCGGCAGATCTTTTCGCTAGTCAGTTCCTCTGCCAGGTGGTCGCTCAGATATTGGCCCAGCCGTGCCTCGCTGCTGCCGGGGTTCAGCCGCGCCAAACCCTGTTGGTACAGCGCGGACGCCGCCAGCGCCAGCAGGTCCGATGCCGATTTCAGCGTCGGGTAGGGCGTGCGGGGCAGGGCATCGTAGGCGCTGTGCAGCGCCGCTTCGTCGATGCCGTAGGGTGCGCAGCGCTCCTTGGCCACGGCCCACTCGGTCGCCTCGTCCGCGCCTTGCACGATATGGCTTAGCAGCAGAAATCCCACCGCCGCGCCGTCTATCAAAATCGGCGTGATGACCTCGATCAGCCCGGCGTGGCAGGTGTAGATGACCGTCTCTTTCCGCCGCGTGGCGCTGCGGCAGGCGTTTTGGTCGCACAGATGGCAGCCGATGACCCCTTCCGGCACGCCGCGCACCAGCTTGCAGTAGGCAGGCAGCTCCGGCGGGTAAGAGAGGATATCCATGCCGTAGGTGTCAAACACCACGGTGCGCAGCCCGGTCAGGCGGTGGAAATCCTGCAACAAAACCAGCATTTCTTCCTTATTGAAAACCGTTCCCATAGGTTGCCCCCTTCATTTTGAACATACAGACAGTTTCATCATAGAAAACAAAGCTCCACTTGTCAAGGAGGAAATCCATGCTTACCTTACGAAATTGTACCCTCGGCATTGAATTCGGCTCCACCCGCATTAAAGCGGTGCTGGTGGACGATGCCTGCAAGCCGGTCGCTCAGGGTGACTTTACCTGGGAGAATCGGCTGGAAAACGGTGTCTGGACCTACCCGCTGGACGAAGTCTGGCGTGGTGTGCAGGCCGCCTACGCCGCCCTGGCCGCCGATGTGCAGGCCCGGTACGGCCAGCCGCTGACCACGGTGGGCTGCATCGGCATTTCGGCCATGATGCACGGCTATCTGCCTTTTGACGCGGCGGGCAATCTGCTCGTGCCGTTCCGCACCTGGCGCAACACGATGACCGGCCAAGCGGCGGAAGCGCTGACCGCGGCGTTCGGGTTCAACATCCCCCAGCGGTGGAGCGCAGCGCACCTGTACCAGGCCATGCTGAACCGCGAGCCGCACCTGGCGCAGCTGGATTTCTTCACGACGCTGGCCGGGTATGTACACTGGCAGCTGACCGGGCGCAAGGTGCTGGGCGTAGGCGACGCCAGCGGTATGTTCCCGATTGACAGCGCCACCGGCGGGTATAACGCTGCCATGCTGGAAAAATTCAACGCGTTGGCGGCAAAGCGGGTCTATCCTGTAGACCTTGCCAGTCTGCTGCCCACCGTTTTGCCCGCAGGTGAGGACGCGGGCACGCTGACCGCCGAGGGTGCGAAGCTGCTGGACCCCACCGGCGTTTTGCAGCCCGGCGTGCCGTTCTGCCCACCCGAAGGCGACGCAGGCACCGGCATGGCCGCCACGAACAGTGTGGCCCCGCGCACCGGCAATGTCAGCGCAGGCACGAGTATTTTTGCCATGGTCGTGCTGGAAAAGCCGCTTTCCAAGGTCTACCCGGAAATCGACATGGTCACGACCCCCGATGGCGCGGCGGTCGCCATGGTCCACTGCAACAACTGCACCAGCGACCTGAACGCCTGGGTCGATCTGCTGGCCGAGAGCGCGGCGCTCTGCGGGGCTGGCATCGACAAGGGCGCGTTGTTCACCCGGCTGTTCAACGAGTCTTTGAAGGGTGCGCCTGACTGCGGCGGCGTGGTGCCCATCAACTATATCTCCGGTGAGAGCGTGACCCACTTTGATGCGGGCCTGCCGCTGCTGCTGCGCCGCCCAAACAGTGATTTTACGCTGGCGAACTTTATGCGGGCCAATATCTATTCGGCCTTTGCCACGCTGGCGTTGGGGCTAAACATTTTGAAGCAGGAGCACGTGGCGTTGGATACGCTGCTGGGCCACGGCGGCATTTTCAAAACGCCGGGTGTGGCGCAGCGGTATCTGGCCGCTGCGGCAGGTGCGCCCGTCACCTGCATGGAGACCGCGGGCGAGGGCGGCCCTTACGGCATGGCGCTGTTGGCGGCCTACCGCCTGTACCGCAGGGCAGGGGAGACGCTGGCGGCGTATCTGAACCGCTGCGTGTTCGCTGATGCCAGAAGCGTAACGCTGGCCCCGGATGCCGACGATACGGATGGGTTCGCGAAATTTCTGACCGAATATAAAAATGCGCTGAACGCCGAGCGGGCGGTGGTGTCCTGAAAAATTTTCCCGCCGTAGGGGCCGGGCATGCCCGGCCCGGTCGTGTAAGGCAAGTATGCGCTTCCGGGAAAGTTGCGGGCCGGACATATCCGGCCCCTACCGAGTACTGCAGGCACTGGTTATTTAAAAGAAGGAGGAAACTTTTATGTTGCACACCTATGAATTTTGGTTCGTCGTGGGCAGTCAGTTTTTGTACGGCCCTGAAGTCCTCGAGACCGTCGCCGCCCGCGCGGCGGAGATGGCCGATAAGCTGAACGCCTCCGGCAATCCGCCCTGCAAAATCGTCTACAAAGTTACCGCCAAGACCAACACCGAAATCTCCGACGTGGTGCGCGAGGCCAACTACGACAAGCACTGCGCGGGCATCATCACCTGGTGTCACACCTTCAGCCCCAGCAAAATGTGGATCAACGGCTTTGCCAACCTGCAAAAGCCCTACTGCCACTTTGCCACCCAGTACAACCGCGAGATCCCCAATGAAGAGATCGACATGGACTTCATGAATCTGAACCAGGCCGCCCACGGCGACCGCGAGCACGGCTTTATCGCCGCCCGCCTGCGGATGCCCCGCAAGGTCATTGCGGGCTACTGGCAGGACGAGGACGTGCAGAAGCGCCTGGGCGATTGGATGCGTGCCGCCGTGGGCGTGGCGGTCTCGAGAGAATTGAAGGTCATGCGTTTCGGCGACAATATGCGCGAGGTCGCCGTGACCGAGGGCGACAAGGTCGAAGTGCAGGCAAAGCTCGGCTGGCAGGTCAACACCTGGCCCGTGGGACAGCTGGTGGACACAATGAACGCCGTGACCAATGCGGAAATTGACGCCCTGATGGATGAATACCGCGCCGCCTACGATTTTGCCAGCGAGGACACGGACTTTATCGAGACCGTGCGCTACCAGGCCCGCGAGGAAATCGCCATGAAGAAAATGCTGGACGCCGAAGGGTGCAAGGCATTTTCCAATACATTCCAGGACTTGTACGGTATGCGCCAGCTGCCGGGCATCGCCAGCCAGCATCTGATGGCCCAGGGCTATGGCTACGGCGGCGAAGGGGACTGGAAAGTTGCCGCAATGACTGCTATAATAAAGGCAATGGCCGAGGGCAAAACCGGCGGCACCGCCTTTATGGAGGATTACACCTACAACCTCGTGCCCGGGGCCATGTACAGCCTGGGTGCCCATATGCTGGAAGTCTGCCCGTCCGTGGCCGCCGCCAGGCCCCGCGTGGAGGTTCACCCCCTGGGCATCGGCGACCGTGAGCCTCCTGCCCGCCTGGTGTTTGAGGGCCATGAGGGTGACGCCATCGTCGTGAGCCTCATCGACATGGGCGGCCGCCTGCGGCTGATTTGCCAGGATATCCACTGCGTCAAGCCGATTCTGCCCATGCCCAACCTGCCGGTGGCCCGCGTCATGTGGCAGGCTATGCCTGATCTGACCACCGGCCTTGAATGCTGGATCACGGCGGGCGGTGCACACCACACGACACTGACCTACGATGTGACCGCCGACCAGATGAAGGACTGGGCCAACATGATGGGTATTGAATTTGTCCATATCACAAAAGATACCACGGTGGAAAGTCTGGAGCAGCAGCTGTTCTTGAACGATTTAGCGTGGAAATTGAAAGGATAACCTATGCTGGAAGCATTAAAGCAGCAAGTTTATGAAGCCAATATGGAACTGCCCCGCAGGAGCCTTGTGACCTACACCTGGGGGAATGTTTCGGGCATTGACCGGGAGCGCGGCCTGTTCGTCATCAAGCCCTCCGGCGTTGAATATGACGAGCTTACGTCGGAAATGCTCGTTGTCATGGACCTGGACGGCAACAAGGTCGAGGGCGATCTGAACCCCAGCAGCGACACGAAAACACATTTGGAACTGTACAGAGCCTTCCCGCAGCTGGGCGGCATCGTACACACCCATTCCACCCACGCGGTGGCCTTTGCCCAGGCGCGGCGCGACCTGCCCGCCTTTGGCACGACCCATGCTGACTACTTTTACGGCCCGGTGCCCTGCACGCGGGAGCTGACGCCGGAGGAAATCGACGAGGACTACGAGAAGAACACCGGCAAGGTCATCATCGAGACGTTTACAGAGCGCGGCATCGACCCGGTACACGTGCCCGGCGTGCTCTGCGCCAGCCATGGGCCGTTCACCTGGGGCAAGGATGCGGCCCAGGCCGTCTATCACGCGGTTGTGCTGGAAGAAGTGGCAAAGATGGCGATCCTGACCCTGACCATCGACCCCAACGCCCATCCCGCACCGCAGCACGTGTTGGACAAGCATTTTATGCGCAAGCATGGGCCGAATGCCTATTATGGGCAGAAATAAGGAGGCTTGTCTTATGAAATTCTACATTGATACCGCCAATGTGGACGAGATTCGCAAGGCCAACGACATGGGCATTATCGCCGGTGTCACCACCAACCCGAGCCTGATTGCCAAGGAGGGACGCGACTACGCCGAGACGCTGAAGGAGATTGCCACCATCGTGGACGGCCCCATCTCCGGCGAGGTCAAGGCTACCACCACCGACGCCGAAGGCATGATCGCCGAGGGCCGCGCCATCTACGCGCTGGACCCGAAGCACATGGTGGTAAAAATCCCCATGACTGCCGAGGGGTTAAAGGCCATCAAGGTGCTGTCCGCCGAGGGCATCCCCACCAACTGCACGCTGATTTTCAGTGCCAACCAGGCATTGCTGGCCGCCCGCGCGGGGGCAGCTTACGTCAGCCCCTTCCTTGGCCGCCTTGACGATATCGGCCAGCCGGGTATCGAACTGGTCGAGACGATCCACGATATCTTCCTCAACTATCCCGATATCGAGACCCAGATCATTGCCGCCAGCGTGCGCAACCCCATCCATGTGACGGACTGCGCCCTGGCCGGGGCGGACATTGCCACGGTGCCCTACAAAGTCATCGAGCAGATGCTCCACCACCCGCTGACGGATGCCGGCATTGAGAAGTTCCAGGCCGACTACACCAAGGTGTTCGGCGCGTAAAACACGCTGCCTTCTCCGCGCTCTGTGCCATTGTTCGGCACAGGGCGCTTTTCTTTGTGCGACGCTTGACGAATCCGCGCTGGTACGATATACTGAATATTTACGGCTCTGGCCGCAATGTGTGTATAAAAGGAGGGAAAACCGCCGTGATTTTCGGCAAGTATATCAACCGCTACTACCTCAAGCACGCGCCTGTACTGCTTTTGGGTATTCTGTCGCTGCTGACGGTGGATTATATCCAGCTTCTCATCCCGGAGCTGTACCGGCTGGTCATCAACGGTGTAAACCTGGGGCAGGTGGTGGTGAACGGCCAGACGATGGCCTTCACCAAAGAAGTGCTGTTCCAACACATCTGCCTGCCCATGATCTACATTGTGGTGCTCATGGTCATCGGGCGTTTTCTGTGGCGCGTTTGTTTCTTCGGCTCGGCGGTCCGGGTGGAGGCCGACCTGCGGGAACAGATGTTTGACCACAGCCGCCAGCTGTCCCAGCAGTATTACCAGGTCAACAAAGTGGGCAACCTGATGAGCCTGTATACCAACGACCTGGACACCATCCAAGAGTGCTTCGGCGACGGCATCCTTATGTTCTTTGATGCGTCGGTGCTGGGCATTCTGGCGCTGGTCAAAATGTGGCGCATGGACATCAAACTCACGCTGCTGGCCCTGATCCCGGCGGCGGTCATGTTCGCCATTGGCACCGTGATGAGCCAGGTCATGACCAAGCGGTGGGAGGAACGCCAGCAGGCATTCTCCGACCTATCGGACTTTGCACAGGAGAATTTCTCCGGCATTGCGGTCATCAAGGCGTTTGTCAAAGAGCTGAAAGAGCTGATGGCGTTCCGCAAGTTAAACAAGGAAAACGAGGAAATCAACGTTACCTATACAAAAATTGCCACACTGTTGGAGGTCCTCGTCACCCTGTTTGTTGAATCGGTCATCTGCGTTATCCTCGGCTACGGCGGCTGGCTCGTCTACCGGGGCCAGTTCAACGCGGGCCAGCTGGTGGAGTACATCGGCTACTTTGAGGCCATCGTCTGGCCCATCATGGCGATTTCGATGCTGATTGAAAAGACCGCCCGCGGCAAAGCATCGCTGAACCGCATTACCGAGCTGCTGGACGCGCCCATCGATGTGGCCGACCGTGACGGCGTGGCCGATTTGAAAAATCCCCGCGGCGGCATTGAGTTCCGCCATCTGAACTTCCGCTACCCGGACGGCGAGTACGATGTTTTGAAGGATATTTCCTTTACCATCGCACCAGGGGAGAGCGTCGGTATCGTGGGCAAGACCGGCGCGGGCAAAACCGCGCTGGTAGATCTGCTGCTGCGCACCTACAATGTGCCCGACGGCACGCTGTTTGTGGATGGGCAGGACGTGAACACCGTGTCCATCCATTCGGTGCGCAACGCCTGCGCCTATGTGCCGCAGGATAACTTCCTGTTCTCGGACACGATTGCCCGCAACATCGGCTTCGGCGTGGACGACGCCAGCCGGGAGGACATTGACCGCGCCGCCGCGCTGGCCGATGTGCGGGACAACATTGTGGACTTTAAAGATGGCTACGAAACCGTCCTCGGCGAGCGCGGCGTGACCGTTTCCGGCGGGCAGAAGCAGCGCATTTCGATTGCCCGGGCACTGCTGAAAAACGCGCCGATTTTGATTCTGGACGACTCGGTCTCGGCAGTCGATACCCGCACCGAGCGCATCATCCTCAACAACCTGAAAACGAGCCGCGCGGGCAAGACCACCCTGCTGATTGCCCACCGCATTTCCACGGTGGAGCAGCTGGACAAAATCATCTTTATCGAGGACGGCAGGGTGGAGGCCGTAGGCCCGCACGACGAATTGTACCGTACCTGCAACGAATACCGCCGCATGGTAGACCTGCAAAAGCTGGAAGATGAAGTGGGAGGTGACGGCAATGACTAACCTGAATCCGCTGCTTCTCGTCGGGGGCGTCATCGGCACGGTCACGGCCATTTTGATTTTCGCCTACGCCCTTGTCAAGGACAAAAAGGAGACGATGGGCTTTGAGCGCACGATGAAGGACGGCGAAATCCTGCGCCGCCTGGCCGGGTACGCCAAGCCTTACTGGGCAAAATTTGTCGTTGTGCTGTTCCTGATGCTGTTCTCGATTGCCTACGACATTATCTCGCCCCTCATCGTCGGTGCGCTGGAAGAACTGGTGGCCGGGGAGTTTGCGCTGCCGCGCCTCTTTGCGGGCGTGGCCGTCTATGCGGGCGTGCTGGTGTTTTCGATGGCAAGCACCTACTTCCAGGCCGTCATTTTGCAGCGCGTCGGCCAGCGCATTATCTCCGACCTGCGCGAAGATCTGTTCACCCACATTGAGTCGCTGGCCCACGAGCAGCTGAACGAAATCCCGGTCGGCAAGCTCGTCACCCGCGTGACCAACGACACGAACGCTATCTCGATGATGTTCACGAACCTGCTGGTCACGCTGGCCAAGAACATCTTCGTCATCCTCGGCATTCTCATCGCCATGCTGTCCCTCAACTATGAGCTGACGCTGATGGTGCTATGCTTTGTGCCGTTCATCGTGATTTTCACGGTGATTTTCCGCAAATTCTCCCGCCGCGCCTACCGCAAGGTCAAGGACGCGACGACGGATATCAACACCTACCTGTCGGAGAATCTTTCCGGTATCAAGGTCACGCAGATTTTCGGCCGCGAGGATGAAAAAATGGCGGAGTTCCGCGAGAAAAGTCAGCGGCTTGCCAAGGCCAACCAGGAGCAGATTTTTGTCTTCGGCGTGTTCCGGCCGCTGGTGTATATGCTGTACATCTGCTCAATCCTGTGTCTGTTTTACCTGGGCGGCATGGGCCACCTGACCGGCGCGACGTTTTTGGGGCAGACGATTTCCGGCGGAACTATCGTTACCTTTTATATGTATATCTCCAAGTTCTTCACCCCCATCCAGAATCTGGCCGAGCAGTTCAACTGGCTGCAATCGGCGCTGGCCTCGTCGGAGAAGGTGTTCTCCATCATGGACATTCAGCCCAAGATGGTGGACGCACCCGACGCCGTTGAGTTGGACGAGGTGAAGGGCGACATTGAGTTCCGTGATGTCTGGTTCAGCTACATCCCCGGCGAGTGGGTCTTGCAGGGCGTGTCGTTCCATGTGAGCCCCCGGGAGACGGTGGCCTTTGTCGGCTCCACCGGCTCGGGCAAGAGCACGATTTTGTCGCTGATCTGCCGCAACTATGAGTTCCAGAAGGGCGAGATTTTAATTGACGGCATCGACATCCGCAAAATCAAAATTTCGTCGCTGCGCCGCCACTTCGGCCAGATGTTGCAGGATGTGTTTCTCTTCTCGGGCACGATCCGCAGCAATATCGTCCTGCGGGAAGAAGGCATCCCCGACGAAGAGATCATGCAGGTCTGCCGTTATGTCAACGCCGATAAGTTCATTGACAAGCTGGACCACGGCCTCGACGAGGAGGTCCGCGAGCGCGGCAACAATTTCTCGGCTGGTCAGCGGCAGCTGCTGAGCTTTGCGCGGACCATCATCCACAAGCCCAGCGTCATGATATTGGACGAAGCCACGGCGAATATCGACACCGAGACCGAGCTGTTGATTCAGGATAGCTTGGAAAAAATGCGTTCTGTCGGCACGATGCTGATCGTGGCGCACCGGCTTTCCACCATCCAGCACGCGGACAATATCATTGTATTGTCCCACGGCAAGATTCTGGAGCAGGGGAACCACCAGGCGCTGCTGGCAAAGCATGGGCGGTATTACCAGTTGTATACGCTGCAATATCATAAGGAGCAAATGAAGGGGTAAGGCAGTAAAGCCCCCGCCTTTGCCTTGAGCTGGTGGCTGAGTGGGTTAAGCTACGACGCCATGCACGGCGTCGGCAATTTTGCCATCATGCTGGTGCTGTACCGCCCGCTGCGGAAAGCGCTGAGGGCGGCGAAAAGGCAGATTGGGTGGTAGCTCTTTGCCTTCCCCCTTGGGGGAAGGTGGCCCCGCAGGGCCAGATGAGGGGCGCGTGTGCCACAGTAACCCGTGAAGAGGCAATAGCGGTAAGTCGCCCTTCATCAGTCCGCGCTGCGGACAGCTTCCCCCAAGGGGGAAGCCTTTTTTATTTGCAGGCAGTGGACGTACCCCCGATTTTATGCTATACTATATCAGTTATAGTGGGGAGGTATAGGACCATGCGCGTTTTAGGCATCGACCCTGGGTATGCTATTGTGGGCTGGGGCGTTGTGGAATACATCGGCAACCGCTTTGCCCCCATCGGGTACGGCGCGGTCATCACCGAAAAAGACACGCCCTTTGAACAGCGGCTCGTCGAAATTTACGAGGGTGTGCTGGATATCTGCAAGCGCTACCAGCCCGAAGCCCTCTCTATCGAAAAGCTGTACTACCAGCACAACCAGACCACCGTCATCGGCGTGGCTGAGGCCCGCGGCGTCATTCTGCTGGCGGCTGCCCAGTGCGGCGTGCCGATCTATGAGTACACCCCCATGCAGGTCAAGCAGGCTATCACCGGGTATGGCAAGGCCGTGAAAAAGCAGATTCAGGAAATGACTCGCATGATGCTCCATCTGGAAACCATCCCCAAGCCCGACGACACCGCCGACGCCCTGGGCATGGCGATTGCCCACTGCCATTGCAGCCGTAGCCGCCTGATGGGCACACCTGTGCGGTAACAAATTCCCCCTATAAAAGAAGGATCAACCATGATTTACTGTCTGACTGGAAAAATCATTAAAAAATCGCTGGATTCCGTCGTCATAAGCTGCGCCGGGGTCGGCTATTTTGTCCAGATACCCGCCACCACTGGCGAAGCCCTGCCCTCCGCCGGGCAGGAGGGCACCGTTTACACCATCATGAACGTGACCGAGAATGACGTCTCGCTTTACGGCTTTGCCACCGAGGAACAGCGCGACTGCTTCAAGATGCTGACCGGCGTCACCGGCGTCGGCCCCAAGGCCGGGCTGTCGATTTTGTCCATCATGACGCCGGAAAAAGTCGCCCTCGCGGCGTCCAGCGGCGACCACAAGGCCTTCACCAAGGCCTCCGGTGTCGGACCGAAGCTGGCCCAGCGCATCGCCCTGGAGCTGAAAGACAAGGTTGGCAGGGGGCTGGCTGCCGGTACCGGCTTCTCCGGCAATATTGCGGCCCCCGCGCCCTCCAGCGCCCCGGCCCAGGCCGTGGCCGCCCTCGTCAGCCTGGGCTACTCGGCCAGCGACGCCGCTGCCGCTGTGGCCCGCGTGGACGAAACGCTCTCCGTGCAGGAGATCATCACCATTGCGCTGCGCAGCCTGTCGCGCGTGTAACAGAAGGGGAGTGCCGAATTGAACCAGGAATATACCGTTGACCCCAGCCGCCTCGTCAGCCCCGATATGAGCGCCGCCGATGCCGAGGAAATCAGCCTGCGCCCGAAAACGTTGGACGATTACGTCGGCCAGGAGAAGGCCAAGGGCAACCTGAAAGTCTACCTGCGGGCAGCGCAGCAACGCGGCGAGCCGATGGACCACATCCTGCTCTACGGCCCGCCGGGTCTGGGCAAAACCACGCTGGCCGGCATCGTGGCACAGGAGATGGGCGTGCAGATTCGCATTACCTCCGGCCCCGCCATCGAGAAGCCCGGCGACCTGGCCGCCCTACTGACGAACCTGCAGGAAGGCGACATTCTCTTCATCGACGAGATTCACCGCCTGTCCCGCCAGGTTGAGGAAGTTTTGTACCCGGCGCTGGAAGATTTCGCGCTGGATATCATGATCGGCAAAGGCCCGAGCGCACAAAGCATCCGTATCAACCTGCCGCGCTTTACGCTTGTAGGTGCCACGACCCGCGCGGGTCAGCTGACAGGGCCCTTGCGTGACCGCTTCGGCATCCTGCTCAAGCTCGAGCTGTACAGCCCGAAGGAGCTGGGCCGTATCATCATGCGCAGCGCCGGCATCCTGGGCGTGCCCATCACCGAGGAAGGCGCACTGGAACTGGCCCGCTGCGCCCGCGGCACGCCGCGCATCGCCAACCGTATGCTCAAGCGTGCCCGCGACTTTGCCACCGTGCAGGGCGACGGCACCATCGACGGTGAGACCGCCATCGCCGCCCGCAAATGGATGGACATTGACGAGTTGGGCCTGGACGAGCTGGACCGCAGCCTGCTCCGCGCCATCATCGAAATGTACAACGGCGGACCGGTTGGCCTGGATACCCTGGCCGCCGTGCTGGGCGAGGAGAGCGTCACGCTCTACGATGTCTGCGAGCCCTACCTGATGCAGATGGGCATGCTGACCCGCACCCCGCGCGGCCGCTGCGTGACCCGCCTTGCCTACGAACACCTGCATATGGCCGTGCCCAAGCGCTTCGACGAAGAGGACAGCGGCCAGACGAGTATGTTTTAAAGGTTCTAAAATCAAGAAGGGAAGTGGATATCTTGTCTAGATGGCTTACCGCCGAGCGGGAGCAGTGGCGCGGCTGCGCCGAGACCTTCCGCAAATATGCCTCCGCCGTGTTCAAGGCGGCGTTCCTCGGCATGTTTTTGTGCCACGCGCTGTTCCTGTTCTACGGTTACACCAGCCCGGACGGCACGAACGAGGGGCTATTCTATTACTGGAATCAGAATTGGGCGCTCTCCATCGGTCGGTGGATGATGCGCTACCTCAGCGCGGCGGGTTGCAACGTCGTCATGCCCGCAATCTTTCTGGCGTTCAACGCCGCCTGCACCGCCGTCGCCATGCTGCTGCTGGCCGATTTGTGGCACATCGAGAGCAAGCCGCTGCTGATTCTGGGCACGGTGTCGCTCGTCGTCGCGCCGTCTGTCATCGAGCAGCACCTTGTCATCTACATGGCCTATGTCTACGGTTTCAGCCTGCTGATGACCGCGCTGGCATCCTACCTCGTCCTGGCAAAGAAAGGGTGTCCGTCGTTTGTGGTGGCCGTGCTGGCGCTGGCCTGCGGCATGGGCGGCTATCAGGCGTGGATCGGCTTTGCGACGGGCGTCATCGTTATGACGCTGATGCTCGACTGCCTGCAGGAGCGCCCATTGCCGGATATTTTCCGCCGCGCGGGCAAAGCGCTGGCGATGGGGCTGCTGGGCGCGGCGGTGTATTTTGCCGTGCTGCAGTTTGAGATTCATCGCTACAACATCGAACTTTCCGACAAAGGCGGCCTGAGCGGCTTCGGCGCAGGCAGCTTCTTGAGCGGGCTGGGCAGCAAAATTCTGCAGGCCTATCGTGATTTCAAGGATTACTTCACCTCTGGCCCCAACCATACCGGCAAGATGCTGCTGGTGATCCTGCTGGGCACGGCGGTGCTGCTGTTCCTCGGCTGGTTGCGTCTGGTACGCCGCCGCAAGCCGCAGGCCATTCTGCTGGCCGCGCTGGGGCTGCTGCTGCCGCTGGCTATCAACATCATTGACGTGCTGATTGAGGGCAACATCAACGTTTTAATGAGCCACCCGATGCAGCTGGTGGTGCCCTTCGCGCTCGTGCTGGCCGAGCAGACGCGCGGCTGCGACGCGTGGAAAAAGCTTGCCCGCGTCGGGGCGGGGGCGGGGGCCGTCGTGCTGTGCTGGCTTTGCACCGTCACGGCCTATGCGTCCTACCGCACCGTTGCGCTGGCCTACGAGTACGTCGACACGCTGTCCACCGCCATTCTGACCCGCGTCTTCAACAGCACCGACTACACCTCCGATACCCGCGTACTGATCGCTGGTCTGCCCGACGAGAGTGAGGCGCAGAAGTTCAACTTCCTGTTCGACAAGAGTGCCTACACAAAGAACATGGTCTTCTGGGATGGCCGCGCGGGCGTGCTGGGCAACTGGAAGCACTATCTGTACGACTATCACGGCGTCTGGATCGGCGAAGTGGACACCGATGAATACTATGACATCATCGACAGCGAGGCGTTTAAAGAAATGCCGGTCTACCCGGCCGAAGGCTCGCTGGAAAAATTTGACGATATACTGGTGGTCAAGCTGGAGGAAAACCCGCCCCGCTGACCGTTTTGGAAAGGAGAACCGCCTATGCGCCCTGCTGATACATGGCAGGATTACGAGCTGCTCGACGCCACCAACCACAACCGATTGGAGCGCTGGGGCCAGACCCTGCTCATTCGTCCCGACCCGCAGGTCATCTGGAAAAACGACGAGGCCAGCCCGCTGTGGGCCAAGGCCGATGCCGTCTACTACCGCTCCGCCAAGGGCGGCGGCCAGTGGAATTACCACAAAAAGCTGCCCCAGAAATGGCAGATCCATTGGAATGACCTGACCCTCATCGTCAGCCCCACCGGCTTCAAGCACACCGGCGTTTTCCCGGAGCAGGCCGTGAACTGGGCCTGGTACCAGGAAAAGATCAAGGCCGCTGGCCGCCCCATCCGTGTGCTGAACCTCTTCGGCTACACGGGCGGTGCGACGCTGGCCTGCCTGGCCGCGGGCGCCTCCGTCACCCATGTGGATGCCAGCAAAGGCATGGTGGCCTGGGCGCGGGAGAATGCTGCCGCCAGTAACCTGGCTGACCGCCCCTGCCGCTGGATCGTTGACGACTGCGTCAAGTTCGTACAGCGGGAAATCCGCCGCGGCAGCAGGTACGACGCCGTTATCATGGACCCGCCGAGCTATGGCCGCGGCCCGGGCGGCGAAATCTGGAAGCTGGAGGACAACGTCTACGACCTCATCACCCTGACCGAGCAGGTGCTGAGCGATGACCCGCTGTTTTTTGCCATCAACTCCTACACCGAGGGTCTGAGCCCCGCCGTCATGGAGTACATCGTCAAGACCACGCTCTGCCCCATCCAGGGCGGCCACACCCACTGTGATGAGATCGGTCTGCCGGTCTCCGCCACCGGCGGCGTTGTGCCCTGCGGCGCAACGGCTATTTGGGAGAAGTAATTATGCCAAATCAGGAATCCATTTTACAGGCGCAGAACGTGCGCTTCCGCTATGACCCGGAGCAGCCGACCTACGCCGTCGACGGTGTCAGCGTTGACATCCGGCGCGGCGAGTTTGTCGCCGTGCTGGGCGCGAACGGCTGCGGCAAATCCACGCTGGCAAAGCATTTCAACGCGATTCTGCTGCCCGAGACCGGAACTGTCCTCGTGGAGGGTATGGACACCCGCAACGAGGACCACCTCTACGATGTACGCCAGAAGGTCGGCATGGTGTTCCAGAATCCGGACAACCAGATCGTCGCCACCA
>ERZ1034842.276-NODE-276-length-24626-cov-4.974279_pt1 | contig 24626 bp, 16 predicted proteins | sample MGYA00520634_ERZ1034842 | MGnify/ENA primary metagenome ERZ1034842 (study PRJEB33766, sample SAMN09781734) | gut metagenome | biome: gut microbiome | host: Homo sapiens | place: Madagascar | study: EMG produced TPA metagenomics assembly of the PRJNA485056 data set... | reverse complement strand
GAAATGGACTGCTTACACGGGGAAAGGACCCGCGATAAAGGAGGAAACTCTATGAATTTATTTAAACTACTGGAAATCAGCCTCAACTTGTTCGACGGCGCTTCCACCGGTGGAGACGGTGCCGGAGCAGATGGAGGGGAATCCAGTGCAAAGGGCGAGACTCAGGCAATCTCCGGTTCCACCCGCCGGGGAAAATCGGGCGAATATCAAAATGTTTTGTTTGGAAAGCAGGACAAGCCGGAACAATCCGGCATAGACAGCAAACCGGACGAACAGAAAGCGCAGTCCTCCGACGCCGGGAAGGACAAAAAACCGGACGTAACCGTTACGTCAAACACTCTGGAAGAACGTCGGAAAAATTTCGACCAGCTCATCAACGGGGAGTACAAGGATATTTACACCGAGGAGACCCAGAAAATCATTGACCGAAGGTTCCGGGAAACCAAAAGCCTGGAACAGCAGTTAAGCCAAAACCAGCCGGTCATCGACATGCTGATGCAGCGTTACGGAATCGCGGACGGAGATGTGCAAAAGCTCATGTCCGCTCTGGAAAGCGATAACGCCTACTGGAATGCCGCCGCCGAAGAAGCGGGTATGGACGTGGAACAGTACAAGGAGTATCAGCGACTGCGCCGGGAGAACAAGGCACTGCTTCGGGAACAGCAGCAGCGGCAGAGTGAAATCGCCGCAGAGCGCCAGTTGCAGCAGTGGCATATGGAGTCGGAGCAGGTAAAAGCGGCATATCCTGAATTTGACCTTGCTTCTGAATCAAAAAATCCTCAGTTTGTTTCCCTCTTGCGCTCCGGTGTGCCCATCAAACACGCTTATGAGGTTATCCACATGGACGACATCAAGGCGGGCGTTTTTCAATCCGCTGCCAAGCAGACCGAAAAACAGGTGGTGGACAATATCCGTTCCAAGGGCGCAAGGCCGTCTGAGAACGGCACATCTCACCAGAGTGCATTTACCGTAAAGGAGGACCCTCACAAGTGGTCTAAGCAGGACCGGTTGGAGGTCATCCGAAGAGTAGAGCGGGGAGAGACCATCAAATTGTAATGGCTCCTCTCCCAAAAGGAAAGGAGAAAAATAATGATTACTAAAAAATTGATTTTGTTGCCCGTCATCCTCAATCTGTTTGACGGAAATACCAACGTTACTACAGACCCTGGCTTGTCGGATGAGATGAAAACATTTTACAGCGATTATCTCATTGATTTAGCTCAGCCCGAGCTTGTACACGACCAGTTCGGGCAGAAGCACCCCATTCCTAAAAACGGCGGTAAAACCATCGAGTTTAGAAAGTATAACCCGCTTCCCAAGGCGTTGAAGCCCTTGACAGAAGGTGTAACCCCGGATGGCGGTAAACTATCTATGAGTGTCATTACCGCCAAGGTAGAACAATATGGATTTTTTGTGGAGATTTCCGACGTTCTGCTGCTGACCGCCATTGACAACAACCTGGTACAGGCAACCCAGCAGCTGGGCAGACAGGCTGGAAGCACCCTGGACACCATCACAAGGGAAACCCTAAACGGTGGCACCAACGTGCAGTACGGAGAGGGACAGGTGGATTCCCGTTCCAAACTCTATTACACCAGCGAAAATGATAACTGCAACCTGACAGTAAATGCCATCCGAAAGGCTGTGCGGTTTTTAAAGGTGATGAATACCCCTCGCATCAACGGCGATTATGTGGGCATCATTCACCCGGACTGCTCCTATGACCTGATGAACGATCCCAAATGGGTCAATGTCAAGACCTACTCCGACCCCAAAGGCATCTACGAGGGAGAGATCGGGAAGATCGAAGGCGTTCGTTTTGTCGAAACCAGTGAGGCGAAGATTTTCAGCGGAGACAACCTTGCATCCGACAGCCGCACTTTGCTGGTCAACGGACAGGTCAGCGCTTCCAAATCCATCACCTTTGACGGTGGTACAGTGGCCGCGGGCGGACTTGTCGGGAGAAAGATTCTCATTGGCGATGTCGTGACCACGGTTGAGGAAAATACCACTACCACCATGACTGTCAAAGATAATGTCACCGCCGCTGACAATGCGGTGATTTATCCTGGTGAGGCTGGAAAAGGCGGCAGAGGAATTTATTCGACCCTCATTTTGGGGGCGAATGCCTACGGTATCACCGAAATTGAAGGCGGCGGCCTCCAGCATATTGTCAAGCAGCTTGGCTCTGCTGGTTCTGCCGACCCTCTGGATCAGAGAGCAACCGCCGGTTGGAAAGCAATCCGCGCAGTAGAGCGTTTGATCGAGCCGTATATGATCCGTATTGAGACCACTTCTACCTTTGACGGAGTGGCGTAAAAAATGCGGCGGGAGTTTTCCTGCCGCCAGATTTAAAAATACAAAGAAAATACAAAGGAGGAATAAGGATGGCAAATAAAAAAGATAGTCCGTCGACCGAGGCAAATACAGAGGCTCGGTCGGAAGCGGAAAAAATTTTAGATGAAGCGAGAAAAGAAGCGGAAAAAATCCTGTCCGATGCGAAGGAACAGGCAATGAAAGAGGCTAAACCTGTTCCCCCCTCTCCCAAAACCTCTGGTGAGGATTTGGTGACCGTTTATCTGCAAAAGGACAAAGACAAGTATAAAGACGATGTTTTTATCGCTGTCAACGGGGAACGGGTGCAGGTAAAAAGGGGAAAACCGGTTAAAATCAAAAGGAAGTTTGCCGAAGTTCTGGAGCAATCAATTGCACAGGACACCTCTACCGCGGAATTGATCGAAAAAGAGACTTCCCGGTACAAGGAAGCGGCCAGATTAGGCACTTTGTAAGGCACTCTGTAACTGAATCCGCGATACCATTAGGCGGCTGCGACACGGCGCGGCAAGGGCAAGGGGCGATCCCTTTCGTCCTTGCTGCGCTTTTTTTATGAAAGGAGGAATTGGATGGATAGAATCATCCATGTCAATATTGATGGCGAGTTTGTCCAAAAAGACAATAAAAACGCCGGAGTGCAGGGAGAAGGGAATGCTGCCAGCCTGCATATTGAAATGAGCGGTGATTGGGAAGAGTACAGCAAGCGCATCATCTGGAGGGACACAGTGGGGGAAAATCCCGTGGCGGTGTTGCTCTATCACTCTGTCAATGATGTGATGAGCGGCAAGGACCCGCTGGTATTTGATACGCCGATCCCGTCAGAGCCGCTTGCGTTGGAAGGCTGGTGCAGCTTTACAATCGAAGGATACAGGGAGAGCGACCCGACGGCTGTCGCCATTACCGTCACTGACCATTTGCAGGTGCTCCCAAACGATGCTTTTTATAAACCGGCGGAGCCAACTCCAACGCAGGCCCAGCAATTGCAGGTGCAGATCGACGGGATCATTCCCCAAGTGACAGAAATCGTTGGCGAAGCAGTAGACGCTTTGGAACAGGCAGAGAAAGATATCAAGGTATGGGTGGTATGGGACAGCGAGACAAAATACCTGCCTCTTCAGAAAGTGAGCCACAAGGGGAGCTCGTATATCTGTAAAACCGCCTGCGTAGGGGTTGACCCGTCCTTCGATGTGGCTGACGGCGCAGAAGGAAACTTCTGGATGCTGATTGCAGAGAAGGGCGAGGAAGGAGAACAGGGCGCGGAGGGACCACGTGGAGCCATCGGTCCACAAGGTGTACAGGGCGTTCAGGGAATACAGGGAGAACAGGGCGTGCAGGGAGTACAAGGGCCTCCGGGGCCACGTGGAATTGACGGCGTGGCAGTGCAGACTTATGGCATGGTGTCCTTCAACGTGACGGAAGACGGACATTTGACCTGTACCTATACCGGAAATGAGAAACCCAACTATTACATTGCGGACGACGGGCATTTGTATTTAGACGTATTTTAAGGGGGGAAAATAATGCCAACATTTGACTTGGGAAAAATTATCGGTCCACAGGGGCCGCAGGGCGAGCGAGGCGTTCAGGGTGTCCAGGGAGTGCAGGGAGTACAGGGAGTAGCCGGCGTCAACGGTTATACGCCCAATATCCAGGTGGGAAAAGTGACGACCCTATCCGCTGGAAAAGACGCTACTGTCACACGGCGAGCAGGCAGCCCGGACGCTGCTCCGGTATTCGACTTCGGCATTCCAAAAGGCGCGGACTCCGTCAATGCAGGGGATATGTACAAGAATATCTACGACCCAAATAACAAAGCGCAGGACATCTTCGGATACGTGGATCAGCAAATCGGCAAAGCAGGCGTGACATATACTCTGTCCTGCCAGAAATCGGGGACAGTGTTTTCTCTGACGGGAAACGGGTTGCCGTCGTCCGGCTATGTGTCCTGTGTTTTCAAGGCAACGGCGTCCTATGCATCCGGGGACACCTTCAAGGTGGGGAACGTTTCTTACACGGCGAAAACTCAAAGCGGAGAACCATTGACCGACGGCACCTTTGCGGAAAACGGAATCGTATCTGTGATTCTTGACAGGGATGGTAAAACGATAAATTTTAAGCAGGCCGGAAGGGATATAAGCCTTTCGGCGGAATCGTATATCATGGTACAGTGTTTCACCCAAAACGGGACTTTTACTGCCCCCATGACCGGTAAATACCGGGTGACCTGCATTGGAAAGGGCGGTGATGGAGCAAACGCCCAAAAAGCGGGAACCGGAGATTTTGAGTACAAGGGCATTAACGGTCCGGGTGGTGGATCAGGAGGCGCTGGGCAGGTTGTTGTCACGCTGGAAAAAGGAAGTAATACCGTTGTGACCGCCAACGGGACGGCCTCATTCGGCTCTTATCTCACAGCCACCGCCGGAAGTGATGGAGAAGTTCAGCAGGCGGGCGGTTCTTATAGCGCTGTTCCCGGCACTTCTGGGGATTGCAGCGGAGCAGGAGCGACCATTTTCCCCCATACAAACGCCACGGCGGGAACCAATAGAGTGATTTCTGATAATGGGACGGCAACCGGCGGAAACGGCGGCGCTTATACCGCATCTGCGTGCAAATTTTTGTCCACAGAGGGCGGTGTAGGGGCAGATGTAACGGTCAAAATGGACGCTATGCCACCGGTGATGCCGTCTGCTTCCGGTCTTGCTCCCTTTGGCGCGGGAGGCGGAGGCGGCGGATACCGCTGTTATTATACCGCAGTCACTTCTACAGTGCTTGCCTATCTGCCGGAGTTTGGGAAAGGATCTCCCGGCGGACAAGCGGCGGTCATCATAGAACTGGTCAATTAAAAGAAAGGAAGATGAAATATGCCTAAAAAATATGCATTTATCGACTATGGCGGGCAGGTCATGTCCATTGAAACCAGATGTTCCTGCATGTTCCGTAAGGATAAAAAGGATGGGGAACTCTCTATTGAGGATATTGTACATCCCAATTTTGTGGGACGGTATCAGGAGATTCCAGAGGGGGTAGAAGTCACCGAGGGGATGCTTTACTCAAACGGCGAGTTCAAGGAAAATCCTGCGGCCCCCGGCGCAAGGGTGGACGAGCTGGAAAATCGGGTTTCGGCGACAGAAGACGCGGTGCTGGCGTTGATGATGCAGTAAAGGAGAAAAAACATGTACAGATTTATTTTTAACTGCTGGAAGATGAATAAAATCACTGAGTCAGATGTAAAAGCGTTTGTCACAAAAGGATTTATTTCTGAATTACAGGCGGAAGATATTTTATCGGAGCCGCAGGAGGTAAAATAAAATGCCTACCATCAACGAAGTAATTGAGCGGGTCAATCAGGTACGGATGGACGCTTTCGACGACAAGACTAAAGCAGGATGGCTCCTTTCATTGGAAGGGAAACTATACCTGGAAAGTATACTTACCCATGAGCGGCTTTCCCATGAACCAGAAGTATTTCCGCCGCCGGAGAACAACCCGGATTATTGGGATACGCCGTTATTGGTTAATCCCCCATATGATCGTCTGTATGACCTGTATCTCATGGCACAGATCGACTTTCACAACAGGGAGATGGAAAACTACAACAATTCGGCACTGGCGTTTAACGAGGCGCTGGATAGCTGGCAGAAGAATTATCATCACACCCATCCGCCTTTGAGCGCAGGGGGATTTCAAAATATCTGGTAGGAGGAATGAATATGCCGCTTCCATATATGAAAACTGAGGCCCGCAGGAGCCAAAAACAGATCATTTCCTTTTATGGAATCAATTACAGCCAGAATGTAAAAGACGGGGAGCTTTCAGAAAGCGAGGGACTTTCCTCGGCTCAGTTTCCCTGTCTCTCTCAACGGGAGGGGAGAAAAAAGCATGGTTCCTATCAAAACCCGACCGGACTTTATGCCAGGGGGAAACTTTGCGTCGTAGACGGCACCGATTTCATCTACGGCGACAAGGTTGTGGGGAAGGTATCGGAAGGCGAAAAGCACATTGCCACCATCAATACAAAAATCGTCATCTTTCCAGACAAGGTGTATTACGATACCGACTCCGATGAGTTTTCCAGTCTGGAAGCAAGCCTTTCCTGTTATCCCGGCGACGCGACCTTTACAGGCAACAGTCTGACTGTGCTTTCAGAGAGCTATATCGACAAGGCAAAAGAAGAGGAAGGAGTGCTAAGCGCCATCCCGGCAGATACTTCATTTTCCACTTATACTTCTGCCTCAATTGATAAAGTGAGCGGCAAGGTGACGCTGACGTCACTTTCCTTAAAGGTTCCGGCGCAGCTTGCAAAGGGAGATTTGATTCAGTACGGCTGTGACAAAGAAAAAGAATATATGGCGGTGCAGTGGACAAAGGAAGGCCCGGACGGCGGATATCAGATAGGATTTATCCTCCATACCGCAACCTTGCAGACATACGCCGATTTGGAAGAACTGTTTGCCGCTGGGGACGGAATTGAGATTTCCGGGTGCGCCGATCTGACGAAAAACAACGGGAGCCATATCATCCGTTCCATCAGCGGCAGGACCCTCACCTTTGATAAGGATATTTTTGACACGGGAACCGACAGCGGAACCATTACCATCCAGCGAAAGGTTCCCGACCTCAGCTGCATCTGCGAGTGCGACAACCGCATCTGGGGTGCGGAAGGGACGACCATCTACGCATCCGCTTTGGGAGACCCTACTAATTTTTACGTCTACGATGGACTATCAACTGACAGCTATGCGGTGGCGGTTGGAACAGACGGTGATTTTTCCGGGTGCGTCGCCTATTCCTCAACCGTCCTTTTTTGGAAAGAAAACTGTGTCCACAAGGTAATGGGCAGTTATCCAGCGCAGTATGAAATTTACACCTACACCGTCCCCGGCGTTCAGAAGGGGAGTGAGAAAAGCCTCTGCGTCATCAACGAGACGCTTTTTTACAAAGGGAGGGAAGGGGTGTACGCCTATACCGGAGGGGTGCCGGAGCTAATCAGCGAGTGTTTCGGCATCAGACAGTTTTATGACGCAGTAGCCGGAAGCGACGGCAGCCGGTACTACATTTCCATGCGGGACGGACAAGGCTGGAACCTTTATGTGTTTGACCATCTGCGCAATATCTGGCTTCGGGAGGATCAGACCCATGCGGCGGACTTTGCCCAACTGGACGGCGTTTTGTACTATCTGGACGCCGACAGCGGCCAGGTGATGGCAACCGGTCAGGACACCAGCGAAGAAGGGCTTATTCCGTGGAGCGCTACATTCTGCCAAATGGACGAAGTTGTTCACGGGCGGAAAGGGTATTCGAGGCTGTATCTTCGTGCCGATCTGGAGGCAGGGGCGTGGCTGAAAGTAGAGGTCAGCGCGGACGGCGCTCCTTTTCGGCAGGTGTTTGCGGGGCATAACGAGCGGGCAAAAACGGTTCAAATCCCCATACTGCCCACCCGATGTGATAATTTCCGCATCCGGTTGTCTGGAAATGGCGGGTGTATTCTAAAAAGCCTTGTCCGCGAGTTTACCGTTGGAAGCGAGGTGTAAGAGATGGCTACAGTATTACCAGGCTCACCGCCTGCGTTTAACAGAAACGATATTTCCGGTACGGTGAAATCTTTGTGCAACTATACAAGGGTATTACAGGAAAATTTAGATTTTCTGCTGGGACAGATGAAAAAGGAGATCGCTGCCGCCCAGGAGAATATTACAGCACTGGACGGAAAACTGTCCGCTGCGCAAACGGCAATCAACGGCTTGCAGTCTAATTTAGATGGGCTGTCTGCCAGTGTGACGGCTCAAAGCGCACAAATACAAAACCTATCCGACCGTGTGTCCGCTTTGGAAAATGCGGGACAATAAAGGAGGCTTATTATGGCAATCAAAAGAAAAGATGAGCTGGAAATTCCGGCAAGCAGAAATAACTATGTCAACGAATATGACGCGGAAAGAACTGCTCTGGAGGATGCGGCCAAAAGCCGTGTGGCATCGGCTCAAAACACACAGACTAATTACAAGGTTCCCTCTATTCAGGGGGTCAATACCGAAAAATTCAGCTACCAAAACGCCCCCAGCTATACCAGCAAATATCAAGACCAAATCGACGATCTGATGTCCAGCATTTTAAACCGGGAGCAGTTTTCATATGATCCAGAATCCGATCCCACCTATCAGCAGTACAAAGAGAGCTACACAAGAAATGGCCAAAGAGCCATGCAGGATACTATTGGACAGGTGTCCGCCCGGACAGGAGGGCTTGCCAGTTCATACGCCTCAGCCGCAGGGCAGCAGACCTATGACGGGTATATGTCCGCTTTGGCAGATAAAATCCCGGAACTCCGACAACTGGCTTACTCTATGTATCAGGACGACCTTAATAACCAGAGGGCAAACCTTGATATGCTGATGAATATGGAAAATGCAGATTACGGCCGGTATCAGGATAGGCTTGGGCAGTATAACACCGACCGCAGCTTTAATTATGGTACATTCAGCGACGACCGGAACCTTAACTACGGCATTTACACCGACGACCGAAACTACAACTACCAGGTGGGCCGTGATGAGATTGCGGACAAGCGATATGAGGATGAAACGGCGTATAACAGAAATATATATCAGCAGGAAAACGATTATCAGAAAAAATGGAACATTGCTGAAGCAATGGCACAATACGGCGATTTTTCTGGATATAAAGCGCTTGGGCTATCTGATGACCAAATTAAAAACATGAAAGCGGACTATAACTTGAAGCTTGCGGCACAGCTGGCGAGTTCTAGAAAGAGCGGCTCTTCTGGTGGATCCAGTGGGGGAAGCAGAGGTTATGGTGGCAGTTCTTATGGAGTCGAGGATAGCGAAGGATTGTATGCGTCTGCTTGGGCGAGCGATAATCCAAAAAACTATATTTCAAGTCACTATAAGGATTTTGGATTCAGTAAATCTACAAATTTATATCAAGGTTACGAAAAATGGAAAGAAAGTGAAGCATATAACGGGCAAAAGCTGTATTCAAAAGACGGCAGCTTTGACACTCTGGTCAACTATACAAAAAAATGTATTGAAAAAGCAGGAAGAAGCCCTGAATATATGCAGGACGCTCTTAAAAAGCAAGGGTATAGTGATGCAGTGATAGATCAGGTATTTTCCATTCTTGGACTGTAAAGGAGAATAACTATGGCGTATAAAAGCAGATTTTATCAGCAAAAGTATCAAGGACAAGAACAAAACAACGTGGAATCGAATGATAATTCAAGGTATAAAAGCCAGTTCTATCGAAGCGGCGCATATAAAAATGCGGAAGGGGCAAGCGGATTAAAACCCACTGAAACTAAAGAACGGTTGAATACAGAGCTATGGCAGCGGGTGGATAATAATTCGGTGACTAACACGCCGAGAAAACAGACTGCAAATATTACGCATATGGGATCCGTATCAGAAAATTCATATGGGAGCAATCAGCAGAGTGAGTATGAGCGGCTTCTCAATCTTAACCCGCAAAAAGCGAAAGCTTCTATCCAATCTTTGAGAACCCAAATTGAGAAAATTCCCAATTACAGCAGCGAGGAACTTCGGGAAAAATATCCGAACCATCAGGCGGCTGTGAAACATATGAGCGATTTGGAAGATCAGATTAAAAAAATAGAAGAGGATATTCAGAAATCGGAGAAAATCAAAAAATATGCGTCTTATCAGAACGCAGAGGATTTCTTGCAGTTTTCTTCAAAAGGCGCGGCAATCAAGAACCCGACCTATAAAGAAGCGGAAGGCAACGCTTATATCTTTGGGTGGCGGCCTGGGGCTGATCCGGTTGGCAACATCGTTACATATTCCCGCGATAACTATGAACATATCCGAGATGAAGAAAACGGCGAAAGCCGTGGCGTTGGAGCAGTCGGAAAAAGCCTCTATCACTATATGTCAGACGATGAAGTTGGCCTATACAATTATATTCTGGCAAAGCACGGCGATAAAGAAGCAAAAGAGTATTTAGACTCTATTGAGGAAACCCTTAATTATCGTTCCGGAACAGAACAGGCGAAACTAATCCGTGATAATGAAAACGGATTTCTTCGCACACTGGGAACAGTAAACTATGGAGTGGGAGCTGGGCTTGACCAATCTATCAGCGGCGCTAAACAATTTTTTTCAGACGAGAAGCTTCCTACCAGTGCGACGCAATACGGTTCTGCATATATCCGGGAGGATTTGGAGGACGCAGGGCCTAAAATTTTGGGAAGCAGTCTGGGACAGATTGGTTATGATACGTTAACGACTACGGCAAATATGGCCCCATCAATTCTTCTTTCTTCTATTACTGCGGGGTTGGGCGCTCCGGCTGCTGTAGCAAGTGGGTTGGGCGCTGCCTCCATGGGATTGTCCGCCAGCGGAAACGCATACGGACAGGCTTTATCAGAAGGATATGGAAAGGAAGAAGCCAGAAGTTATTCTTTGCTTGTGGGGGCGAGTGAAGCGGCACTTCAATATCTGCTGGGTGGTATCAGCAAATTGGGCGGAAAACTGACTGGAAATGTGGCAAAAAAAACAGTACAAAATATTGACAATGCCTTGCTGAGGATTGCCGTTGATACGGGAATTCATATGGCAAGCGAAGGCTCGGAGGAATACTTGCAGGAAATTCTGGAGCCAGCCTTTCGCAACCTTTGTTTTGACGAAAATAACGAAATCAAACTGGTTTCAGAGGATGCGGCATATTCATTTTTGCTTGGTGCTCTTACTTCTGGTTTTATGGAAGGTGGAAATATCGCAAAATCCGGCATCAGTCTGAATAAGACTGGAGAGGCGATACAGCGGCAGGGAAAGTATGAAGAACTTTTAGAAAATGCTTTGACGATGGATCCTTCCTCAGAAGCCGGTCGGATTGCCTCACAATTGAAAAATGGAACCTTGCACGTCAATAGCTCAAACATCGGCGAGCTATATTTAAACTATGCAGCGGAAGGAGGAAACCTTGACTTTGTTTCCGCTCCGGTGGAAAACACCGAAACTGTACAGGAGCCAGCGCAGCAAAACCCTGAAGCGGCACTTTATCAGGCAGCTATGGAAAAGGTCACTGGGGAAAACATTTCCTATCAGCAAAATCAAGACACGGAGATTGAACATCCTGCCTTCAACCGGCTGGAATCGGCAGCCATTTCTAGTAAGGTAAACAGCATGGTACAAAGTTGGAGAGCGTTCGGAACTGAGGGAAAAGCGGCGTTTGAGGCTTTTGCAGAGGCAACTCCGGAAGTGATAGCCAATGGCCCCGATCAGTTCTATAAAGAGTTTTCTCAATTTTATAACGCCGGGGCCAAAAAAGACAATTTAAAAAGAATGCAGGAAAAGTACCGCGGATTACTGGACCGACAGCAACAGATTGTGGCTTATACCGCCGGGAAAAACGACGCCTCCGCAAGCCTGCAATCGGAAAAAGCAGTTGTCAGTCAACAGAAGGTATATCAACAAGGCGCGGGAAAAGTGACCATGGAAAACAATCTTGCCGGGCTTGTGGATAATGCGTACAGCGAAAGGCTGAATGAAACGGTTAAGTCCCAACTCCGTGAGGAAGCGGGTGCGCTGGGCCTAAAGGTAGTCATTGATGGAAGTATCAGCTCGGACGGAAAGCAAAGCAACGGAAACGGAAAACTCATAGATGGTATTTTACATATTTCCGCAGATGCTTCCGACCCTATAGGCGTAGTGCGCCGACATGAAATTACCCACCGGTTACAGGAGCTTGCGCCGGAGCAGTACCGCAATTTCCGGGACTATGCTATGAAATTCCAAAAGGATTCCACTCAGGCAATTTTGGATAAGCAGGTTCTTTATGGCAAAAACGGCCAAAAGCTTTCCAACGAAGAGGCTATGGACGAAATTGCCGCTGATTTTGCCGGGAAGATGCTGGATGATGAAGCTGCCATTCAGCGGATGGTCAGGGAAAACCGGACGCTTGCTGAGAAAATCCGTGATATTATCCGGGATATGGTGCGGCAGGTCAAAGAAGCGATTGGTAAAGCTGATCCTACCTTGGAGCGGGCTCAAAAACTATGGGATGACGCTTTCAAGGCGGCTGAAAAACAGGTAAACCGGATTCAGGGGCAAAAAAATACCGCCTCTGAGAGCGGGAAGGGGAGGCATTCCATCAAGTATGATGAGAATAACCGGCCTTTTGTGGTGGTGGAAGAAGATATTTTGGAGGGTATTCCGAAAAATCAGTGGGTTAAGGCCGTAAAAGACAATCTCAGAGAAAAGTTTCCAGATGGCGTTACGGTTGGGAATAATATAATTCATATTAATCAGCAAAGCCGGAAAGAGATGACATATTCTAAGTATACTAGGCATTTGATGCAGTTTTATCCCGAATTGTATGCTAATAAGTTGCGTGCCACAAACAATGCGGATGAAATTTTAAAGGCTTCACAAAATTATGTTAATGAAGCACTTATACACCCCAGAAAAGATAATATTCAACAATTTGCTCGTGGAGATGTTCTGCTCCGTATTGGAAACTATGATTATTCGGCAAATGTTATTGTAGCAATGCAATCTAATAGGAAACTTTTACTTTACGATATTATAAACATTAACCCAACTAGCATCTCGATAAAATTAAAAGAGACAGATACAGCGATATCCGAGAACCCGTCACCGGGAGCCGAAAGAAGCGCTGTATCCATCTCTACTGATAGTATATCCAATTCATCTGAAAATGTCAATGGAAAGTTTTCTTTTAAAGATTACAGCGATCAAGAAAAGAAGGAACATAATGCCCAGGCATTGGAGTATTTTGGACGTACTTTTACCTGGAAAGAAACTGGCTATCTGTTACTTAATGGAAAAAAGTTGGATTTTTCCGGAAAACATGAAGGAGCCCCCGGAGGATACCGTACAGTAGATCACCGAGATATTTCTGATGCTCTCGGTGAGGATTACGGAGGGGATGATTACAGCGACGCTATGGTTCAGTTTATGCGCGAGGGAAACATTCGTATCAGCCCGGAGAGCAATGGAATTAATCTTTCGGTACTCCCGACGGCTGCGCAGTTTGAAGCCTTGGATGATTATATTTCCAAAGCCAGGGGAGAAGTTGTTCTTGATGTCGATGATGACAATGGAAATACTATTTTTGGCGTAGAATATCCAAGAGGAACCAGAGCAATTAAAGTAATCAATGATATTAAACAATACTTTAAAGATGGTATTAAACCTTATATTTCCGAAACCTCAAAATTCCATTACTCCATCAAAGATCAATCGCCGGAAGCTCGTATTGCCAAGCTTGAAGAGCTGAACCAGTATCTGCGGGAAGAAGTGAAACTGTCTGATGGCCCGACTACCGACCGGAAGGCAGTGAACAAAATAGCCAAGGAGCTGGTAAAGGAATATTCCTCCAATGTTGATATAAAGAATCTGGGAATACAAGTGCAGGAGCTGTACGACCTGATCGCCAGAGGATATGACAAGGATGGCAATGACATTTCTTTTGAAGCTATTCGGGACAAGGCGAAAGAGATTTCCACAGGTATACTGGAGGGCTCACTTGCACAGGGCAATCCTCTATATGAAGATTATGCGGCATTGAGAGACCAGATTTGGAACACCAAACTGAAAATTTCAGAAGCCGACAGCAAGAATATCACGGATTTTTCAGATTTCCGCAAACGGAACTTTGGCCGTATGAAAATTTCAAAAGGCGACACCAATGTCGATAGCGTGTATCAAGAGCTTTCCACCATGTATCCTGAATTTTTTGACAATACTGTGATCCGTCCTGCGGATCAGCTTATGCAGATAGAAGAAGTGCTGGACACACTCCAACCAGTGATGGAAAATCCATATGACAACGATATGGAAGAAGCTGCTTCCTATTTGGCAGCAGACCTGATCGAGCGTTTTTACGACGTGCCGCAACGGAAAACCTTTGCGGACAAGCAGGAGGCTAAACTAACCCAACAGAAAATCAAAAACAGAAACCAGTTGGAAAAGCTGCGGGCGGATAAAAATGAGCGGATTGAGGCGATACGGAAGCAAGGGCAGGAACGGATCAAAAAGGCGGTAGCCAAGGAGCAGCAAAAGCGAGAGGAAAAAATTGAGGCATTAAAGGAACATTATCAACAAAAGGACGCCGCAGGACGGGAGCGGAGGAGCGCTGCCGAGCTGCGGAGGAAAATTATAAAACACACTCAAAAACTCTCTCAAAAGCTTTTGCATCCAACTGACAAGCAGCATATACCGGAAGAACTTCGCGGAGCGGTTGCAGAAGTCCTGAATGCCATTAACTTGGAGAGCAGTTATACCATCGACCCGGAGACTGCCCATCCCCTTATAAAAAAGGATGGCACACAAGGAGCACTTGTCGGAAAGCACTTAAAAGATCAATCTGGGCTTCCGACCAAGAGAACCACGGCCTTTATTAAGATGAAAGCGGAGCTTGGAAAAGTGTTGGAGCGGGATGGGGACATAACCGTTGATCCTACGTTGCTGGGCGTCATTACCGAGGGACAAAAAAGCCTGTTCGACCAGGTAATTGAGTTGTCAGATGTGCGGATCGCCGACATGAATACCGAACAGCTTCAGGCAGTTTGGCAAGTCATCAGAGGAGTGGAACACGCTATTACAACCGCCGGAAAAATGCTGTCACAGTCCAAATATGAAACGACCAAACAGGCGGCGTTTGCCCTTCATGACGATACTGCCGGGAGAAAAATGAAGAACCGTTCCGCCCTGAGAAGTAAATTAGAGCTTTCCATGGAAGACCCATACACGTTTTTTCATCATTTTGGAGAGGCGGGACACGCTTTATACCGGATGCTTCATAATGCGCAGGACAGGCAACAGATGATGCTGAACCATATCATTGACGAGATGAAAAAAATCGTCGATGAAAAGGCAGTGGCCCAATTTAAGGAAGAAGTCCATCACTTCCAAACGGAAAACGGGGGAAGTCTGGTTTTGTCAACAGCTCATGCGATGGAACTATACCTTCTTTCCAAGCGGGAACAGGCAAAACAACATCTGCTTGTCGGTGGGATCCAGCAACCGGAAATTAAAAGCGCCCATGTAAAGAAGGGACAAAACAACATCCAATTGACTGTAGGAGATATAGGGGATATTGTTGATTCTCTCACAGAAGAACAAAAAGCCATTGCCGACAAAATCCAAAAGCTCACCGATATTCTGGCGGGATACGGGAACGAAGCCAGTATGGCGGCCTATGGGTATCGGAAATTTACAGGGGAAAACTACTGGCCTATTCATTCTGCATCCACCGAACTGAAACAGGAAATTGGAAAAGGTGAAAATATTCCGCGTAATATTGCGAATATCGGCGCAGCAAAATCCCTAAACCCGCAAGCCAACAACGCGTTGGTGCTGGATGGCATATTTGATACTTTCGCATCCCATACCTCGGATATGATCGACTATGCGTCATGGCTGCTGCCGATGGAGGATATGTCCCGGATTTTGAATTACAAATTCAAATCGGAGGATGGAAAACGGGTATCAAACGTTCAGCAGCTTTTGAACAGTGTGGCGGGGCCAGAAGCCGTCCAGTATTACAAAAAACTGATGGAAGATATCCAAAACGGAGCCAGAGGGGAAGAAGATGGATGGTCTACTCTGTTCAAGCGGGCAGTTGGAAATATCAAAGGCGCATCAGTAGGCGGGAATATCAGAGTAATTATTCAGCAGCCGACTGCGTTCTTTAAAGCGGCTGTCGTTCTTTCACCGGAGGATATGGCAAAAGGCGCTGTAAAAAGAGCGACCAGAGGAAGCGGATGGGAAAAGGCCAAAAAATATGCTCCTGTCGCTTCGTTAAAGGAACGGGCAGGATTTGATATGAAAAGCCCTACCCGCATGAGCGAAGAGCTTTACGACGGACGTTCCCGTTTGAAAAAAATAAACGATTGGCTTTCCAAGGGCGCCTCGAAAGCAGACGAAATTACATGGGGAAAGCTTTGGAACGCCTGTGAATGGGCAACCGTCAAGGAACGCGGGGATTTAAAGCGCGGCAGCGAACAGTTCTATCAGGCGACGGCAGAACTGTTTAATGAAGTCATCGACCAAACGCAGGTTGTTGGAGGCATCCTGCAAAAGAGCGGAGTGATGCGATCTAACAGTCTTCTTAACAAACAGGCGACAGCATTCATGGGCGAACCGATTATGGCGTACAATATTTTCCTTCGCGCCTGGGATGACCTTGCTTATGAAACAGGCCCTGGGATGAGAAAAAAGAATATCAAAAAGCTGGGGCGGGCTGCTGCGGCGCTGGCCGTTACCGATGTAGTGAACGCTCTGGCACAAAGCCTTGTTGACGCTATCAGGGACGACGATGAGGACAAAAAGTATTGGGAGCGATTCTGGTCTGCATTTGGCGGGAATGTGGCGGACAACATGAACCCGCTGGGGAAAATACCGTATGCTAAAGATTTGCTTTCCATACTCAACGGGTACAAAGTTGTACGGATGGACGTCGCTGTACTTGAAGATGTTTTTTCTTCACACGATGCACTAAAAGACAGTTTGAGCGGAGAGGGGAAAAAGACAATCCCATATGCCGTTAAACAGTTGGCGGTTTCAGTTGGAAAGCTGTTTGGAATCCCTGCTCATACGATTCTCCGAGACATCTGGGGAGTGATGCGCACATTTGCCGTAGAAACAGAAAATATTCCGCTTCAATACGAGATGGAAAAGGCTATTTACCAGTTGTCCAGTGAGAACAACAAGGGCCAGTATATGGATATTATGTTCCGGGCGTTGAGACAGGACGATTTCGATTCCTATGAAAAAATCAAAAAGGACTTGATTGACGCGGGGGTAAAGCCATCGGCCATTGAAAGCGGTATGAACAGCCGGTATGAAAATTGGATAAAAAAAGATTCTAATTTTGTTTTGTCACAGAAAGCAAGAGACATGATCGGCTCTGTAGACCGGTTCGAGGAAGAGGAAAAAGAAAAGAAATTTTCAGAAAACGACCTGAATTCGGACGCCCATCAGCAGTATACACGTGAAAAATCCAGCCATTACCGCCAGATGGAGGATGAGTTAAAGGCAATGGACGCTTATTCTATGCTGGATAATTCATCTAAAAACAAAGCCCTGGATTCCCTGGAGGCGTTAGCCAAAGAAATGGCGCTGCAAAATGCCTCTGCCGGAAAGTATGAGATGGATACCAAGTGGATGCTGTGGGCTTCAGAAGGACAAGCCTATGGAGTGGACGAAGTGGAAGCCGTGCTTTTCAAAACTGCTTATGACATGGCCCAGAGCGACAAGGACGAGAATGGAAATGCCATTATAGGTTCCAAAAAAGAAAAAGTATTGGAAGCAGCGGACGATTTGATGCCCTGGCTCAGTGATGAAGAATTACAGTATCTGCTCAGCAATTACTGGAAACCGTGACCAAGGTACAACAAAAGGCGGGGGCTTATCGCTCCCGCCTGAATTTATTTATAAAGTAGAAGCATACTTCACGAACATCTGGTACAAAAAATACCAGCAGATAAATGACAAAGCACACATAATAAATGATTGCAAATACATCTTGCTTTCCAGATATTACTATTGGCAGTGATATTGCCCATGTAGCTGCGTAAACAATCTGGCCAATTATCGGTATGAATATAACCGCAAATATAATTAATGAGTCAATTAAAAAGTGAAAATCAGTCATTATAAGCGGCACAAGACACAATAAAATTGTAATAAGTAAATATAAGATATACCCAACTCCGCCAAGTAGTGCCCTCAATTTTTCTTTTAACATATTTATCTCTCCACGTATAGTATTTTTAACATAAATACCATATTCTTACAAAAAATTCAATATTCACTTTTGTATTCGATAAGGCAGAAAAAATTCCTGCCTTTATTTTTCTATTTCGGGGCGCATTTAGAAAAAGTCTTTGATAGGATGGAGACAGGAACAAAACGGATAGGAGGAAATGATATGCCAATATACGATTTGGGAAAGGTAGTAGGCCCGCAGGGACCGAAAGGCGATAAGGGAGATACCGGTGACGCTCAAGACTGCACACTGGTTACTGATTGGGACAATGCGGTTACCACTGGATATTACTACAGTGTGAATTTTGATGACCTTAATCACCCTCCAATGGGAGATTCATATTATTCTGGGTCGGTTGTCGCTTTTGAGGGATATGTACGTCAAACAGTTTGCGGACTGGTAACCAATAAGTATATGACTAGATTTAAAGGAGGAACTGGAATATGGTCTACATGGGAATATGTGTCTCCAAGTGATGCAAAAAAAATTACATTTGAATCAAATACAGACATATTGTCAACAACTGTGCAATCTGCAATACAAGAAGTTTATGACAAAAAAGTTGATGCGAAAGCTATTTTAATCACTGACTGGAACGACGCTGTAAACCCGGGTGTGTATTTTAGTTCAAGCAGTGCTGCAAACAAACCGCCCAGTCCTCTTGGAGATGACTGGTTCGGGCAAGTATTCGTCTATAATGACCGGGTTAAACAGATTTTGACCCACGCGAGCAGTGCGCCCATCGGCATCGAACGCTGGGTACGCAGCTGGTGGTCATCCAGCCAGTCGTGGAGCGCATGGTCCCAGTCTTTTAAAAACGCTACCTCCAGCTCCAACGGCCTGATGTCGTCGACGGACAAGGCGAAACTGGATGGCCTCGACGCCTATACCAAATCCGACTCCCGCCAATCCTTCGCCAACGCCTTTGTAGGGGAGAAATCCGGCGCAATGGTGAAACTGTCCGACGTGGAAGAAAACACTCTGCTTCGTAAAGCAACGGTACAGGGCTCAACCACAGAAGTCCTCGCAAACCCTGAGGCGGAGAAGTCGCCGGATAATATCGCCAGTATCAGCGGGGTGGAGCCAACGAAGGTAACGGTGTGTGGAAAGAATCTGCTTCCATACAAATTTGAAAGCGATACCCAAACCAGCTTCGGAATCACCGCGACCAAAAATGCCGATGGCTCCATCACGATACAAGGGGTAAACGACGGGACGGGGGCGTCATCGATTTATCTTGCGAGGAATAACCTGGGGCTGCATCTCCCGGCAGGAACTTATACACTAAGTGCCGGAACGCTGCCCAGTGGGGTTAGCTTTTACATCACACCGGGATACAAATCAGGGACTTTCACGCTGCAAGAAGAGACTGATTTTACCATAGCATACTTTAATGTCGCCCCTAATACAGACCTATCATCTGGAATCACGGTATATCCTCAATTGAAAGTCGAATCTACCGCTACCGCCTACGAGCCGTACACCGGTTCCGATTACCCACTCCCCGCCTTAGAACCCCTCATGAGCCTACCAAACGACATATGTGATGATTACGACGCGGTGACGGGTGTGGAGACGAGGAGAATCGGAAAAAGGACGTTGAATGGAACCGAAACCTACCGGATTACCGCGCAGACCAATACCGACAGGATATCCGTTAGTCAAACTGATAAAAAACTCACTAACGGGCTGTGCAGCCACTTTGCTACAGGATTGATTGGAGACGAAAAGCCCGGAACCATCGATATGCGGGCAAGCGATATGACCACTTTTTTCGTGGTGGAAAAAAATGCCTATACGGTAGAGAGCTGGAAAGCATACCTTTCCGCCCAGCACGCCGCCGGAACCCCGGTCACTACCTACTACGAGCTGGCAGAACCGATAATCACCCAACACGCCCCGGCGACGATACCGGTTGTCTATCCAGTCACTAACATTTACGCAGATGACGGAAATATATCCGTTTCCTACAACCGGGACAGCAATCGGATATATGGAGACCTGAGTGATGCGCTCTCTGATAAGGTCGACAAAGTAACCGGAAAAGGTCTTTCCGCCAACGACTACACGACTGCTGAAAAGCAAAAGCTCGCAGGAATTGCAGAAAACGCAAACAACTACACCCACCCCACCACCAGCGGCAATAAGCACATCCCATCTGGTGGAGTGGACAAGCAAATACTACGTTGGAGCGCTGATGGGACAGCAGTGTGGGGCAATGAAATTGATTCCTACACCAAGACCGAAATGGACGCGTTGCTCATTCCGCTGCTGATCGGCACACAGGGAATGAAAAAAGCCATGCGGCAATATCTATCCATCCATCCGGATGGGGATATTACCAAATCCGTAGAGCGCTTCTTTCAGGCGGCGGCCGGCACGATCGGAGAAACATATACTTCACGCTTTTACAAATATAGCTCCAATACAAGCACGGAAGGAGTCAAACTGGATGATAACGCGGGGCTTACCTGCACTCCATCAACCATTGCCACCGCTGGCACGGATGATTATGCAAATCTTCCGCTGTTTGCGTGCTTTGACTGCAACTATACCATTGATGCCAACACGCTGGAACCAGTGATACATGCCATCAAGGATGTTTACGGCGAATTTACCTCAACGCCCACCGACAGCTTTGTCGGCGTGCTTCAAATGACCGGCTGGGTGCGGCGCACCAGCGGCGAAACCACCAAAACCGTGGAATACAAGGCACAGAAAGCGGATGGATTTGAGCCTTTGCCAGAAGCGGTACGGGCCTTAGACAACACCGTGCGTTCCTTTGTGATCCACGCCAAATATGCGGCAGGCTACAACTCGGCGGGGCTGCTTTCCAGCGTTTCCGGCGTACAGCCCGCTACTTTACGCACCGGATCGGCTGGCAGCACCTCGATTAGTCACAATGGACAAATTGCCAAGTGGCGGGAGTGGGGATCGCAGTATTGCGGCTCAAGCCTTTGCGATATTGCCTTTGTACAGCTTATGCTTGAGATTAAGTACGCAGTCCTTGGCTCGGCGCAGGTCATGCAGGGCTGCCGAACATATTCTACCGACACTTACCAGGCCGCCGTGTCCGAAACTGGCGTAACCCGTGTTTTACTGACTGCCGCAAACGCCGCATATTTTGTAGTGGGCAGTTGCGTATCACTCGGCAGCGGCAATAACAGAGCGGCGGCCGCCTGCTATGACATCTGTGACATATCCAAGATCACCAGCGTCGAGGATGTAACGGTTGACGATGTTGCCTACAAGGCCATAAACCTTGACACCGAAACAACCTTTGACACCTCCGCAGGCGCCACCTACATCATCCCCCAGCCGTGGGCTACGGGCAGTACAGACGAGGTGCCCGGCAACGACGGCAGCCCGTACAGTAACACTAGCGGTAAAGAGCCATGCAAGATCCAGGGCATTGAGCTAATGCTTGGTATGTATGAGGTTCCTGCTGATACCACACTTTATGAGGATGCAGAAAAGTACACAGTGTATGCAAACCGCAAAGCCTCGGAAATTGCATTGGGCGGCAGCGGTACAAACCCCATAACTATCGGCACGATCCAGAAAGAAACTGATGCGGGTTGGAAGAGTATCGCAGAGCTTAACTGGGATGCTAACGACCAAGAAGCATATATGCTTGCTCAAGAGGTGGGCGGCTCACCCACAACCGGATATTGTGCGAGGGTGTATCTTGATGCGGCTGCAACTACCGGATGGCGTGAGTGGCCGGCCTTTTGCGGATTGACCGGCGGCAGCAGCGGCGGCTTTGCGTGTGCTGGTTTGTACGCTGGCATTGGCACCGTCGGCTGGGACATCGGCGCTCGTGCGTGCGGGTCCGGTGGAAACAGGGGCGGTTTTACATCGGCGTATGAGGAGGACATGCCTGTATGATGGACTTTATTGCAAAATACTGGCTCGAGGTGGTGTTTGGCGCTATCTTAACCGGATTTGGGGCCGCTTTCCGCGGCCTCTCCAGGCGGGTGTCAAAACGCATCGAAGAGCAGGAGGCAATCAAACTCGGGATGCAAGCCCTCCTGCGCGACCGGATCATAGCTGCCTACAACCATTACATGGACAAAGGTTGTTGCCCCATCTATGCCCGGGAGAATGTGAGACGGCTCTATGAGCAGTACCATAATCTGGGTGGCAACGGGACAGTGACCCATCTTGTGGAAGAACTAGAAGAACTACCAACAGAACTTAGAGAGGATGAAACAGAATGAAAAACTTATCAATCAGCACCATTGCACGGACAGGCGTACTTATTTTTGCGTTGCTTAATCAAATTTTGACCATTTCGGGGCACAATCCTTTGCCCTGGTCGGATGAGCAGGCATATGAGGGATTTACCTTGCTGCTTACCGTGGGATCATCGTTGTGGGCGTGGTGGAAGAACAACTCGTTTACACAGGAAGCGGTACAGGCGGATGAGTACATGAGGGAACTGAAAAAGAAAAGAGGGTGATCCTGTGAGACGGATTTTCGACGGCAATTTCAAAATAACCCAGAAATACCACGCCGGACATATTGGGATGGACATTGTGGGGCTTTCCAGCAAAAACATTGTGAGCCCGGTGGAAGGGGTTGTAAAGACTTCTACTATGATTCCAAAGCCAACCTATCCCACCAAGGACAAGACTTGGGAGTGGGGAAACTACGTCCGGGTAGACGACGCAGATGGCAACAAGCATTATTTCTGCCATATGGCGAGCCGGGCGGTTTCGGTGGGACAACGTGTACAGGTTGGAACCAAATTGGGAGTCATGGGAAACACCGGGTACAGTAACGGCGCACACTGCCATTATCAGGTGCGGGACAAATACGACCGCAACGTCATGCCTCATACTATCTTGGGAATTCCTAATGAAGGGATGCCGAACAACCACATCTTCTATGTCTGGAAAAAGACTTCAAAAGGCTGGACATATGGAGCTTTTAAAGGAGACTGGGCACTCATAGACGGCTGCTGGTATTACTTTGACGGAAAGTACACGGCATCCGGCCCCCAGCGCATTGACGGGAAGATGTACTGCTTCGCGCCCAAGGGGTACAGGAAGATCAAAGAGGGACAGATGTTAAAGACGGATGAATATGGGCATTTGGTTTAACCGCCCCGAAATCGACACGGTTAGAAAGGAGTTAATATGAGCGAATATGAAAAAAGGGGCCTCGGCCTCATCCAATCTGAGCCAGACCCACGAGATTTTGTCTTTGCCGCTACATACGGCGCGGAGACGCTGCCCGAGAGCTACCAGACCGACATTTCAGGCATCAAAGTCCACGACCAGGGGGAATATCAAAACTGCGGCACACACGCCCTTTCCGCCCACGTGGAAATCCTGCTGAGTAAGACGGGGAAGTATCGGCCCATCAGTTTCCCGTGGTATTACGGCAACCGCCGCTACTCGGAGAACAAAGGCGAAGGAACAGAGGCCCGCGGCCTTCTGAAAGCCGCCCAAAAAGACGGAGGACTGTATCTTACGGACTACCCCTATGAGGAGGAAGTCCCAAAAGCCATCGAGACTTTCGAGAAATATTTCGAGAGCTTCAAAACAAAGGCCCAGAACATCCGCATCAAGAACTACTATCAGTGCAACACCGTGGAAGAGGTCAAAAAGGCGGTCTACTACTACGGAAGCGTACTTGTAGGCACGATTGTATTCAAAAGCTTCTATGAAATTTCGAATACAAATCCGATTATGCCCGAGCCCCGCATCGACGGGACAAGCCTGGAACCTATGGCAGGCGGCCACATGATGCTGATTGTAGGCTGGGACAAGCAGGGCTTTACCGTCCTCAACTCCTGGGGAGAGGGCTTCGGCAAAAAGGGACTGTTTACCATGCCTTACAGCATCGTCACCTGGAGCCAGCGTCAGGGCTTCCCGCTGCCGCTCTTTGAGGCCTGGGCAGTGGATGGCGTGTACCTCAACGGCAAGCTCTTAGAGACCGGCGCGCCCTCCGTCACTCCGCCTACACCTGCGGGGAACGACGGCTGGTACAAGCAAAACGGCAAATGGCGCTACCGGGAGAACGGGAAAGACGTTGTGGGTTGGAAAAAGGTACAGAACGTCTGGTACTACATGAACGCCGACGGCTATATGAAAACCGGTTGGCTTGAAGATAAGGGAAAATGGTATTATCTAAAGGCAAGCGGCGCTATGGCCACCGGATGGATTAAGGACAAAGGAGAGTGGTACTACCTGAATTCCACCGGCGCTATGCTGGAGGATTGGCAGCAGATCGGTGGTAGATGGTACTACTTTGAACACGGAAAGGGATATGCCGCTAGAGGCTTCCGCACCATTGCAGGCAAGGATTACTATTTCTTTGAGGAATCCTATGGGAATGTGAAGGAGTGCCAGATGTTGCAGACGGATTCGAGCGGCGCAATTGTATAGGCATAAAGAAAGCCCGGGGGAGCATTTTGTTGTGCTCTTCCGGGCGATTTTTTACGTAATTATTAATTTTATATTTCAACTTAATTTTTGTTTATTTTAACTGTTTACTTTTTTTCACTTCTGGTATAATAT
>ERZ1034842.275-NODE-275-length-24664-cov-16.471047_pt1 | contig 24664 bp, 17 predicted proteins | sample MGYA00520634_ERZ1034842 | MGnify/ENA primary metagenome ERZ1034842 (study PRJEB33766, sample SAMN09781734) | gut metagenome | biome: gut microbiome | host: Homo sapiens | place: Madagascar | study: EMG produced TPA metagenomics assembly of the PRJNA485056 data... | reverse complement strand
CAATTTCAAAAAGATGATTGAGGCAGAATGTCAATTCTGGTCTAACAGAGCCTTTGGGAATCCAGCTGATTGACGATGACGGGAATGTTAAAACGGGCTGGATTGAGAGTCAGGGTTCTCGATATTATTGTTCTGCTAATGGGGTAATTCTGACTGGGTGGCAGCAAATAGCTGGGTCTTGGTATTACTTTAACTCGGATGGTCGAATGACGACCGGCTGGTTTAACGATGGCGGTAATTGGTTCTGGCTAGATTCCGCTTCTGGCGCAATGAAAACGGGATGGCTTTCCCTTGGGGGCACATGGTATTACCTTGATGCTGCACGTGGGGGAGTAATGTTGAGTAACGGCTGGTATTGGATCGGCTCTACTGACTATAAGTTCAATTCATCCGGCGCAATGGTTGGCGCTTGGGTTGATGTCCCTTGCTATTCGCAGTACCCGGAACTCCCTACTGGCTGTGAGTCGGTTGCCCTTACAAACTTGCTTAACTACTATGGTTTCCGTTTGGGAAAGACGATTATTGCGGATTACTATTTGCCCAAGGGAAGCGGTGGCAACTTTGTTACCGCCTTTGATGGCAACCCAAGGCGTAGCAGCGGGGGTCTCATGGGATGTGTTGCTCCTGCGATTACTATTGCCGGTAATAACTTTCTGCGCGCTGCTGGAAGTGGCAAGCAGGCAAAAGACGTCTCTTTCTCGTCAATTTCTTCCATTAAGAATAGGCTGACCTGTGGACAGCCAGTTGAGATGTGGAACACCGAGTGGGGAAGCTGGCCAGGAGGGCGTTATGCTACGCGTTGGTACAACGGGCATTCCTATGGCCTGTGGGGCGGTAATCATGCCGTAGTCCTTAAGGGCTATGATGATGAGCAGGGTATCGTCTATCTTTCGGATTCGATAAACGGCAACGTTACGCGAAATGCTCAGATATTCTTCGGTACATGGCAACAGATGGATAGTCAGGCCGTGGTAATTGAGTAACTTTGATGCTAAAAAGGGGAGGACTCAATGAGTCCTCCCCTTCGCTTAATTTCTGCTATCAAGTCTTATGCAGTTCGCTTGCGACCAAACAGCTCATCCCAATTACTGGCTGCCAATACGGTTCCGCAAACAATTACAATGCAGCAGATTACAGACGCCATGTCGGGAATTGTGCCAAGCAAAATGAGGCCAAAGACTACCGACCATGCCGAATAGGAGATGTTCAGAGCCATTGCGCGTGCCGCTCCAATAGCGGCAATGCCCTTGTAATAGAACAGATAAGAAGCCGTTCCTGCGAGTCCGGCCAGTGCAATGATCAGCGTCGGCATGCTCGGGATGGCTCCTATCGTAAAGTGCCATGCGCCGAAGAGGGGGAGAACAAGTACCCCATAAACAAGCGCGCTTGCAGTTTCGCGAATCTGCAAAGCGGTTTCATCGTCAACGGCGTCATCCTTCATTCCCCATGCGCACAGCACAGCCTCAGATCCCCATCCAATAACGGCGAGTACGGCTCCGAGCAATCCGAGGGGGGCATTTGCAATTTCGCTCGATCCGGCCGATAGATAGCCCATCGTCATCACGCCACAAAGGGCGACAAGAAGGGATAATATTTGGCCCTTGCTCATTTTTTCCTTCAGCAGCAGGAATGACAGGAATGCTCCGACTGCGGGGTAAAAGGCGGAGATAATTGCCGTGTAGGCGGCCCCGATATTGTTGATCGCCAATACGTAGCCTGTCATTCCGATGGGTCCTCCGAGCAGCGCTCCGGCGATGACTACCTTTCCTGAACGAGTCTTTAGAGCGGCGAGCGTATCCTTTAGTCTGCCTCGAACGCCCATATAGCCAAAGAGCCAGATTGCACAGAAGGCATCATGTAGAAAAGAACCTGCGATAGAGGCGCAAGCGAGCGCCTCCGCCGTTCCGACGTAGGGCGCGAGTGCCAAGCCGATTCCAAGAATTACCGTATCGAGGCCCCAGAGGAGGCCGCTAAAAAAGCCGAATTGCATCGTTACTCACCTTTCCGATAGATTTCCAGCGCCTTTTTGAGGTATTTGGCACCGTAGTTGAAGTAGATATAGAGCCATTCGCCCACAAAATCACCCTCGGCTTCTTTAAGAAGAGCCCAGAGATACCAGCACCACCCTGCGAGGGCAATGTGCGCATAGTTATGCGCAACTTCGCCATTCGTTGCTTTGCGACCAAAATAAGCGTCAAGTGCGCGGTCGACTTCATCTTCGGAAAGCTCGCAGCAGACACTACACGTTCCAAAATCATTCGCGTAGTCGCTCATGCCGGCATATTCCCAGTCAATGAGATAGTACTTATCGTTTTCATCGATAAGGAAATTGAGATAAAAGAAGTCATTGTGGCAAAGGCATTTTGGCGCGTTGTCGGCCTGAACAAATCGCTCCAGCTCATCGATTTCGGTCGCCATTTCTTTAAACCCCGGAATGTCGATGGGTCCTTTCTCTAGGAGAAGCGATTCATAACGCTTTGCCTCAAGATAAAAGTCGAACTCAGTTTCGACATTAGCGCCGCTCTCGTGAAGTGAACGACACATCTGCATCATGCGGTTCATTTGGGCGGCGTCATGCGGATCAGGCTGCTTTGCGTTGGGAACAAACTTTGAAATTTTCCAACCACGTTTGGGGTCTTCATAGATGAACGTGTCGTCAAGCCCAAGTTCTTTGGCCTTTTTAAGTGCGGCAACTTCGCCATTTCTATTAATAAGCAGCTCGGTCCCGACTCCCGGATGACGGTAGACGTACTCTCCCTTGTTAGTTCTAAAGTGACACGATAGATTCGTGAGGCCTTGCTTAAGAGGGTAGACGTCGTGAATCTCTGATTTGGAGCAGCCGAGCACCTGTTCGATGTTATCGAAAATGTCTGAGTCAACATTTTCGATAAAGTGCGGGTCGAAAACACGAAGCTCATCAAGAGAGTCAAATTCGTTGATTTCACCCTCAGGATACTTCTTGATTACCATATCGAGTTCCTTGATGTGCTCGATATACAGATCTTCCCAGAGCTTGTCCGCCGTTTCCGGCTTGTTATATTCCGCTTCAAGTATTTGTTTAAATGCAAGTGAGAAAGCTCGGTCGAAGTAAACATGGCCGAGCATATACCATGCGTTAGAACCACCGATTGTAACATTGGTGATTCTATCCATTGCACCCGTTTGAATGCACCATTCTTTGGTGGCGCCTTCAGCGTATTGAGCAGAATAAAATGCTTTCCAAACGTATGCCTCAAACGGATTGTTGAGAAGGTAATCATCGCTTGAGCAAATGTAGGTGTTGCCAAGACGCTCTTTTACGCACATAAGCGATGCGTGGTTATTCTTGGATGCGTATTCGTTGTTAACGACAATCGAAACGCCGAACTTGCTTTCAAGATAGAAGAAATACTCTTTTTTATAGCCGACAACGACGGTGATATTGCTGATACCCGCGTCTTGCAGCTGCCTAATCTGACGCTCAACGAGAATCTCACCACGTACTTTTAAAAGGCCTTTGGGCTTTTCATACGAAATAGGAGCAAAGCGGCTCGAAAGCCCAGCAGCCAATATCACTGCATTTTCAACTTTATAAGGGTGAAGTGCTTCATACCCGCTGTCGGTCAAACTGTCAGATTCGAGAAGACCCTCACTAGTGAGCTCCTTATTCGCTGCGTTTACAGAGCCAAGTGAAAGCCCAGTGTGCTCGGCAACTTCTCGCTGGCTGGCATAAGGGTGCTTTAAATATTCGTATAGAACCGTAAAGTTGCGCTTGCTCAGTTCCACTGTAGGCCTCCGATTAAAGTGTTCATTACTTGGTATAAGAATAGATTGATTGAACGCAATGTTCAATCAAATAAGGTTACCTACATAGACTGAACAGAAAGTAGTGAAAATCAATCACGTAATGTGGATTAAAATAAACAACTGAGATATCTGGGAGGGTTGATTATGTATCGATTCGAAAAGAAGGCTGCACTTGTTTGCGCCACTGCGTCATTAATCGTTGCTTGCTGCTTGTCTGTGACTGTCAATGTGGCGTTTGCGCAGGACTCCGGCGAAGCTCAGAGTATTGAGTCAAAAGTGGATTTACCCTCCGGGATTTCCGATAATCTGCCACTGGATAGCCCTTCCGTCATAAATGATGGGTGGCAACGTGACGAGTCGTCTGGAGTTTGGTATTACGGAAAAAACGGTAAACACCAAACCGGCTGGCTGCAAAGCGGAGGCTATTGGTATTGGCTTGACCCTGCCAATGATGGTGCAATGCAGACTGGCTATTTTAATGTGACCGATGCTGGCGGATCGATTTCTTCGTTTTATGCGAACGACGGTAATGCCACAACGCCTTATGGCTCGCTATGTCAGAACTGCTGGCTGCGTAACTCGGGTGGAAATTGGTTTTACGCCAATGCTGGAGGCGATTTAGCTGCTGGTTGGTTTTACCAAAACAGCACATGGTATTACTTGGATCCTGTTTCGCATGTTATGCAGGTTGGTTTTGTCAACCTCGGGAGCGGGAAATACTATTTAGATGCTTCTGGCGCTATGAAAACCGGCTGGATTCTCCAGGACGGGAATTGGTACTGGGCATATCCATCGGGCGCACTTGCTTCGTCATGGCAGACGATAGGTGGGACTCGCTATTATTTTGACTCTCAGACGCTGGCTATGTTCAAAGGTCGTCACGAGATCGATGGAAGTACCTACATTTTTGGCGACTATGGCCTCGTAAATGGATGGTTCAAAGATGGAGTAGATTGGTATTACTGCTCTAATGGTATTGCGGTCACTGGCTGGCAACTCGTTAACGGAACCTGGTATTATCTCGATCCGGCTTCCGACGGCAAAATGTCTGTTGGGTATTTAGACCTTGGCAATGCAGCATATTATTTGAATTCGAATGGGGCTATGGCTATTGGTTGGGCTCAGTCCGAGGACGGCTGGTATTTTGCCTCTGAATCTGGCGCGCTTATTTCTGGCTGGTATAAAGAGGGCGTGAGTTGGTATTACCTGGACCCTGCTAGCCATCTCATGAAAACGGGCTTATTTGAGGTGGGCGGCAACGATTGTTTCGCAAACCTGAGCGGTAGACTTGTGGTGTCAAGCTGGATTACCGTTAAAGACGGCGTAGAAAGATATGCCGATGGCAATGGATATCTTTGCAAAGATGTGATCCGCGAAAACGGTACTATCCTAAAAACAGCTGGAGCTGATGGCTGGCAGGTTGCGTCCGGTTGGGTTAATGTTGCAAATCAAAGGTTTTATGCTGAGCCCGGAACGGGCGTCATTCATCGTGGATGGCTGCAGATTGATGGCGATTGGTATTGGCTTGATGCCGATTCTGGTGCGATGAAAACTGGATGGGTTTTTACTGACGGTGCATGGTATTACCTAAACGACGACGGAAAAATGGCAACTGGTTGGAAATGCCTCAATGGAACATGGTATTACCTTGACTCCAACGGCAGCATGCATGTTGGCTGGCTTAAAGATTCGGGTAAGTGGTATTGGCTAGACGGCAGCGGTGCTATGGCAACAGGCGCAAGAACCATCGATGGCGTGCGTCGAATTTTCTGGAGCGATGGCCAGTGCGACAAGGTTGGCTGGCAAAATCCTCCGCAGTATCCCCAGGTCAGCTCTTGGACTGTTCAGTTGCCTAGCTACTGCGCTGGCTACTTTACCTATGTGACTCCTTCTCGCATTTCTGTCGAAGCGACGCGGGAAGATTGCGTGAATGCCTTTATTCAGCGTGCTTACGAATATATCGGTACGCAATATATTGAGCCTTGGTCTACCGCTCCCGGCGGGGCTGTTGATTGCTCTGGTTTTGTCTTGCAATGTCTTTATGCTACTGGCATGGATATGGGTGTTTACAACCCTTATAACCATCGCTGGGATCCAAGCCAAACCTACAATTCGATGAATTGGTATCGAAGCAACATCTTTATGCCCGTGAGCACCAGCTCGATTCAGCGTGGCGATGTGATTTATTATCGCGGGCATATCGCAATCGCACTTGGCGGCGGTATGATGATTGACTCCTGGCCTCATCAGGGTGTCGGTATTCATCCCGTCAGCGCTAGGGGAAATGTGATCGGCGCAGCCCGTCCGTTTATCTAATTGATTCCTTGTAAGACAGTCGGTACCGGTTGGGGGCCTGAAATGAATGCTCGGATTGATCATCGAATTTGCTGGCGAGCAATCGGCTTGGTGCTACTATCCGCCTCGCTCTCGGTTTTCGCCCCCGCGTTTTCTTGCACTGCTTATGCCGTGGAAGAGGGGGCGAATAACGATATCGTAGAGCGCGACTCGACGGAAGGGTCGGGTGCTTTTGTCGGCGGCGGTCTCGCTCAAGATTCCAACGATTATGCTGGCAAAACAGCGGAAGATTCGAATCCACAGGTTGTCGAAAGCCAAGACTCGTCGACGACGGAAAAACTATCTGGATGGCAATGGGACGGTTTGTCCTGGTATTACTATCTTGACGACTGCCGTTTGACCGGAATGCAGAATGTTGACGGCTCGTTGTTTTATTTGGACCCCGCTCGTGACGGCGCGATGAGTTGCGGCTGGATTTTTACTGACAATAAGTGGTATTACGCGAGTCCATCAGGCGCTTTGGCAAATGGTTGGCAGCTTATCGGAGGCCAATGGTACTGGTTTGACTCCCTTGACGGCTGTTCCATGGTTACTGGGCGACGTGTTATCGATGGGCATCCTTATCTTCTTGGAACCTATGGACTGATTAATGGATGGTGTCTTGATAACGGTTTATGGTATTGGGGTAGCAATGGTGAAGTCTTAACCGGTTGGCTTCAAACTGGCAATAACTGGTATTGGCTTGATCCCGCCAATGATGGTGCTATGTCTAGGGGAATCGTTTCCGTTGGCTCATCACGTTATTATTTATCGGATTCCGGTGCAATGGCTGTTGGTTGGGCGTTTGATGGTACGGACTGGTATTACGCAGACGGTTCCGGCGCACTTGCGTCGGGCTGGCGTTCGGTGAACGGCGCTTGGTATTGGCTCGATATCGCAAATGACAATAGAATGGTTACCGGCTTTTTTTCCATCGGATCGAATCGGTATCATTTTTCTTCAACGGGAGCGCTGTCACTCGGCTGGTTTATGAGCGATGGAGACTGGTATTACGCTGAGCCTTCTCATGCATCGGGTATTGTAAAGACGGGTTGGCTGAAGGACGGTAGCCAATACTATTATCTTGATCCTGCCGTCGACGGCAAAATGCTGCTCGGGCATTTTTCTGTAAATGGGAAAAGCTATTATGCAAAAGGCTCAGGCGCTGTTGCTTGTCGTGAATGGGTAGATGTCCAGGACTCGGTTCAGGATGGTCCGTCTAAGGCTTTTGCTGGTTCTGACTGCTCGTTGTGCGGAACATTGCGCAATGGGAAGTTATTTACTTCAAACGGCGATGGCGAATTGGTCGAAGCGCGCGGTTTCGTGACGCTTGGTGGCTGCATTTTCTATGCTGATCCGACTAATGGCTCCTTGAGCGTCGGCTGGCAGAACGTTAACGGAAAATGGTACTTCTTTGATGAGACCGCTGGCTATGCACGATCTGGCTGGCTGAGTAAGGATGGCTCCTGGTTCTATTTAGATCCATCCACTTACGTTATGAAAACCGGTTGGGTTGCCGTTAACGGATATTGGTATTACTTGAATTCGTCTGGTTATATGCAGACAGGATGGCTCAATTTGGGCGGCACCTGGTATTGGCTTGATGCTAGTGGGGCTATGGCTACTGGCTGGCGCGTTGTGGACGGATCCTGGAATTACTTCATGGCTAACGGCGCGTGGGTGTCAGACTATATGGACGCTAAAGCTCAAAGTTATTCAAGCAATACAAATTGGCTGATACTTGTCGATACGTCGCGTTGTATCACGAGCATCTACACTGGGTCATGGAATAATTGGTCCTTAAACCGTCGATATGTATGTTCGACGGGAAAAGCCAGTACGCCAACTGTGATAGGGGAGTACCAAGTCTACGGAAAGGGATACTCCTTTGGGCATGGATATACTTGCTATTACTACACACAGTTCTACGGTGATTATCTATTCCATTCTTCGCCCTACTACGTCAACAGTAACCAGGTGATGGATCCCACGATGGGCGTTCCATCCTCTGCAGGATGTGTACGCCTTGAGATCCAGAACGCAAAATGGATTTACGATAACATTCCTTATGGAACAAAGGTTGTTACCTATTGATATTGGACAAGTGTCTTTAAAGGTGGGAGAAAGACACTGATTCTTAAGGGACTCTTTTCCAATTGAGGTGCTTTGATTTGGCAAGCGGTTTCATGAGAAGGCGGTCATAAACTGTATGCACTTCCGGTGCGCGGGATTTTAATTCTCTACGAGCTTCCTTTTCAGATTATTTTGAAAAGCCAACCATCTCGCTCCCTCTAGGGGGGGGCGAGATGTCGGTGTTGGTGTTAAAAATTACGGGAGCACCATTCAATTTGCCGCCATGTATTATCTAAAGGCCGAGCCTTCTCCTGTCTTTTTTGAGCGTAATAAACAACACCTTAAATCTCTAATGATTGCTTTGCTAATCTTGAAAACATGACTTTGGGAGGATTTTTGGAAATAGAAAAGGGAAATGGTACAGGCGTATGCGTACTTCTTTCAGCATATAAACCTGATCTTAAGTTTTTCGCCGCTCAACTTGATTCGATTGATGAACAAACGTTTCCGGTTACGCTTTTGGTCAGAAATGACTGCCCCGAATCGGCCTCTTTAGAGGGGTTTATCCAAGAGCATATAAAGAAAAACGCGTATCGTTATTATCATGGCGATAAAAATCTCGGTTATGTCAAATCGTTCGAGGCACTACTCTCTTTGGCGGAAGGGGATTACGTAGTATTTTGCGATCAAGATGATATTTGGGAGCCTAACAGAGTTCAAGTTTCGCTCAACCATATGCTAGAAGAAGGCTCAATTCTTGATGTTTGCGATAGATCGGTAATCGACGAAAACGGAAACATGCTGGTAGAGAGCTACAGAAAAGCTCATCCAAATTCGCCTGAAGTAAATTGGTGCTCCGGAGAGGATATTACTATTCAGGCTGCAAGTGTATGCTACGGCATTGGTATGGCTCTCATGCTAGATGCGAGTGCTGCTAAGTCGATGATTCCCTTTCCGGAATCCACTGCACATGATTTGTGGTTGACATTGGGCTGCAGCGAACTGGGGAAGTGCAGTTTTACAACGACTCCCTTGGTTAAGTATCGTCGACATGGCGGGAATGAAACTGGATTCCTTGCGGGTGTTGCTTCAAAAGATGATTGGTATTTAACAAGAGTTAAAAACAGGGTTGATACAGCTAAGCAATTTGCCGAAAGATTTCCTGATTCACCGCACCTAAAGGAAATAATGGGGTTCGCCGATGCAAGAGAGCGACGCTCCATAATTGGCTTGCTTAAATATCGACGAGCTTGCCCGTCCATTGCTAAAGCTGAAATCATTATGCGACTTGTACCGAATTGGCTGTTTCTTTTGATTTTAAACATGATTAAAGAAGCAAAATAGCTTCGTATCCGAATCGCGACTTGTTCAGAAGGGCGCTTATATTTGTGGAAGCCACAGAGAAGACTCTTTCGATTAAACACAATATGTTCTGGAATACCGTTGGCTCGTTGACGAATTTAGGCTGTCAATGGCTAATCACTATATTGGTCGTTCGACTGTCTGATGGATATAGTGCTGCTGGAATTTATTCCCTTGCTATGTCTATTTTCAACATGTTTTCTCAATTGGCCCAATACAGGATGTACACGGTACAAATTGCAGATGTTGAAAGGAAAAACTCTGCTGGTGAATACCTGACTTTTCGTTTCTTTACTACGTTTATGGCGTTTGCAATGTTGGCCGTCTATTCCATTGCGACGTGTCGTATTGATACGGTGCCTGCTGTTCTTTTGTATGCTCTCTATAAAACCGCCGGCTTAGTTATTGATGTCATGCATGCCAATGATCAGGTTGGCCATAGGATGGACTATATTGGGAAATCCCTCATAATGCAGGGCATTGGTTCTCTCCTTTCGTTCATTGTTGTCTTTGGGCTGTTAAATAGCCTCGAAGGTGCATTGTTGCTAATGACGGTAGTGACTATAGGTATCGGTGTTATTTACGATTATCCGAGATCAAATCGAATCTCTGCAATCAAGCTTGGAATTACCCAAGCGAAGGTCAGAGCTTTCCTATGTGGCTGTTTGCCCATCGTTCTGGGCGGCATTGCTGCTTCTGCGGCGCCGAATATTCCAAGGCAGTATTTATCTTATACATTCGGAGATTCTGCTCTAGGCATTTATGCATCAGTTGCTGCTCCCGTGGCAATTATCCAAATGGGTGCGACGTATATCTATAATCCTTTATTAGGTTATTTAGTAGAGCGTTATTATTCTAAGGAAAAGTCCTTTTTTACGCTTATAGGTAAAATACTTGCCGGTATTTTATTTGTCGGCGTCATATCAGCAGTTGCCCTTTTCTTTTTCGGCAAATTATTGCTGTCTTTGTTTTATGGCGCTGGAATAGCCAAACATTCTGATCTCCTTCAGCCTATGTTGGCTTGTGCCTTTTTGACTGGCATTGCTTGGTTTGTCAACGATTTGCTGGTTTCTCTTGATAATTACCGAGGGGTATTTGTTGGCAGCATATTGTCCTTAATCAGTGCTGTTGCTGTCATGGCTCCCGCGCAAGTGTTGTTTGGCTTAAATGGCCCTACTGTAACGGCGCTTATATCCAATGCTATTTGCCTTATTTATCAGTCTTTTGTTTTGGGGAAACAGACGCAAGAATGGTTTGGGGAAAAGAGATAGGCCGATGATGTCTAAAGCTCACGCGCTATTAAAGCTTCAAAACACTGAATTGGATATCCTTCAGGTTGTCGCTGCATTCTGCTCTAAGCACGGCATCAGGTGGTGGCTTGATGGCGGAACATGTTTAGGAGCAATGCGTCATAGGGGGTTTATCCCTTGGGATGATGATATAGATATCGGAATGATGCGTTCAGACTATGACCGCTTTTGCTCTTTAGCCGAGGATGGTTTACCGGAAGGATATTCGCTCCATACATCGCGGAATACTATTGGCTATGCTGCGATGTTTGCTAAGGTGTATCGCGATGGAACTCGCTTCGAGAATCAGGAGGCTCGAGAGGCTTCCAGTTCGATGGGCATTTTTGTCGACATCTTTCCATATGACCAGCTCTATACAGATAAACGCCTTCGTGCAAAACAAGTCCGAACTGCATCAATTGCACAGAAAAGAGCTTATTTATATCACTCTTCTTCCATTGTTGTCCCTCATAAAGGGTTCCTTGGACAACTCGAGCAAATTGGTTGTTCTGCTATACACGTAGTGGAACGACTGGTTTCTCGAGGCGCATGCTCTTACCAGGATTTGTTCGACTCCTGTATTGCCGACTCAAATACGGGTGAGGTCTCTGATTATTGTCTGACGTTAAGCTGGCCGAATATGGCGCCAGTGCCTATTTCAGAGATTTTCCCTCTGAGCAGTGCGGTTTTCGAAGGCAGTGAATTCCCCGTTCCTCGTATGACGGATAAATATCTTACAACGATGTATGGCGAATGGAAGAAAATTCCGGAGCCGGAAAATCGACATACCCATCTTCCTCTTCTGCTTGACTTTGGGGATGGTGAAGTCTGGACTGCGCAGAATTAAGGATATGAAATCTTTACCAGATGAGGTTATGTAATGAGTTCTTCTATTTGTATTTTCACCCACCATTATCACCCGCAACTTAGCGGAATTGGTAATTTTGTCGATGGTCTCGCTCATGCCCTAGCTGCCCGCGGCGACAGGGTGGTTATCGTTACTAATGATTCAATGCGCGTAGGAGCTGGTCATTCAGTCGAAAACGGTCTCGAGATAATTCGGCTTCCATGTATTTCATTGCTTGATGGAAGGCTTCCTCTTCCCAAAAAAACCAGCGATTATTACCGGCTCCTGCAAAGCCTTGATGATTATGAGTGGGACGGCGTACTTATAAACACGAGACTTTTTCCTCTCTCAATCGAAGGGCTGAAGTTTGCCGCGAATCATAACATCAAGGCCGTCGTTCTCGACCACGGTTCAGCGTATCTTTCTTTCAATCAGCCGTTCCTTGATTTTTTTGTGCGCCGATATGAGGATTGGATTACGGATCGTGTAAAGTCGTTTAAACCTGATTTCTATGGGATTTCATCTAAAAGCGTTGAATGGCTCCAACACTTTAATGTCGCTGCAAAGGGCGTAATATCAAACTCAATCAATGCCTCATTCTATAGGAGTATTTCTTCGGGGAGAGATTTTCGATCTGAATTAGGTATCCCTCAGTCATCCTTGGTTGTAGCTTTTGTCGGGCGGCTTATTCCTGAAAAGGGAATTAATTCAATTATTGAGGCGGCTCGCGCAAAAGATATTACCAAGCGTGATATTTGCTTTGTTCTCGCAGGGGATGGTCCGCTTGCTAATGAGGTCAAGGAAGCCTGTTCGTCTGACCTGTTTTGGCTTGGGAGATGTAACACAGAGGACATTTCCTCCTTACTTCAGCAAGCAGATGTGCTTTGTCTTCCAACTCGTTCCGAAGGCTTTTCAACGGTACTTCTTGAGGCTTCAGCCTGCGGAACGCCTGCTGTTGTAACAGATGTGGGAGGCGCGCGCGAGCTTATTCCAGATGATAGCTACGGCACGATAATTCAGTCCATGTCATCTGATGAGGTGGTTTTAGCATTATGCAGGCTATTTGATGATCGAAGGCTTCTTTCCCTTCAGTCTCGAAACTCTAGGGCTCTTGTTGAAAATCGATATAGCTGGGACGCCACTGCTATAGATGTCGAGAAGGCGTTTTGTATTCGCTAAGTGATACTTGGCTGGCTTTTACTTAGCTTTTGAGTGAAGTTGGATCTAAGACCCGAATTTGTTATTGTCGTCTTACCCTATTCGATTTTGTCTTTAGTTGGAGATGCACGTTTTGAATAATCCTGCAATTAAGAAAAGCGAGTACGCGCTTGCCATCTTTGGGCTGGGACTTCTTTTGTTAGCTGTCGCGACATCGTTGCACTATAAGAATTTAAATCTTTTCATTCTTGAACTCTTTTGCGATGTCGTTGCTGTTGCGTGCTTATATTTGCAACCGAAATCACAGTCGAGTGGTGGCGCTATTCGTCAGATAACCGTCCTCGTCGCGTCCAGCATCCTCAGCAGCTTTCTGCTAGTTTTCATCATATTGGCTGGCGCGAAGACGTTTGGCCCCTTCGATCTTGGTGCATGGAATATCGCAGGTCTTGTTATATGCTTTCATTTAGTTTTAGCGTTCCAGGGCATTGAGCTTTGCTATGGCCTGGTGAAGAGCTTCGTAACCTCGGTTAAGAAAACTGATGCTAAGAAGTGTTTCTTTTTTTTGGCGGTTTTTGTTGGCTTTGCTGTTTTAATCGCTTTTATTGGCATTCCGCTCGAAAAGTCAAAGACGGTGTTGTTCGCGTCTGCTTTGCCCATTACGGTTTTGATCGGGTTGATTGCTATTAATGGGGGCATTTCTTATCTGAAGCCCGAACTGTTCGCTTTCGCATGCATTGTCTCAATTGGTCTATCCGTAATTATTTGCTTCCCTGTTACAAATTTTCTGACATGGGATGATGAGGTCCACTATGGAAATGCAAACAGTTTTTCCTACCTCACAAATGCTGAAATAACAAATTCTGACCGAATGATAGTCGAGCAGTTTTATATGGGGGATGGCTTTAGTTTGGATGCATCTTTGGGTAAGTATCCAATAGATGAAACAAGAGAGTTTAACCGTGGCTCTGTTGAACAATTAGTCAGAGAGACTGATAAAAATGATATAGCTGAAGGTATCGATCGTTTTAATTCTTTTGATAGTGTGGCTCTTTCTAAAATCGCTTACATTCCTTCATCTATCGGCCTTTGTTTGGGTCGCTTGCTTCATCTCCCATTTTCTATCAAATTTGCATTGGGAAAAATATTCAATTTACTTGCGTATGCAGTTATCTGTGGAATCGCAATTCGTATAGCCCCTTGCAGAAAATGTCTTTTCACTTGTATTGCGTTGTTCCCGTCTGCTGTGTTAATGGCAGCCAGTTACTCGTATGATCCCTGTGTGATATCGTTCAGTTTGCTAGGAACAGCTCTTTTGTTGAAGATGCTTGTTTCTGAAGAGGATATTTCTGCAAAAACGTTCTTCGGATTTCTACTATCTTTTGCAGTCGGATTTGCAGCTAAAGCGATTTATTTTCCATTATTCGGACTTGCGCTTTTAATTCCTGCAAATAAATATACTTCGAGCAAGCAAAGACGTATCTTGATTGGAACCGCGATATTCGTTTGCGCCATAATGATTTTATCTTTCTTGACGCCATACTTCTCTTCTGTCGTAAATAACATTTCTGATGCGCGTGGTGGCACCGAAGTCTCTACGGCTGGTCAAACGACGGGAGTGCTTGCAAATCCGGTTGGAACTATAGCTGTAATCTCGAATTTCGTTTTTGGATCGATGCTGACCCCGGCGTTTCTCAATTCAATATCAACGAATATGGCCTATCTTGGGGACGTCTCCAATCTGTTCCCATGGCTTTCATATCTCCCCATCATGTTGTTTGAAGCTATTTGCATTATTGATAATGAAAAAGTTACTAAAATTAAGCTTAGCCGTTGCGGAATTGTTTGGTCTCTATTCTTGGTTCTTGCTACTTGCTACCTAGTTGCTTTGGCTCTATACATCGCTTTTACAGGAGTCGGAAGCCAGACAGTTGCGGGTGTTCAGGCGCGATATCTCATACCTTTGATAATACCTTTTGCCTGTCTATTGCTCAGGTTCCCTATTTACTGCGATGAGGAGATGAAGGCTAAATTTACAGCCTTTATGCTCGGGGCTCCATTTGCGCTGCTGTATTTTGTGATGTTCGAGCTTCTGTATATCCGTTTTTTCTAAATTAGCGATATAGGTCATGGTTATAGTAGGAGTGGGCAATTAGTTGGATTCGATTGGATCGAATGGGACGGCGTTGAGGGTTCGCTCAGGACATGCGCCCCGTATTTGAGGCAGAACTGCAAGGGGTCCTTTTCCTGCGGTGATGGATGGGGACTCCATGTGTGCCCTAGTTGAGCAAGCTAAATATCTAAGCTTGAGATGTAACTTCCTAATGGTTAGACAGGATACAGTAAACTTAAGTCTGAGTTAAGCTATGCGTTGGACTGTAAGAGTCGCAAATTCTTTGGGCGTCGCTAAAAGCCAACTGTTTTTGGAATGGATGAATCTCGATTGTCTTTTACTTCAACGACATGTTCAAAAGGACATCTGCGTGTTCTCGTAATAATTCCTGCCTATAACGAACAGGAGTGCATTCTCAATACCGTTGCAGCTATAAAAGCTGCGGGTTATGACTATGTCGTAATCAACGACGGCTCACAAGATACAACGCTTGAGCTTTGTCGAGAGCATGGTATCAACATATTGGATCTGCCGCAGAACCTTGGTATCGGTGGAGCGGTCCAAGCGGGCCATAAATATGCCCAGAGATTTGGCTATGATATCGACATTCAGGTTGACGGCGATGGCCAACATGATCCTTCTTATATTCCTGAGCTTGTAAAGCTGATTGAGAGCGGTGCGAGTTTGGCGATAGGCTCTCGATTTCTGGTTGAGACTGATGGTTTTCAATCAACTTTTATGCGTCGTGTTGGAATCAGGTGGCTTTCATTTTTGCTCGAGTTGCTTACGGGTAAGGTGGTCACCGATCCCACTTCTGGCTTTAGGGCCTGCAATAAAGATGCTATCGACCTGTTCTGCAAGAGTTATCCTGATGACTACCCGGAGCCAGAGTCGATTGCTTTGGCTATGAAGCTTGGTCTTCCCGTTATGGAAGCGCCTGTAAAGATGAATGAGCGCCAAGGTGGACGTTCATCTATCGGGGGCTTCTCTTCCGTCTACTATATGGTCAAGGTTACGTTAGCCATTGTCCTTGTGTGCTGGGTTCATAGGGGAGACAAATAATGAATCTTATTTTGAGGATTGGTGCGGCCCTCTTTTTCGGCGGATTCCTCGTCTATGTTTTACGTCTCGTGTCCAACGGAAAGATGCTTCTTAAGTACTCTTTGCTGTGGATTTTGATGTGTATGGCGGCCTTGATCTGTGATTTATGTCCTCAGATTATTTATAGTTGCTCAACAGCTATTGGGTTTGTCAACCCGGCCAATTTCCTTTTTTTGGGTGCAATCGTGCTGTTGCTTGCAATCTCTCTGTCTCTTAGCGTTGCCGCGAGTCGTCATGTTTTGGCGATCAAAAACCTTACTCATAGGATTGCCCTGCTCGAAAAAGAGCTTGAGAAAAGGTCTGATCATGAATGAGCTCAATACATGGTTTGATTCAGTTCCTTCGGCTATCCCTCATTAGGGCTCCTAAGTTTGTGCACCATTGATCGCGCTCGACTGCTGGTTGTGGATTGTCTAACAAATAGACAATCCCTATGTTGAGTGTCTTATCGTTTTATCTGGTGCAACGTATCAAGCGAGTTGTCTTGCATATTAATTAATTTGGGAACTGCATCTCTGGGTCGACTGCATCTGGATATTCAAAGGTTAATTTGATTTGGCGAGAAGAGAAAAATGATGAAAAATCGACATCTGAGTTTAATCAGCGTGGTTTGTCTAACATCTATTTGTTTCATCTCTCTTTTATGGCCCGCAATCGCATTTTCATTAACTGAAGATTGCGTGGCTGAAGGCACTGATGGCTCTTTGGTTCAATCGGGTCAGGAAGCATTTGGGACATCAGGTAGCGATCGTTTGACTTTGGATTCCGATAATTTCAAAGCATCTATCGATTCGTCGATATATGAATATACTGGCGATGTGATTACTCCTGATGTCTCTGTTTTGACTGCCAGCGGTTCTGTGCTAGCAAGCGGAATCGATTATGAAGTCACGTATTCAGATAATGTTGCCCCTGGCTGCGCCACTATAAGAGTGAATGGGCTAGGGAATTACGCCGGCGTTACCTCTCAACTGTCGTTCCAGATCGTTCGTTCCTCTGATAATAACATCGCTCTTCCTGGTTCTTGGGCCTACCAAAACGGTAAATGGTGGTGGAGATATGAGGCTGGTGGTTGGCCGTCAAACTGTTTTCTGTCCATTAGAGGGGCGGAGTATTATTTTGATTCCGAAGGTTATGCAGCTACTGGCTGGAAATACTTGAACGATGGCTGGCATTTATTTTCTAACTCCTGTGCACATTTGAAGGGATGGGCTGCCACCGGTGGGCGCTGGTTCTACCTTGACGAGACATCGGGTTCAATGAAGACCGGCTGGGTTTTAATTGATGATAGCTGGTACTATTTGGATAGTTCGGGCGCTATGCAGACCGGGTGGTTACTCCTTGGCAATACTTGGTACTGGCTTGAGCCTTCTGGATTAATGGCTACGGGCTTTAGGCTTGTTAACGGCTCTTTTTATCATTTTTCCGAATCCGGTTCTATGAGCTCCGGTTGGTTTATTAACGATGGGGCATGGTATTGCTCCAACGCATCGGGAGAGATTCGTACCGGGTGGTTTTACAATGGTTCTAGCTGGTATTTGCTAGACCCCAATAATAATGGCGCCATGCTGGAAGGATTTCAAACTGTAAATGGCTCCATTTATTATTTGGATCCGGATAGCGGCGGTGCATTAAAGTGCAACACTTGGGTCTTCTCACAAGATGAAAACGTATATTATGCGTGCAGCAGTGGTGCGATTGTGCTTTCGGGCGTCAAGGACGGCGCGGGCGGAATTAAGCTCAGGGATCCCGAGGGAAAGCCTGTCGCTGGCTGGTATTGGTCCTCAGCTGCACAGGTGTGGTTTTACACAGACTCAGATGGGGTTCTGCAGCGCGGTTGGCGATTCATTGACGGTAGGTGGTATCACCTCGACAACGAATCCGGAGCCATGAATACTGGCTGGTTCCTCGATGATGATGGAACGTGGTACTACCTTATGTCTTCTGGACAAATGGTAAATGGCTGGAACAGAATTGGAGACTCCGAGTATTTCTTTAATGCCTCAGGTGCTTGGGTGGAGCCTGAGCACTCCGCGCGCGCCTCCTTGCAGTCCCAGATCGTTAATCGTTGCCATAGCGTTCCTTCTCCTGGGGCGGGACTGTGCTCGGAGTGGGTTAGCCATGTGTTTTACCCCGTGCTGGGGTCATATCCCAACGGCGACGCATGCGACATGTTCTGGAATTGGTGTTACAGCCGAGATATATCTCAGCTTAAAGTTGGAATGATCGTTGCGGTCCCTACGCATACTCATACAAGTGCTGGTGCCCGCTGGGGCCATATTGCTATTTATATCGGAAACGGTATGGTTATGGATAACATCGGTTACATCAGGACAACATCACTTGCTTGGTGGCTGAACTACTACCACACTACCGCTATACCACAGTGGGGCTGGGTTTTAAATACGCCTTTGGAATGATGCTGATTCTGGCCAGCATGCGGAATCAACGCCTGCTTGTGTATCGAATCACAAACGCTTCTTAACTGTATATCATGTATGGAATGCAATTATTCATAGTAAGGGAATCGAGGGTTGACCCTCGATTCCCTTATCTATTAGTCGCATTTTAATAAGGCTAAAATTAGAAAGCGCAGAATTAAGCTAACACTTTATAAATGATAGTAGCGATTTCCGGGTTCTCCCACGCTGAAATTTGGGTTAATGTACGGATCGCCTTCGACATAGTATTTTGCCCAGCGATAATTCATGTATGCGACTTCTTTGTGGAACCGAATCTGCTTTTCCGTATTGTTTTCAACGCCTCTAGAAATCGACTCGTAGTGATAGAGCTCGACTTCGGGCGTGTATACGATCAGGTCGTTAATCTCGCGTAGCTTTAAGCAAAAGTCAACATCATTAAATGCAACTTGAAGCTCTTCGGTGAAACCTCCGACTTTCTCATATTCGCTACGCTTGGTCATTATGCAAGCTGCAGTGACAGCGCTGAAGTCTTGTTGCGCATCGTTGAGTGCAAAGTAGCCCCAATTATTCCTTGGCATGCTCTGGCAAAGATGTCCCGCCACGCCGCCAGTGACGCATAGGCCCGCGTGCTGAATGGTGTTGTCGGGATAGTAGAGTTTTGCACCGACTGCGCCAACATCCTCACGTGCGCAGATGCCAAGCATGGTCTCGATCCAATTGGGCGTAATTACCTCAGTATCGTTATTCAATAGCAAGAGATAGTCGCCCTTGGCGTGAGCAACGCCAAAGTTCATGAGCTTGGAGAAATTGAATTCGTGTTCCCAAGTTACAAGACGAACGATGTCAGGATATTTTGCTTGCAACTTATCGTAATAATCGAACGTCACCTTTTCTGTGCTGTTGTTTTCGATTATGACGAGCTCGTAATTGTCGTACGTTGATTTCTCAACAATTGATGTAATGCAGTTGTTCAGAATGTCGGCGTGGTCTTTAGTCGGGATGATAATTGACACGAGTGGGTGGGAATCTGGCACAGCGTAGGTTACTTTATATGTAAAGGGACGACGCGCTTGTTCGACCTTCGCATTGAGCCCAAGCCTGTCCAAATGACTCTGGACCGCTTTGATACCTGCGATAGTGGCATACGGCTTGCTATCGGCATTTGCTGCGGTGGAGGTCTCGCTTAGGCGCCAGTGGTATAGAACCTTCGCAACATGATGAACTTTCCTTGCCTTTTCCACGGCGCGGAGAGTCAGATTATGATCCTGTGCTCCATCGAACTCTTTTGTGTTCGGCTCTAGAGTGTCTAGCAGGGACTTACGGATGGTAAGCATGTGGCAGATATAGTTATTGTTTCTGAGCAGATCGATATTGAAATCCGGCTTAAAGAACGGCTGCGCTAACTTTCCATCGGGCATGAGTTTATCTTCATCACAATAAAGAAGATCGACGTCATTATTGTTTTCAATTGCCTCGGCATATGAGAACAACAAGTCCGGTTCAAGAATGTCGTCATGGTCAAAGAAGCTAACGAAATCGCCCGAAGCTACGGCAACGCCTGCGTTTGTGTTTTCGGAAATACCCTTATTTTCGGTAAGATTAATTGACTTAATTCTGTTGTCGCGGGCTGTTTCCTGCTCAACGCGAGCCTTTAGTTCCTGATTGTCAGGGCTTGCATTAACTAGGAGGAGCTCCCAGTTTGCATAAGACTGGTTTTTTACGGATTCGACCATATCGTTAAAAAACGAAATGGGCGTGTTGTAAAGAGGGACAATGATGCTGAATTTCGGAGCGCTATTGAAGACGATTTTTCTCTGCTTCTCCAGTGCGCCAATGGTTGCCTTATGCTCTGTAAACCATTCGGGGTATTCAGGGTCAAACTGCGCATGGGTAAAGAGGAAGTTGGTCTCCTCAAGAAGCAAGCCTAATTTATCAGGCGTTAAGCAGTCAAATGCACTGAATGATGGGTGATTTTGATCGTCAATAATAAAATAGTAACGATCAAACGCCTTTGGCATGCGGATCGAGAGCTGCGTTTCAAGTTGCCTTTTCTCGGATGTAAATCCAACGCTCGTTACATTTGAACCGAAATTGACTATGCTCAGCCCAACCTCATTGAGGAACCGGTCGAGGCAGCGAAGTTTGATTTGCGAGTCATTGCGGTACGGTGTTCTAACCGTGCACCTCAGGATATACTCGTTTGAATCTTCGATGCACTGCCAAAAATCAATCGTCGCCATCTCAAACTCTGAAACGTCATCGTAATTTCGGAGTTTGCTGCACATGTCAGGTTTAATTTTGTAGTTAAGACGCGACTCCCATTTGATGTTCTTGCAATTGAGCGAAAGGGAGTCGCTGCTCAGGTTGCAACCGTCTTTGCCGATTTCGTTAAACTCAATTGTAATGGCTCGGGTATCGGGGTCGGGGATTACAAGAACGTATGAGTTCGATTCGCCGTTATTGTCCTTGAATTTTAGAAGAGACAAAGGTAAGCGGCGGTCGTCATCCGTTGCCGCTTGAGCTTTTATGCTGGAGCCTTCATGGATGCCTTCTATTTTAAGTTGCTGGTAGATTTTCCAGTTTCCTCTGCATACTCCGGTTGTTTCGACTCGCATTGTTTGCCTTTCGTTTGTTGGACACTGCTCATTGTACTAATTCATTTCCTACCTCGCGATAAATGCAGAAAGAGATGCGTGTTTCTGCTGTCCGTTTTAAAGAGAATGAGGATGAAGCCGTTGCCGGCGCATATAATTTTAATAACTATGTTTGTCTAATCGTTATTTGCAATTAGCAGCTTTTGCTCAACGATTGTCAACTGAGAGGAATTCTATGAAAGGCATCATCCTCGCCGGTGGGTCCGGCACGCGCCTGTACCCGCTCACGCTCGTGACCTCCAAGCAGCTGCTGCCGGTCTACGATAAGCCCATGATCTACTACCCGCTGTCCACCCTCATGCTGGCGGGCATCCGGGACATCCTGGTCATCTCCACGCCGACCGACCTGCCCAACTTCGAGCGCCTGCTCGGGGACGGCTCGCGCTACGGCGTGAACCTCTCCTACGCCGAGCAGCCCAGCCCGGACGGCCTGGCGCAGGCCTTCACCATCGGCGAGGAGTTCATCGCTGGCGAGCCGTGCGCCCTCGTGCTCGGCGACAACATCTTCTACGGCAACGGCCTAAGCCGTCACCTGACGCGCGCCGTCCAGAACGCCGAGTCGGGCCGCGCCACGGTCTTCGGCTACCACGTGGACGACCCCGAGCGCTTCGGCGTCGTGGAGTTCGACGGCGAGGGCCGTGCCGTCTCCATCGAGGAGAAGCCCGTGAAGCCCAAGAGCTCCTACGCCGTGACCGGCCTGTACTTCTACCCGGGCGACGTGGCCGCCAAGGCGCATGGGGTCAAGCCCTCCGCGCGCGGCGAGCTGGAGATCACCACGCTCAACCAGATGTACCTGGAGGAGGGGGCGCTGTCCGTCGTCACCCTCGGCCGAGGCTACGCGTGGCTGGACACCGGCACCATGGAGAGCCTGCACGAGGCCGCGGAGTTCGTCCGCGCCGTGGAGCACTCCCAGGACCTGCCCGTGTCCGTGCCCGAGGAGATCGCCTGGGAGAACGGCTGGATCACGACCGAGGGGCTCAAGGAGGCCGCCGAGGCCTACGGCAAGTCGGTCTACGGGCAGCACCTCAAGAAGGTTGCCGCCGGCGAGATCGTCAACAGCCCGCGCGAGTACTAAGTCATTTCTGTTTGGGGTAAACTGTAAGCGGTTTCGTTGGCTTAAGAAAGGAGTTGTCTATGGCCACTTCGAGCATAAAAGCACCAATTGTGATTTCTTCTCCTGCGGCCGCAGAGGCCCTTTGCAAGGCGTACGAAGAAGGGCAAAGGAGAGGGAGCCGGGATGCCCTAAAGAAAAGCGAACGTTTTAAACGCGAACATCCGTCACGTGCGGCTCAAATCGACCGCTTGTTTACAAAGATGGGTCTTTAGCTTATGGCGTTGTCAGTCTATCGGGTTTCCGAGTTGATTGATATAGTCGGCGAGGAGCGCGCATCTGCTCTCCTCGCCACTTTTTGCTGTAGCCGTAATTCAGATATTGAGCAGTTTGTCCGCAATAAAGCAATTGATTTTGAAAAGCAGGGCATTGCAATCTCGTATATCGTTATTGACGAACTTGAGGATTCGGCCGTAATTGCGGGTTTTTATTCCCTTGCACTTAAAGTTGCTAGGATTGAGATGACGTGTCTTAGTAATTCTGTAAAGAAGCGTCTTCTTAAGTTTGGGCAGAGCTTTTTTGAGACGGGGGATTGCTTTTTGCCTTCCGTGTTAATTGCCCAATTTGGTAAAAGCGATATTTATTCGGGTCTAATGCGAGGTTCCGATCTGATGGATCTTGCTGTTTCGAGCGTACGTGAAATACAAACTCTTGTTGGGGGCCGATTTTTGTTTTTAGAGTGTCAAGATTCCCCCAAGTTGCTTGCTTTTTATCAAAAGCAAGGATTTGCGACATTCGGTGTTCGTCGTTCTAATGCTGATTTGGAAGTATCGACTGACTCTACACTTGTTCAGCTTTATCGTTTTGTTAAACCTGTTTAATTTAAAGGATGATTGGAATTTCATGTCTGAGATTTTTGAACCTAAGAACATCATTGTCACGGGCGGCTGCGGCTTCATCGGCAGCAACTTCGTGCACTACGTGGTGAACAACCACCCCGGGGTCCACGTCACCGTCCTGGACAAGTTGACCTACGCCGGCAACCCCGAGAACATCGCCGGGCTGCCCGCCGACCGCGTGGAGCTCGTCGTGGGCGACATCTGCGACGCCGCGCTTCTCGATAGGATCGTCCCCGGCCACGACGCCATCGTGCACTACGCCGCCGAGTCCCACAACGACAACTCCATCGCCGACCCGGAGCCCTTCCTGCGCACCAACGTCGAGGGCACCTTCCGCCTGCTGGAGGCCGTGCGCAAGCACGGCGTCCGCTACCACCACGTCTCCACCGACGAGGTCTACGGCGACCTGGCGCTCGACGACCCGGCCAAGTTCTCCGAGGAGACGCCGTATAAACCCTCGAGCCCCTACAGCTCCACCAAGGCGTGCTCCGACATGCTCGTGCGCGCCTGGACCCGCACCTACGGGCTTCGCACCACGATCTCCAACTGCTCCAACAACTACGGCCCCTACCAGCACGTGGAGAAGTTCATCCCCAGGCAGATCACCAACATCATCGACGGCGTGCGCCCCAAGCTCTACGGGAAGGGAGAGAACGTCCGCGACTGGATCCACACCGAGGACCACTCCTCGGCCGTCTGGGACATCCTCACCAAGGGCCGGATGGGGGAGACCTACCTCATCGGCGCCGACGGCGAGAAGAACAACATCACCGTCCTGCGCATGATCCTCGAGGCCATGGGGCGCGACCCCGAGGACTTCGACTGGGTCGCCGACCGCCCCGGCCACGACCGCCGCTACGCCATCGACTCGACCAAGCTCCAGCGCGAGCTCGGCTGGAGGCCGGCGCACACCGACTTCGCCGAGGGCCTGAAGGCCACCATCGACTGGTACGTCGCCAACGAGCCCTGGTGGCGCCCTGCCAAGGAGGCCACCGAGGCCCGCTACCGCGCGCAGGGGCAGTAGGCCGCATCCCGGCGTACCGCGCCGCGGGGTGCCCGCGCGGGGCCGCAGGGCATGGGGATGATCCTGCGTCCCCGCGCGGGCGCCCCCGGTTATCCAACCTCTTCGATAGGAGCTTTTCCCACATGGCAGACATCGCATTCGAGAAGGACCTCTCCGTGGCGGAGACCGGCATCGGGGGCCTCAAGGTCGTCGACCTCGCCGTCCACGGCGACTCTCGCGGCTGGTTCAAGGAGAACTGGCAGCGCGCCAAGATGCGCGCGCTCGGGATCCCCGACTTCCGCATCGTCCAGAACAACATCTCCTACAACGACAGCCGCGGCGTCACCCGCGGCATCCACGCCGAGCCCTGGGACAAGTTCATATCCGTGGCCCGCGGCTCGGTCTTCGGCGCCTGGGTGGACCTGCGCGAGGGCAGCGAGACCTTCGGCAAGGTCTACACCTGCACCCTGGACCCGAGCAAGGCCATCTACGTCCCGCGCGGCGTGGGCAACAGCTTCCAGGCGCTCGAGGACGGCACCGCCTACACCTACCTGGTGGACGCCCACTGGTCGCT
>ERZ1034842.274-NODE-274-length-24782-cov-15.618757_pt1 | contig 24782 bp, 16 predicted proteins | sample MGYA00520634_ERZ1034842 | MGnify/ENA primary metagenome ERZ1034842 (study PRJEB33766, sample SAMN09781734) | gut metagenome | biome: gut microbiome | host: Homo sapiens | place: Madagascar | study: EMG produced TPA metagenomics assembly of the PRJNA485056 data... | reverse complement strand
ATTGCAACTGTTGCAATACACTGTTTCCTTTAATCTAGTATCATTGCGCGGATTGTCAAGAGGATTTCGGAAAAATCTTCCGAAAATCTGCGCAAACGGACATGAGAGTTTCTCTTCCGGTCAGAGCTGAATTTCCTGAATATCCGGTTCGTATCTGGAAATGGTGAGCGAACGCTCAAACGTTCCGGCGTCGGTTCTTATGACGACATCGTAGTCGCCGCAGAAACCGTAGAGCTTGTTCCGTCCTTCGCGTTCATATTCGAGCGTTTCGTCCGTGGTCCATTCATGATGAATCAGATCGTAGAGGACTTTGTACGAAGGTTTTTCAGTCATATCGTTGTTGAGCAGACCGCCGAGATAACGGTTTTCTCCCTGATTGTTGTTGATTGCATCCGGAGCCTGATACGCGGTGTTGTCGACCATGTTCCACCAGGTGATTGCGCTCATCGCGGGATGGCTGAACCAGAGACGGTACATTTTTTCCGCGACGAGAGCCTGATACGCGAAGCCGTCGCCCAGCAGATCCTCCGCCGGAATCGTAATTTCCGAAACGTTCAGCGGCAGTCCGAGCGAACCGTAAAGATCCATATGCGCATAGATATGCGCAGGATCAAGCATCTGACCCGCCCAGTCGACCAGCGTTTCGATTTTGCCGTAAAACGCAATGTGGTACTGCAAGCCGAGTCCGCGCACCGGAAGTCCGAGATCAAGCAGACGGCGGACATGCAGGTAGAGCGGCGTATAGCTGTTGTGGTAGTTGTTCCAGCTCATCCACGGGCCTTCGTTGTAAATCAGTTCCGTGGAAGCGGGGAAATATTTTCCGGCAAGCTGAAAGAGTTTTTCAATGTGATGCTCCGGAACATTCCCCTGCTTGTAGATTTCATGGAAAACAGAATCGAGCTGAAGTCCTTCATTGTAGACGTCAAACCAGTGGATTTTATCCGCATAGCGCTCTGCGATTCCGGCGATATGCCGCTCATATTCGTCCAGCAGGCGGAACTGGTTGCGCGGCAGCCACTCCGGCATCAGAGTGTGCCAGACCATCGGGTGTCCTTTGGCATAAAGATTATGCGTTTCGCAGAACTCGACGACTTCATCCGCCGGGGGACGGCGGTAGATGTACGGGCTCCCCTTCTCCTGGCGGAACGTGCCGCGCTCCGGTTCATACGCGTCCCAGTAGAACGGAACAACCGCCTGGTTGAACAGCCGGGTGAACTTTTCTATATAGACTTCGTTCTTCCACGCCTCTTCGCCGCGGAACTGGTTCAGCATGAAGGCATTTGCCCCGAACCGGAATTCATGTCTGCGGAGTTTGTAATGAATCGACGCCCGTTCGACCGGTTTGCCGTCCGGAGCGACAATCATGAGTTTCAGAGCCCGCTTGCGCGTGGTCTCGGTAGAACACCGGACGCGCGCATCGAATTCAGGGGAATATGCCAGAAGTTTGGACAAAGTTTTCTGTCCGGCTTCGGAAAATGCAGCCATTTCAACACTCCTTATTTTTCTGTTACGAGTTCAAAGAACGGCGTGGGGCCGTGTTTCAGTTTTGCCATGTCGAACGCAAGTTTCCATCCATCCGCCGTGCGCACGAGCGGGATTTCCTCCATCCGCTCGCCCGTCAGGCTCAGTGCATAGCAGCGCAGAGCTTCCGCACGTTTGATCAGCAGATCGTATTCGCCGCACTGGTAGAGAATCGGAAGCGTACCGATGACGCGCAGGTAGACGCCGGTCGGATCGTGCTGCATGTTCGTATTCGCAATGCGCGTGGAAAGCACCAGCACCATGCGTGCGGATTCGGTCAGAACTTTGTTGTCCACGGACGCGAGCCCGATCAGCGAATTGACGCTGTTCTTTTTGATGTCGAGCGTATTGAGCTTTTCTGTGGAACCGGCCGTCAGCGCGGCTGCTTCACTCTTCGGGGTGATGACCGTCATTTTCTTCTCTTTTGCAAAGAGGGTGATTTCACCGGTTTCGCTCTGGTAAATCTCCTTTGCAAGGTCGGTGCGGTTGTCTTTGCTCAGAATACCGCGTTCCCGCATGGTTTTGACCAGCGCTTCAAGCGAGGAATCAGTGGCGGCAGTCTCTTTTGCCTGCGCGAACCATCCGTGCCAGACAATCTCTCCGGTTCCGGCGGGGGAGAAAACCAGATCCGGCTTCCGCGGCTCCGGCACACGGCCGCAACGCGGCAGATCGGTGAACATCGTCGCGACATTCGTCAGCAGCCCGATGCGGCTCTGCGTCGGTGCGAGCGCGTATGCGCTGTTGCCGATGCTGAAAACATATTTTTTGTTCAGAGCGACCGCGGCTTTATGTTTTGCCGGGGCGACGTCGCGCCGCAGGAAAAAGAGCGCGGAGAGGAATTCCCCGGAACGGAGAACCGGATTGTTCGCGGCATGAAACGAACTCGCCCGGCGGTCGTTTTTCAACATAACCGCCCCCGCATGAATCGCCAGGGAATCCCAGTCGTTCAGCGCGGCGTAGGCGTCGAGCGCAAGCGGTTTTTCATACTGATACGGATTCCGGAAAACGTAGTTGTGTTCGTTGAAGAAGAAGGGGCGCCCGTACATGCGTCCGCCGTAGGGATAGCGGAACAGGCTTGCTCCGTTCGCAATGGAACTGGACTGCTCCACAACCGCACCCGGCTGCTCGCCGCCGTCGGGATGACAGTGGTAGCCGTGGGCGTCGACAATCTGCACGCTCTCCCAGGAAACCGCCGCGCAGCGCAGCGCGGGCATCGGACACTGAAGCGTCAGTCCCGTGTAGCCGGCGTCTTTCATTGCCTTGTCGCAGAAACGGTAAGTCTCCTTCAGCGACTCATACCAGAACTCGTCGTAATCGACGCGCAGCTGAGAACGGTCCCAGAAAACCGGAAGCGGCGGATCCGCGAGAACCGCGGCGGAATGCGGATTCTTCTCTTTCGGGAGCGCGGCGTATTTTTTATTGAGGAATTCGCGCCATTTCCGTTTCAGGAAGCGGAAATCCTCCGGATACGCCTGTTCCATCCGTCCTGCATATTCAATGCCAAGTCCGAGTTCGTTGTAGTATTCGACCGCGACAAAGACGGGGTCGTCCTTCCACGCCAGACCGGTGTAGGGATTCACATGATTGAGAATCATCCGGCTGGTTTCCGCAAAACGGGCGCGAAGCTTCGGTTCGCCGATGATGAACAGAACCTTGTTCGCCATCCGTTTTTCCGCAACCTGAAACCAGTCGCGCTCCGAGGAGAAGAGCCAGAAGGCAAAGAGATTGAGCTGCAGATAGACTCCCTGCCGTTTCATTTCATAAACCATGCGGTCCCAGCGGTCCACATATTTCGGAAGCGGCTTGCGGTCCTCCGTGGAAAACGCCATGATCCAGCCGTCGAATCCGTGCATGCGGAACAGATTGTATCCCTGTGCGCGGATGGCGCGCGCGTATTCCGGAGCCAGACGTTCGAACTCCTCGTCGTTCGAAGTCCGCCAGACTTTTTCATCCGCTTCGGAGCTGAATCCGAAGAAACGCTGCGGATTCGGATTCTGTTCAAACACGATCTTGCCTTCGGCGGAGAGCACCGCGTGTCCGTATTTTCCCGCGGGGGCGTCGACAAGCCCGGAGAGGTCGAGCGCGCTTCCCGCCTTCACGGCCAGCTCTTCGGTGTTGATCGCGCGGTATCCCTCTTTTTCCGTAAACACCTGCGGTTTCGGCGGAGGCTGAACGGCGCCCCAGTACAGACGCCATCCCTCCGCACCGGCGATGACTTTCACCGAAAGCAGATTTTTCCCTTTTTTGACCGGGAGAAACACAAAATGGTTCGCGGGAGAAACAGGCTTCTTCGCATTGCCGTCCGCCAAAGTCGAATAAACAAGTTTTCCGTTCAGCGAAATTTCCATCCACCAGTCTGCCCCGAAACCGACGGGAACCAGGCGGTCTGCAGGCGCTTCGAACTCATTGTAGAGCACAGCCGTATCGCGGAAACGCTTGCGGCTCGCCCCCGCCTCCAGACGGAGATTGATAAGATTGCTGTCAATTTTCGAGCTCTTTTTCAGAGTGAACGGCTTCACCGCTTTCTTTTCGATTCCGGGCAGAGCGGCGGGAATCGCTCCGGCAGCATCCACCGCGGGATCAACCAGTCCGAAAATGGTCCACTTCGCGGAAAACGGCGGTTTTGCAAGCTCGATTTCATTGAGGTCAACAAGAAGGAGTTCGGAAAACGTCACTTTTCCGTCCAGCTCGCCAATGTAGAACGAAAGCACCGGCGGATCGGCAGGATCTTTGTCTTCCTCTCCCGGAACGATTTCCACAAACAGTTTCTGCACGCCCTTTGTAACCGTTATCTGTTTGAAAAGACCGAGGTTTTTCGGTTTGTTGCGCAGACGGTAGGAGAGAACGATCGGACGTGTCTGCTGTTTTTCGCACTCGACCGTGAAATAGTAGCGGTAGGAATGTCCCACTTGCAATCCGCGCTGAACCTGCTGCAGCTTCAATGAGCCGGCGTCGGAACTCTTTGTGATATTCAGTTCAAGATTTCCGTTCACAGCCTTCGCGGTTCCGTTCTTCCCGAAAAATTCCCATCCGGTCATTTCCGGTGAAAAACCGGGATGTTCCAGCAGATTCCGGATCTCTCCGGCATCTGTGAATAATACCACTGCCGACATCAGCAGTGCAGCGACTGTTTTTTTCATGATACCTCCTTCTGGATTCGGTTTGCCGGAAATATACTCTCCGCCATTTTTAAAAGCAAACCTTTTTTGTGCCATTGATGTATTGATTCATGCCAATTTTATAAACAAATCTTTCATTGCGCAATTGACTTTCCGTTTTGCGGCTGTATCTTACCAGTGCAACGACAAGGAGAAAAAATGTTTCATGAACTGCTGCATCTCTCAACCCTTCCCCGGCGGATCAGTTTTCCGTTTCCGCTCGCGATTTTTTCCTGTTCCGAAGGACTCGCAGCCGGACATGTTGTGCGCAGGCTTGAGAGCGAACTGGAATTCTGTTTCCGTTTCTCCTCAACCGAAAAGGAGGCGGAAGACTGCATCGACGACCATGTCTACCGCACCGGGTTCCCGTTTCTCCTGATCCGCAAACCCGACATACTGCACAAGCACCGGATCAACGGCGTCCGCGAAGCGCTCTCCCTCTACTACAGCGGCAATCTGATGGAAAAATTCGAGAGCATCGGCTTCGATCTCACCCTCCCCGGCCGCCCCTTCGTCCGGACGGCGGAAATCGACGGTTTGGTCTCTCAGATGCGCGGACTGAGCGGCATCATCGAGCTTCCCGGAATCGTGGAAAAGATGGATCTCCTCGCTTTTCAGCTTCTGGAGACCGTTTTTCTGCAGGTGCAGGCGGGCGGCATGGGCTCCGTCAGCAGCGAAGAGGAACGCGTGCGCCGGATAGCCTCCTATTTCCAGCTTCATTTTTCTGAAAAGATTGAACTCGATCTTCTGCTGCGCCGGTTCGGAATCTCGCGCAGAAGCTTCTTCCGTCACTGGCAGGAGTTCTACCCAGAACCGCCCGCCCGGTACATCCGGAACCTGCGCTTCAGCGAAGCAGTCCGCCAGCTGAGCAGTCTCACGCTCCCGACCGAGACAATCATCCGTCAATGCGGTTTTTCCGACCGGACACTCTTCTACCGCATGTTCCGCCTCCGCTTCGGGATGACTCCCGCCGAATACCGCATATCAAAACACAACACCCCCTCCCGGAACTGATTCATCATCTGTATGGATATGTGCCTGATACGGAAAAGCTGGCATCCGTTTTCATCTCCTGTTTTTTTCTCTCCGCGACCTCCTGGGCAGCGCATTTCTGAAAGTCTGCTGTTTCAGAAGAAAAAGAGTCAGAAAAAACTCCGGAATCTTACTTTTATACCAGATAAATCCGTTTTATACAATTGCCTTTTTACAAAAAAGGTGATATAGAAAAACATTGACTTTTTCATGAATCAAACAAAAGGAGGATCATCATGAATGTCTTCTCTCTCACCAAAGGTCTGCTGGCTGGAGCCGCACTTTTCACCCTCGCTGCAGTTGAAGCGGCAGAACAGGCGCCGCAAGTACTGTTCGACAAAAATCAGGGAGCGGTAACCGTTTACCATGCATTTGAAAATCCGACATGGGGCGCGGCGTTCCGGGTTCAGCACTACGACGCCGGATACAAGCCGATGAAAGGGTTCGTCTTTGACGGCGCTGAAATGGAAGGCCGTCTCACAACAGCAGACGACTCCCGCGTTCCCGTGAAAATTCAGTACACACAGAAATCTCCGGATGCCGTCCATGCAAAACTCACCGTTGAAACGGAGGAACCGTTCTCCACAGGCCGCCTGATGTACGAACAGTTCATGCGTTTTGTTCCCGGCGTCGGCGTCAAAGTCACGGTCAACGGCAAAGAATTCGATTACAGCAAACCGTTTGACTCCGGCAAGCCGTATCAGGTTGTCATTCCCGCCCTGCCCGACAACGGCGTCACAACCGTTGTTGTCGATGCTCCGAAAGCGAGCTGGACTCTCACCGGAAAATTTGCGGTCATTCTGCAGGATCTCCGCAACTGGAAGTCCGATGCGCTTCAGCTCCGTCTGATGTTCACACCCTACAGCGGACAGCTCACAAAGAGTTCTCTTGAGTTCGATCTTGCCCTCAAGAAAAAATAATATATTCCGTCAAGAAAAGAACGCGGCTTCCGAAGCAAAAATTCGGAAGCCGCGTTCTTCTTATATTTAAAAGGAATCTGTTACAGTTCAATCCGGCGACCGCCGTTCAAGGCGGACTGCTCTTCCGCAAGAGCGATGCGGATGGAATCCCTCGTGCTTTCCGGCGAACAGATTTCCGGCTCAAGATTCTCCTGAACACAGCGGGCAAAGTAGTCAATTTCCGTCCAGTAACCGTTTGCCCCTTCGGGCTTGACGAGCTCAAACGGAGTCTCCGGATACGCAATCTTCACACCGCTGCCGTCAACTTCGACCGTTGCTTTCTCAAAAACGGCTGTCGAGCTGAACGACCAGCCGGGGCGGCACCAGCTGGCTTCTCCCGTAACGAGCGCACCATCGGCGTACTCGTAGAACGAAACCATCTCGTCGATACCGCCCGAAGGACGCGTAATACCGCGCGTCGTCACCGCGTCCGGCACGCCGAGGATGTAATGCACCGTGTCAGTATCATGCAGATGCAAATCCAGGAGAGCTCCGCCACTGCATTTCGCATCGCGGTACCAGCCGTTGCGTCCTATCGGAGCGGCGCTGTTGCGGCAGAGCGAAAGGCTCAGCAGTTTGCCGTATTTGCCCGAAAGCACCGCCTCGCGCAGCATCCGGTACGACGGTTCGAAGCGGAGACACTGCGCAATCATCAGCTTGCGTCCGGTGCGCTTTGCGGTTGCGATCATCTCATCGGCAAGCGCAACCGTCCGCGCCATCGGCTTTTCACAGAGAACATGGAAACCGTCGTTCATCGCCCGGATCGCATACTCCGCATGGAGATGCCCGGGAAGACAGATGTCAACGATATCCGGTTTTTCATTCCGCACAAGCTCCTCGTAAGAGAGATAGTGCGGAAGCGCCGAGAGGTCGGCTTTTCCGCTGTTTCCGAGATTGATTTCGGAGGAATCGTTCGCAAACGCCTCCGGAGCGGAATCGCAAATTGCCATCAGCTCGCAGCGCGGCTGAGTCTGATACTGCGTTGCGTGGAAATGTCCCATTCCGCCGTAACCGAGCAGAGCAACTTTCAGTTTTTCCATTTGATTCACCCGATTTTGTTTTTGAGGAAGTCGTAAGCGAGACGGATATCGCCTTCCGGATCATCGCCGCATTCGCGCTCGATGGTCAGGAATCCGTTGAATCCGGCTTTGCGGAGCGCGACAAGATAGGCGTCCCAGGGGACCTGTCCCTGACCGAGCGGAACCTCTTTATATTCCGCCGGGCGTTCCGCGAAAACGCGTTTCGTTCCGTCCGGATTGCACATTCCGTACATTGCCTTCGCGGAACCGGGATAGAGGTTGACGCCGTCTTTCGCGTGGGTGTGGACGATGTATTTCCCGAGCACTTCCACCGCGTGAACCGGATCGACACAGGAGACCATGCGCAGGTTCGCGGGGTCGAGGTTCACTCCGAGACCTTCGGAACCGACGTCCTCGATGAAGGCGCGGAGCACTTCCGGCTGCTCCGGTCCGGTCTCGATTGCAAACGTCACGCCGAATTTTGCGGAATGTTCCGCGGCGTGACGGATGGATTTTTTCATCAGCGGCCAGACCGGATCGTTCTTGTCTTCCGGAACAACGCCGATGTGGGTTGTGATGACGCGGGTTCCGAGTTTCACCGCGATATCGGCGAAGCGGCAGAGGATTTCCGCGCGCACCATGCATTCGGCTTCAATGTGGAAGGGATCGCCGCCGAGGTCGCCGCAGACGGCGGAAATCTCAAGACCTTTTTCCGCGCACTGTTTCCGGATGGATTCCAGTTCAGAATCCGAATATTTCAGCCAGTCCATCCACAAGCCGAGCTGAATACCCTGAAGGCCCATTTTCGAGTAGACTTCCAGCGTTTCGCCCAGCGGCTTCTTCAGAGAATTTGCGAGAGCTCCGATTTTCATGAAAAGTTTCCTTTTTCTGATTTCCGTTTGTTGAAAAATTGCCCGTCTGGTGTTACTGTACACCGTGAACAAAAAAAGCAAATGGATAAAAACCGCATGAATGATGACAAAAAAACGAGCTGTTTTGTTTTCGAGAAACCGGATGTTCCGATGCCGGAAATCAACCGTCAGTACGGATTGTGGCTGTTCCGCGGCGGCAGCAGCCTGGTTTCCCCCGAAGATTCGTATCAGCGTTCCACAGTGCGGATTTTTGAATTCTATTCCATCTCGCACCTTTTCCGCGGACACGGCAAGCTGTGGCTGGAAAACGGATTCGAGACGGAAATGCGCACCGGCGACTGCGTCATCATCACTCCCGGCACGCGCAACATCTACGGCGGCTTCCACGATGTTTATGAAGAGGATACGATCAATTTTCTCGGTCCGGTCGCGGACATGCTCATGCGCGCCGGCGTGATTTCCAACGGAATTTTTCCGTTCGGAAACGTCCGCCGCCTCCTGCCGCTCATGGAACTGCTGCGCGACCCGGCGGCGAATTCTCAGATTCAGGCGAATATCGAATTCCAGAAACTGCTTGTCGACCTGTATCTTGCAAAGTGTTCGCGCAGGGAGGAGGATTATCCGCTTCTGGAGCGCCTTCTCATCGAACTGAAGGAGAACCCGCGACGCTGGTGGACGGTCCGCGAAATGGCGGAGATGTGCAATCTGAGCGACGACCAGCTCCGCCGCATTTTTCTTCGCCGCACCGGAGTTGCCCCGAAACTTTATGCAGACCGTCTGAAACTGAATCAGGCGGCCTCGCTGCTCACGGATTCCGAAAAGAGTGTTGCGGAGATCGCCGCGGAGTTCGGCTACATGGATCAATATCATTTTTCGCGCCGCTTCAAAGCCGTCATGGGCATGTCCCCGACACGCTACCGCATTCAGGCAAAAACGCGCTGAAAGCCGGGAGTCTCCTGTTAGTCACGTCTTATTTTACGCACAAAACAGGCGGAAAGCGGGAAAATCCGTTTTTCAATCTTGAAAAGAGTGAAAATTATGATAGATTATGCAGTTACGAACATACAATAATCAGGGAGGTTTATTTATGTTGTCAGAGTTCTCCTATCTGGAAGAGATAGGACACGAAAAAGGAGATCTGATCAAGGGTCTTCAGTTGATTCAGCAGAAGGAAGGATATGTTTCAGACGACGCCGTGCGCGCAGTCGCCGAAAACTTCGGAATGTCCCCCGCTGAAGTCGAAGGCGTACTTACATTCTACGCCCAGTTCAAACGCGTCAAACCCGGAAGATTCCAGATCAGCAGCTGCGACGGAACCGCATGTCACATCAAAGGTTCCCCGCTCATTCAGCAGTGGATCACAGCCGAACTCGGTATCAAAGACGGCGAAACGGACAAAGAGGGGCGATTCTCCCTCCAGACCGTCGCCTGCCTCGGCTGCTGCAGTCTCGCCCCCGTCATGGCCATCAACGGCCGCGTGTACGGCAAGCTGGACCGCAAAAATCTCGTCAAAATCCTGAATGAATACAGAAAAATGGACTGATCAACATGGCTCAGATCAAACGCATCAAAGTCGGAGTCGCATCCTGCGGACTCGCCGCCGGAGCCGGGGAAGTCCTCGAGGCTCTTAAACGAAACGCGGGCGAAATCCCCGTCGTTGGAGTCGGCTGCATCGGTCACTGCTACACCGAACCGATCGTCGAAGTTGAAACCGACAACGGCTCCGTCTTCTACTCCTCCGTCAAAGGAACCGACGCAGCAGCAAAAGACATCCTCGCTCTCTCCGAAAACGGACGCTTCACAGTTCCCGAAAAACGCGCTCAGAAAGAGGCGCTCTATGTGACCCGTCTCGCCGGACGCATCGTCCCCTGCGACATTGAAGAATACAAGGCAAACGGCGGTTTCGACGCTCTCAAAAAAGCCACCGCAATGAAGCCCTCCGAAGTTGTCGACGCCATCAAACAGGCCGGACTCCGCGGACGCGGAGGCGGCGGCTTCCCCACCGGAATGAAGTGGTCCTTCCTCGCCGCAAAGCAGGTCCCCGAAAAGGTCCTCATCATGAACGCCGACGAAGGCGACCCGGGCGCATTCATGGACCGCTCCATGATGGAAAGCGTCCCGTTCCAGGTTCTCGAAGGCATGCTCATCGGAGCCTACGCGACCGGCGCGACCAAGCTCTTCATCTACTGCCGCGCAGAATACCCGCTCGCCATCAAGCACCTCAAGATTGCAATCAAGGCGATTCAGGAAGCCGGACTCGACAAGCTGCCCGGACGCGAAAAAGCTCTCGAAATCAAGATCAAAGAGGGTGCGGGCGCATTCGTCTGCGGCGAAGAGACTTCGATGATCGCTTCGCTCGAAGGCAAGCGCGGAACTCCGCGTTTCCGTCCTCCGTTCCCGACCGACAGCGGCTGGAACGGCCTGCCGACCGCAATCAACAACGTCGAAACGTTCGCGAACATCGCTCCGCTGCTCAACATGGGTGCGGATAAATTCGCCGCAATCGGTTCCGAAAAAAGCAAAGGCACCAAGATTTTCGCTCTCGCCGGCGACCTCAAGTTCCCCGGTCTGACCGAAGTCCCGATGGGCGTCACCCTCGCGGAAATCGTCTACGACATCGGCGGCGCCGAACCCGGATCCGTCAAGGCCGTTCAGACCGGCGGACCTTCCGGCGGCTGCATCCCGGCGGACAAGTTCGACGTCAAAGTCGACTACGACTCCCTCAAGGAGCTCGGCGCAATCATGGGTTCCGGCGGACTCATCGTCATCGGCAACAACCGCTGCATGGTCGAAACCGCCCGCTACTTCCTTTCGTTCACGCACCGTGAATCCTGCGGCAAGTGCACCTTCTGCCGCGTCGGAACCACGCGCATGTACGAAACCCTCGAACGCATCACCGCCGGAAACGGCACGGAAGAGGACATTGCGTTCCTTGAGGATCTCGGTCCGAAAATCCGCAAGGGCGCGCTCTGCGGACTCGGTCAGACGGCGCCGAACCCCGCCCTCTCCACGATCCGCTACTTCCGCAACGAATACGAGGCTCATGTCAAGAACAAAGTATGTCCCTCGCTTGTCTGTTCCACCCTCGTCGACCTTCAGCTTGACCAGAGCAAGTGCGTCAAGTGCAGACTCTGCATCAAAAACTGTCCGGCGGCGACCATCACCAATGACTTCGTCATCGACAACGCCAAGTGCCTCAAGTGCAACTCCTGTCTGGAGATGTGCCCGAAGAAGGCCATCAAGCGCGTTCCCCGCGGCGAAGGTTTCAATTCCAACAACAAGTGAACGGAGTATTTGCAATGCCTGACATCAACTTCATCATAGACGGCAAGCCGCAGACCGCGGCGCCCGGAGAGACCATTCTCTCCGTAGCCAGAAGAATGGGTCTGGATATTCCGACCCTTTGTTACAATCAGAAGATCTCCCGCACGACCTCCTGCTTCGTCTGCGTGGTCAAAGATCTCAAAACCGGACGCTTCCTCCCCTCCTGCTCGGCCTGTCCGAGCGAGGGACAGCAGATCGACGCCTCCTCCGAAGAGGTTCAGGACATGCGCCGCACCGCGCTGAACCTGCTCCTCTCCGAGCACACCGGCGACTGCGAAGCTCCCTGCACCATGGCGTGCCCCGCACACGCTTCCGTCGAGGAATATGTCCGCGAAGGACGCAAGGGCAACTTCCTCGAATCCCTGAAGATCATCAAGAAGCGCATTCCCCTGCCGATGTCCGTCGGACGCGTCTGCCCGCGCTTCTGCGAGAAGGACTGCCGCAAGAACATCTTCGGCGCGGCTGTCTCCATCAACGACTTCAAGCGTCTCGCCGCTGATCTGCACTACGACACCTACATGGAAGAGCTTCCCGCGCTGAACGGCAAGAAGGTCGCCGTCGTCGGCGCCGGACCCGCCGGATTCGCCGCAGCGTACGACCTGCGTCTCGCCGGAGTTGCCGTCACCATGTTCGACAAGCAGCCGGAAGCGGGCGGAATGCTCCGTTACGGCATCCCCGAATTCCGTCTCCCCAAAGACACCCTCCGCCGCGAACTCGAACACTTCAAGAAGATGGGCGTCACCTGGGAATGCGGACGCGAACTCGGGAAGAACCTCTCCCTCGATGAACTCAAGAAAAGCTACGACGCCGTAATCATCGCAGTCGGTTCCTGGCAGGCAAGCGCCATGCGCATCGAAGGCGACGAACTCGCCGAAATGGGCATCGACTGGCTCGGCGCGATCGCGGACAAGAACTGGAAGGACTGCAAGAACCCGGGCAAAACCCTGGTCGTCGGCGGCGGCAACACCGCGATGGACTGCACCCGCACCGCCATCCGCCTCGGCGGAGAGGCAACCATTGTCTACCGCAGAACGCAGAAGGAAATGCCCGCTCAGGCAATCGAGATTGAAGAAGCGATTGAAGAAGGCGCGAAGCTCCAGCTTCTCACCGCTCCGGTCCGTCTCTACAAGAAGGATAACGGCAAACTCGCGCTCGTCTGCCAGAAGATGGCGCTCGGCGAACCCGACGCTTCCGGACGCCGCAAACCGGAACCGGTTCCGGGCTCCGACTTCGAAATCGAAGCCGATACCGTGATCGCCGCAATCGGCCAGCGCACCGTCGCTCCCGCCGGCCTCGCCGCCACGAAACGAGGCGACGTCGAAGTCTGCGGAAAGACTCTGCTCTGCACGGGAACGGACAACGTTTTCGCCGCCGGCGACTGCGTAACCGGACCGAAAACGGTCGTCGAAAGCATCGCCTCCGCGCATCGCACGGCGGATGCCGTTCTCGCCTTCCTCGACAAGCGCGAATACACCCCCGCTCCGGAGTTCAACGTCTCCCGCGGTCACTGGTCCAGCCTCAAGAAGGACGACCTTGTGTTCCTGCATGAGGTCTCCGATGCAGAACGTGTGAAACCGGAAATGATTCCGCTCGAACTCCGCAAGACGACCTTCACGGAAATCTCCCCGACCATTCCGGCGGAGAAAATCCAGAAGGAAGGCGAGCGCTGCATTGAGTGCAGCTGCACCGCGAAGGGTGACTGCAAACTGAAAAAATACTCGACGCTTCTCGGCTGCGATCCGAAGAAATACTCCGGAGAACGTCCGCACGGAGCTCCGGATACACGTCATCCGGTCATCATTTACGACCGCCAGAAATGCGTCCGCTGCGGAACCTGCGTGAAAGTCTGCGGAGAGATCATCAACAAGCATCTCCTCGCACCGATGAAACGCGGCTTCCAGACGGTTGTCGGCACCGCGTTCAACGAGGGACTCCCGCTCTCCTGCAAGGACTGCGGAGCCTGCATCGAAGAGTGCCCGGTCGGCGCTCTCGACTGGCGCATCAAAAAGTAAGCTTCCCGGCTGAAAACACCGCGCGCACCGTCCGCAAAAAGGGCGGTGCGCGTTTTTTTTGCAGAAAAAAGGGCAAAAAACCTCATTTTTTCGCGGAAAAGTATTTGACTTTTTTTCTTTTCAGATGTATACTTGCGAATGTGTCACGATCTGATTTCAAGACTCCCCGAAAAACGAGGTTTTGAAATCAGATCATGCACAGACTCTATCTTTATAACCCGGTAAGGAGGAATATCGAATGTCGGGCATTACAAACACACAAGACGGTAACTATTGTGCCGCACACGTCGCTTACGCGCTGAGCGAAGTCGCAGCCATCTATCCGATCACCCCGTCGTCCACCATGGGCGAGTGGGTTGACCAGTGGGCGGCAGAAGGCAAGAAGAACATTTGGGGCCAGCAGGTCAAAGTTGCAGAGATGCAGTCTGAAGCAGGCGCGGCCGGAGCCGTTCACGGTTCTCTGGTTGCGGGCGCTCTCACCAGCACCTACACCGCTTCCCAGGGTCTGCTCCTGATGATCCCGAACATGTACAAGATCGCCGGCGAGCTCATCCCGACCGTCTTCCATGTCACCGCCCGTTCCCTCGCAGCTCAGTCGCTCGCCATCTTCGGCGACCACTCCGACGTCATGGCCTGCCGCAACACCGGTTTCGCCATGCTCTCCGCCGCTTCCGTCCAGGAAGAAATGGACCTCGCGCTCGTCGCCCATCTCTCCACCTACAAGGCTCGCGTTCCGTTCCTGCAGTTCTTCGACGGATTCCGCACCTCCCATGAAGTTCACAAGTACCATGAAATCTCCTACGACGAGATCAAGGAACTTGTCGAACCCAAGTACATTGAAGAGTTCCGCGCACGCGGTCTCCGCCCGGACAAGCCGATCACCAACGTCGGCGCCCAGAACCCGGACGTCTACTTCCAGGGTCGTGAAACGGTCAACAAATTCTACAACGCCACCCCGGCGATCGTTCAGGAATACATGGACAAGGTCGCAGCCAAGACCGGCCGTCAGTATCACCTCTTCGACTATGTCGGCGCGGCTGATGCAACCGACGTCATCGTCGCCATGGGTTCCAGCTGCGAAACCATCGACGAAACGATTGAGTACCTCAATGCCAAACGCGGCATGAAGCTCGGTCTCGTCAAAGTCCGCCTCTACCGTCCGTTCGATGTCGAAGCCTTCAAGAAAGCGCTTCCCGCCACGGTCAAACGCATCGCGGTTCTCGACCGCACCAAAGAGCCGGGCGCAATCGGCGAGCCGCTCTACCTCGATGTGGTCGTCGCCCTCACCGGCATGAACATCCGCATCATCGGCGGCCGTTACGGTCTCTCCTCCAAGGAGTTCACTCCCTCCATGGTCCTCGCTGTCTACAAGCACCTCGCGAAAGACGGCTTCCACGGCTTCACCGTCGGTATCGACGATGACGTCACCAACACCTCCCTCAAGGTTGACGAAGAGATCGTCACCGAGCCGGAAGGCACCACGAACTGCATGTTCTGGGGTCTCGGCGGCGACGGAACAGTCGGCGCAAACAAGAACTCCATCAAGATCATCGGCAAGTACCGCGATGACATGGATGCCCAGGCGTACTTCTCCTACGACTCCAAGAAATCCTTCGGCGTCACCGTTTCGCACCTGCGTTTCGGCGTGAAACCGATCAAGAGCACCTACCTCATCACCTCTCCGGACTTCGTCTCCTGCTCCGCATTCAGCTATGTCGGACGCTACGATCTCCTGAAGGGCATCAAGGAAGGCGGAACGTTCCTCCTGAACTCCCACTTCAGCAACGATGAAGTGTTCAAGCACCTCACCCGCGACATGCAGGAAACGATCATCAACAAGAAGATCAAATTCTACAACATCAATGCGGAAAAACTGATCGCCGAACAGCCCGGACTCCGCGGCAAAGGCGCAAACACCGTCATGATGGTCGCATACTTCAAGGTCTCCGGCATCGTTCCGTTCGAAAAGGCGGAAGAAGGCATGAAGGAAATGACCAAGAAGACCTTCAAGAAAAAAGGCGATGACGTCGTCAACATGAACCTTGCGCTCATCGACGCCGCAATCAACGCCTGCCAGCAGGTTCAGGTTCCCGCTTCCCTCGACGGCATTCCGTCCGCTCCGATGGTCAAGCTCCTCCCGGATCATGCTTCCGAATTCGCGAAGAAGATCATCGAACCCTCGATGAAACTCCAGGGCGACAGCATCCCGGTTTCCGCGATGTCCGTCGACGGCAAGATTCCGACCGGCACAGCCTGCCTCGAAAAACGCGGTATCGCCCCGCGCGTTCCGCACTGGAACTCCGCCACCTGCGTTCAGTGTAACGTCTGCGGCATGGCATGTCCGCACGCTGCAATCCGCGCTAAACTGATCGACCCTGCAAACCTCGCTTCCGCTCCGGCTTCCTTCAAGTCCGTCGCGGCAAAGGGCAAGGATTCCGCGCTCCAGTACAAGATCCAGGTCTACATCGAAGACTGCACCGGATGCGGCGTCTGCGTTGACCAGTGCACCGTGAACAAGGGCGGCAAACTCGCACCCGCGCTCACCTGGTCCACCCTCGAAGCAGAACGCGCTGCCGGCGAAAACGAGAACGAAAAGTTCTTCAACGATGTTCTCCCGGACAACGTCATGGGCTCCAACCCCATCACCACCGTCAAGGGCGCAATGCTCCGCAAGCCGCTCTTCGAATTCTCCGGTGCATGCGCCGGCTGCGGTGAAACCCCGTACGTCAAACTGATGGCTCAGCTCTTCGGCGAAAACGTCATGATCGCGAACGCCACCGGCTGCTCCTCCATCTACGGCGGAACCTTCCCGACCATTCCCTACACCAAGGACAAAAACGGCCGCGGTCCCGCATGGGCGAACTCCCTGTTCGAAGACAACGCCGAATTCGGTTTCGGTATGCGCATGGCTGTCGACGCCAACCGCGCTCTCCTCAAGCAGGAAGTTGAAACGATCCTCGCAAGCGACAAGGCTCCGGCGGATCTCAAGGATGCTCTCAACGGCGCAATGAGCCACTGGGACAACTCCAAGACTCCGGAAGCCGTTGAGGCTCAGAACAAGGCGAAGGCCGCAATCGCAAAGGCTCTCGAAGGATGCGGATGCGAGCACCTCAAGAAGGTCAGCGAACTCTCCGACTACTTCTGCGACAAGTCCGTCTGGATCGTCGGCGGCGACGGCTGGGCAAACGATATCGGTTACGGCGGCATTGACCACGTCCTCGCTCAGGGCAAGAACGTCAACATCCTCGTCCTCGACACCGAAGTTTACTCCAACACCGGCGGACAGGCTTCCAAGTCCACCCCGACCGCGGCGGTTGCAAAATTCGCAGCGGGCGGCAAGAAGACCTACAAGAAGAACATGGGCTTCATGAGCATGAGCTACGGCTATGTCTACGTTGCATCCGTTGCAATGGGCGCAGACAGAAACCAGACCATGAAGGCGTTCCTCGAAGCGGAAGCCTACAACGGTCCGTCCATCATCTTCGCCTATGCTCCGTGTATCGCTCACGGCATTGATATGTCCAAGACCCAGACCGAGGAAAAGCGTGCGGTTGACTGCGGCTACTATCCGCTCTACCGCTTCAACCCGGCCAACGAAACTCCGTTCACCTGGGACGTCAAGACAGCCCCGAACGGAACCTTCCAGGACTTCATCCGTTCCGAAGGCCGTTACAAAGCTCTGCTGAAAGCCAACCCGGCCCATGCGGATGAACTCTACAAAAAAGCGGAAGCCGATGCGGCGAAACGCATGGAGTTCTATCAGCAGGTCGGCGCTCTGATGAAGTAACATTCATCGGCTGTCCGTAAAGCGCCGCGCCCGGTTCTCTCCAAAGAACCGGGCGCGCTTTTTTGTCTGAAAAACGGAAAAGAAATTCGATTTTTACCAAAAGTTTGAAAAAATACGATTTCAAACTTCCGGAATGATAACGACCGGAAAATTGCGCACAATTTGAGAAAGGTTACTTGAAAAGTGACCTGTTCACTGATTGATTATAGTTTTCGCCGACAACAACCAATCAGAAGGAGAACAGGTCATGGGAAATGTAGCGCATGAAACGAAAAGTCAATCTCTGGAGCCATCAAAATTGATGAAAAAGAGATTCAGGACCACATTGACTGTCTGGTGAGGCAGTCCGTCGAGGACACGTTGAACGCCCTGCTGAATGCGGAAGCGGATGCCATCTGCAATGCGGGCCGCTATCAGCGGACACCGGATCGGCTGGACACCCGGGCGGGAAGCTGTCACCGAAAGCTGCTCACCAAGGCGGGCAAGGTCGATCTGAAAGTTCCCCGGCTTCGGAGTCTGCCCTTCGAAACGGAGATCATCCGGCGCTATCAGACCAAGCAGAGCTCCGTGGAGGAGGCTCTGATCGAGATGTATCTGGCCGGCGTTTCTGTCCGGCGGGTGGAGGACATCACGGAAGCGCTGTGGGGTGCAAAGGTCAGTCCCAGCACTGTCAGCGACCTCAATCAGAAGATCTACGGCAAGATCGAAGAGTGGCGGATGCGTCCGATCAACGAGGAGCATCCCTACGTGTTCGTGGATGGCGTATATCTGAAGCGAAGCTGGGGCGGAGAAGTCCAAAACGTCTCCGTGCTGGTCGCGGTCGGGGTCAATCAGGATGGATACCGTGAGATTCTGGGCGTCGCCGAGGGAAGCCGCGAGGACAAGGAGTCCTGGAGCAACTTTCTGCGCTATCTGAAGGACCGCGGGCTGAAAGGCGTGAGGCTGATCATTTCGGATAAATGCCTCGGCCTGTACGAAATCATCGGGGACTTCTTCCCGGAGGCAAAATGGCAGCGTTGCGTGGTCCATTGGTATCGCAACGTTTTCAATCTGAGCCCGTGGAAACATGTCCGTGAAGTTGCCGCCATGCTGAAGGCGATCCACGCGCAGGAAGATAAAGAGGCCGCGCGCGCGAAAGCGGGCCTGGGAGTGGGAAAGCTTCGCAGAATGAAGCTGGAAAAGGCGGCGGAGCTTGTGGAGAAAAGCACGGAGGAGACCTTGTCCTACATGGATTTTCCGTATGAACACTAGACCCGTCTGCGGACCAATAACGGACTGGAGCGCATCATGAAGGAGATTCGCCGCCGGACACGGGTCGTCGGAATCTTCCCGGACGGTTACTCCGCCATGATGCTGGTCGGGGCAAGACTCAGGCATCTTTCAACAACAAAATGGTGGACCAACTATACGCCACGGGAAACATTTGGCATGAACAGTTGCTTGACGGGCGCTCCTCTGAATGACAGAACCACCGACGCAGAACGCTTCATCAAACTTCAGAGAATCGGAAAAACAGCGTTTGTCTGGGTCCCGCAGAATCAGCCGTCTAAAACTCCGTTGCTCGCCGACAGCGTCCTGAAAGATGTGAAATGCCAGATATCCGTTTTTCCTCCGGTACGGCAGCCTGTTATGCCGATCATCCCAAAAAAACGTACGGAGACGATCCCATTCACTGCTTCGGACGGAAAAAATTTAAATTTATTCTTCAATTACCTCTTGACAAAAGAGGCATTTTATAGTATAATATAATTAGTTGGACTAAAAGTTGCATAACAAGAAGGAGCAGCCATGCCGCGAGTACGAAGCGAAACTAAACATTTTCAGGCAGAACTCCGGTTGAGAGAATGGATCAACACACTCACACCGGGAGATGTTCTGCCGGTTGTCTGCGACCTGACAGAACGCTTCAATTCCTCGCACGGAACGATTATCCGGGCATTGACAGCCCTTGCAGATGAAGGGCTTATCGTGCGACCGCTGGGCAAAAAACGGTATTTGATCGCCGAACGGTTTGAACGCATTTCCGCACGCATCTGCATTTTACGGCCGGATTATCCCTCACACGACCTGTACAGCATGGAAAGAAGCATTTACAAAGCCGGACAAAAGCGGAACTGGACCTTCATGCCTCACTGTTTCCGCAACATCAGCGATCTTGATCTTTCCCGCATCATGGCAAAAGCGGACGCACTGGTCTTTATTCCGACCGCCGAGATCATCAGCAGGGAGCTGATCCAGGGACTGCTGAAACCGACCCGCCCTGTCGTAGTCCTGCTCCAGCACTTGAAACACCCGATGATCAACAATGTCTGCATTGACGACTTTCGCGCAGGCGAACTCGCAGTGGAAACTCTGTACAATCATGGTCACAGACGGATTCTTTTTCTGAAAGCGGAACCGGATGAAACAACCATGCGAGAACGGTTCCGGGGGTTCCGCTCCGCAGCGGAACGGCTTAAGATCCCGGCGGGTAATGAACTTTATCTTGCTACTCATCTGAAAGCATTTGAAGATTCCATGGAGGCCACATATCTTGCACTCTCCGCACGGCTTGACAAAGGGAAACCCGATTTTTCAGCGATTTTTGCTCCTTCGTTTTCCGGAGTTCTCGCAGCATATCGCGCGCTCCGGGAACATGACCTGCGAGTTCCGGAAGACATCGCGGTGCTGGCCTACTCCGGTGAGAGCAATCTGGCTCCGTATCTGACGCCTCCGCCCACATCTCTGGAAATCAATACGGAAGAATTTGGAGAGTATACGGCAATACTGTTGGAAAACGCCCTGTCCGGAAACAGGGAAAAAGCCCGACAGCTGACTCTGACACCCAAGCTGGTTATACGAGGTTCCATTTAACCCAAAACTAAACGAAAGGAGTTTTTCAATGGAACATAAAACAATAGCAGTGATCTTAGCAGTGGTCGGATTTTTAGGCGTTATACTCGCTGATGAAAATCCGGAACAGAAAAAAATGTGTTGGGCTCATTTTGTCGGGTGGGGATTCGCCCAGACGGATGAGCACGATCAGGTCATGCGGATCCCCTCCACACGAATGCTGGAACCGCTGGGCGACCGCAGTCTGCTGGGAAAAGATATTCATGACGATGCCGGAATCTTTCTGGCTCCGCGAAAACATATCGAAACCGCTCTTGCCTATGGACTGAACGGCTTCTGTGTTGACATTGTGCGTCCCGAATGGTACACCGGAATAGGACACTTCTTCCGGGGGGCGGAGGGAACCCCGTTCAAGATCGCACTCTGCATGGATAGTCTGAACTACAGCAATGAACGTCTGCTGAAAGGTCTCTCCGGATTTATTCAGAAATTCAAGGATCATCCAAATACATGCAAGATCAATGGACGGATGGTCATCTTTGTATATAATATCGGAGGAAAAAACATTGATGAATGGCTGAAAGTCCGTAATGAATTGAAAAACAAGGGACTGGATGCCTATTATATCGTTCAGCCCGCGCACGAGACCTCCATGTGGGACAATCCGGCAAAACTGGCGGATGCCCTGCGCGGATTTGAAGGCTTCTACGATTTCGGCTGTAACGGTTTCACTTCAGACGAAATGAAACAGAGACTTGCCAACGGACGCGCCGTTTTGGACAAATCTCCCCGGCCGGACAGCATCTTCTGTGCGGGAATCGCCATTGGATACATCGGAAAAGGCTCTTCCTTTTATCGTCCTTTCCTGAACTCCGGAACTTTGCGGTCAAACTGGGAAGCGGCACTGGCGAACAACGCCGACTGGGTCTGCCTGACCACCTGGAACGATTACATTGAAAGTACCCAGTTTGAACCGAGTGTCATCAACCGCGACAACCTGCTGCGGATCAACCGGGAATATCTTGCGCAATGGCGGGAAACTCCGGTGGTCCAGCGTCCTCCGCAAGTGATTTATTCCTATCACGAAGATATTGTGCTCGGCGATGACATGACGCTGGAAGTCATGAATTTCAGCTACACCACGGCTCCGGCATCCGCAACAGTCCGCCTGCTTGATCCCGCGGGAAAAGTTTTGAAACAGTTCCCCGCCATTCCCCTGAATCCCGATTCTCTGTCTGTCACGACCCTCCGTCTGAAACATGAGGAGATGAAAGACTGGGGCATGATGCGTATTCAGGCTGCCGTGACGGAAAATGGGAAAAATCACGACTGGCGGGAACTCTACCCGATTACCCGGCGCTCCGGACGGCCAGAAAACGTGCGGACCATCCGCCTGCGCCAGGACGATATCGGCAATCAAAAGGCCTATTTGCAGATCCAGAAAGACAAGGATGGACACATCGCCGCAAACATCCGTTTGAATTCCTGGTGCTTTGCGGGGAAAGCGGAACTGCTCCGTAACGGCTTCCCCATCATGGATACGGAATTCCGGCACAAAAGAAAACCGGTCTGGGAATATTCCGCCGTATTGCCTGCACTGCGGACATCGCCCGGAGACGTCTATATTGTCCGGTTCACCGATGTCGCCGGCAGAATCACATTCAGCCATCCGGTCCGCTACATCACCGGGTCGTCAAAACTCACGGAACTCCCCGTCATCGTCACCGGATCGGACTACGATGAAAACTGGCCTCTCTGGAAAAAACGCATCTCCCGTCTGGACCGTCCACAGTTGACCTCCATGCGAGTCCCGGAATACGATGTTTTCTCGATACGCTACAATTTTGACCAGCCCGTGAACGGTCTCCTGTTCTCCACTTCCGGCTGGACATTTCCTGCACAAAGGGGATGCGGCAAAGGTTTCGACTTCGGACCGCGGAAAGAAAGTGTACCGAGCTGGCGGAAAACTGCCGGACCCGACGGCAGAGAACGGACCGTTCTGGCATTCGACGGCAAAGAGAATGCGGTCGCGATCACAAACCGCGCAATGCCCTCCGGTCCGTTCACAATAGAGTTGTGGATCAAACCTGAAACAAAGGGTTCCGAAATGATTCTGTTCACAGATAACAGCGGGATCACTCTCAAACTGAACAGCCGCCTGCAGCCGGAATTTCTGCGCCATGGTCACATCACCCAGGCATCGGCATATTCCTCCGAACCGGTTTCAACGGAAAAATGGACCCATATTGCCGCAGTATACGACGGGAAAAGCCTTCAGATCTGGCAGAACGGCAGAAAAACTGCGGAAACTCCTGCTCCGACCTGTACAAATCCGATTAATTCCGTCTCGCGCATCGGTAATACACTTTTGCTCGACAATGGCTTCCAAGGCGAAATGGCAGGATTCTCTCTGGAAGGCGCCGTCCGGACTCCCGGCACATTCCGTCTGATGAAACCATGAACAATTTTCAAAGAAAAGGCATTTCAAAAATGAAACAGAAAATCAGAAACTTCACTCTTGTAGAACTTCTTATAACGATTGCAATTTTGGCAATTTTAATTGCCATTCTGCTTCCGGCTCTCGGCAAAGCAATAATGAAAGCACAGGATATTTCCTGCAAAAGCAATCTGAAACAGCTGGGAAACTACATCAATTTTTATATCAGCGACAACGATTCACAACTTCTGGCACATCTCTCAGGATGGGGATGGAATGATAACGGTTTTGGTGTCATGATAAAGTCCTATTCTCCAAAATGGACAGACGAAAAAGGTCCCGGAGCTGTCGGCTACTGCCCGGCCCCGAAAAAAGAACTCAATTACATGTCGAATTACGGAGGATATCGCACGGACTGGCTTTTATATCAACCAGAGTTTTTCAAAGAAATTCCACCAGCAGCAGGATTCTACGTCGCGAAAATTGAAAAATTGATCGTCAGAAAAGACCTGCGCTGGGCATGGGTCGCAGACGATCCGCTCCGGATCAACCATCCGGAAAAAAAGTGGCTCAATTTCTGGCGCTTGGATGGAAGTGTAAGCCAGTACAGCGGCAGTTACCTTACTCCAAAAGAATTTGATCAAGCTTGGGGCAGCTCCTGGTCTGTCTTGAGCAACACATGGGACCAAATTCTCAGGCAAAAATAATTTTACGGGACAAACATGCAACAGCCCCGGGAAGCGTGCCATCCACCACGCTTCCCGGAGCAGTTTTTCCTTGACGTCCTCGTTAACGGATTACTTTTTCACCTGTGGAAACGTTTCCAGAGCTTCCTGAGCGCAAGTCTGGAAAAGCGCCGCCTGCGTCTTCCCGATATTGTTCGGAACATATTTGATTTCCTGCGGTTTCTCTCCGAACAGAAAACCATACCAGACACAAGCCTGAAGGTAGCTGCCATCATTATTCAGATGAGTTCTGTCAGTCTTCATCATCATTTCACCGGTCTTTTCATCTTTCACCCAGGATTCATTTCCAACGACTTCTCCGGCACGTCTCGGCACATCCGGACAAATATACGACTTGCGTTCCGCGGCAGTCGGGGCGGCATATTTCACCGGAGTCTTCGCCCGGAACAGCTGAACCGCTTTTCCAACCGGGATCATACGGAAATCGTGTTTCTTTGCAAGCTCGGTATAAGTCTCGGTCAGACGGTCATACATGCCATTCTGATCGACCCCCCAACGGGTTTGGCTCCGCTGATGCGACTGTCGTCATTACGGTAAGACCAGGTCTGATGAATCACGATTTCCGCCTGCGGTGCATTCTTACGGATATACGCAATCAGCTCGTCCGCGGCCGGCAGGGTTTTCGATTTGTCCCAGCTTACAGGACTGGCCTGCTGGATCGTGACGATGTCCCACTTGGCGGCCTTGATGACTTCCGGAAGATTGGCTTTTCTTCTCTTCGCCCAGCTGGTCCAATACGGTTTGTAATCCGGATCGCCCTCCGCCTTTCTGATGTGGGCGATGTGACCGTCCAACGTACAACCGCCAATCGCCATTGTGGCTATTTCGAGCTTGTGTTTCATCTCCGCTTTGACCATCTTCGGCAGATATGTCATCACACTCTGTGAAAAACTGTTACCGATCATCAGGACCTTGAGCTCTTTTGCACTCAAGGTCGCCGCGGCGATGCCTGCCGCAGCCATAAGAACCATCTTTGTCATAAGATTTCCTTTTTATTAATGCCTTTTCTCTTATGCATCAAGATCATCTGATAACGTCCGAGAAATTGCGCACATTTGATGGGATAGAGGCTTGAAAAAGCCT
>ERZ1034842.273-NODE-273-length-24816-cov-6.120149_pt1 | contig 24816 bp, 36 predicted proteins | sample MGYA00520634_ERZ1034842 | MGnify/ENA primary metagenome ERZ1034842 (study PRJEB33766, sample SAMN09781734) | gut metagenome | biome: gut microbiome | host: Homo sapiens | place: Madagascar | study: EMG produced TPA metagenomics assembly of the PRJNA485056 data set... | reverse complement strand
GTTCTCTCTGAATACTTTCGCATCACATTGTTTAAAGTCTCCATTGAGCCAGAGAGCTGAGCCCTCACCGACACGACCGATTAACAATTGTATATGTTCCACCGTTAAATTTTCAGCTTCGGAACACATGATAATAGAGTTTTTAATGTCACGGCCTCGAATGAAGCCAAGATGGACTATTTCTACTCTGCCTTTATCTACCATAAGTTCCAATCCATCTATACCGCCTAAATGGTCGGCAAGTGGCATTGCAAACGGTAATAGCTTTTCATCGTGGGAACCAGGCAAATATCCTATTGGCTTAGAATCTTTAACCTCTATATTGTTTCTGACGTAAACAATCTTATCGTAAATTCCTTTCTCTATAAGGTCTATAGCTGCGGAACTCATTAAGAAATCTTTTCCAGTTCCAAATTTACCAGTTATCACCTTAATAGTGCTTTTCTTGTCATATAGCATATCAATAGCCAACTGCTGTTGAATATTGCGTGGTTTTACTTTATCTGCGAACCTAGAACAAATGACTTTGTATGGCACCTCAACCATATCTTTGCCATTATATTTCTTTAAACCGATAATTGTATCATTAAAGTCCTTTGCCACAACGTATTCATTCTCTAAGCAGTCGTATGTTTCTTTGTTTTCAGAAGAGAAGAAGCTATTCGCATCTTCGTCTTCTAAAACCACTTCCTTAAATCCAAGATACTCATTGCTCATTAGCCCATTTAACCTCCTTACTTCTCGCATTACATTTAGCTGGTTGATAGTGTTTGCACCTTATTTCAATAATCAGATTATCTAGCTCTGATTCTTTGACTGCTTTGAATACGTTTTCTTTCGCATCAGTAGTCGCATCGGCTAAATAACATACTGGCCTATGTGCGCACTCTAAACATTGATTTTCATTAGATATCATATTGCCTCCTATTCATGTTCGTATGGGCAATTATAGTGAGGCATATCGTCTAGCTCCGTCTGGCCGAGCTCTTGATGATGCATAATTGCGAAAATATTCCATGCAGCGGCTGCTAAATGGTCTTCGTCTGTCATACCCATAATATATTTATCTAAATGACGTTTTGCAGAATCTATGTATCTTGAAAAAGGCATCCCTTTCTCCCAATTGCGGTCTGCATATTTTCTCGCACCATGCTCATAATGTAATGCCATTCTTCTTATTGCAAAAGGCGATATCAAGTCGTATCTTCCTTTGCCTACGGACGGCTCTCGGATCGCTTTGCCGTCTCCATATGATATTCTTTCCCCGGAGTCATCTAACTGTGATGATATTTTTTTTTGGCTCGTTCATTTTGTACCTCCTTGCTATGATTTATTTGAATGTCTGAATACTTCTGAAAACTATCTATCGCTTCTGCGACTGTCAACTCTTTGTCTGGGCTACGCCATTTCTGTTCCTCGCCGTAATATACTTCTCGTACCTTACAATTCGCCATGATTATAGGCTCGTTGGGATTACTTATATGGTGAGTACAAATTATAACAATCGCTTGCTTTCCTGTTTTTGTGAAATCATCGACCATTCTTTGCAACGCCAGACGCTGACCGACTGGTACAACAGAATCTTCATATTTCACCTCGAAGAGTAGATACTTCGAATCTTTGTACTCAATCATAGCGTCTATATCTGTTGGATAGATATGCTTATCCAACGCACAGCCTTCAAAATCTATAAGCTGTTTCATCTTTTTCCTATTATGAATTCGACTTTTCATCTGTTATTTTATATGGTGGTGTAGGGCATTTATCGAACTCATCGCACAGTCCTCCTCGATATACACAGTTTGGTACGAGCAGTTCTTTAAACTCGGGATTTACCGCTATAACAGCTTCACATATCATCTTGACTAACTGTCTTGTTTCAGGTGAAGCTTTCATACACAGTCTTTTATGAGCTATTGTTATAAGTTCTTCCGCGTTCATATACCAACACATATTTACTGGTTGGTCTTGCCTAGCGGCGCCTCTATCATATTTATCCTGACGGTCGTTCCTTTGTGTTTGCACAAACGGCGTTGCATGTACATGCCTTACAAGATGAACGGATACCCAAGATGGGATGTCGGTCAGTAAAAAACAGAATGTTAAAGTTCTTATTGGAGAATGGGTTGCTTTTAATAGCTTTACCTTCCACTCATCGGTTGGCGGCTTCACTGAATGTTTATTAACTGTCACCAACGTACAAGTTTTACATAGTATCCAGTCCTCGTCGGTCGGATGCTTTAAAATTGTTACTTCCATAAAAATCCTTTCTTTCTGAAACATTTATTTGATATTCAAGCTACACATGATGCCACATTCCGGCATTATCTCTGTATTAATGTTGCCTCTATCTGGCGCAAGTTCGTCCAGAAAAACCTGTCCATTCTTATCTTTTAAGATTGAGTATCCGACAAGTCTCTCTAACGCTGCTCTGCTTTCGAATACTTCTGGAAAATCCACTCTGATTTTATTCCAGTACCCCATACCTCCTTTACAACATCCGATGCAATTATTATTTGGATAACCCAACTCATACATCTTAGGTCTAGGGAAATTAAAGGTTCGTTCAAATAATCCATGTACTTCCTGCTTTGAAAGCCCTTTCTCTATCAGCGGAAATTCATGTTGTGTGTTTGGATTTGCTTCTATTGTTCGTTCAGCTCGTGCTTTCTCTTTTAAATCAAATCCCCAAACATATGTAATGTCATAGTTTTGATGCTTTTCTTCCCACTCTTTACGGACTCGCTTCTTTAACCAGTTCGTACATGGTGCAAATCCTCCCGGTAGTTTAAATCCACCGAAAGCCCTTACACAATCTTCGACAGAGTTGTATTCACTTGATTTCAAAATCTGTATTTCTTTACCGATAGCTTTCTCACAATCCTTTATAAATCTCATACTATCGGGATGTTGGTCGGAGATATCTATATAAATCCACTCATCTACATCTCCTGCTAAATATCCAGCCATAAAGCTGCTTATCCCTGCTGATACCCAACATACTTTTAAAGTTTCTTTTTGCATAACACCACGCTACAAATCCATGTATCGTGGATAATCCGCCTCGGCTCCCCATGCCGACCGCCTGAAACTCACATAAGTCAAATATGCTATATGTGCGCTACTTCAAATTCATCCTATATCGAGTAGTCAACGCTACTATGACGGACTTTATGTAACTTCTTTGCCACCTATAAATTACAACCTCGGTTTACCGAGGATTCGTTATTCCTTTCTTCTATAATTCATTTTGTCACTCTTTCTATATTTAATTAGCTTGATATTGCATAGTCAATTATCATATGGACTAGGCAGGGAGTAATCCCAATAAGTAAAATCACCGGAAAATTTATTCCTAAAATAGTTATGGCCGTTTCTACCTGCAAAATAAATATACTCTTTAGGTAATACCCTACCGACTTCTTCCTGACCATTCCTCTCAAGATTCCATCTCTCAAGCACATCATTTGCTAATTCAAGCATTGAGTCGTATACCTTTGTATTTTCTTTAAATGCATACTGTCCTTTTGCTCTCACTACTTCAGATATTGAACAACCATAAATATCAGCTCTGTTTACAATTGTCCATGCAACGCAAGCCTGCTCAGTCTTACTTTTGACGCCACCACATTCTCTCCATAGCGTTTTAGCGATGTCGATAGCATCCTGCTCCGTATAATATATTACTCTTGGCTGTGGAGCTGGTTCTGCGATAGCTTCAGGCGGCTGCTCTTGTTCTGTCATTTCGGTATCGTATGATTGACCAACAATATCTTCCGTATTTTGTTCCACACTTACTTCATATGTATCCGGTATCACTACTGTACATTCCTGCTTTATTGTCTCTTTCGGGGAATCGTTATGTATTTGTTCTGGAACTATTGCCAGAAATGCTCCAAACGATATTATCGCTGTTAGCGCAATAATTCTTTTACGCAAATGTAACTCACTCCTTTCAGTGGTTATAATCACTATGTATCTTCTTCTGACTCCACTGGTGATACTTTGCAGCTATCTATCAGCTCTTCCATGCAATCACAGCACAGATGCAAATCTATCGTGGAACCATCGAATTTCGTACCATATCCACATATGGTGGATATCGAGAAGTTCTCCTGCTTATCAAATATATCAAATATTTTCCCACATTTATTACATACAATCTTCACTTTATCGCCTCCTTTCACTATATATATAAAAGTGTAGTTTTATATACAATTATTAGGTTGAATCTGCACCTTTTACCTTGAATTGTGAAAGAAAATGCGTTATTTCCAGTGTATCTTTTTCCGCACTATTTATAATCTCTTGTGCTTTCCTGTCTATAGCTTCTCGTATTTTCTTTGACTCTATTGAGAACCACCTTTGTTGTTCAATATCAATCATGTACTCACGACACCCTTCATTAACTAAACATGTATAGTCGTCTTGAATTTGAGAGATAATAATCTTTCCGCCATTCTCTAACGTTAAAACGTCGTAATTGGAAAGCACATATTCTTCGACAGACATATTAATGCTTGATTCATCAGTAATAGCATCTCGGAGCTCCCGTCTGTCCTTAAATGATTTCATTATGATACAGCCCACATAATCGCATGATTGAGAGCAGTGAATTAGCATATGGCTTAGGCTATACGCATTAAATGGAACTGCAGTATAAGTCTTTTGAAACTTTTTTATTGGTATGGATTGATATATTGCTTCGTTCATCACAGCTCACCTCCTTCCTATATCTTGCTATATCCGGTCAATCTAAAATATTTACCGTCTATAGCCCATGTTCTACAATAAATAATATCCTCTTTATGAATAGGTTCCTTATTATAGATAGAGTTCATTACAGTAAATCGACTCTCGACACCACTGCCAATTGATTTTGTCAAAATCGAATACCCAAATTGCTTGTTATCTTTTCTCCGGACAACAGGAAAGACATCCATGACATACAGTTTTCTTCGGTCTTCTTCTTTACCAGTTGTATATCCGATATATCCCATAACCTTTGCGAAATATTTTACTTTCTCGATGTCGCTAAAATCATTTATATCAGACTTTTTAATCATATCTTCAGCGCCTCTCATAATCGAAGACACATCTAAAAGTGTATAATTCTTAGCAATTCCGCCGGACTTAGTGATTCCTACCGCATATGCTTGAACGGTTATCTCTAAATCAGTTCCATCTACTAACTCTTTCTTTATCTGTTTGGCTTGCCCCTTTTTGAACATTCCGTAAAACAAATCCTTTATCATAAGTAATTCTCTCTGATTTCCAAATTCTGAGAAGAAGTCTATCCTTATAAGAATTTCCACTTGATTTGTTTTTAGAGTCGTAGTTTTATCCATATCTGTAAGGGCATCCATGAAATAATTATAATTGTGTGTATGAGCAAGCTCATAGAGTTCGTCTGCTACTGAAGCATTCATGTATTTAATGGAAGATACCCCTTTTGCAATGATATTTTTACTCGCATCGAAGAAGTACTCTCCCTTCGATACACCCCACTTAGGCATTGTTATATTAATTCCAATCTTGTGGGCGTATGCTGTCCCGCTTTTTATATCATCTTCATTGGCCGCATTATTCAAAAATGCAGTTAAGAATTCGAGCGGATGGTAATATCTGTAATAAGCGCATAAATATCCGAGTAGACAGTATGCTATGGAATGGTTCATACCAAACATGTATGATGACGCATCCTCTATAATCCGAAGGAATTCCTTTGCTTCTTCTTCCGCGATTTCTCGCGGCTGGTTAGATTTTTGACAATAGCCCTCCAGTATAGATGGCATTGCTGCATCAAGTCGATCCTTCTGCTTTCTAGCAATAGCACGCCTTATATTATCGGCTTCGCTGCCAGATAAACCGCATATCTGTTGAAGAAAGGCAATGATGTCCTCTTGGTATACGAGGAAACCATTATTTCTTTTGAGTAGGTTATCTATCAGCTCTGAAGGATTTTTATGTATTTTATGCGAAAGTAAATCGTCTCGATACGATGCTCCTGAAGGTCTAATACTTGCTGTTACAAGAGACATATCAAAGATATTCTTAGGAGCAAACTTCTTTAAGCTTTCGTAGGCAAATTTACCTTCAAATTGGAATATACCTGTAGGATTCTTAATCATATCATCCCATACATCTTTATCGTTCCAGTCAATTTCATGTGTTTTAGGATATGGTATATTCAAATATGTGCATGTATCCCTGATTACTTGGACTGTTTTTAAAATTAAAAAGTCATATTTGGCGAGTCCGGTATAATCGTGTATGTTTTCCATATCAAGCATTAAGCACATTTCTCTGTCCTTTTCAAACACCCCGAAATTATCGTCGAGGGTTATAGGACTGATAACCATTCCTGCCGGGTGAACAGACTGTGAAACCTTTACATCGAGTAACCCATCAAAGTAATAAAAAATCTCTGGGTATTTCTTTTTGGTTTTTTCTGCATCGGCCTCATATTCAGTTTTTATCTCAGCGACTCGTTTTAATGACCACGGATTATTACCAGCATCATTTGGATGCTCGTCATTCCATTTTTTCGCCAAATATCTACCGACACCATCTATGACACCCTTATCCTGTAATGTACCATACGAAGGAACTCGAGCCGTCTTATTAATTCCGAATCGCTCTATGATGTATTTGAATATTGCAGGCCTATCTGACTCTACACAATCTATATCTATATCACCAATTTCTTCTCTATCTTCATTACAAAATCGAGAGAACACGGTATGCCAAGTCTCTGGATTTAAGTCAATAATATCGGTTACATAAGCCACCCTAGAACCGCCTACTGAGCCTCTAGCAGTGCCTATGGCCATTCCTTTTGACTTACAATACGAGATTAATTCACTCATAGATAACATGAACCCGTCCATCTTGAGCTTCTTGAATACTCGCATCTCCTCTTTAATATTTGATTCAAACGCTGGTTTCTGCTCTTCGGTAATTATTCCTTTGTCTAGTTTATCTTGGAATTTAGTTTGAACTGTTTCCTCGAATTTTTGTGAATCAGCTTCTCTTGAGCCATACAATATTGGATATTTAATTGTTGTATCAAGCTCGATATCCTCGGTAAGGTCGTATAACTGATGAGTATTCATAATGGCTTGCATATATTCGCTTTCTGGCAATGCATTCTGAACCCTAAACATCTCTACAAGTTCATCGTATGTCTTGTATGTTAAATCGAAAGTATCCTCATCGTCATAAGTTTTACCTTTAAATGCCATAAGCATATCTCTGCACTCAGCTTTGTACTTTGTGGAACTGTGTGTATCAGTTCCGGCAATCAGTGGAGTTCCAAACTCCTCTGAAAGTTGAAGAAGCCTTTTATTAAACGCAATCTGATCGGGGTGATTGTGTGGCTGAACTTCAAAAAAGTCATATTTCTTTGCGAGCTCCTTATATCTTGGATGATTTGGAGATAATTTATTAAGCGGTGAAGCTAAACAAGCACTCGTTGAAATGATATTATCCGATATATTAAGAAACTCATCGAATGTAATTCTATTCGTGTAATATGTATGAGCCTTATCACATGATAGTGATATAAGTTTATTCAGCTCAAGTACTCCTGCCATATTTCTCGCCATGAGAACTGTATGATAATTATCTCTTACCTTTGGCTCTAATTGCTCTGTGAGATAGATTTCTACGGAATGTATGTATCTTAATCCAGCTTTTTTACAGGCCGCCCATTTTTCAGTCCAGTTCCTAGGCTTACCATGTTCTGTAATTGATAGCGTCCTCTGTCCATTTGCAACAGCTAAATCAACATACTCTTGATATTTTGTTACGCTATCTAGTAAGCTCAGCTCTGTATGACAGTGGTACATTTCATAATAATTTTGATTTCCCATTTAAGCCTCCTTCTTAAATACCCCATTTGCAAATCTATCAAGAGGTATGTCCGGAGCTGTCCTCTCTTTAATCCAAGAGATTTCTTCATTAAGTTTATTTCCAAGGGATTCTGGAATTGTAAAGGACATCAAAAACCTCCTCTCCTTTATCTACTGGGGCATCTTTCTCTGATAGCAAATTGTCTTTATCGCAGAGATATTCGATGTTTACATACTGCCTCAGCTTATTTATATTATGGTCTCTACGAATATCAATCTCCTTGTCGAGGGCAAACACAACACGTACTCCTAGCCAAGCAAGTATCTTCATTTGAGCCGGATTACAGTGTGATGTTAGCAACGCTCCACAATTCTTTCTTCCCCATGTATGGGTTATAAGAACTGATTTACAACCCTCGAATAAAATGATTTCATGTTTTTCCAATATGTATTGCATATTCTCAAACAATCCATAGATAACGCTCATCTCTCCCCAGGAGGACAAATATGTATACTTACGCATTTTCCGTTCCTTCCAATCAGGAGCAAGTGTTCTTCCGCCAATATTTACAATATCTCCGTTAAGGTTTCGTATTGGGTACATTAATCTGTTCGAAAAAGCATCGTATTTTACTTGAAACTCTTGTAATGTTTCGCGAGAAATTCCTTCTGATTCCCATACTGCAAGCTTATCTTCGCGCTCTTCGTATCTGTTCATACAGTCGTCTGGATATTTCTTGGTCGAATTTTCCTTCGGTCTCTTCTTTTGCTTCATAAATTTCTTGCACATCATTACTGTGCTCATTTTTTTGAAAGAAGTAAGCTCTTTTCCGTCTGCACCAATATATTCTAAGAGCTTGTCTATTGCTTGTTTCGCAGTACACTTAAAATAGTATTTTGTAAACGTAAACACGTTCCCTCCAATACCACTTGAGAAACAATAGAATGTATTATTCTCTCGTCGAACAGAGAAAGAAGGTGTTTTCTCGTCCGAAAAAGGGCTAAGCCCCCAGTATTCTCCATTCTTTTCTTCCAAGTCAACGAATTGTGATATATATTCCACAATATCTATGGAGTTTATTAATTCTTCTAAGTCCACACCTTAACTCCTTTCTATATATATTTAGGTCGATATGTTAATAAGGGGCGACTGGGACATGTTGTTTCGCTTGTTCATATGAAATTAAGTTTCCATTGAACTGTAAATCTATGTATTCCCCAGCTGCATGTTGCATACCATTTCTATTAAGCACTACTCGTAGCTTTTTGTTTCCACATTCAGCACCGTCCAAGTCAACCTCTTCTGGGGTCTTATCTTGAATAATTGCTATTGTGCTTGCGTTTCTTCCTATCTTTGCCGAGTCTGCTACTTTTCCTGTTGCGGTTGCTTGGGCTGCTCCTATGCCTGCAATTCCCATCTCTCCACAAATTCTGTTCTTGACCATATCGACAAATCTTCCAAGTTCCTGATAACTGTCAAAGGCGTCCCCATCTCCAGAGCCTTTGAAATAATCCACTATCAGTACATCTAAACCTTGTGTATGCTGAACCTTTTTGACGGCCGTATAGATTGTCTGTTGGTCAAACATTGGTATATATAGATGTGTGAACTTTTTAGATTTTAACCATTCGAGAGCCTCATTTATTCGCTCTGCCTCTTCATTGTCATAGGCTCCTGCCGTTAACCGCTTATACTCTACTTTAGCAATATGAGCTAGTATTCTCGCTGTGAAAAGCCTTGTGTTAAGCTCACTATCTAAGTAAAGCACGGCTTTATCTTGTCGCAGCAAATCGACTGCACAGTTCAGGAGCATCATTGATTTTCCCTGTTTTGCCTCTGCTGCAAAGATAAATAGCTCTCCCGGTTCTATTGTTGCGTAGTCGTTTAGCGCATCAAACTTGAATTTGATTCCTGAGTAACCATTGTTCTGTCGCGACTTAATTTCCTCCCAGCATCCGTCTATAACATCCTTATATGCCGGGACATCATTCGTGGTTGAAAATTCTGTCATTACATCGTCGATGTTATTGTAAATCTTCTCCATGACGTTTTCCTGTGTTCTGTCGTAGCAAAGAGCTTGGCACTCCTTTAGCTTTTGAAATGTATCTCTTCTGAATGCTGCATCGAGTACATTTTTTACAAGCATTTTGTATTCAGCTATTGTATTTCTAGCCAACACATCGCTCATTTCCACCAGTTCATTGAGCTGCTCAATTGAAATATCTTGTGCAAAACCTCTAGTAGCTTCTGATGAATTTAAGCTCTCAATAATGTTGTACGGGTCTATGGTCATAATTCCTTTTTCAACTAGACTTTGAATAGCTGTATATACGCAACGATTTTCTTTATTTGTAAAGTGGTTTGGTAATAAATCTTCGGAATAAAATATAAATTCCGGTTTGTGAATCAGTGAAGCTATAATGCCAGCTTCACTTTCTAGACTGTTAATATCATCTACAGTGCTCATTAATATCCTCCTTTCCTTTCGCTGGCCTGTGTATAGCAGCAATCGTAGCTGTATCCACATAAGTAACGACATGAAAAGAATTCTACATTTGGATAAAAGTCATCTGCGCCTGATATTTCTTCGACTTTATTCTTTACCCAAGAAAGGGTTTCGTGAAATGCGTCTTCATTAAATGGCTCTTCGATATATTCTCCATTTTTAAAACAATTAAAACATAGTTTTTTTGGTAGTTTCCCATATTTTTGACGGACGGCCTCAGCGTATATATAGAGCTGTCTCAGCATTGTATCGAGTTCTTTATCTTTAACAGTAGGATTTTTCCTCTTGCTTCTCGGCTTTAGATTTCTTGACTTATTATCTACGATTACATACTCTCCGTCTTCTAGTCCGATATAATCTATCCTGCCTGTAAATGGGATTCCTTCTATATTAAAGTTGAATGTCTCTTCGACTGAGACAGTCTCATACGGCAACGGCTTTATATTACTGATATATTCTTTGCCACTCTTGAAGTAGCTTTCGACTATTGATGATCTAGGCTTCCCCGCAACATCTGTCTCTTTTACGAATCGAGTTAGATAGCTTATCATCATCTCGTCTTTGGATATCTGACCCTTATAAAACTTCTCTAACAAATCGTGCATTAGTAATCCGTATGCCGCATAAAACTTCTCTTCTTTATGCATCTTTGGTGTATGTATATATGACAAAAACCATCTATAAGGGCAATCGTCAAAAATCTCAAGTCTGCTATAGCTCCAGACCATCGTTTCAATTAATGGGCGGTAACTAATTTCTTCCATCTAACTCCTAGAAAGGAAGTCTGTCCTCATCAATTATTCCGTCACCAATATCGGCTCTTGGCTCTCCAGAATATCCGTTACTACCACCGGAACCGGAACCACTCTGAGCGTCTTCAAAACTGAAAATCTTGAAGTTGGTGTATGTGACGTTCTTTTCTTTCACATATTTATTGGAAACATCTACGTCTCCAAGTTTAATCCTATCTTTCTCTTTAAGAGTTAAGGCTTTACTTGCAGCAGCAGTTCCGATAAACTCAACGAATCCAGAAAAATCTGTCTCGTACTGACCTGTCTGCTTATTCTTTCTGCTGACCGAAATCCTTGCCTTTGTATTTGTATCGCTTACTGGCTTAACTTCCCAAATTGTAGCGTAAGCACCATTTCTAAAACCCATTTGATGTATCTCCTTAAATTTTCTTATTTTTTAATGAACTTCTCATTGAAGCTGCTTAGTAAATTTGAAGCAAGGGCTGGTTCCTTTATTGCAAAATAATTTCCGCCCTTAGCATATTTGCTAATAAACTTTTTAACCTCATCTGACTGATCTGGATTGTCAGATAAAAACTGTCTGACTACTTTGTCAAACTCTCCGATTATATCTTCGGCTATCGCCTTATCTTCGGATTTCTCTGCTTCTTTCTGTTTACTTCTGTACTCATCTACATCTGTTTCCGGCTGGGCTATCTGGAAGAAATTGCAAAGAAAATATCTTGTACAATATGTAAGTCCTGAGCCTAATGCCTGAGAAGGGTCGCTCTGAGAACCTGTAACTACCCACGGAACATCAATGTAATCATTTGGGTCATCATCATTAACCCATTTAAACACCATATCTGCCTTTACCAGCATCTCTGTCGATGTCTGTTCATAAGGCTTACCGGTCTTATCGAATTTTGTATTTACGATAGTTGACTGCTGTACATCCGCTGTTCCCGGAACAATTCCCGGCATAAGAGAAACATTATACTTCTTCATACCTGCTGTAACCTTTGCTAAAATGCTTGTTATATCAGCGTATTTATAGTTGTATCCTCTCTTATCCTTTGATACTGCGTCAGAAATCGCTCTGATTTTAGCGAGTTTCTGTACTAAATTTAATTGATTTTCCATCGAACTCTCCTTACTTTCCAATTAAGCTGTTAAAATTCTTTACGACTGTCTCGTTCTGAGCTTTTGTCGCTACAAGACCATTCTTAATTTCTAAGAGCTGACTCTCATACTCTTCCACCTTCGCGATTTCTGCGTCGATGCTTGAATTGATTGCCTGTAAGCTCTCGATTGCATTTGTCACAACACTAACTGTGTTATTTGACTGTGCCATGCATTTGTTAAGACTAAGCTTGGAGCTCTCGATAGTATCAACCTTTGCTGCTCTTGCCATATGTATATCCTCCTTTCATCTTATTTGGACAATTTTGTCCGAGCAGAGCTAGTTGGATTCGAACCAACGAATGCAGGAATCAAAATCCTGTGCCTTACCACTTGGCGATAGCCCTATAATAATTAATCTATATCAATTTAGCTTGATAATATGTATTTAAAAGCCTGTGACAACAGACCTTTAAATTTGATGTTAATGCCAAGCGAGTTTCCACCTGTCATAATCATCTCTATACCCTTTTATAGCCATGCGTTTCTTCTTGTTCAAAGCTTTTGTTTCGGCTTTATCTTGAGGGTGTTCATTTTTGTATGAGTCTTCTACGATTGACTCAAAATTAGGTAAAACCCCAATTACTTCTCTTTCGTACATCCTATAGAATAAACCAGATAGCTTTACTCTAAAACAACTAAGCTTAAGAGGTGTCTTATCCCTATTTACTTTTGCTCTCCTAGACATCTCGACTCTAAGGGTTGCCAATGCCGGTTGAGCACTGACTCCTCTTATCAAAAGATCTCCGTCTACTCTTGGTTTAAAGACCTCTTTTGTATAGTTACTATGGATATAATTAAAGCTTGATAATTCGACACAATTGTGAAATGCCTTTAATGCTTCCGGATAAATCGTAATTACAGTATTTTTTTGCGGATATTTAACTATCATGTTTCTAAAATCGACATCGCTTGTCTTTACTCGCAAAATATCTTCTTCATCCATACCACCATATGCTAACCAGTAGTAGCATCTGTATGTGTTATCCGTGGCCTTTTTATCCTCGGGCTCACATATTGCATCTAAATATTGCTGCAGATGCAATGGACTAGCCACTGTCTTTTCCCTCATTTGCTCTACGCCTTTGCATGAGAGATTAAGTGCTTTTGGATTAGCATGTGGGACGCCTTCTGATATGCACCAATTAATATATTCTTTAAGGACGAGAACCGTAGCATTAACACCTTGGCTTCTAAATCCTATGGTTTTATCTAAAATTGGTTGCAGCTCCTCTGAATTCTTTGTGCATAAATCTGATTTCCATTCTTCTTCATAAGGTTCAAAAGCTGAAAATACCGCTTCGCTTTTTGTTATTTTCCAAGGTTGCGAGTTTATCTTTTCTTGGAAGAATCGACGTTTTAAATCTTCATTATACATATTGACCTCCTATCCAACTATTTGTTTAGCATAGAAGCTCTCTTCCAAACACTCATTAGTACTTCAGGGCTTAAGAAAGCCAGTGCTGATGAAGCTAATAAGTTAGCGATAGTAACCTTCTCAAGATATTCTTCAGGAAGGGTCAAAAGATACTCTCCCATTCTCTGCCGTGAAATACAAACCGGATTTTCACATAATACCATCGAGTCCTTCTTTAAACCAACTTCTTTAGATATAAATACATGTGTTGGCTGGTTTTTCTTTTTAATTGCGCTGGTCAAAGGTAAGACAACTAGGTTCGGGCTATGCTGATTCCCGAGATTATTTTGGAAAATCATCGCCGGACGAATTCCATGTTGTTCACTACCTATACCATCAAATGCTACCAAATATATTTCACCAATTTTCGGGTTACTCCTGCTATTATCTCTTCTCGTCATAGCCGCTCCTTCCTGCAATATAATTGCTTCTGTCTTTTTACAACTATAAAATATCACAGGAAGAATAGAATGTCAAGCTAATTCTATATATATTTTTGACTAAATAATAGCAAAAATCTTATAGTCTTGATTATCAATATCATTTTGTATATTACCGCAAATAATATCAATTACCATTCCACTTTCAGTTTTTTCTACATATGTATATTTAATTCTTTCAATAGTAATCCCCGGACAGGCATTATCAAAATTGCATAATGCCAGAGCATTCGGACTGAAGAATGGAATCATTCTCTTGAATGCAAAGTTAATATTCAGAGTTCCTTTATTTACTCGACCGCATAAAGCATAAGATATACAAGGATTCTTCTCTATTAACTTAGTAAAATCATAGAAAGAATATTTTCTCTTTCTGTTCATAATACATCACTCCTTATATTGACTTTATATACAGTGAATGATATACTACTGTTGGTCTATATTATTGGTTGTGTATAGGCTTAATTTTTGTAGTGTTTGGTTCACTGCATGGTTGATAGCCGTGGTTACTATTGTTTGGTTTGTTGCCACGGCTATCTCTCTTTTAACAAACGTTTGTTCTTAACATAAAAAATTTTAGCACTCTATACCTATTATGTCAATCCATATTTTAACAATGGTAAAAATTACCAAAAATCAAACTCTCTAACGTCAGGCTCCATCCCGCTAATTACTTCAAAATTCCAAATCAGCTTTCCCCGATACACTTCATCATAATAAATCTTGTGTATATTTTTGCCATATCCGCTGTGTGTCATTCCCGGCACAAAGACTAGTTTCAAATCAAGAGTTGGATGTTTTTGTCTCATTAAATTCTCTATAATATGGCATGTGTGTATCTGTATTTTTCTTAGTTGTTCACTTTTATATCCAAGCTTATAGGAATATATTGATGGCAGTAGACCTTTCTTAGCTAAAATTAAATGGAAAGCTATCGACCAAGGGTCAGCCATCCAATAATGATCTTCCGAGTAAGTGCCTCTAAATTCAGAAATCCAATTCTCCCCATATATTTCTTTTAGCTCTGCTGAAATTTGACGTAACGATTCCATTCGGAGTACTTCATCTCTCAAATATGCAGATATATCATTCTCTAAGGATATTGGAGCTTTGAGTTCATTTCTTATCTCAGTTACTTTTACGACTTCTTTTTGATGACATTCGGTCTCGGCCTTATCATCAATAATTTTGAACAGCCAAAAACCTCCAACAAATATAACGAAAAATAAGCTCCACATAGAACCACCTCCTATCGTAAAGCTTCTTCAACACTGCTTCTTATATTCTCTATATAATCAATAGCTTGTTCTAGCTCGTCAACAGTGCTTTCCATTTTACTATACCTGTCGCTTTCCATTAGGTTTTCGGGAAGATTATCTAAGCAGTCTTGTTCCTCGTACAACGCATTTTGAATAATATCATCGGCTGTATTAATCAAATCAAGAGCTTGTTTCAAACTACCTCTTCTCTTCTTATTCATATTTCTCTCCTATTGTATCCATATGCTCGGGAAAATGAATTTAACAGAAAACAGAGAATCGTTAACACTCGAAAATTCAAATTTGATAGCCCTCTCAAATAGCTGATATATAATATGCTTACTATCTTCTATCACCATATCGCTAAGCTCTATAGTAATCTCTACTTCAGCGTTGCGTTCATTGACTTCAACTTCTAACGATTCAGCATCAAACTCGTCTATAATCGAGTCGATTGCTTCACAGTATGATTTTAGAGTATCCCTTCTTGACTCATCAAGCGTTAATCCACTTTCCTCAAATTTTTTTGTTGCCTTGTCTAAAATTACAGATAATGTATCATAACAATTTACCCTACTCATTTTCTCCTCCTTTCCTACTCGCTAACTTATAAAATGTAAAATTCATACGTAAAGTTCCGTTTACCCTAGGATAAACTTCAAAATTAGTAGCATATCTAGCTGTAATGCTAAATGCTCCACCGGAAAATTTTACAGTCTTGCCGGATATTGTGATACATCCCGATGTGCTTGTAGGCTCATCGAAATTATATCCTATAACTACGTCCTTACCGCTAACATTTTCTTTTAATAATAAATAACTAAAAAGGAAATGTCGTATTCTTTTCTCGTCAATCTCCAATGTTGGATGAGATTCTATAAATTCTTTTATCCTCTCCTCTATCCATAATTCGTTTTTGTCTGAATATAATTTTCCCATGTCATTCCTCCTTCTGTTAAATTATATCATATAGTTTATCCGCATACTACTGAAAACTCTCCTTGAAGTTTTCATCGTATGTTTCATTTGGAATATATGTATCGTATGGCTCCCACATACTAACTCTGTCCACGGAAATAAAATCTCTTTCTCCTTCGGCTGTATAGACCTTAAGACAGACAGGGATACCTTTCATATTACGGATTACAGAAGCAACCCTACCAGCCTGCTTTGTTGACTCTGCTTCTACATAACACCCTATCTGTACATTATCTAAGAGATTGCGGAAAGTGAGTGTTGGCAATCTCTCATAATCAACGTTTTCCAGAGCAATTATATCACTATACTCAGCTTTGAGTTTCTTCTGCATAAATTTCCTCCTTATAATTAGCTAGTGTGTAAACACAATTTGCAAGAATAATGCCAGCTTCTTTTGCTTCATCGAGTGAATTCAAGGACGAAAACGAAATCCTTACTGAATCTCTGGCCTGATCCGGCTCAAGTCCCATTGCAATCAATACTCTACTTGGATTAGAATTTGCAGAATGGCAAGCAGAACCTGCAGAAATACAGAGTCCTTTGGCATCCGCTAAAATAACCAATGTTTCCCCGTCAATACTTTCAAATCTTAAATTCAAAGATTTGCTTTGAGACGAAACATTGTTGCCATTAATTTTGACAATTTTATCAAGCCCTCGAACTTTAAGTGATTTCATCAAAGCCTCATAAAAAGTTTTTTTAAGAGCACGAATTGAAACCATATCATCGACTAGATTCTCCGTAACCAATTCACAGGCCTTACCAAGTCCTACTATCCCGGCAATATTCTCTGTACCACCTCTAAGACCATTTTCCTGATACAGTCCACCATAAATCAGCGGATATGCTTTGTCCGGCTCCCTAACATAAATAAACCCGGTGCCTTTCGGAGCGTGAAATTTATGCCCTGAAGCTGTTAAGTAATCGCACTCAATCGACCTAACGTCTATAAGTTCAGCTCCGATAGCCTGAACACAATCCGTATGAAAAATCACACTATTTTCGCGGCATAGCTTCCCAATCTCGGAGACTGGATTAATTGCTCCGGTTTCGTTGTTAGTATGCATAATTGACACTAATCCCAATTTATCATCATTTTTAACCTTGTCTCTAACCCATTGATAGTCAACGACTCCTGAGGGTAAAAGCGGCGCAATATATAAATAAAACTGCTCTTTTATTTCATCTTTACCCTCCGTTGTTACTTCACTTGCTGAATAAGTTCCACATCCAATTAAGTCAGTCTCATCGTTATGTTCGGCTCCAATCATAGCTAACGCAGCTCTGAAGATCGAATCGTGCTCTCCAGCCGAGATGATAATATGAGTCTTGCCTTTCTTTATTAATTCATTTCTCATCCCCAGAGAGAACACCATATTATTTCCCTCGCTTCCGCCGGATGTAAATACAATCTGGTCGGGGTTAGCTCCTATCATATTTGCAACTTGACTCCTTGCTACTCCGAGAGCCTTTTTAGAGATTTGACCCAGAGAATAGTTACCACCTGCATTTCCATAAAACTTTGTCAAATATGGATGCATTGCATTTAATACTTCTTTGCGAATCTGGGTCGTAGCTGCATTATCAAGATAAATCATAGTTTCTCCTTTCCTACCCTTCGGTAATTTCAAATATTTCCTCTAATGTTCTAGGAGTATAATTAATTCTCGGCATCATACATCCTACGTTTGCCATCTTTAAAGGAGCCTCATGCAGCTCTTCCATCTGAAGTTTGAAATTCTGTATCATATTTTCTTCAAATGATACATGTACATGCCCATACAGATGATACCAACCTCTAAAATGATTTTTAAAACACGGCATTGGATAATGGCAAAGAACTACTCCTTTATTTTTATCCAAACAAAGTTCCTTATAATCTGTGATTTCGCACAGTCTATTCACAATATCTCTATTGTGAAGTATCTTATTGTCGTGGTTTCCTTTAATCAAATGAATATTGCCATTCAAATTATTAAGAATCTTAAGCGTTTTTGTTGCGTTATACCAGCTCATATCGCCTAAGAGATAGACATCATCATCATAACTCACTGCCTTGTTCCAGTTATTAATAATTGCAGCGTCACATTCTTCGACTGTTGCAAATGGTCTGTTATCAAATGCCATACAATTTTTGTGACCAAAATGCGTATCTGAAATAAAAAAATTCATATTTTCCTCCATTTCACTTTCTATTTTCTCAATTTATACTGCGTTCTTGCTCTCGCGAGATTGTTATTTAACATCTCCCCTGATTCAAATATATTTTCATCATCCGAAAAATCAGGGTTATTGCACCTAAAGTACTCCTCGGGGTACTCAACTCTCACACCTTTTATAGATATAACTCCTGTGCAAATATGTTTTTCTACGCCATGAACCAACCCGCATATTGGACACGGCATAGTTACAACTTCTAATAGTTTATCGTTTGTGTCGCTCATATTATCCTATCCTTTCCTCTGACTCACACAAATCGCTATCTATCAAATAGTTTGAATGTTTCGCGCCGAGATTAAGACTCTTATAAGCCTCCTCTATCTCTTCTGATGTAATTCCTATATAATCCAGCGTCTGCGCAGGAGATGAATGATTGAGTATTTTTTGTAACAGTAGGAGCTTGCGGCTATCGTTATGAGACATAACCATCTGATGATAGCAAAATGTTTTTCTCAATGTATGAGATGACATTCTTATATTAAGATGTAAATCATTTGCTATGCCTTTCAAGATCCTATCAATCGACATATTTGATAAAGGTTTGTTGCTCGATTTTCCTCTATTAGATTCGCTCCTGAACATATAATCACTTAATGTCACCCCCGGAGTATTCTCTAAATATAGCGTTACTGCTTCGATTACAGCCGTATTAATTGTTATATATCTGTTCTTCTTGCGCTTTCTTGTATTCCTTGTTTTCTTTTCAAAAACCGGGAAATTATTTCTGAACGTAAAATTGGCATTAATCAGGTTCGAAAATCTAAGTGCTTTCAAATCACTCACTCTCAAACCAAAATTAATGCCAACTATAAATAACATATTATCTCTGTATCTCTTATTAGATACAAGATATTCGGAAATCCGATAAATATCATCTAAACTCTTAATAGGCTCAGCCGAATGATCTACGGCTATTTCATAATCAACGTCTTCGGTTGCTGGAGCAATTAGACCTATTACTGTCTTATTCTTATTTCTGCGCAACGCATTAATATCAATTATCTGAGATGTCTTTGTTTCCGATATCTTAATTACATCTGCCATAGTCATGTCCTCCGGTTAAATTCCTTTATGAATGCATCAAGCTCGCGCGACTCTGCAAATTCGTCTGGATCATACCTTACGGAAGGAATAACAGAAATATGTTTATGTGATTCTCCTGTTATTATCTCGTTGATTCGTTCCGCAAGTTCTGTCGAAAAATCACCTATTCTTATTTTTCCTTCTATAATATCTTCAGGTCTGTGAAGGTTCTGTTCTCTCATCTCGTTTGCCTTTCTATTACCATTTAAGTGTAAGCCATATATTGCCGTTACAGCCATTGAATGTTACTCCATAGCCTAGCTTCTTAAACTTTATAGCCAGATCGTCCAAAAATAGCGACGTGATAAATTCCTCATCTTTAGTTCCAAGTGTGGAGATGAAGTACTTTCCTTTTGACGAAGCTATTTCTATATCTTTCTGTAGCCTCCTAGGATAATCATTACGTCTTTTCTCAAGCAGAGCTTCATGCCTATCACAATTTTTTCTCGCCATATCCGCAGTAAAAGTTTTCATATTTATTGCTCCTTTACTATTTCGTATATAACATCATCTCTATATTTCCCATAATTATCTTTTAAAGCATCCTTAAGGATATGCTTCGTCCCATTATGCATCTTACAAAATTTATCATAAGAACGTTCAACCGGATTGCCTCCGACCATTCTCCATTCAACTCTATGAAAAATATTAACAAGCTCTTCCATCTTAGAGAACAAATCTTTACCGATAAGAGGATTTCCTCTATCAAAAGAAATGAGCCCGAAGTTATATGCTTTTGATATGTAATAATCGACATCATATGATATAAAGCCTATAACCTCATCGTTGCTATCTACGATTGCATAGTTAAAACGGCCACACCCCGGTACTTCAGTTACATCTGGAATATACTGTTCTCCGGCATAACCGGTTTCAAGATACATTGTATCTGTATATAAAAGCTTTTGAAATCCTTCTGTTACTTGTTCTGCATATAAAATTGCTGGCTTTAACATTTATACCACCTCATTTCGCTCTAAATGCCACCATTATATAATATGTAATTTCTACTCTATCAAGTTCCAATCTTCTGAAAGCATGTCTGTCTGACTTGGAAGCCAAGGAACGACATTTCCTTGTGCAGTTTTCATAGCGATATATGCTCCGTATTCCACCAGTCCGTTCTCATTGACAAGACTTGCTGCAATTTCTGTACAAGGAGCATATGCACCGACTGGGACATAATACAAAAACATATCCTTACCATCCCATCCAACTCTTGCTACTTTCTTACCATTCTTTAATGCTTCAATTGCCTGTCCAAAATTCATCATTTTAAAATCTCCTTTACTTCGTTTATCTCCAACTGATACTGTAATATGATTCATTATATTAATTGCCAGTTTCAATCTTATAACCAAGTTCCTCTAATTTCTTTCGTGTTTCAGGTTTTAAACAACCATCTTCACTGATTGAAAATTTGCCATCTGCAATCGCATCTCTAATCAATTTTGATAACTCTGCTAATTGCTGCGTCGTGCGACTATCAATTGTATTGTTTGTCATCTTATTTGCTTCTGATGCAGACGGAATAACATTATTTGGTGAGTGAACTTCTGGCATAGAAATGATGGGAGTAACTGCGTCTTCACAACAATCTATATCACTACAGCCTAAACAAAACTTATAACTTCTACTATTTACTGGATATTTGCAAGTCATTTAATTATTCTCCTTTTAGATTTCCATACGTCAAGTATCGTGAATATATTATTGAATATCCTATCTATTGTTTTATCTGTATATCCATCTTCATCATAACCAAAATAATTTCTTTCGCACTTACCAATAAAATGATCCAGCTTAGACGATTTTTCCTCTGAATCTTCACACCACTTTTCGTATTGCTCAAGCCAGTAAGATGAACACATACCCCACATTTCCAATAATTCTTCATCAGACGCATAAGTTAAAGGTTTTAATCCCTTTTCTCTAGCTTTATCTGAAATATTATTTTCATCAAACCAAATCCATGTATCACATATTCCACAAGCCGTAAAACCATATTTCCCAAATAATTCAGGATATTCGTAATCCCATCCTAAGTTTGGAGTGCAATTCCTTACTTTTTCTAACAATTCTTTTCTATTCAAAAATCAATTACCTCACAAATATTTATTCTCTATTTAATCACTCACTGCATCATAAATCTTTCCAACTTCATATTGATAATCTTCTACTTTTGTCCTTCTGTAATAATCGCAATAACAATGACCATCAGTGTCTATTACATATTCGATACCTTTTGTCTTGATTGAAGTGTCTAAAACACCATGTAAGAAAAATACCCTCATCTTATCTTTTCTGCGAAGTCTACACCAATGAGAATCCGTTGTGTTTTCATAATCTATAACATCAAATTTGTCAGTCTCACTCATTGACTCTGTTAAATAGGAATCAAATACATCAGAATCATTCCAGAAAACATCACATCTAAATCTTACCGCAATAAACCCTACATCTTTCGCCCAATCAATGAAGAAATCTCTCCACTTTACAAAGTTTGGAATTTTCTTAAATATAACTGCACACGCTGATACTGTAATTCCAATATCGTTAAGTTGCTGAATCATATCCTTATAATCAATTCCATTGAAACAAAATCCAAGTACTTCTTTTCTTCTTAATGGTCGCCAATCGTGAATTGAAATATTTACATAGTCAACAACATCTTTCATATATGGGATTACTTCTTTTAGATGAGTACCATTTGTTGTCATAGTCACTCTAAGAACCTTTGATTTAATATTGAACTCTTTCAGTTTGATAAATACTTTTGATAAATATTCAGAATCTAATGTAGGTTCACCGCCAGTTATATCAACTGATATAGGATTTTTATCACCTATCCTTGTTATAATATCATCAAGCGACTCAATGAAGTTATCTAAAAATTGTTGTTTATCACACGACATATCTTTATCTTTATTGTAACAAAACGGACATTTCGCATTACAACCACCCGGAATCACAAGTTTAACTGTTATCACCTTGTTATAATCTTTTCGTTCTATATATTTCACTCCATCACCTCACAATTATCGACATGTTCCACCCGCTTTCACAATGCCAATAGCTTTTTCATATGCATCTTTTAAGTCTTCAGCATAGTCAACGCTAGTGCTTCTTACGGTTTCATAACATCGTTTTAATTGTTCTACAACACCATCAATATCATAGGCTGTTGGTTGGTCTTTTATATCTCTATAATCTAACACATAATTACTGCACTCTTGACAGTGTGATATATCTCCCGAACAATCACCTCCATAGTTGCAATGAAAACTCAACTTGTCTGCATTAATTAATTTCATATAGTATTATTCTCCTATTTTACGAATTCAACAGTTCCATCGGTGTGCGTTTTCACATCCCAACCTTCACTATTTACAATTACTGTTTTGTAACCATAGCGTTTAAGCCACTTCTTATTTATTCTCTTTTCCTTATGCTTTCTTGCCTGAACAATCTTTATATATTGAACATCATAAGAATCTGGCGTTTGAGCAATATCTAATCCTAATATTTTATTGATGCCTACTGTTTCTTCTGTAGCATCGAATAAAGTCAAGTTACCACTACCAAGAACATATTTTGTTGGCAATTTATTCACATCTCCAATCTTCTCCGCTACTTTTGCTTCACATATTCCATAGATACAGTCATTTTTCTCATAGTTATTCTCCTATTCTTTTGCTATTCCAATGCCACGCACATGAAAACTTGTGACCTTATCATTAACCATCTCAACGCTTTCTTCTGTACCACCATGCCAAACAAGACCAACGCCTGTAAGATACATACCATTTTCATCTTCAATTAATTCAACTTCTTGTGCTACTCCAATAGGAAGAAACCGGCCATCATTGCATGGTATTTCAATTGGAATATCCTTTACATTTTTATAAGCATTTCTAATTGCTTCTTTGGAATATATGACACCGTTCAGATCAGGCTTATCAACTGGAATTGGAATTTTAAATGTTACTTTTATATTCTCTGTTCTCATACATTTATTCTCCTAATCATCTTTACTAATTTATTCTCTTTGTTATACAATATTCAAAGAGAAGTCTTTCACATGTAGATTTCTTTTTAGCTAAGATTGCCGTCTTAGCTTTTTTATTCGCCTTTTACGATTTTTTGTGCAAATTCAATCAACCCATTAGAATCTAATGAACCATAAATTTTTTCTGGAATCACACCAACACGCACACCATAAGGCTTACCGATTTCTTGGAATTTTTCCAAGTCCTTTGCAAAATGTGGTCCAAGTAACATTACATCAATACTACTCATAAAGTCTGCAGCTTCTGCATAGCTTCTAGCTTCAATTGTCATTGGAAGTTTTTGTTTCTTAATCACTTTTCTAGCTCCACTTGCTAAAAAGCCACTAGACATACCAGCACCACAACAAAGTAACACTCTTAAGTTTTCCATATATTTCTCCTTTCGTTATTTACTTTTGACACCTACATTATCTACAATCTTAAAAACTTCATCAACTTTACTTTTGCACCCTAACGTGCACCAATATTAAACATAAATTTGCACTTAAAAGTGCAATTCATATAATTCATCATTTGCACCTTAAAGTGAAATATGCAAATCGACAAAACATTTTACAATCGATATAATAATTTATGTATATATATTCACAAAAGAGAGGTATTGTCATGAAAAAGAAAGAACAAGAACTTCTAAACTATTTATCAGAGTTCAACAAACCTGTCCGAAGTGCAGAAATCGCGAATGCATTAGATATTTCTGTACGTTCTGTTAAAAACTATGTTCACAATATAAACTCACTATATGGAAAAAATATCATTCTTTCATCTAGAAATGGATATGAATTAAATCTACAAAACAATTACTCTTTAGTTCTAACCAATAGTAGTGAACAGATTCCTCAAACTCTTGAAGAACGTTCTTTTTTTATAATTAAACAACTTGTTTTAAATCATAGTGCACATATTGAAATCTTTGATTTATGCGATAGCCTTTGCGTAAGCTATTCAACTATTAAATCTATTATTTCAAAAATGAATAAAACATATTCTTCTTATAATCTTGAATTTTATTGTGAACATGATTGTGTTCGTATCAAAGGTGATGAAATCAATAAAAGAAAATTATTATCCTATGT
>ERZ1034842.265-NODE-265-length-25496-cov-7.649070_pt1 | contig 25496 bp, 18 predicted proteins | sample MGYA00520634_ERZ1034842 | MGnify/ENA primary metagenome ERZ1034842 (study PRJEB33766, sample SAMN09781734) | gut metagenome | biome: gut microbiome | host: Homo sapiens | place: Madagascar | study: EMG produced TPA metagenomics assembly of the PRJNA485056 data set... | reverse complement strand
CCACAGCAACGAAGCCCTGCTCTGATACGCGGGGCACACTGCCGCTGCCCGTTTGTCAAGGCGGCGGCATCATTTTGGAATTGAGGATGTACCGTATATGTTGTTGGAACTGCAAAACCTGGGCAAGAGCTTCGGCGAACACGAGGTACTGCGGGATGTGAACGCGGGCGTCGAGCGCGGCGACCGCATCGGCATTATTGGTGCAAACGGCACCGGCAAAACGACGCTTTTGCGTATTCTGTGCGGCGAGAGCCTGCCCGACGCGGGCGACGCCGCCTTCGGCACCGGCGTGACGACCGGATACCTGGAACAGAATGCCCGGCTCGACCCGACGCTGGATGTCTACGCCACGATGAAACTGGTGTTCACTCCGGCACTGGACGCGATGCGGCAGATGGAGACCCTGCAAAAACAGCTGGCTGCCGACCCGCACAACGCCGAGCTGACCGAAAAGATTGCCCACTGCACCGCCGTTATCGACGCCATGGATGCCTATAACATGGACACCCAAATCAAAAAGGTCCTCAACGGCATGGGCTTTCCCGCCGACACCTGGGCGAAGCTCGCGGGCGTGCTTTCCGGCGGCGAGCAGACCCGCTTGCGCCTGGCGCGGCTGCTGCTGGAACGCCCTGACCTGCTGATTCTGGACGAGCCGACGAACCACCTGGACCTGGAAACGATGGAGTGGCTGGAAAATTACCTGAAGGCCTACCGCGGTGCGGTGCTGGTCGTCAGCCATGACCGCTATTTCCTTGACGCTGTCTGCACCCGTATCTGGGAGCTTCGCGGCAAAAGCATCAAGACCTATCGCGGAAACTACTCAGCCTACCTGCCCCAGCGCGAAGCCGCTGACGAGCGCCAGCAAAAACTGCATGACGCCGCCGTGGAAAAGGCTGCCAAATTGCAGGACTATGTGGACCGCAACTTGGTCCGTGCCTCCACCACCAAGATGGCCCAGAGCCGTCGCAAGCAGCTGGAGAAACTGGAGATCGTCGAGGCACCCACCGCCGAGGCGTGGGAACTGAACTTCCGCTTTGAGTACGACATTGAGCCGTATGACGAGTTGGTCATCATGAAAAACCTGAGCGTACACATCGGCGAGCGCACCCTCATCGATGCACTGGATTACGTTGTCCACCGCGGAGACAAGCTCGTCATTGCCGGCCCCAACGGCGCGGGTAAATCGACGCTTTTGCAGGTGCTGGACGGCAAGCGCCGCCCTTCTGGCGGCATGGTGCGTTTGGGTAGCGGGGCCAAACCCGGCATCTTCACCCAGCAGCAGGCCCGCCGGGCGGGCCGCGTCATCGACGCCATCTGGAACCAGTACCCCCGCTTCACCGAGCTGGAAGTCCGCAGCCATCTGGCACGCTTCGGCTACCGGGGCGAGGAAGTCTTTAAAGACTGCGCGTCCCTCTCCGGCGGCGAACTGGCCCGCCTGCGTTTTGCTGAGCTGGCCCTTGAATGCCCGAACCTGATGTTTTTGGATGAGCCGACGAACCACCTGGATATCTACATGCGCGAGAGCCTGACACAGGCGTTGGCCGCCTACACCGGCACGCTGCTGCTTGTCACCCACGATCGCTATCTGATGCAGACGCTGGGCTGCCCCATCATGTATTTAGAGGACGGTAAGGCGACGTTTTACCCGAATTTTGCAGCGCTGCAAAACCGCGAAGCGGGCAAAACCCAAGAGCAGCAGAAAACCGAGGACACTGCCAAAAAGCAGGCCTACGGCAAGGAACAGCGCAAGCGCCGCGCCGAGGTTCGCGCCCGCTTAAAGAAAGTGGAAACAGAGATCGAAGAGCTGGGGGCACACATCGTTGAGCTGGAAAACGAAATCAACGACCCCGAGGTTCTGCGCGACCACCTGCGGCTGCGGGACAAATGTGATGAACTGGACGACACCCGTTTCCACCAGCAGGAACTTTACGACGAGTGGGAAAAGCTGGCCGAAGAACAGGAATCCTTCGACAGCGAGGGCGAGTAAGTATTTTACCATTCTGTAACTTGTATTCCTGCAAAAAAACGCTATACTATAAGTTTAGCAAAACCCTTATGTGAGAAAGTATAGGAAAGTATTTTAAGGCGGGTAGACTATATTGCAGACCACCATTATCGTAGCAACGCATAAACCGTACTGGGTGCCGGATGATCCGATGTATCTGCCGGTACAGATGGGTCATGCCATCCACCCGGCCATCGGCTATATTGGCGATGATACCGGCGAAAATATCTCGGAGCGCAACGCAAATTTCTGTGAGCTGACCGGCCTGTACTGGGCCGCGCACAACATTGATTCCGACTATATCGGCATTGTGCATTACCGCCGCTATTTTGCCAGCCGCCGCAAAAGCCGCTTTGCCGCCAAGAAAAGCCGCGTCATCAGTCACGAGGAACTGTGCTCTATCCTGGCGACCACCAACGTGGTGCTGCCCAAAGAACGCCACTATTTCATCGAGACAAACTACACCCAGTACATCCACGCCCACCATAAGCGGGATCTGGAAACGACTCGCGCCATCATTGCGCGCAAATGCCCCGAGTATCTGCCCGCGTATGATCTGTATATGTCCAAGACGCACGGCCACCACTTCAATATGTTCGTCATGAAAAAGGAGCTTTTGCAGCACTACTGCACCTGGCTGTTTGATATCTTGTTTGAACTGGAAAAAGAGTTGGACATGACCGGCTACACGGTCAATGACCGCCGCGTCTTTGGCTTTGTCAGCGAACGTCTGCTCGATGCCTGGCTTATCACGAACAACATCAGCTTTGAGGAACTGGACATCGTCTATATGGAGCACCAGAACTGGCTGCACAAGGGCACCGCCTTCCTCAAGCGCAAATTCTTCCCGAAGAAAGATGATTGACGCAAATGCCGTCACGGCTGTGGTCGTGACCTACAATCGGTTGGCGCTGCTCCAACAATGCCTAGCCGCCCTGTGTGCCCAGACCGTGCGGGGCTTTACGGTGCTGGTGGTGGACAACGCCTCCACCGACGGTACCGCTGACTACCTGAAAACGCTGGATATGCCTGGGCTTGTCTGCCGTAATCCGGGCAAAAATCTCGGCGGTGCGGGCGGCTTTGCCTACGGCATCCGGGAGGCTGCAGCCCTCGGCTGCAAGGCAGTCTGGATCATGGACGATGATACACTCCCGACGCCCACGGCGCTGGAAACCCTGCTGGCGGCGGACGCTGCCCACGGTGGGGACTACGGCTGGCTGTCTGGCCGCGCCCTGGCCCCGGATGGTGCCGACCAGCCTATGAATCTCCAGCGCAAGACGATGTACCGCGATATCGACGGTTTCGGCGACGGCAAAGGCGAGATACCCGCCGTGATGGCGAGCTTTGTCTCGCTGTTTCTGCGCGTCGAGACCGTGCGGAAGTTCGGCCTGCCCATCGCCGAGTTCTTCATCTGGTCCGACGATTGGGAGTACACCCGCCGCATTTCCCGCGAAAAGCCCTGCTATGTCGTGCCATCCAGCCGGGTCGTGCACGCCATGCAGAACCCCGGCGTGGTGAATATCGCGAAGGACGTGCCCGCCCGCTGGGCCAGATACCGCTACTTTTACCGCAATGATGTCGTGCTCTACCGGCGGGAAGGAGTCATCGGCTGGCTGTGGCTGCTGGCAAAGGATGCCTGGCACACCGTGCAGGTTTTGCGCGACGGCCAGGGCAGCCGGGCCGAACGCATCAAAATCATCTGGAAAGGCTTTGCTGCGGGGGTCAAGTTCCACCCGCAGACACCGTACCTGCCATGAATCTAACGGAACACATCTGCCATATGGCCGCCCGGTATGACGCGGTCGCTTTCGACGTGTTTGACACGCTCATCAGGCGTGATACTGCCGCGCCGACGAATCTTTTCCGCCTGCGGGGCGAGGCGTTTTATACCGCCCGCACCCGGGCCGAGCGCGAAGCCCGCGCCGCCAAAAGCGGGGAAGTAACGCTGGCGGAAATCTACGCCCGGCCCTGCCTTGCGGGTTATGACCCTGCGCAGGAGTGCGCTGCCGAACTGGCCGCCTGCACGGCTTACGCACCGGTGCAGGCCGCTGTGCAGAAATTGGCGCAGCAGGGAAAAAAACTCTACTATATTTCCGATATGTACCTGCCGCAGACGCAGATCGACGCCATGCTGCGCCGCTGCGGCTACACCCAGTTTGCGGGGGGCTTCGTCTCCTGCACCTACGGTGTGCAGAAGCGCAGCGGCAGACTGTTCAAACAGTTTTTGCACGAGACGGAACTGGACGCCAGGCAGGTGCTTTTCATCGGGGACAGCTGGCGCGCCGATGTGACCGGGGCCGCGCTGGCAGGGATAGCTTCGTGGCATCTGCCCACAGGCCCCGCCCCGGCGTCTGACCTCGATGCCTTTATACAAAACCGGTTACAACTGTGCAAAACGGCGGGGGAGGCACTGGGCATTTCGGTGCTGGGGCCGCTTGTTACGGCCTACTGCCGCTGGCTGCATGAACGCCGTGCCGCGCACCCGGACGCGAAACTCTATTTCCTCGCGCGGGATATGTACCTGATGCGCGCAGTATACGCCGCACTGTACCCGGACGAAGAAACCGAATATTTGCGGGTCTCCCGCCGCAGCCTGGCCCCAGCGTTTTTGGCGGCGGGGGATTATGCCAGTGTGAGGGCGGCACTGCCACGGCAAAGCCTGACCGGGGCGCAGATCGCCGCCTACTGCGGTGCAGTCTGCCCGCCGGAGCTGGCTGTACAAAAATTTGACTTGAAAGCTCCGGACACCGCAGAACTGGATGTCTTTTTGCAAAAACTGCCCGCCCCGGAAAACGCCGAGGCCGTGACTGCCTACCTGCGCCAAATGGGTGTGCGGGCGGGGGATATCCTGGTGGATATCGGCAGCGGCGGCACGACCCAGCTGCTGCTGGAACGGTTGCTGGGCGTGCAGCTGCACGGCTTGCAGCTCTCGGCAGACGAGCGTCTGCGCAGCCGCTTTGACGAGACGCGCACCGAGGTGTTCCTGTTCGGCGGTCAGCCCGCTCCGCGCCTGTACTGGGCAGGTCAGCCGATGCTGGAACGACTCATTTCTGAGGATGTTGGCGCGACGCTCGGCTATCGGGCGGCAGAGGACAAAATAGAAGCGGTCGCGGCGTCCCAGCCTGTCGCGCCGCTACTGGCGGGTATCCAACAGGGCGTGCGGAACTTCGCCACCGCCTGGCGGGACAGCGTGCTGCATGATTGGCCCATCCCGCCGGAACAGGCCATTGCACCATTTTTGCAGCTGGTGGAAAGCCCGACTGCTTTACAGGCAAAATTGCTGGGAAATTTGACTGTCGAGGATGGCGGTGTGTATCCGCTGGCCGCCCCCGAGAGCGCCGCCCACTACCTGGCCCACCCCAGGGATGTAAAACGCGATCTGGCAGAAGCGCGGTGGAAAATCGGCTTTTTAAAGCGGCTGGCCCCACTGCCGCTGCCCTACGGGAAAATCTATCTGAAACTCAAAAAATAATCGGGAAAGGAGGGATACCATGGCAAAAATCAGCGTCATTTTACCGGCCTACAACGCCGAAAAGACACTGCGCACCGCCGTGGAGTCCATCCTTTCCCAGCAGGTGCCGGGGATGGAAATCATCATCGTCAACGATGGCTCCACCGACGGCACGGCCCGGCTCTGCCATGTGCTTGCCAGCGAGAACGACTGCATCCACGTCATCACCCAGAAAAACGCTGGCATCTGCGCGGCGCGCAACCGCGGGCTGGAAGCCGCGGGCGGCGAGTTTATCGCCTTCTGCGACGACGATGATCTGTTCTGGCAGGGGGCACTTAAACTGCTTTTGCAGACTGCAGAGGATTCCCACGCCGACATTGTGCGCGGCGGGTATGAGCTTTTGCGCCAGCGCCCGGACGGCACCTTTGCCGAGCAGAGGCATCCCACCGGGCAGCCTTGCACAATAGAATTGGGCAAGGGCGGCTATGGTGCCTTTTTGGAGAACAGCGGCCCGCAGTTTGTCTGGAACGCCCTTTACCGCCGCACAGCGCTGTTGGGCCTGCGCTTTAATGAGCGGTGCAGCTTCGGCCTGGAAGATTTCGTCTTTAACGCTGCGGCCTACCGGCGCATCTGCAAGGCGGTCTACATCCCGCAGGTAGTCTACCGCCATTTTGAGGGGGCGCAGAGCACCTCCTGCGCGCGGACGGCGCAGGCACTTATGGGGCGCATCCGGGCGTTGGAACCCTGGATGGAGGCGGAATTTCACGCCGCCCAGCGCTGGTGCAGCCCCGACGAAATGCAGGCTGTGTGGAAAAACCGCCGCGCCCAGGCCGTGACATTTTTGATGCACCAGCTGCGGGATGCCCGCGCCCCCGATCCGCTGCGTCGGCAGGCGTGGCGCACCCTGCGGGAAGTTCTGGCCCCATACCCAGGCGGAATGCTTGACATTTTGCACGATGCAGGGAACAATAAAAAGCAGACGGCCGCGCTGCTCTTATACCAGCTGCGGCTGCAAAATCTGTACGATTTGCTGACCATCAGAGAGGAACAACCATGAAAACGATTCTTGTCACCGGCGCGGCCGGGTATATCGGCCGCCATGTGGTCAAAAATGCCCTGGATCGCGGCTATAAGGTCATTGCGGCAGACTTCAACTTTAAAGGTGTGGACGAGCGCGCCGCGTTCTGCGATGTGCCGCTGTTCAGCGGCGACGCTGACCTGTACCGCAAACTGGGCAGCCCGGATATCTGCATCCATCTGGCCTGGCGCGACGGCTTCCGCCACAATTCGCCCGCCCACATGAAGGATCTGTCCAGCCATATCGTGTTCCTGAACGCCCTCATCGACGGCGGCCTCAAAGATTTGAGCATCATGGGCACGATGCACGAGGTCGGCTACTGGGAGGGGGCTATCAACGAGAGCACGCCATGCAAGCCCCAGAGCCAGTACGGTATTGCCAAAAACGCCCTGCGCCAAAGCATGATGCTGACGCTGGCGGATGCCCCCTGCAAGCTGCATTGGCTGCGGGCCTACTACATCACCGGCGACGAAGCCCACGGCAGCTCCATTTTTGCAAAAATCACCCAGGCCGAGCAGGACGGCAAAAAGACCTTTCCGTTCACCAGCGGCAAGAATCTCTATGATTTCATCGATGTGGACGAGTTGGCAAACATGATTGTGGCGGCCAGCGTGCAGGATGAGATCAATGGCATTATCAACGTCTGCACCGGCAAGCCGATGAGCCTGGCCGAGCGGGTCGAGCAGTTCCTCAAAGACAAGAACTATAAAATCAGGCTCAACTACGGCGCATTCCCGGATCGCCCCTACGACAGCCCGGGCACTTGGGGTGACCCGGCCAAGATCAATAAGATTCTGTCCATGGATACCTACAAAAAAGCATAAAAGAGCATAAAAGGAAAAACGCAATGAAACGATTGGGCATCTTTTTCTTTTACGAAAAAAACGGCGATGTGGATGATTTCATCACCTACTACCTCGCTGACCTGAATAAGAACCTGACCGAGCTGGTCGTCGTCTGCAACGGCAAGCTCAGCGCACAGGGCCGCGCGGCCTTTGAACAGTTTACCGACAACATCATCGTGCGCGAGAACAAGGGCCTCGACGTCTGGGCCTACAAAACGGCGCTGGATTCTTACGGCTGGGCGAAGCTCACTGAATTTGACGAGATCGTCATGACGAACTCGACCTTGATGGGTCCGGTGCGCCCGCTCAAGGAAATGTTTGACGCCATGTGGGAAAATCAGGATCTCGATTTCTGGGGTCTGTCTATCCACCACGGCGCAAAGTCGAACCCCTTCAAGGGCAAGCACCTTTATAACTATCTGCCGGTGCACATCCAGTCCCATTTCATCGTCTACCGCCAGCGCTTTGTCAAGGCCCCTGAACTGCAAAATTATTGGGACAATATGCCGATGATCGAAAGCTACACCGACTCGGTGCAGCGGTACGAGGCCGTGTTCACCAAACAGTTTGAGGATAAGGGCTTCAAGTGGGACGTCTATGTCAAGACCGACGATTTGAAGGAGTTCACCGACTATCCGCTGCTCGTCTGCCCGACACGCCTTCTGCGGGAGAAAAAGTGTCCGCTGTTCAAGCGCCGCAGCTTTATGCACGAGCTGGAAGCCTACCTCAACTATACAGCGGGGGAGCCGGTGCAGGAACTGTACGCCTACCTGCGGGATGAGACAGACTATCCGATGGCCCTCATCTGGAAGAACATGATCCGCACGATGCACCCCCACGACTTCACCCGCAGCCTGGCCCTGACCCGCATCATTGAGCCGACTGTGCTGGATGCCGTTACGGCGGAGAGTATCTGCAAAAAACGCCGCATTGCGCTGGCCATGCACCTCTATTTTATGGATATGCTCGACCAAAGCAAGGCGTTTGCGGCCAAGTTCCCGCCGGAGACGGACGTTTTTATCTCGACGAGCAGCACCGACAAAAAACCGCAGATCGAAGCGGCCTTTGCTGATTTGAACCTGCACAGCGTCACCGTGACCGTGGTGGAAAACCAGGGCCGCGATGTGGCCGCGTTTCTGTGCGACCTGGCCCCGCAGCTCAAAGACTACGACTATGCCTGCTTTATGCACGACAAAAAGGCCATCCAGACCAAGCCGGGCAGTGTGGGGGCCAGCTTCGGCTATGTCTGCAACGAGAACGTTTGCAAAAATGCAGCCCATGTGCTGAACGTGCTGTGTGAATTTGAAAAGGATCCCTACCTCGGCATTCTCTGCCCGCCGTACCCGACGCACGGCTTGTACTTTATGAATATGTGCTCCGGCGGCTGGGGCCCGAACTTTGAGAACACGAAAAAGCTGATGAAAGATCTGGGCATCGATATACCCATTTCCGGCGAAAAATCTCCCATTGCGCCCTACGGCAGTGTGTTCTGGTTCCGCCCCAAGGCGCTGGAACCGCTGTTTGCCCACGGCTGGCAGCATTCGGACTTCCCGCCCGAACCCTTACCGCAGGACGGCACCATCAGCCACGCCATCGAGCGCATTTACCCATTTGTGGCCCAGAGCGCGGGCTACTACCCGGCGGTGGTCATGAGCAAAAACTATGCCGTGACCCACAACGACACGATGCAGGCCTACGCCAGCGGCATGATCCGCCCGCTGGCCCGGGTGTTCGACTGCACGACCTTCTACGGTGCGGAAAACTCGGCCACAGGCTTTGCCTACAAAAAGCACCACCTGTTCAGCCACTATGGGCCGTACTCCGACAGCAAGCGCCGCCACGCGCGGAACTGGCTGCGGGACAACCTGCCCGCAGGTTCCTACAAGGTCATCATCAACACCAAGCGTGCCATCTTTGGACCGCACGAAGGCCCCTACGAGGACTGACCCCTTATGAAACGACTGGTCATCTATTTCCATTACGACCCGGCAGGCCGCATCGATACGGCCTGCCGTATTGCTGTGCAAGCCATGCAGAAGTACGCCAAGGTGCTGTTTGTTACCAACGGCACGCTGACCCCGGCGGACCGCGTCTGGGTGCGGCAGGCAGGCGCAGGCCGCATTGAGCGGGACAACACCGGCTTTGATGTAGGTGCTTACAAAGAGGCTCTGCTGACCCTTGGCCGGGAGAAGCTGGCGGAGTATGAGGAAGTCATCCTCATGAATTTTACGCTGGCGGGGCCTGTCTGCCCGCTGGGGCCGATGTTTGCCGCTATGGACGCGCGGGCGGAACTCGACTTCTGGGGCCTGACGCGCCATTATGCCATGCAGAGCCGCCGCTTTGGCGGCGCGGTGCCGGAACACCTGCAATCCCACTTCCTGGCGCTGCGGCCGCGATTATTCAACAGCGACGCCTTCTGGGACTATTGGCAGCAGATGGCGCTGCCCGCAAGCTATGAACAGTCGGTTATCCTGCACGAAACGCGGTTCACGCCGTACTTTGCTGCCAAGGGCTATATCTGGGATACTTATGTAAATACCGACGATTTGTGCGGCGTTTTCGTCAACCCCATCATGGCCTGCCCGGCAGAACTACTGCAAAAACGGGACTGCCCATTTTTCAAGCGCCGCAGCCTGTTCACGCCCTATGCCGACGAGCTGCGCCGCACCGATGGCCGCGCGGCGGGGGAACTGTACCGCTATGTGAAAGCGCACACGGAGTTTCCCGTTGACCTTTTGCTTGCGTCGCTCTTGCAGACACAGCCCATGGCCGCACTGGCAAAGAACCTGCACTGGAATTACGTGATAGCAGAACCCGCCGCCGAAGTGCCCGACCTGGCCGCGCTGGGTCTGCGCTTGTTGCGGTACACGCTGCCCGCCGCCGACCCGGTGACGGACTGGTACAATAAAAAGGCATCTGCCGACGCGGACGCCCTGCTGGGCCGCGCCGCGCAGCTGTTTGAAAAAAAGCCGCTGTTGGGAGTGCTCAGCCCGGCGCTGCCGTTGTGGCAGGGCTGCGCCGCCGCCCGGCGTACCCAGTGGCAACGCGACGCCTGGACACTGGCCGAAAAAGCCGCCGTGCCTGTTGGCAGCGACCCACTGCCTGCACCCAACTGCGGCTGGCTGCTGGTGCGGGAGGCTTCCTTCCTCGACGGCATCCCGCCCTGTACCACCCAGCGCGACGCCTGGCAGCTGGCCCTGACAGCCCAGGCTGCCGGGTATTATGCCGCCGCCTTTGAAACCGCCGCCCAGGCTGCCGCGCGGGCGGATGTTCTGGATGTGTACGAGGCCGATGCCGCTCGGCCTGCCGCCGTGGCCAAGCATCTGGGGCGGCTCATCAAGCACAAACTGCAAAAGTAAAAGGGGAGAAGAGCCATCAAAAAGCAACGCCTTTTTTATCTGGACCTGGTCCGCGCCGTGGCGCTCATCTGTATTCTGGTCGTGCATTTCAATGCGACGGTCACAGGCTATTTCACATTGCCTCATAAAATTTTCACCAGCAACCTGCCGCTGGGCATTTACTTGGGGGATTTCGGCTCCTCGCTGTTTTTTATCGTGTCCGGCGCGTCACTGGCGCTGACAGTCCCGGCAGAGCAAAGCCCTCCACAATTTTACAAAAAGCGGGCAAGAGCTGTCTATCCGCTGTTCTGGCTCGCGTGGTTCGTTGTGTTCAGCTGCCGGTTCGTCACGCGCCCAGGCAGTTTCGGCGGGGCCAGGACCGTCACGCTGGTGCTGACCTTTTTGGGCCTTGACAACTTCGCCGTTGCCGCGGGGTGGGTCGGCATGGACTTTGCCTGCGTGGGCGAGTGGTTTTTAGGCAGTATCCTGTTTTTATATCTGCTGTTCCCGTTTCTGCAGCGGGCCTTGCGCAAAAACGCCTGGCTGACCTGGGTTGTGACGCTGGCCGTGTGTATCCCGGTACACCTGCTGGGCTGGGATGCGCGGCTGGTGGCCGTACATATCCCGGAATTTCTCTTCGGCATGACGTTTTTGATGCTGCCAAAAAAAGCGCAGTACATCTTGGCTCCGGCACTGCTGGTGGCGGCCATCCCGGCTAAAGGATGGGACGGCAAAATCACCTGTGCGTTGGCAAGCATGGGGGTGTTTATCCTGCTGGCGCTGGTGTCGACGCTGCTGGACCGCCCCTGGCCTCGTGCGCTCGGCGCAGAGCTTGCCAAAATTTCCTACGCGGTGTTCCTTGTGCATCATGTGCTCATCCAGGATATGGCATCCCACTTTGACTTGGCGGCGCTCTCCCGCCGGGACACAGCGTTCCTCTTCATTATCTATCTGGCGGCAGCTTTTGCTGCGGCCAAGGCGCTGCTCTGGCTGCAAACAGCCCTGCGCGGGGCGTTTGCCAAACTGCGCCCCCAGACATAAAACCTGCTACCCGCTGTTTTTATCCAAAAGCAGCGGGTATTTTTTTTAATATTGTACACCTGCGCCCTCTGTACAAAAATCGGCAGGTACGGTATAATAAGTAATAATGTTCTACAAAAAGGAAAGGGGCGTTCCACTGTGTCCGAATTCTCTGTTTCCCTGGCAAAGCTGGCTGAGGAAGCCAATCTGACGACCGCCTACACCCCCTGTGAGCTGGACAAGATTCAGGTCACGGCAACCGAGGTGTACCGCCCGGGTATCCTGCTGGCCGGTTACTATGAAAACTTTGACAACAAGCGCATCCAGATCATCGGCCTGACCGAAATGTCCTATCTGGATGAGTTGTCCACTTCGCTGCGCAACACCCACCTGGAAAAGCTGTTTTCCTTCCAGCCGCCGGCTGTTGTGCTCACGCGCGGGATGCGGCCCATGTCCGAAATGATGCAGTATGCCAAGCAGTACGGCGTGCCGCTCCTGATGTCCACCGAGATGACGTCTGCCCTGATGGGCCAGCTCATCACGACCTTGAACACCGAGCTTGCGCCCCGCATCACCCGCCACGGCGTGCTGGTCGAGGTCTACGGCGAAGGCATCCTGATTCTGGGCGACTCCGGCGTCGGCAAGAGCGAGACGGCCATCGAGCTGGTCAAGCGCGGCCACCGTTTGATCGCCGATGACGCCGTTGAGCTGCGCCGGGTGTCCTACCGCAAAATCCTCGGCACCGCACCCGCCAATATCCGCCACTTTATTGAACTGCGCGGTATTGGCATTATCAATGTGGCCCGCGTGTTCGGTATCGGTTCGGTGCGTTCCAGCGTTGAGGTCGAGATGGTCGTTCAGCTCGAACCATGGGACCGCACAAAGAACTACGACCGCACCGGCCTTGAGACCGAGTATTATGATATCCTCGGTGTCAAGGTGCCCAGCATGCTCATCCCGGTCATGCCCGGCCGTAACCTGGCTGTTATTCTGGAAACGGCGGCCATCAACAACCGCCAGAAGGAAATGGGCTACAACGCTGCCAAGGAGCTGCTGACCCAGCTGGGCCTGGCGGACGATATCTCAAAATAAAAGAGGTTTTTCCATTCCATGCAAATGATTGCAGACCTGCACACCCATACCCTGTGTGCGACCCACGCTTACAACACCTTCAACGAAATGGCCGTAGCGGCCAAGGAAATCGGTTACTGCGCCCTGGCTGTGACTGACCACGCGCCCGCTATGCCCGATGCGCCGCACTCGTGGCATTTCTCCAACTGGAGCGCCATGCCCCATGTGATCAACGATGTCGTTATGCTCTACGGAGCCGAGGCCAATGTCATGGACACTAAAGGCGGGTTGGATATGCCTGAGAGCCAGCTCAAAGACCAGGATTGGGTCGTGGCGTCCATTCACAGCTCCTGTGTGCCGGGCCTGCTGACCCGCAAGGAGGCAAACCGCCTCTGGCTGGCCGTGGCGGAAAACCCTTACGTAGATATCATCGGCCATTCCGAACAGGAAAATTACCGTTACGACTACGACCTTGTCACCAAGGCGTTTGCCAAAAATCACAAGGTCGTGGAGCTGAACGGCAACTCCTTCAATGTCCGCAAGGACGGCATCCCCAATATGCGCGCTTTGCTGGCGGCCTGCCTGCAAAGCGGCTGCCATATCGCTGTGGACAGCGATGCCCACAGCACACACCAGTTGAAACACGGCCTGACAGCCCTCTACGCCATGCTGGAAGAGATGGACTTCCCGCAGGAGCTCATCGTGAACGCCACGCGGGAAAACCTGGTCCGTGAATTGAAATTGCATAAAAAACCCTGTGCAGAAAAAGTAGGAGGAATTTTATTATGAGCAAGTACACCATTGGTATCGATCTGGGCGGCACCACCATGACCGCCGGCTTGGTCAACGAGAACTACGAAATCGTCGCCAAGACCACATGGGCTACGCGCCTGCCCCGCCCGGCGGAGGATTTGGAAAAGGCATTGGCAGACCTGTGCCGCACCGTTGCCAAAGAAAACAAAGTTGACTTTGCCGATATCAACTATGTGGGCATCGGAACCCCCGGCAGCGTGAACTTCAAGACCGGCTTTGTCGGCTTCAACACGAACTTCGGCTACTATGACTGGAACCTTGGCCCCGACATGGAAAAGATGCTGGGCTGCAAGGTCTATGTGGAAAATGATGCCAACGCCGCCGCTTACGGCGAGTACATTGCGGGCGGCGCCCAGGGTTATAACGACGCAGTCGTCATCACCCTGGGCACCGGCATCGGCAGCGGCATCATTCTGGGCGGTAAAATCCTGCGCGGCTTCAACTTTGCGGCTGGCGAAATGGGCCACAACGTCATCGTTAAGGACGGCATCCAGTGCACCTGCGGCCGCAAGGGCTGCTGGGAGCGCTATGCCTCTGCCAGCGCACTGACCCGCGAGACAAAGGCCGCCATGCAGGCCAACAAAAACACCATCATGTGGAAGATGACCCAGGATATCGACCATGTCAACGCCAAGCTCGCTTTTGACGCCATGGCTAAGGGCGATGAGACGGCAAAGCAGGTCGTGGACAGCTGGATCGAATATGTCGGCGTCGGCATTGCAAACGTCATCAACACCTTTGAGCCGGAGGTCATTTGCATCGGCGGCGGTGTGTCCAACCAGGGCGAAGTCCTGCTGGCCCCGGTTCGCGCATATGCTGAGAACGAGACGAAGAACATCACCACCGGCAAATTCCCCAAAATCTGTGCCTGCACGCTGCATAACGACGCGGGTGTTATCGGTGCAGCCGCTCTGGGAAATTCTATTTAACAGCAGTTTTTACGGAGGTTTCCATGCGGGAACAAACGATCACGGCACTGCGTGAGTCACTGGCGGCGGCAGGACTGCCGTTTGTGCAGGACGAGCCGCTGGCAGGGCACACGACATTCAAAATCGGCGGCCCGGCAGCGTTCTGGTGTACGCCGCATAATGCGGAGGAACTGCGCAGCACGCTGGCCCTCTGCCGCGAAAACGGCGCGCGGGTCTACCTGCTGGGCAACGGCTCCAACACATTGTTTGACGATGCAGGGTTTGACGGCGCAGTCGTCGATATGCGCGGCGTGGCCGAGATGGAGCACTCCGACGCAGACAACGATGTCGTGCGCATCACCGCCGGGGCAGGGCAGACCCTGGGCCGGCTTTGCAGCAAGGCCCAAGCGCTGGGCCTGACCGGACTGGAATTTGCCTGCGGCATCCCCGGCACGGTGGGCGGCGCGGTCTATATGAACGCCGGTGCCTACGGCGGCGAATTGAAGGACGTGCTGGAAAGCGTGACCTTCCTGGATGACAACTTGCAGCTGCGTATGCTGCCTGCGGCGGATCTGGCTATGGGCTATCGTACCAGTATTTTTGAACAAAATCCCGGCTGGTGCATCCTGTCGGTCACGGTCGTTCTGCACCGCGGCGATGGTGCTGCCGTGCTTGCCAAGATGCAGGAGCTGCTGGGAAAGCGCAAGGAAAAGCAGCCGCTGGAGTGGCCCAGCGCGGGCAGCACCTTCAAGCGGCCCGTGGGCGCGTTTGCGGGCAAGCTGATCGAGGACTGCGGCTTGCGGGGCTTTACCGTGGGCGGCGCACAGATCAGCGAGAAACATTGCGGCTTTGTCATCAACCGCGGCGGCGCGACCTGTGCCGACGTGGTAGAACTGACTGAGCAGGTCAAACAAATCGTGAAGCAAAAGACCGGCTTTGTGCTAGAACGTGAGATTCGCGTGGTAAAATAAGAGAGCGGTGGGGGAAATGAACTTTCTGATCGTGACCGGCCTGTCCGGCGCGGGCAAGTCTATGGCTGTCAATGCGCTGGAGGATATCGGCTTTTTCTGCATTGATAATATCCCGGTGGCATTGCTGCCGCGTATCGTGGACTTTGCCCTGCAAGGCGAGAACCAGCTCAACCGCGTGGCGGTCGTTATGGATGTGCGCGGCGTGCGCAGCATCGAGCAGCTGAAAGCCGCCCTGGACGACCTGGATGCCAAGAAAATCGATTACGACATCCTGTTCCTGGATGCGAACGATTCCGTCATCCAGCGCCGCTACAAGGAGACACGCCGCCAGCACCCCATCACCATCAGCGAGAAAGTCCCCATCACCGAGGCTATCGCCAAGGAGCGCAAGCTATTACAGCCTTTGCGTGAGAAGGCAAAATATGTCATCGACACGTCGTTGCTTTCGGCGGCGCAGAACCGTGAGCGGGTGTGCAGCCTATTTCTGGACAAGGGCGAAAGCCCGATGGAGTTGATGGTCGTGTCCTTCGGCTTCAAGTACGGTCTGCCACAGGAGGCAGACCTGGTGTTGGATGTGCGCTGCCTGCCAAACCCCTTCTATGTGCCGGAACTCAAGCACAAGACTGGCCTCGACCAGGAGGTCGTGGACTACGTCATGAACTCCGAAGCGTCGCAGGAGCTGCTGCGGCGCTATGAGAGTATGCTGGAATACGCCCTGCCGCTCTATGTCAAGGAGGGCAAAAGCCAGCTGATGATCGCGGTGGGCTGCACCGGCGGCAAGCACCGCTCCATCACGTTCGCACGGAAGATTGGCGAGTTCTGCGAGCAACTCGGCTATGCCCCCAGCGTGCAGCACCGCGACGTGAACCGAAGTTTATAATAAGGAGACCACCACCTTGAGCTTTTCTCAAGAAGTGAAAAACGAAATACTGCGCCGCAAAATCAGCAAACCCTGCTGCAACATGGCCGCCGCGTATGCGGTGGCCTGTTTTGGCAAATACTTTGATGACCGCGGAGTTGTCTTACAGACCGAAAACGAGGGCGTTGCCCATTTTGCCCAAAAGCTCTACCGTCGCTGCGGTGTGCAGGGCACTGTTATCAGCAAGGAACGCCCCACAGGCCCGGTGTATGAGTTCAGCGTAAAGGACCCAGCCGAGGTTGCCAGGATGCTGGCACTGTTTGGCCACACCGGCAAGGAGCCTACCCTGCGCATCCGTCCGGAAAATTTCAGATGCCAGAACTGTATGCAGGCGTTTATCTCCACAGCGTTTTTGTGCTGCGGCACGATGACCGACCCTGAAAAAAGCTACAATCTGGAATTCCTCTCGACCCGGCATTACCTTTCCCAACAGCTGGAAGCCATGCTGGCCGAGCATGATTTTCACCCCCACCGCGCCCTGCGCAAGGGGGCCAACACCATTTATATCAAGGCCGCCGACCATATCGAAGATCTGCTGACCTTTATGGGGGCGGGCGGCGCGGCCATGCGCATTATGGATCAGCGTGTTTACAACGAGATGCGCAACAAGACGAACCGTCTTTCCAACTGCGAGACAGCCAACCTGGGCAAAAGCGTCCAGGCCGCCGTACAGGTGCAGCTTGCCATTGAAAAGCTGCAGGCGGCGGGGGCTATGAACACCCTGCCCGAGGCCCTGCGCCACACCGCCAAGCTGCGGATGCAGTACCCCGACCTGCCGCTGGCAAAGCTGGCCCAGAAGTTTGATCCGCCGGTGAGCAAAGCCGGGCTTTCTCACCGGATGAAGAAGATACAGGAGGCTGCCGCCCGCCTGGACACGGCCCCTGACGAAAAGGAAACACCCCATGCCTGAAACGACCCCGAGACAATTCACACACCTTCATGTCCACACCGAGTACAGCCTGTTGGACGGTGCCTGCCGCATTGACCGGATGTTTGACCAGTTGAAAGCGATGGGGCAGACGGCGTGCGCTATCACCGACCACGGTGTCATGTACGGCTGCGTGGCTTTCTTTGATGCGGCCAAAGCGGCGGGCATCAAGCCCATCATCGGCTGTGAGGTCTATGTAGCCACCCGCACCCGCTTTGATAAGGTCAACCGTATCGACGGCAACAACCACCTGATTCTGCTCTGCAAAAACGAGACAGGCTACAAGAACCTTATCAAGATGGTGTCTGCCGGCTTTACCGAGGGCTTTTACTCCAAGCCGCGTATCGATAAGGAACTGCTGGAAAAGTACCACGATGGTCTGATCTGCCTGTCCGCCTGCTTGGCGGGCGAGATACCCCGCGCGATTCTGGCAGGGGACTATGACCGCGCCAAGCAGACAGCGCTGTGGTATCAGGACTTGTTCGGCGAGGGCAACTATTACATCGAATTGCAGGACCACGGCCTCGAAGAAGACCAGGTCGTGCTGCCGCAGCTCATCCGCTTGGCGCGGGAGACCGGCATCCCGATGGCGGCAACGAACGACGCCCATTATATCACCAAAGAGGACGCCAAGATGCAGAGCATTCTGCTTTGCATCCAGACCGGCAAGACCATCAACGATGTGGATCGGATGGAGTTCCAGACCGACGAGTTCTATCTGAAATCCACCGATGAGATGTACGACCTCTTCTCCATGGTGCCCGAAGCCTGCGAGAACACGAACAAAATTGCCGAGCAGTGCAACTTCGCGTTTACCTTCGGCGAGACGAAGCTGCCGTACTTCAAAGCGCCCGACGGCATGGAGAACCAGGCATATTTTGAAAAGCTCTGCTGGGAGGGCCTGGAGCGCCGTTACCCCGGTAAAGTGACCGATGCCCTGCGTGAGCGCCTGACCTATGAGATTGACGTCGTCAAGACGATGGGCTACACGAACTACTACCTCATTGTCTACGACTTTATCAACTACGCCAAAAGCCACGATATCCCGGTCGGTCCGGGACGTGGCTCCGGCGCGGGCAGTCTGGCGGCCTACTGCGTCGGCATCACCGATATCGATCCGATCCGCTACAACCTGATCTTCGAGCGTTTTTTGAACCCAGAGCGCGTCTCAATGCCCGACTTCGACGTCGACTTCTGCTACGAGCGCCGCCAGGAGGTCATTGACTATGTCAACGAGAAATACGGCCGTGACCATGTGGCCCAGATCGTGACGTTTGGTACGATGGCCGCCCGCGCTGCCGTGCGCGATGTGGGCCGCGTTATGGGCATGAGCTACCAGGATGTGGACCGGGTGGCAAAGCTCATTCCCACCGACCTGAAAATGACGCTGAAAAAGGCGCTGGAAGTCAGCCCCGATTTGAAAACGCTCTACGACGGCGACAGCCAGGTGCATGAACTCATCAACACCTCGCTGAAAGTCGAGGGGATGCCGCGCCATGCATCCACCCACGCGGCGGGCGTTGTCATTACCCGCGACCCGGCCACCGAGTATGTACCGCTGTCCACGAACGACGGCCTGCCGGTCACCCAATTCAACATGGTGGAAATCGAGCGGCTGGGCCTTTTGAAAATGGACTTTCTGGGTCTGCGCACGCTGACCGTCATCCATGATACCGAGATGGCCGTGCGCCATACCAAGGATCCGGATTTCCGTATTGCAAACCTCGATTACGACGACCCCGACACCTACGCCATGCTGGCAAAAGGTGAGACGGAGGGCATCTTCCAGCTTGAATCTACCGGCATGACCCAGGTGCTTGTCAGCATGCGGCCAAAGAACCTGGAAGATATCATTGCCTTGATTTCGCTCTACCGCCCCGGCCCGATGGATTCCATTCCAACCTACCTGCGCAACCGCAAGGACCCTTCCCAAGTGACCTACAAAACGCCGCAGATGGCGCATATCGTTGACGTTACCAACGGCGTTGTCATCTACCAAGAACAGGTTATGCAGATCTGCCGCGAGTTGGCCGGGTTCAGCTTCGGTCAGGCTGACAATGTCCGCCGCGCAATGAGTAAGAAAAAACTCAAGGTCATGGAGGCTGAGCGCGAGCACTTTGTCCACGGCTGCAAGGAACCGGGAAAGGAGTGTGCGGGCTGCGTGGCCAACGGCGTGCCCGAGAACGTTGCCAACGAGATTTACGACGATATGATCAGCTTTGCGTCGTATGCGTTCAACAAATCCCATGCCGCTTGCTATGCCTACGTGGCATTCCAGACGGCGTATTTAAAGTGCCACTATCCGCATGAATTTATGGCGGCACTCCTGACCAGTGTGCTCGATAATACGTCAAAAGTTATTGAATATACGACCGAGTGCCAGCGTCTGGGCATCAAGGTCCAGCAGCCGGATATCAATATCTCCCGCGGCGGCTTCACGGCGGATGGCGGCCTTATCCGCTTCGGCCTGAACGCCGTCAAGAGCGTGGGCCGCGACGTAATTGACGCTGTCATTAAGGAACGCACCCACCAGCCTTACCGCAGTCTGTACGATTTCTGTAAGCGGCTGCGGGGCGTCGGTCTCAACCGCCGCGCGCTGGAAAACCTCGTCAAGGCCGGTGCATTCGACAACCTCGGTGCTACCCGCCACGGTATGCTGGAAAGCGTCGAGGGCATCTTGAAGAGCGTCGAGAACGATGCCCGCCAGAACCTGGACGGTCAGATGGATCTTTTTGGTCTGATGGGCGGCGGCAGCGACGACAAGCCCGCCGACGATTATAAAATCCCGAACCTGCCGGAATATTCGGCTGGCGAACTGCTGAAAATGGAAAAAGAGGTGTCCGGCCTCTACCTGTCCGGTCATCCGCTGGACGCCTACCGCGCCCAGATCGCGCAGATAGCTACCTGCACCATCGCCCAGCTGCTGGGGGAGGACGCCAAGCAGTTTGACAACCAGACTGTCACCTTTGTCTGTACCATCGTCAAGAACAAAATCATGACGACAAAGTCCAACACCCTGATGGCCTTTACCACCGTCGAGGATCTGACCGGCAGCATGGAGATGATCGTTTTCCCGCGCATCCTGGCAGAGTGCCGCGCAGCCTTGCAGGAAAACGCCGTCGTCGTCGCCAATGGCCGCGTCTCCGTCAAGGAGGACGAGGCCGCCCGGTTGCTGGTCGAGGGCGTGCAGCCCATTGACAGTTATGACCCGAACAAAAACTTTGGCATGAACCGTGTCGAACGTGTCAAACGCGAGACCAGTGGGGGAGGGGCCGCCGGGTATTTCCTGACCGTGCCTGCCCGGGACTGTCCGGAAATGCACAAGGTTGAAAATCTTATGTGCAACATCTTTGACGGCGGCACAGTCAAGGTATACTTCCGCTTCCTGGACACCGGGAAAGCGGTGCTGGCCCGGCACATGGCAATCAAGGACGATCCGCTGCTGCGTACAGAATTGGAGCGAATTCTGGGCAAAAATTGTGTAAAAGTTCAGGATATCGAACAGCCTGCAAAATAAATCCATGTGTTTTGCGCGATTTGTCCATAATTACCAAGGCCAAAGTGTGGTATAATGTGGATGGTCACGAGATTGTTAAAAATTTATTGTAACGTGATGACCACGCCTGAATACATCGTACATTTCAGGCGGGTCCATAGTTCCCGAAATAGGAGGGGCTCGCTTTATGGCTAAGGAAATCAAAACGATCGGTGTTCTCACCAGCGGCGGTGACGCACCTGGCATGAACGCCGCTGTCCGTGCAATCGTCCGTGCAGGTATCAGCAAGGGCTACCGCATGATGGGCATTCAGCGTGGTTACAACGGCCTGATCAATGGCGAAGTGTATGAAATGAACGTCCGCAGCGTGTCTGAGATCATCCACCGCGGCGGCACGATTCTGTATACCGCACGCTGCCTGGAGTTCAAGACGAAGGAAGGCCAGGCCAAGGGCCTTGCCCGCTGTAAGGAACTGGGCATTGACGCGCTGGTCGTCATCGGCGGCGACGGCTCCTTCATGGGTGCCCGTGCGCTGGCAAACCAGGGCATTCCCTGTATCGGTCTGCCCGGCACCATCGACAACGATATCGCCTGCAGTGAGTATACCATCGGCTACGACACGGCCATGAACACCGCTGTCGAGGCCATCGATAAGCTGCGCGACACCACCCAGAGTCATGACCGCTGCTCGGTCGTTGAGGTCATGGGCCACCACGCTGGTTATATTGCACTGAACGTCGGCATCGCCACCGGTGCGGTTGCCGTTTTGCTGCCGGAGATCCCGTTCGACTTTGAGCGTGACATCCTCGACCGTATGCGCCAGACCCAGGTCACTGGCAAGAAGCACTTCATCATCATTGTGTCCGAGGGTGTTGTCGGTGCCCAGGAGCTGGCCAATCAGATTCAGGCGGCTACCGGCGTTGACTCTCGTGCCACCGTTCTGGGCCACATCCAGCGCGGCGGTTCTCCCACGGTGCGCGACCGTGTGAATGCCTCTCTGATGGGCTACCACGCTATCGACCTGCTGGACAAGGGCATTTACAACCGCGTTGTGGCTGTCTCCGGCGACAAGATCGTCGATTACGATGTCAACGTTGCGCTGTCCATGCACAAGACCATCGACCGCGACATGATCGAGATTGCCAAGGCTATTTCCATCTGATACTTGCAAGGGCTGCATCCCATTTGGGGGCGGCCCTTTTCTATAAAATATTTTATAAGTTTTTTTGCAAAAACCTGTTGACATTTGCGAACAGCTTTGCTATAATAACACACGTCGTCAGGAGCAAACACCCCAGACGACGCCAGCTGTGGGGGATTAGCTCAGCTGGGAGAGCGCTTGCATGGCATGCAAGAGGTCACCGGTTCGATCCCGGTATTCTCCACCACAAACCCGCCTGATAGAGTTTCTGTCAGGCGGGTTTTCTTTTTATTTTACCAGACAGGCGAAAAATCCATCTGCCTTATCACAGGCAGCGTAGAATACCTCGCTGCGTTGGCCGATGCCCTGGGTGTGGAGCTGGGCATCCAGCCAGCGCTCATCCCGCCCTGCAGCCTTTAAATTGTCCTGCATGAGCTGACCGTCGATAATTAAATCATACCAGATGCTGGCGGCGTCGGGATGCAGCTGCATATCCTCAGGCGTAAGCGGGCGGTTGAGACTTTTGGGCAGAAAGCTGATTTGCCCGCTTGTCTCCAAAATGGCCGTTTCAATTTCGTTCGGGTCAAAGTACCCGGCTATCCGGGCCTGGCCCAAAAACTCATTTACATCAATAGCGGCCCGCTGCAAGGCTGTTTTTGATATCACGCCGTTGTCCATCAGGATCAGGCTGCGCCCGCTCCAAAAGCTGCGCATGGCGTTACTTTTGCAGGCAGTATAGTGTACTAACCAGGTGGCAAGGATATAGATGATAAGTGCCGACAGGGGACGCCACCACTGCTCTAAGTTCGTCGCCAGTTCGGCCCCGATAGAACCTACGGTGACGGCATTTAAATAGTCAAAGGGACTCATCTGTGCGATCTGCCGCTTGCCGCCGATTCGGGTGAAAACGAACATTACCACCAGGGACAGCAGGCTTGTCAGCACGACCTGCCGGATTTCTACAAAAACATCTGCCATAAAAACACTCCTCTCCGTGTTAGGTTTTGCGCAGATAGGCGCTTTTATGCGGAAAAAAGCGGTTGACAAGAGGACAAAAACGGCATATAATAAGCCTGTAAAAAGGAAAATAGCGATGAAAGGGCCAATGCCGCCCCTCCGCTTTTCAGAGAGAAAGCCGCTTGGTGTAAGGTTTTCAGCGTGAACACGGCAGAGCCACCCCGGAGCTTTCGGCGTAGAGCCGAGCGTACCTGCGGCGTTAACGCAGACACAAAGCGGTGGTGCCAATGCTTTACAGCATGGCGCCGCAAACTGGGTGGTACCACGGAAGCATAACAGCCTTCGTCCCTGTATTGGGGCGTGGGCTGTATTTTTTGTGGCGGCACTTATTCGCAATTTTATGGATTGGAGAACACAACCTATGCAATGGACCGGATTGAACGAACTTCGCGAGAAGTACCTGCATTATTTTGAGACGAAGGGCCACCTGCGCCTGGGCAGTTTCCCGCTGGTGCCGAAAGATGACCCCAGCCTGCTGCTGATCAACAGCGGCATGGCCCCCATGAAAAAATGGTTCCTCGGCCAGGAGGAGCCTCCGCGCCACCGCGTGACCACCTGCCAGAAGTGCATCCGTACCCCGGATATTGAGCGCGTCGGCATCACCGCCCGCCATGGCTGCTTCTTTGAGATGCTGGGCAACTTCAGCTTCCAGGATTACTTCAAGAAGGAAGTCATTCCCTGGGCTTGGGAGTTCCTGACCAAGGAACTGGAAATCCCCGCTGACCGCCTGTATATCTCCGTCTACCAGGACGACGACGAGGCCTACGATATCTGGACGAAGGAAGTCGGCATCCCCGAAGATCACATGGTCCGCCTGGGCAAAGAGGATAACTTCTGGGAGCACGGCTCCGGCCCCTGCGGCCCCTGCTCTGAAATCTACTACGATCGCGGCCTGAGATATGGCTGCGGCAAGCCCACCTGCGGTGTCGGCTGCGACTGCGACCGTTTCATGGAGATCTGGAATCTCGTGTTCAGCCAGTATGACGCCGACGGCAAGGGCAACTATGAACTGCTGGCTAAGCCCAACATCGATACCGGCATGGGCCTGGAGCGTCTGGCCGTCGTCATGCAGGACGTGAACAACTTGTTCGAGGTCGATACCGTCGCCGCTGTTCTGCAACATGTCGAGCGTATTGCCGGCAAGAAGTACGGCGAGAACGAGAAGGACGATATCTCCATCCGTGTTATCACCGACCACATCCGTGCTACCGTCTTTATGGCCTCCGACGGCATCCTGCCCTCCAACGAGGGCCGCGGCTACGTCATGCGCCGCCTGCTGCGCCGCGCTGCCCGCCACGGCCGTATGCTGGGCATCAACCGCCCCTTCCTGACCGAGCTGGTTGACACTGTCATCGAGTCCAGCGAAGCGGGTTATCCCGAGCTGCGCGAGCATGAGTCCTATATCAAAAAGGTCATCGGCACCGAGGAACTGCGCTTTGGCCGCACCATCGACGCTGGCCTGAACATCCTGACCGGCATGATGTGCCGCCTGAAGGAAACCCACGAGAAGGTTCTGTCCGGCGTTGAGGCATTCAAGCTGAACGATACCTTTGGTTTCCCGCTTGATCTGACCCGCGAGATCGCCGCCGAGGCTGGCCTGGCTGTCGACGAGGCTGCGTTCCACATCGAAATGACCAAGCAGCGTGAGCGCGCCCGCGCCGAGCGTCTGGCAAAGGATATCTCTGGTTGGAGCGCTGACCTGTTCGGCGAGCTGACCGCCGATGCCACCCAGTTTGACGGCTACGAGACCTTGAGCGAGAAGGCCAAGGTCCTGGCCCTGTCCGACGGTGAGGAACTGGTTGACGCCATCGCCACCGACGAGGCAGGCGAGGCCAAGGACGGCGTTCTGGTCGTTCTGGACCGCACGCCGTTCTACGCCGAGATGGGCGGCCAGGTCGCTGACCATGGCTATCTGGTCAGCGGTGACGCCAAGCTAAAAGTCACCCAGGTTAAAAAGACCCCGAAGGGCTACTTCGTCCACACCTGTGAGCTGCTGGACGGCACCATCCATGGGGGCGACGAGGTCACGGCCGCTGTCGATGAAAAGCGCCGCGCCGCCATCTGCCGCAATCACACCGCCACCCACCTGCTGCAGAAGGCCCTGCGCGAGGTTCTGGGCGAGCATGTCCACCAGGCCGGCAGCTACCAGGACGACCGCATCACCCACTTTGACTTCACGCATTTCAGCGCGGTTTCTCCGGCTGAACTGGCTGAGGTCGAGCGCCGTGTCAACGAGAAGATTTACGAGGCTCTGCCTGTCATCGTCAAGAACCTGCCCATTGAGGAAGCCAAGAAGATGGGCGCTATGGCGCTATTCGGCGAGAAGTACGGCAGCGTTGTCCGCGTTGTCGACGCTGGCGGCTGGAGCACCGAGTTCTGCGGCGGCACCCATGTCACGAACACCGCACAGATCGGCTGCTTCAAGATTTTGAGCGAGTCCAGCGTGGCTGCCGGTATCCGCCGCATTGAGGCTACCACCGCCTTCGGCGTGCTGG
>ERZ1034842.244-NODE-244-length-26543-cov-304.431818_pt1 | contig 26543 bp, 31 predicted proteins | sample MGYA00520634_ERZ1034842 | MGnify/ENA primary metagenome ERZ1034842 (study PRJEB33766, sample SAMN09781734) | gut metagenome | biome: gut microbiome | host: Homo sapiens | place: Madagascar | study: EMG produced TPA metagenomics assembly of the PRJNA485056 data... | reverse complement strand
TTCCGCTTGATACGCACTGCGCGTAATTTCCGCTTGATACGCACTTCGCGTAATTTCCGCTTGATACGCACTGCGCGGAATTGCCGCTTGATACGCACTGCGCGGAATTGCCGCTTGATACGCACTGCGCGTAATCGCCGCTTGATACGCACTGCGCGGAATTTCCGCTTGAGTTTTTACATTCTTTTATAGTTTTTTCAACGGGTGTTTTCTCAAATTGAAAATCAATGCTCGCTTTTACGAATGCGGGTAAATCAAGTTTTGCGCCTATCTTCAATTTCTTTGTGCAATATTTCTTGTTGTCATCGGTGAGCACTTCGTCTAACGCTTCAACCTCGGCAAATTCGGTAAGTTCGCCGTTGCAATCAACGAGTGGGTAATAATTAAGCACATCAAGTGGGTTTTCGCAAAAGTGCATACCGCACTCGCACACTTTTGCTTCGTCCTCCTCAAACACGGTGTTTTCGGTATATTGCTTGCCTTTGCACACCATACCTTTTTCAAATGCTTTATATCCTTTCATTTTTTCAATTTCCTTTCCTAAAAAAATATTTTTTCAATTAGTGGGATTATCATTTGCGATATATCATATCCGCATAAAAAGCCTAACAAGATTATGATTAAATCATCCTTTTCCACAATCTCACTCCTTTAATTGGGAAACCGTAAACCCAGCTGCCCGAGTTAAAGCGTGTATCACCTTTTCCCCTATATAAAATTTCTCTCATATGTTATTTTCCTTTCCGCAGTGGTAACTTATCAGGTTACTAATTGAGCAAAAAAAATAGGTCTTGGGTCGTCAAGATGCAATAACGGAATCATTATATCAATTTCGGAAGAGCCAAAATCACCAGTCTTTACACGCTTGGAGAAAGTCCGTTCCGACATACCGAGTTCGCCAGCCATTTTTTTAAAAGTATAGCCGTTTTTTACCAATTCAGCTTTAAATAACGGTCTGTTAAGCACTATATCACCTCCAGTCACTTGACAAGTTACTTGTATCATAGCACATTGTGAGGCACTTGTCAAGCTACTTTTTTCGTGTTTCACGAAAAATATTTCTTGACAGGTTACCTGCGTAATTGTATAATAAATTAAAAAAAGAGGTGCAAAAAAATGAATATTGGTCAAAGAATAAAAAATATGCGATTGAAAAACAATCTCACACAAGATGAATTAGCCTTACGCATTAACACAACAAAACAAACCATTCATAAGTATGAGAACGGAATCATTACGAATATTCCGTCAAGTAAAATAGAAGCAATCGCAAATGTGCTAAATACAACGCCAGATTATCTAATGGGGTGGACAGAAGAAGCATCGCATAAATCATCTGATTATGACAATGATACCTATTCGGAAATTCTCGCATTGTTAGAGGCAATGCCCGAGCAGAAAAGAGAAAACGCAATTGAATATTTGAAATTTTTATCAAATCAAAACGATAAATAACCCTTAAATGAGTTCTTGAATTAACAAACATCACTGCGGAGAACAGAAAAAAAGCAGCCGACCCGTCGGAATAGGTCAGCTGCTGCGTATGGGCTATTCAATTTAGCTTATACTAACATTTTGCATTTATAAAGTCAACAGTTAATTCAAGGAGATTTTAAGTATGGGCAAAAAAAGAGGAAACGGCGAGGGCAGTATTTATTATTCTGCCTCACGCAAAACTTATGTAGGGCAAATCATTCTTTGCGGCAAGCGCAGAAGCGTTTACGGCAAAACAAAGAAAGAGGTTGCCTCAAAGCTGAAAAAGCTTGAAACGGAAGCGCAGGGCGGTTATTTAGCCGAGAAAACCGATTACACCGTTGCCGAGCTTATTCGTGAGCTAATAGATGATGATTACGCAATGGGAGTTACCGGCAACAATTCCTATTTGCGCAAGCTTGAAACACTCAAACGAATTGAAACAAAGAGCATAGGCAAAACGAAAATCGAAAAAGCCACGGAAAAGGGCATAAAAGATTTTTTAATTGCCGAAAGTCGCATTTGTTCAACTTCAACACTAAGTAAAACATATGCGCTATTAAAGCGTTGCTTTAAAGAAGCCGAAAAAAGAAAATACATCGCAAATTCACCCTTAACGATGAATTGCCCGAAATCAAGGTTGCCAACGGTCAAGGTGCGCGCTCTCACATTGCAAGAGCAAAAAAGATTGTTAAGTTATCTACACAGTAACAAAACAAAATACGGCGCACAAATGGAAATAATGATGTTGACGGGTATGCGAATGGGCGAAATAAATGCCCTGAAGCTTTCGGACATTGACCTCAACGGCAAGCGGCTTTTCGTCAACCGAACGGTCACAGTTGACGAAAACAACCGCCCTGTGTTAGGGGAAACAACAAAAACATACGCTGGCATAAGGGAGGTATGCTTAACACCGGCCGTTCTCACGATCGTGAAAAAAAGCATATTAGAGCAAGCTCCAAACCCTCAAAACCTTTTGTTCTGTGACAAGGAGCAAAGACCTTTTTCGACTTCACAAGTCAACAGCGCGTTTATGCGGATTGTTCAAACACGAACGATTATTGATACGAATGTTCCGGGGAAAGTGTCTTTACACTCATTACGGCACACATACGCAACGCGATGTATAGAGAGCGGAATGCCGCCCGAAGTGCTTCAAAAAATATTGGGTCACACCGATGTTTCAATCACAATTAACACCTATTGTGATGTTTTTGATGACTTTAAGCAACAGCATATTGACACGGCAACCGCATATTTTGAGCGTGTCGGCATTATGTAAAATTTTTACAATTGCATTCAAATTGCATTCAATCACACTTCTAAGGTGCAAAAAACCGCGTAGTTATGCGGAATTTAAAATTTTGTGTCCTGTTACTTCCACCAATAGGGGCGTGTTTGAAACACGCCCCTACTTATTTTTAAAAGGCTGATATTTGGCTTAGTTATGCGGTTTATGGCTTTTTCGCAAATTTAAGCAACTATTTTGAAACTCACTCAAATTAACACGAATTGCATTCAAATTGCATTCAAATTGCATTCAATTTTGCATTCAAAAATTATACCCTATGGTATAATTTCAATTTTGGCAGTTACAAAAAATCAAAGGAAATTTTGTAAGTGCAGTTTTCGGAATTATACTTGTTTTTTGAGTGAGCTTGACTAAAATAAAAAGTGCAGTGATTAACACTGCACTCTGTTCTTCACGGTGGTGTTTGTTAATTCAAGCACCACTATTTTTTTTTGATTATTTGCGATTGTTGATAATTTCAACGATTTTCAAGTCTGCCAAGTTGTTATTGACGGCATATTGATAACTGCTTTCGCACAATTCCGAAGTATCTTTTCTGATGTTTTCGGGAGTGGCGAGGTATTCTCCGATATGCAACAATATATCATCTTTGGCATTGTTAGTCAACAGCATATATGCGACTTGTTGCGAGCGTTCGTCCAAGCTTCTATACAATGTGATTATATTTTCATCCACGCTTCGCGGCTTTGTGCCGAAAATGTAGTTAGCATCCACATCGTATATTTCGCACAGCGGCACGATGTATTTAATGGGAATTTTTTTCGTTCCTTCTTCCCAATGATAATAAAGCGGTGCGCTTACACCGAGCCTTGCGCTGACCTCATCAACAGAAAGCTTATTTGATTTCCTAATTTGCTTTAGCCTGTTAAGTATTCCTTTCATTTTTTTCTTTCCTCCTTTTTTTACTTAACAACCGCAAATATTCAAATTTTTTACAATTATACTACAAATAAAAAAAGATTGCAACATAATTCACAAATGCTGTGAAAGGAAGTGAAAAAAACGAACAGCGAGCAAAGAGAGGAAGTGTTGAAAATAATTGAAAGCTTGACACACGAACAAATAATTCAATTCCTCGAATACATTAGCAAGCAAGAATAAAGGCGGGATTTTTTCCCGCCTTTAAGTTTTTATTGTGCCGCTATGATTGCGCCAATATCGTAGTCAACTGCCGCAAGGTCAAGCAAATTTCGTTCCGCTGTGCGTAATTCGCCTGCTACTTCATATATGAGGTTGCAAACGCTGTTAGCTGCCGAAATCTCACCTATGGTTATCAATTCACTGTATGATTTTTCGTACAACTCTTTTGTTTGCTTCTCCCAGTTGCGCCACTTCTCGAATCCGTCCTTAACCGCTCGTTGCTTTGTTGCCGTATCAACATCCTGTTTAACATGGTTTCGCCAACTGTCGGGTATAATGGAAATGTTATCAATGGAATATTCGGGCAAGAGCTTGTTATAATCGCACACATAATCACTCACCCACTCGCTGTGCGTGGTGAACTCATGGCAAGCGTGAAGCTTGTGCAATTTCTCATATTCTCCGAGATTGAGAAATGCGAAGTATTCGGCCATTTGGCTATGAAACATTATGCCCTCTATCATATGCGCGTTTATCTTTGCGAATATATCAGCAACAGTCACAATATCACTCCTTAATAACCTTAACGGTCATATTGTTAATAACGGCATCCGCACCGGTTAATACAACAGATAATGACGATGTTTCGCAATCGCTGTAATTGCGGATAGTGCCAATTAAGCTGATATTCACGGATGTGTTGGCGGCGGCCACAGTCGCGCTTCCTGTTGCGCCGATGATATCTACGCCGTCATTTTTAGCCGTTACAGTTATTGTGCCTGCGGCGGCGGGTGTTGCTGTGACCGACACAAGCACCGTATAATAGCCTTTTCCTGTGTTGGCAATAGTGTTGCCGTCCTGTCTGCAATTGCAGCCGAAACGGCGCACAGTAGTGCCTAACGGTATAATGTTACCCGCAGTTACAGTCTGTGCAAGGCTGTTGACGGTTGTTATCATTGATTTACTCATTATTGTTTACTCCTTTCAAAAAAAACAGAGGGCGTTTTCGCGCCCTCTTTATTGCCTCGCCGTAAAAGGGCGTTAGATATTGCCGCAAGTGCAAGTATTGCAAGCACAGAACGGGGAAGCCCCGGCATTGTAAGTGTAGCCGTTAGGATAACGAACAACACCGTACATACGGTTATCCATTTCAAGGCTTGCAACTTTATCACGAAGTGTCTGCATTTCGTTTGTTTGAATTAACGCTCTTGTTGCTTCACCCTCCGCGTGGATTGCGTTAGTGATATCACAAGTACGCTGATTAAGCTGTGCAGACATATTCGCGGTCGCAAGTCTGTTTTCACAGCAACACTCGGAAATCTGCGTTGCAAGGTTTCTACCCTCGCTCGTGATAGAATTGTTGAGAGCAAATGTGCTGTCACATATGCCGTTGCCGATAGAGGTTAAACGGTCATTGAGCTGTCCGAACTGCTGACCGTACAAGATTTCCTGTTGGCTTGCAGCCGTTGCATATGTGCCGTAATCCCTGTTGTTGTTCCAGCCATTCATCATAATAAACAGAAACAAAAGGATTATCCACCACGCACCGCCGCCGAAGTTATCATCGCGCTCTGTGGCCGCTCTAACATCTGCTAATGAGTAGTTAGATTCCATTGTTTTACTCCTTTCAATAAATTTTTATAAATAATTTGCGCGCACAAAATTATTTCCATATGCTCTGCAAGTAGCTTGCTTGTTCGCTGAGCTCTTGAAATTGCTCTTGCGACATTTGACCGTTCGCAAGCATTTGTTGCACTATTGTTTTCGGGTCGCCTTTGAAATTGCGCCTAAAATTGTTAAACTCCTTCAGCAATGCAAGAGGGTTATTCAGATTTGGGCTTTGCGGGCTTTTTGTTAATTGTTGCAGTATCGGATTGAGCATTGATTATTTCCTCCAATCTTGTTACTCGTTCGTTTAATGATTTTGCTTCTGCCTCAGCCTCCGTCTTATACGGAGTAATCGAATAAGGCAAAACGGTTTTATATCCTGCGCCGTCCGTTTCGGCAAGCCAAACAATGGGTGCGGTTGTGTCAAGCATTAGCACGCTGCTGTTCGGGGCTAATTGGTATGCCTCCGCGCCGTTCTTGCCGTTTACACGCACAACCTCTGTGCGCTGTTGGGCTTGCATTTGATTAAGCCGTTGCATATAAGGATTGTTGTATTGGTAAGGGTTATTGTATGGGTCATACATCATATCAACCGCTCCTTTCAGTTTTAATATATAAAAAAAGAAGCGATACAAAGTATCAACTCTGTATCGCTTCACGAATGATTTTGTTTATTAAGTTTGTTTTGATTTTGTAAAACCGATTGCGGTTAATGCTTAATTCAAACATTATGCCGTCATCGGTCATATCATTTCGGGCTAAGTGGTTTATAATGATTTTTTCGTCCTCGGTAAAGCCTATCTTTTTATCGAGGGCTGCAATATCTCTTTGCGAGAGAAAAGACAAATCAAGCATTGTAAAGCTCCTTTATGTTCTTTTCTCTGTTCTTCACGCATTATTTTTCGATAAAGTTTGCACTGAGTGACTGCCATAGCCATTCGCCTGTGTATATATCACGCATAAGCATAGGTGCTGAGCGGTCGCCTACATACATTGTAGAGGTTCGGGCTTTGCCGTCCTCCGCGTCAAGGTATTTGACGGTGAAAAACTCGTCTTTAATCGCGTTGAGAATAAATGACAAGTCGGAAGTAGACAAAATGCCCCACTGGATTGTAAGTTTGCGTTTCCTTGCCACTCGGTCGCGGCTCATATCGCCGTTTGCATTTCTGCCCGTGCCCTCGCCATCGTCCAAGTCTTGTAATCCCCAAGTGATAGCTTTAGGGTCAGGCAATGCTTTACCGTTTACAAGCAGTATTCCGCTTCTTTTAACGCGCACTTTTAAGCTCCTTTCGGCTCTCAGGCGCTCAAAATTATTGTTGATTTTTGCATTTATTTGTGATAATGTTAAATAAAAAAGAAATATGGAGGTTTCAAAAATGAAAGTATGCCCTCGTTGTAATGCGCAAAACAGTGACAATGCGACAAATTGCACAAATTGCGGATTTAATTTTATGCAAAATCCACAACATCAGCCGATGATGCCGCAACAGCCTATACCTCAAGCGCAGATAAATCCTCAAACCGCATATTATTACGGTATGAAGGAACAGAAAAAGAAGGCACGAAAAACCCGTTGGATTATTTTCGGCGTTATCGTGGGAATATTATTCTTTATTTTTGTTATCGGTGCGGCGAGCTCATCCGACAGCGGAAACACAAGCAACAACGCAACCGCCAACAATACCGTCGGCTCAGGCGAAGCGACAACGCAAAAAAACAACGCGGGTTCATACAATGTTGAAGTCAAGAGCGCAAAGCTTGCGAAAGATGTTAGCGATAACCCAATTATCGTGGTTACTTACTCATTCACGAACAACAGCGATGATTCTGTTGCATTTGATACGATTATAGATGACAAAGCGTTCCAAGATGGTGTTGAATTAGGCTTCGTCTATACAAGTTGGGGCGTTGACGGACTGGATTTTGAAACAAAGCGTAAAGAAATTAAGCCCGGCGTAACATACGATGTTACTTGTGCCTATGAATTAAACGACCAAAGCACTCCTGTTGACATTGAATTGTATAGATACTTCAAGGACGAACCGTTTTATAAATACCGAGTAATAATTAAATAACAGAAGCAAAGCAAGGATTTATTCCTTGCTTTTTTCTATTTTATCAAGGCGCGTTCTCAGCTCGTCTATTTCGGCTTTTTGCTCTTGTATAAGCTTCAGCATAGCGGGAAGCACTATGCGCTCTCTCCAACTCTCAGGCTCGCCGTCAGCGTTGTATTGGCAAGCATTTGGATAATACTTGTCTACATCTTCGGCTATAAGTCCGACTTGCATACCTTCTACAAGCTGTTTATCCTTGTGCTCGTCTTTATATTGATATTGTTTAACGGGCAAGTCATAAAGCTTGTGCGGGTCTAAGTCCTCGTTGAACTCGGTGCTTATATCCTTTTTGTAACGCGCGGATGAAGTGCTGGCTTGAAGCATTCCGTCTTTATCAATATACACGGGTGCAAGTCCATCGGTGGCTCTCCAGTTAATGTATGTGCGGCCATTTAAATGGCTTTCGCCTGCAACATCCAATTCGTTTACATAGCCTTTGCCGTAGATATACATACCGCCGTCACAATTGACAAACACCGCTTTGCCGTCAGGTACTTCAATACCGAGGTCACGGTCAACAACAACAGTGGCCTTATTCACTCCGTCCGTCCACTTGCTTGTGCTAAACTCAAAAATAGAACGGTTTTTACTGCCGTCCTGCGCCACAAGATAAACCGTGCCGCCCTCAATATATGTTCTGTAATTTTTATCGTAGTAGCCATAACCGATAACAAGTGCCCCGTCTTGATATGGCGCAAGAATTAAATTTCCGCTTGCATTGTAAATGTTAGAATCGTTGCTTGAAAGATAAATACCATTATAGCAATGTTGCTCGCCGTTGGAGGTTATCCACCATCTGCCGTAGTATCCGTCACTCTCTTTTTTCTGCACAGAAAATGCCCAGCTCTTATCACCAATCACCGCGGATTGCACATAAGTACGATAATTGCCGTTATCCGCCCATAAGGCTTCTGAATCGATGTTAAAGCCGCCTATTGTGCCGGAGTAAGACAATATCCCGTCGGCAAAAAATTGACCGTCCTTTGTCAAAGCTGTTGCGTATGTTTTGCCGCCGTTGGGAGTATAGCCCAATGCGCCATTGTTCCATACCCACATTGCAACATTGGTACTTCCGTTGGCAGTAACAACCTTGCCTTCGGCATTATCCCATTTAAGCTCAATATCGGCATCGGGGATAGCAATAGCACGCATTTTGTTTTGAGCATCATAGACAAATTTAACATAGCCGCCATTTACGCCGGTGAACATAGAAACAATGTTTTGGTATTTCTCGTTAAAGTCTGAAAATACTTGTGTTAAAGTTTTCGTGCTCGGAGTGCTTATAAATGTTGCTTTGCCGTCTGTTGTAATCTTGCCGTCAATAGAGGCGCTCATTCCGCCTTTAAAGCTTATTGTTTGTGAGCAAATAAGAATGGGTAACAATGTATTGTCTTTGTCTTTGACATAGACTATATCGCCGCTTTCATATGCTATATTTCCTCGATTTTTAAGCGTTGCAGGTGTAAGTTTTATATCAGAATATAGGTTTAATATATTTTGTGCAGCCGTCTTGTCAATATATGGATTTGTGAAGTTAAATCCAAACTCACCGCTTCCAACAGTTACAGTCCCACCATTTCCGTTGGCATCTTTTTCCGTGCCTGTTGTTAAGTAATCAACCGAAAGAGGATTTTGTTTTTCCTTTTGAAAGCCGTTTTGAAAATATTGTCCCAAGCCTATGGTATAGTTTGTGTCAGTATAAGGTGCAATAACAAGCTCGTCATTGGCGTTTATTTTAGCGTTGCCGCCAAGCAAGCCTGCCATATAACCGACCATAGCACGGGGCGAAACATCAAAAAACCCGGGGTTTGACAACAAATCATCAGTATTGACAAGCAACATATTCTCATAATATTTAGTTATTATTTTGTATGTGTTTGCTTCGCTCTTTTCGGCATCATTTCCTTTTAAGGAAAAGCCTAAATATGTTTCATAGGGCAAGCTCGGCACTGATAATGTGCAAGTTACATATTCCTCGCCTGTGCTTAAATCAATAAATTGCGACAACTGAAGACCGCTGTATTCGTTGTAAGTCAGCAAGTTTGTTCCAAGCATACCTCTAAAGAGGCATACTTGGAGTGGGTCACTATAGCCGTCACTTGAAAACATTCGCCATTCAACCTCTTTGGTATAAGGCGGAATGCGCACAAGGTTGTTTTTCCCAATGCCGTAAAACAAGTCAGCTTGTACTTCATTGCCGTTGCTGTCATAGCTCACCGCTTCTGCTTTGCGGTCATCAGTTATAGTCAATGTTTTAGGCTTCGTTTTTACATTTGTTACTATACCTGCTTGCTCTGCGATATCCAATATTACACTAACAGCCGTTACTTTGGATGCGCCTAACTTGCAAGTATAAGTGTTTCCAAGAGCGTTTAATTTAAGCATTGCATCGTATGCTTTAATCGTTACTGATTTATAATTGTTTGTAGTTGAAACGCTGTCAACATAATATACACCCATAGGCGTATATTCTGTGTTGCCGTCAACAACTATGCCAAATTCAAGCTTGATTTTGGCATTCTCAAGCCCAACGAAATTGTCAGGCACATACATTTCCATTTGCAGCTCATTACTGCAAGTGTTGCCAAGTGACAATGTGCTTGTTGAGCACATTGTATCTGTAATTTCAGCTGATATAATGTGCTCTCCGTCCACAACATACTTGTCATTGAATGTAGCCTTGACTTTTATTTGGCGGCTGTCTCCGTCAAAGGCACTTTTTACTTTTGAGTTTAATACTTTCATATTTTACGCTCCTACAAGTAAGGGACTTGTGCCCGTTCTTTTTACTTCGGAATTATGCTGAGAAACAACATTCTCATACACAACCTTGCCGTCAAGCGTTACACGGTTATTAACGGTTATAGGCTGTTCGTGTCTCACACTCATAACCTCGGACATAACCCTATATACGGCGGCGGCAACGCCCGATGAAACGCCCTCAACAATTTGGTCATTGTTTGCAACAGTTGTACGGTTGCCCATTCGTCCTACCATTTCAGGTATGCCGTTTTCGCGCGCAACGAACATTTCACCGCTTTGCGGGTGTCCACCTGTCGCATAATAAGATAGTTTGGGAACTTTAATTGTAGTGCCCATAAAGTCTCTATCTTCGGAAGTGACTTTTATATTAAGCAGGGACTTGCCGCTAAAGAAATTTTTAATCTTTGTAGTGAAGTTTTCAAATTTATCTTTTACTTTACTCCATATATCGCCAAGGCCCTCTTTGAGCTTGTCTATAATTGTTGAACCGACATCTTTTGCTTTTTCAACCTTTTTGTCAACCCAACTTTTGAAGCTGTCCCATTTGCCTTTTATCCAGCCTGTAAATTCACTCCAGCCGTCTTTGATTGAGGTTGTGAAATCGTCCCATGCTCCTTTTATTTCCTCGCCACATTCGTTCCAACTTTCTTTAATTGAATCCGTGAAATCAGTCCATGTTTCCGATATTTCATCGCCAACCGATTCCCAAAACTCATTGACTTTATCGCCCCACGCGGAACACTTGCCGTCAAACCAAGTGCCGAATTTTTCAAACTCTTCGCCTATTGAATCAAATAGAACTGCAAAAAAGTCAATTTCGGCTACGAGCGATTCCCACCAACTTTCAATTATTCCTCCGATATCGAGACCGTCAAAAAAGTCTTTGAACCCAGAAGTCATATCTTCGCCGGCTTCAGGGTCAGTTATTCCCTCGAAAAAGCCTGTAATTGTATCAAACAATCCTGTGATAATATTATGCAAAAATGCTCCGACTTCTTTCCAATCAATATTTTTGATTGTTTCCTTTAGAAATTCGCCGATACTCTTGCCTGTACCTTTGAAGTCGAAATTAGAAAGGGCAGTGTTTATACCACTTAAAGCGGTGTTAAATCCATTGGCGAGGTTTTGCCCCATTTCGCCCCACTTTGTTTTATGGATAAACGCATTAAGACCATTTGTGAGACCCGCAATTTTGGTGTTGATTTTGTTTTTCGTTTCGCCCCAATCGATACTATTAACCTTGTCGATTTGTTCGTTTAATTTATCGGCTAAGCTTTCGCCAATGCCTGTAAAGTCGGCTTTTTCCCAAGCTTCTTTTAGCTTGTCGGCAAAGCTTGAAACGCTGTCGGTAATGGGCAATGTTTCAAAATCGCCCGTTGGCGTTGTGTAGCTGTCCGAGGTGCTTGTGCTGTCGGAGGTCTGCGACTGCTTATTAAGGAGGTTTATTTCGTCAAAGCCTGCAATAGTTTTTTGATATTCTTTTGCGCTTTTAGTGGCTTTGTTCGTTGACGATGAAGTTTTATCAAGGCTTGCTGCATAGTCAACTTGCGTTTTCTTTGCAACAGTAAATGTTTTCTGCCCTAACATTCGGGCGAAAAACATACCTACTTTATTTGCAAGGTTATAAAACTTCTCACTTAACGCATCAACAATAGGGGCTAATGCATTAAGCACCGGGGCAAGAGTGGTGGCAACAATGTTTTTTACCCACAACATATTAGTCGCGAGAATAGACATTGTTTTGTTGAAGCGTTCGCTTCCCTTAGCCATATTCTGCATACCCTCGGTCAAGCCTGTGCCGAGAGATGAAAAGAGCCTAAACAAGCCGCCGTAAACAATTACGGATTTAAAAGCTTCTTTGAGATATTGCCCGAATGAGCGAGTGCCTCTTTTGCTTTGCTTGATGTGCGAATTAAGCTTTTTAAATGCATTAACAAGCTTTGTGCCTATTGATTTAGAGCCGTCTTTGCCCGTCTTTTTTATGCTTCGGGCAAAGTCTTTAACCTCATTCTTTGCACCTTTGGCTTTTGACTTCAAGCCCACAAAGCCGGCTTGTATCTTATTCACACCGGGAAGTTTAGCGGTGGCTGCGCCGAGGTCTTTGATTAAATCCTTAAATCCGTAATCGGCACTCACCGCGCCGATGTCTTTGGGCAAAACGCTTCCATCTTTCGGCGTTCTATCAATATTTTCAGTGCCGTTTCCGCGTTTTATCGCCGTGCCCTTTACATTCCTGCTCTCGCGCACAAGCTTTTGTGTGGCACTCGCCGCGCTTTCTGCGTTTTTCGCAAGCGTTGACATAGCGTTTGCAACTTCCATAACGCCGTCAGGCAATGCGTCAAACTTTGAAAAGGTATCGTAAAGCGTGCGCATGCCCTCGGCGGCTTTGTCGAAGTTTACATTTGACAACTTGCGCAGATTGCGGGATAGGCTGTCTATTTGGGCGGTCTTTTCCTCGTCAAGCAACGAAACGGCGTGCGATACCGCATTTATCGCTTTTGACTGATTGCCAAGGTCAAGCTGTGATAACTTCTTAAAGCTACGGGTAAACTTGTCAATTTGTGTGCTTTTTCTGTCCGTTACAGGTTGAGTAAGCGCGCGGATATCACGGGTAAGAGAACTTAAACCCGATAAATCCGAAACGGCGTTTTTTAAGCTTCTCAGCGAGCGCGCGAATTTATCAATTTTGGCTTCCGCATTTTGACTTTCTGCGCTTATTTCAATCGATAATTCATCTATCGGCGTATTTGCCATTCTTTTCACCTCCGTAACGGGCGTGCATCATCTTTGACAAACTGCACATCCAATTGTACATTTCCTGTTGCGCTTTGGCTTTTTCGGCTTCCTTGTTTTCTTCCTCAGCCGGCTTGTAATCCATATACTTAACGCCTGCTTTTTGCGCCGCCTTGCCGTCTAATGCGTAACATACGGCACTGTAAACCGCGCTTTCAATATATGCGCCCTGTTGCCAAGCAAGAAAACGCTCGGTTTCCATATTCCGCTTTCGCGTTATTTCAAAAGCTTTAAGGTATTGCCGCGCCAACATCGGCGGTTCGTGCCAATATTCGTTGCGCGGCATTCCGATACTCATATAAAACGGTTCTTCATGTAGGAATAATTCTTTGTATGAGTTGTAGTGAACAGCGTTTATTCCACTGCCCACTGAACCTCGTTTTTTTCGTCTGCCTCTTCATCGTTCATAAAGGCGTCGCCTACAGCTGTAAATTCGCTCATGATAGCCTTTACGAGCCCGCTTTTGTTTCCGCAAGCCTCAACTATCGCATAGCGTTCATTCTCCGTTAATTCGGGGTGGTGCGCCTCAAATACGGTTGTTTCAAGCAGGCACATAGTTTTAAGCGGCATATGTTCAAAAGAGTTTTCAGAGAGCACAAGCCCTTTTGCTTCTGCTTCCAACGCGGTAGCTCTTGTATATTCGAGTTTGTATGTTTTCTTTGTGTTCTTGTCTGTAATCTTAATCATATAAATACCTCCTGCCGCCTAAAAAATAGGCGGCGTTGATTTTTTTTAAAGGTCGCTGTTAGCTGTTACTGCGATAGGTTCTTCCCATTTAAGATCGCCGCAAGGTGTTATGTATGCCGAAGCTTCGAGCACGGCGTTTACGCTTCTTGCGGGTGAGCCAAGCTCTACGGGGTAGCAAGGGATGTAGATTGCTTTGTTAAGTCCGGGGGTGTCAATTTGAACCCACGCACAACAATCTTTCTTTTTGTTTTCCGCTTTCTTTGCACAAAAAGCCTCCCAAGCGGTCTGAAATTCATTTGAAAGGTTGGCGGTGAAGTTGATGTTACCGCCAAGGTCGATAAGCCCGTCAATTGAAGATTTATATTTTTCGTTGGTTAAAGTGGTTGAATCGAGTGCTTCGGGGGCACTGTCTAAAGCGGGCACTTCCTTAATATCGGGAATTTGAACATAGCCCGTTGTGGGGCGTGTGCCTGAAGTGGTTTCCCACGCATAAGTCACTTTTGTGCCCGCAGTTGAAATAGCTACACCCATATGTGTTATATCTCCTTCGTAATGTTATTTTTGCGAAATCTCGCTACTCTGCGTGAGATGCTGCTGTCGAGCAGATTATCAACTAAGCCCTCATAAGTGCGAATATATCCGCGCTCATTGAACAAGTCACAAATCAGCTCGCATATTTCCTTTGTTTGTTCGTCTTTTTTCTCTGTATCATTGGCATACACATTAACTTCGTATTCCTCATTAACAACATTTTCTATGCCGTCGAATGTTGAATACCTTTCGGCAACCGAATTGTTGGAAACAATCGAGGTTGCGGGGAATTGGGGAACATTGCTTGACAAAGTGCAGTCAACGATGTAAATATTTTTTTTATATTTGTCTCGCAATCCGTCCCGTACATATGCGAAATCATTTGATTTAATCATTTCTTGCCCATAACCTCTTTCGTTGTTTCTTTGGCGCGGCGTTTAACCGCTTTGGCTGTGTTATACATAAAGGGTCGAGCGGGCATACCTTGTGTAAAGGCTATTAAGTCTCCGCTCTCGGTTTCTTTCTGTGTGATGTTTCCGTCACCGAGGGTGCTCGGATACCACCAACCGACTTTGCCGTTGTATTCAGTAAAGTTACCCGTCATATATCCCCAACCGAATTGGCTTGCCTCCGGGTGTGCGTTTCCGCTTCCTCTTACGCCCGTACCAAATTCAACAAACGGTGCTTTTATGTTGCGAGTGACAATATAGAATTTATTGCCCCTCTGTTCTTTGTGTATGCTGTTTTTAATATCGGTTAAGTTACCGTAATCAGCCATTGCGGAAATCTCTTTTTGGGCGTATTCAACGCCGTAATCGGCGAGCTTCTCACAAGTCTTTAGTGTCTTATCCGATATGCTTTTTTTATAGCTCACAACTTTTTTTATGGCTTCATCCAAGGAAGAAGCAGACAAGTTTACGCGTATCTTCACGAAGTAGTCACCCGCTTAATGGCATAGCGCACGCTGTTCAGCGAGGGCAATTTAGCCTTAACAATGTAGTTATAGGGTTGAGTAGGCGAAACACCCACCCAGAGCCTTGAATTTTCGTCAATAAGGCATTGTTTGTCCGTTGTTACCATTTCCTTGTCATAGTCCACATCACGCCCGTATGGTTGCATGCTTGCCTCACCCTTGCCCGCAGACACAGAGATGTTGAGCGGTTGCGGTTCGGAATATGTAACAATGCTGTTGCCGTTGGTGTCTGTGCCGCCGTCTTTGACGGCTAAAGAATAGTAGATTTTGCTTTGATTGCGTTTTAGGTTACGCATCGTCATCATCTCCTACACTTCCTACGATAGTGCCGCAAGGCGTTATCTGCCTGAGCAATGCATCGCTTACATAAGCGCTTGAGTATGTGCGCGATACGCCGTTTTCGCTGTGGGCAACTTCACCCTCTGCACCTCGTTTACTGTACATTTCTGTTGCAATATCGAGGCACAGAGATTTATATTTCGTGGGTATTTCCTTGCCTGTTATTTCTTCCTCAAACGGGTAAAGGTTAGACAATATGACTTCTTTAGCCGTTTCGAGCAAATCATCAAGCACAAGCTCGTTATCCTCTTCAGGGATTCTGTTTCTCAATCGTTCTTTAAGCGTCATATCGTCTAACTCCTTTAACTAAATTAGCCTTTGGTATTTGCGGCGGCAGCGGTTGCCGTTCTCGTCAAGATACCCGATTCAGGTGCTGTAAATGTGGTTGCAAGGTTTGTAATCTTTGCGTGATACCATTCGGGGCCGTAATCAAGGCCTGCCTGACCGTAAATCATATACTTGTCGCCTGCACCGGACTGCGGCAGCTTTTCAAGGAAGAAATTACCCTTGCCCGGAACGGGTTGAAATACGGGTGCGCACACATTCGGATTAACAAGAATTGCCGTACCGTCGGGAAGATACTTGCCGAGCGCAATTCTCAAATTGCCGTAAGGCGTGAGAATGGTTGTAATGTTAATGCCGTTGATTGTGTCGCCTGCTTGTCTAATGGTGAAGCCGTTATCAAGCGCGTCTTTCTGTACCTGCATAAGCTGTGTGCCGCTGAGCAGGGAAACAAGATTGTAGCTGTCACCGTTAGAATCGGAAACCGACTTTTGAGCTTCAAGGAGAAGCCAATAGCCGAGCTCCTTTTTGTTCGCATCAAGCGTGTTTGTGGTAATAGCATTTACAATACCTTTTGTTTTGTTGGCGACTGTTTCGCCTGTGGATTCGGCATATTCACCGTTGATGAATGTGTACTCGACATCCTGCTGAATGCCCGCCATTGCCGCTGTTGCCTGAAAAGCAACTTCATCAATCGGGTTAGCCTGCTGATTGGCTACATTTATTCCGCTCAGCGTGCCCATATCGCTTTGTTTAAGATACGAAACGCCAAAAGTCTTTTGGAAAATCTGCGTTACATTGTGTTCTTGTGCGCGCTTAACAGCGGCAGCATCGGGCGCAGTAAGCGAATCTTTTTCGCTGATAGCAGGCTGTGTGCCTGTTGCTGTGGTGTAGAATTGACCCACCGCAAACTTTACATGGTTAGATTGGTAGGCTTTGCCTGCAATAAGGGTTGAAAAAGGTGTTTCAACATTACCTTTGTTGAATAATAGGCCACTAAAATTAGGGTATGAACCTGTGGTTACAATGTTATCTGCCATTCGTTAATCCTCCATTGAATCAGATATAATTGATTGCACTCTGTCGAGCATTGTTCCTGTCTGCGTGTCGGGCGGTGTTTTTTTACCGCCGCCGACGGGGGGCGTTGATGTGTCTTTTTGCTGTTTGTCTTTCAATGCCGCTTTTACATTCTGCTCGTGAGTTTTTAAGTTTTTAAAAAATGTTGCTGTGTCGCCGTCTGCCTGCGCTTTGGCGGTGCTTTTGGCGAGCTCTTCCGAATATCCCGCACTGAGAAATTCGGCTGTGTATGTGGATATAAGCTTTTCCTTTCTCAGCGTTTCAAGCTCAGTTTGCAATGCGGTTTGTTCGTCTTTTGCTTCCTCAGCTTTGCGCGTAGCCTCGTCTAATGTGTCACGATACTTCTTTTTCCAAGCGGATATTTCGGCGGTTGACTTGTCGAACATTTCTTTGGAAACATAATCTGTTTTAAGCTTCTCGGGTGACACACCGAGCGAAACATCTTTGATTGCTGTTTCAATTTCGGCTACGGTTATTTCATCTTTGAATTTTTCGCCGAGTAATTCTTTAAGGGTCATTGTGTAATATCCTTTCTGCGTTTTTAAGACTTCTCTGTCTGTATTTTGCGTTTTTAAAACTTCTCTGTTTCTTGCGTTTTAATGACTTCTCTGTCAAGAAAAAAAGAACCTATCCCCGTTAAGGAATAGGCTCTCAGGCTCTCTGATATTTATTTATCCGTGGTAATCCACGAATCCGCATTTTTGTTTGTTCGTGCCGTTTACTTTGTATAGCACAAGATACATGCCGTCAATCTTGCCGAGACAATAACAGCTTTCGTACTTGTCAATCGTGCCGACTTTTGTGCCTTTGGCTGTGTCGGCGTACACCGTTTCGGAGGTGTTGCCGTTCTTCCAAGCCCTTGATTGCGGAGGAGCTCCGTTCAATCCGCCAGCATAGGCTACAAAGCCCGCCTTGTGCGCTTTGCCGTTGTTAATCGAATACACGATTAAGTAACAGCTGCCTGCCTTGCTGTAACACTGTGCCGTGCTCTTTGCGTATACAGTGCCGATTCTATCTGTGCAATCATTAACAGCATAAACTGTTTCGGGTGTGCTGCCGTTGCGCCAAGTAATAGGCGTGGGATAGCTTCCGTTTGAAGCACTTGAAGTGCTGCCGGAGCTTTGTGCAACCTTGCTTTGGTCTTTCGGTCTGAGCACTCCATACACGCCTGAATATGAATGCTTAACCTTTCTCATCGGCTTGCCGTTCCAGTTCTGGTCATATGAATAGAAGCTGCGCGTGTCGCCCTCGCCTGTGGCAATTGCGATGTGTCCTGCGCCGTTGCCTACGGTGTTATTCCACACCACGATATCGCCGCGCTTCGGGACAAGCTGTGCAGTGTTCTTAATTTTGTTGAAATTCGCTTTAAGCGGTGCGCGAAGATTGAAGTTAATCCAATAGAACCGGGCATTGCCCCAACTTCCGGCAGAGATACCGAAAACATCGTGTAGATAAGCTTTGATAAGGTCAACACATTGAACGCCGTACACGCCGTCATAGTCGGTTGATTTTCCGAGATACTTATTTATAAATTCGGAGTAATTCATCATTCGCCCTCCGTTTCATCCGCTCTCGGTGTTTCATATGTAAGTGCCTGTGTGCTGTCGCTTACGCCTTTTGTGGTGGGGTCTGAAATGATGCCGATTGCCGCAGGTATCATCAACACAAGTGTTGCCGCATTCATTATATCCGAAGCTGCCACGCTTGTTTTTACGCCGAAAAGATTAAGGATAGCAAAAACGGCTACAATAACGGCGGAAATGATACCAAGCCACCAAGAACCGCTTTTTAATCTCACTTTCCAATTGATTTTCATTGTTTTTCCTCCTTGTGTTCAAGGGCGGAAATTCTGCCCTCGTGGTTGTTGATTTTTTCGCCCTGCTCATCGAGGCGTTCAAAAATCTGCTTGTGGCGACTTGAAGCCTTGACTTTGAGCTCGTCCGTTTCTTTTTCGTTCTGCCCAATGCGGTAGATTAAATTCTTAATTTCGCCGCTGAGCTGTGTCATAGCGCGGGTATTCTTAACAAGCGGCGCTGCCACCGTGCCGATGAGCCCGACTATAACAACTATAACCGTTACTATATTCCACTCAGTCACTCCTCGTCCTCCTGTATCGGCTTAACCCACTTAATATTATTCATTTTACTCACTCCTTAAAGAACTAATCTATTAAAATTTACAATTTACTAAAATACCTTTCATATCAGCACCCCCAAGCCTTTATCTGCGTTCCTGCAAGAAGTTTAGTCTGCGTATTATTACAACGAACTGTAAAATCTGATATATTTGTTAAGCCAAAATTTATGGATTTTACATATCCACTCGACATACCATAACTTGCATCGTTGAACCCCATTACACCATCAATTATGCAAGCTAAATCATCGCATTCAATTGTAAACAGGGAGTATCTAACTGCTGTTGCTATCGCTTTATCGAGACTAACCCTCAATGCTCCGGCAATATTGATAGTTATCGGTGCAGTAATGGTATTTACAGGCGATTTAACATATATTTTTAATTTTTTAAAATTAAATGAATTACCATTCATATCTTTGTTTTTGTATACTTGCTGTACCTCGTCAGTTAATGTCTCATCACATATCAACCGCCAATTCTCGCTTGCCGATGAGATTTCGAGATTTACATTTCCGCTTTCATCAGCTTCGGCTTTTTCACCGTTAACCGAGATTGATTTGACTGCACAATCGTTTTTCACTTTTCCGAAATTATCGAATAAGTATTTCCAAGTTACAATTTCAACACCTTTGTCCTTTGCATATTCAAGAATTTCACGGAACACTTCCACACTTGATGTATTGACATTATTTGTGCCGTGGCTTGCAAGGTTTATCCAGCCGCTACCATTTGCAACAACGCCGTCAATATACGCTTTAACATCATCAAGTCCGTTGTCAGTGAATTTTCTTGAATTATAAAACTGACGATTTGTCTTGTCATTTGAGGCCGTCAAGTCTGCATACTGATAATAAATCCGTGCAAGCTTTGTCGCTTTTGCGAAGTCCTGCGTCTGAAAATCAGCGCCGCCGGCGGTGATAATGCCGTTGACATCAAAACCATTCTCTTCAAGAGTTTTCTTAGTTTCAACATAAACTTTTTGATAATCCTCGTCTGTGCTTGCACTTGTCAGCGGCTTTTCGTAATGCGAAAGCACCTCACCGCCTTTTTTAACGGCTCTTGTAAGTACTACTTTTACAGTTTCGCCATTTGTGCAGGTATTTCCAAGCTTTGACGGAATAGTGGCAAAACAAAGCGGAACACCCATTTCCTCAGCCATATCTTCAAGCAGGTCTATATCAGAATTACTGTCATCAAAGGTCATTGTCAGATAGACCTTGTCAAAATCCCATTCAAAACCATTTTTAATTTGACCATCAATTACTCGGTCGGCTATGTTTTTAACCTCAAATTCCGATGGTGCTCCATTTATGCCATTCATTACATCGAAAGAATGAGAACCGTTCACATCTGTTATATCAACTCTTGTGCCTCCAACAATCTCTTCTGTTGAAACCGTAGGCGATACCCCTTTTTCACCTTGAGGACCTGGCTCTCCTTGCGAACCTTGTTCACCCTGTGGGCCTTTTTCGCCCTGTTCGCCTTTAGCACCCTGCGGAATGACAAAATCAAGCACCGCGGCGCTTGCCGTGCCGGAATTAACAACGCTTGCCGCGCTGCCCGCTTCGCCTGTGGTTACACTACCTACCGCTATTGTGGCGGCTTTGCCGTCCGCACCGGGTGCGCCGTCCGCTCCGGGCTTACCGTTAAATTTGCCGCTGTCAGCATCGTCACGCACGGATTGAGCGATTTTTTGCGCCGCTTCGGCTGCGTTAATCACTTGCATATATTCGCTCGGTGTTGGGTCGGTTTCATCGCCTGAATGAACAGTCGAATTATTGTAAAAACCGACTGTGTTTGTGGTAATAATGAATGTATCATTGTCAGCGTTTTTTTGCCCCTCGGTTGAAATCATAATATAACCGGGATCGCTCAATACCTCGTGCGGTATAAAGCACTTGCAATCCTCGCCGAGCGTTTGCGCTTTTTCAATGCCTGTTGTCTTGTTTTTGAAAAACGCGCGCTTATTGCAATCTTTCCAGTCATCGGAAATGTAATTAAATGCGCATTCTATGTAACGTCTTGTACCCTCAAAAGTGGCTATTTCTTTGCTTGCGGCTAAATTCTGTCCGTCAACAAGCAAGTTAATTGTGAGCTTATCAATCATTGTTATTCACCTTTACCATATAGCACCTGCAACCGTAATGCGGTTTCGGAGGCACTTTATCGATTTTGTATATTTTCCCATTTCGTTTTATGCATTCGGCACACACATTTTTATCCGTTTGGGAAACCCATTTCAGCTTTGAAACGCCCTGCGCCTTAAAAGCGGTTGTTCTTGCTTTATCAACAATCATTACGCCGTATTCCTCAATTTGCTTTTTCAGTCCGCGTGCAAGTCGCTTTTGAGCTGTCATAGCATCTATGCCGTTATACGAATAATCGTTGTCTTTAAGGGTTATAAGCGTTTCAATATATCGTTGTTCTTTGCGTTTCAGTTCGTTATAGTACACATATTGTGTGACTATGTAATACTCGTTAAGCCACTTTTTTACTTCGTCCTCGGTTATATCCTGCCTATAAGCTCTGGCATTACGCAAAAACATAGCAAATGTGGCTTGTTCGATTTTATAAAACGCTCTTTCTGTTTCTTTTTTTATCTGCTTAACAGAAGTTTTCGACAACCTAAGCCGCAAATTGTTCAAGATTATGTAAATCTTTTTTGCGAGTTCTTCGTTATCGTCAAGCAGTTGTTGATACGGAGTTGTCATTTTGCTCCTCTATGGGGTCTTTGCCTGTGTTCTTGCCGCTTGCTGTAAAGCCGTCAGGCTCTGTATTTTCACCTTTTGGCTCGTTGCCTATATCGGTATCATCTTCAAGTGAAAACTTCCATTTGTCGAGATACGGCAGGCTGTCAAGATATGCTTGCCCGCTATCGTTAAACAAACCGCAAAGTTTAAATGCGATACTCGGATGAACACCCGCTGTAAGCATTCCGTTAAGCGCCTGCACCTTAACAAGCAGGTTATCGGTTCTGTTGCGATTGAATTTAATCTCGATATCGGAGAGGCTCAAAGATTTAACTTCTTTAGGCGCATTTTTACTGTTGCCGATGATTTTTAAAACGATTTTCAAAAATTCCTGCTCGGATTGCTTGAATATCTCCTCAAATGCCTGCGCCTGCGTTTCGGCGATGTGCCAACCGTTGGAATACATAATCGCTTCGCCTGTATTGCCGCCTGTTGATTGTTCTCTGCCGGGAACACCCGCTATTTCAAGCATTTCTTTTGTGAAATCGTCAATAATTGTTTGCGTGTTGCTTTGGTTAAGCTCGGAAGCGAGCCACTCAACGGTTGCTTTCTTATCTGGGGTAACATCCGTTGTGTTTAAGCAACCCTTTACCATAAGCTCGTCAAACTGTTCATCGGAAACCTTAACATTGTTAATCCACAGAATAGCCTGTATGAATTGTGCAACGCCGTTTACTCTGTCGCTCGATACTGTGTTAATCGCGTTAATAAGCTTGATAACGCGCTCGAAAGAACCGCAACGCGCTTCGTCTGCATCATATTCAACAATGGGTATAATTCCCATACCGTTTTTTTCGGATTTTAATATTTGCCAACCCATTGACGAACCCGCAAGCTCAAAATACTTCTCGTCTGTGTAGCAACCTAATGTGACCTCGCCTGTGTTGGTAATTACAAAAGTGCCTGCCAATACTTTCTGCCTTTCAACCGTATTGGCATAAACAACAAAAGTGTATTCACTTTCGGGAATGTAAATCGAAAAAGAGGAAATTTCGTTGTCATCGTTCACATTCGCGGTTACAAGCCGATATCCCACGCCGCCCGTGAAAAATTCATCCGAAAGCTTTATATCCTTGCTGTTCTTTGCTTGCTCGTACATCATTTCGTTAAGCTGAGCAACGGCGATGTCGGTTTGCTCTTCAAGAGTGCTGTTCTTTCCTATGCTACGGATATCTTTCCTTGCGCGCTGAATGTATGTTATCGGGTCGCCGAAAGTAAAGCCTTTCTTAAACTCCTTAATCTCGTGGGCGTGATTTACAACAACGCGGTTATTGATATCACCGCGCACTTTCTTGTTGCGTTGCAATATCGGTTGTAAGCCCTTTTCGTAGTTTTTCAGCATTTTGATTTTTCGGTAGTTCTCGTAAATATCGAAAATCAAATCGTTAAGAACATCCTGTATATTGCTTTCGTCAATCCTCGTGTAGTCGGTATAAAGCTTTATCCTGCCGTTGAAATCGGTTTTTTCCGTGGCAACGGGGCTGTATTCTTTGATTGAGTTCCAAGTCTTAAACATAAATGCTCCTAAATAAAAAAGAGAGCCACAAAATCAATCGTGACTCTCAGGCTCTTCAAGATGTATTTCAAATGTACGGTGGCAAAACTTGCAATAGGGGAATACTGTTCCCTTTGTGTCTTTTCCCACTTCAAGCAATTTCTTTTTATATCCTCGCCGCAAGCATTGCGGACAATAAATAATTTTTCGTTCCATAATATGAGAGGGGCAGAGTATTTATTGTGTTCGCCCTCTGCCGTGGCATCGAAAAAAGAAAAATAAAAAGGAAGTTCAGCGTGTCGCTCTCACGCAATTCTATTATAATTTATAAGCTTACAAAATATCAACAGTTTATAAGGCGTAGTTGTTGTTAAAAGACAACTTAAAACAATCTGTCCATAATTTTTATGTTCTCAAATGAGATTTTCTCTTTCATCATAGCTAAAGAAGCCAAACTGTCGGGCGCGTCATCGTGTTTGTTCTTGCCCTCAACAACGAACGAAAAAACGCCTTGCATAAACAACGCATATTCTTTGTTTCGGCTGTCCGTGCTCCTAAAATACATTTCCCGTATTTCGGGTGCGCGCTCGAATATTCGGAATTGTTTCTTTTGGCGGCTGTATGCATAACCGCCGTTCATATTGCAATAATAGTTACGCTTTTTCAACAATTCGGCTACATCGTTCATATACGCTTCGCCGCCTTGGTTAAACTCAAAATCTGCCATTTTTACATTATTGCGAATTATTGCATTTGCAATCAAGGGTTCGGTAACGCGCTTGTCGCCGTTATTGAACACAACATCGTGAATATATATGCGGTCGCCGTATTGGTAAGCAATAGGAAATGAGGTATAGTCGCCGCCGCCAAACGCAAGGTCGCCAAACGCAAATACTCTGTCGGGTTCTGCATCGGGAAGCGTGCCGTTGTAAAAATTCATCGTATCGGATGTAAACAATGTGCCTTGTCTTTCAACGGGCTCACCTTGAAACTGAGCAAGCCAAGAAGCCATATCGTTATTGGCCTCGAACGAAGCGCGGCGTTCCCGGAAGTATTCGGTACTGAATCCGACACCGTAAGCATAATCAAAATTACTCTCATCGTTTTCATCGAGCGCGGGCAAATTGATAATCTTATATCGCGTGTTTTTAAATGCGGAGTTTGTTTTAAGTAAATTCATCCTACGGCCCGCAGGGTCTATCAAGCTCCACCTTGTGCCTATCCAAAGCTTTTTAGCCTTTTCCTTTGTACGGGTAACAAGGTTATTATCAACTTTGCTCCATGCACTATCAAGGCGGTTTTTGTTGAGCGCTTCCTCAATGCCGCCTATAAGGTCATCGGACACAAGAATACCGTCACAGTCGCAAGCGCCGTTAAGCGTTCCGTACAAAGAACGCGCGGTCATGGTGGGATAACGCTTTTTGCGTTTCAAATCCAATGTTTCCATTGCGGCATTTGTTGCCACTATATTTGTGTCCGGGAACACATCGTTCCACAAGTAGGTTGTACTATCGGTCAATATCTCTAATATGCCATTATAAAACGCTTGCGTTATTGTATCGGAAAATGCGCTGTAAAGGTTACTGCTCTCGGGTCGCTTACCGATAATCCAAGTCATAAAGAATGACACAAGCGTTGTTTTTCCAACTCTCGGAGGCATTGACAAAAACAATTCATCAAGCTTATCATCCGCCAGTTCCTGCATTGCGATAACTACGGGAAGCATTACCTTTCGCCGCGGCAGATAAAAGCGTTTGTGTGGCGGTCTGTTCAGTTCCACATAAAGCAAATAGCTGTCAAAATCATACGGCGCGGCACACAAAAGTGCCGCCTTATAAAGCTTGTGAAACTCCAAAGCCGCCTTTGTGTCGCCTGTGGATTGTTTTTTGATGTTTTTACGGCAAAGGGCTATAACTCGCTTGACAACCTCTAAATCCTTGTCATTTCGCCCTACATCAAGCAACATAGATACATATTCAATTTTAGTCATATCCTTTGTCCGGATAATTTGCTCGGCTAACTTATTCATAGGCATAAAAAAAGAGCCACAGTAAAAACCGTGGCTCTCGTGGGCTCTCTCTTATTTATTTATGTTCGTTGATAATTCTATAAAGCGATGTTCGCCCCACGCCTAAGCATTCGGCAAACTCTGCTCCCTTTATTTCTCCGTCACAATATTGTGCGTACAATCTTTGGTATTCTTCTTCATCATAAGTCTTTTTCGGCCTGCCGAATTTCGTACCTTTCAGCTTTGCGGCCGCTATGCCTTCTCTTGCTCTTTCCAAGGTTTGCTCTCTCTCCAACTCACTAAGCGCGGCAAAAACCGTCAACATAAACTTTCCTTGCGGTGTAGATGTATCGATATTCTCTTTCTGCACCACAAGCTCAACATCCTTTGCCTTTAAGCAATCAACTATACTGAGGAAGTCTCTTGTGCTCCTTGCAAGTCTTGATATACTCTCAACTATAAGCACATCACCCTCTCTTACATAGCTTTCCATTGCTTTAAGCGCTGGTCTCTCTCTCTTTGCACCGCTCTCCTTATCTACGAATATCTTTTCAACGCCTAATCTCTCCATAAGCAAATCTTGTCTATCCGTATGCTGTTGAGCCGTGCTCACTCTTACATATCCTATTTTCATTTTTCCTTTTTCCTTTTCTTTTTTTCTTTGTGTTCATTATATCACAAGCTGTTCAATAAGTCAACACTTTATGAACACCTTTTTGTTTTAAATGTGGTTACGGAGCTAAGACAACCTTTTATTAGATCCATTCTAACCCCCTCCCACCCCATAAGCTAAAAATTCGCTCAATATTCAAAAAACTATAGGTTATTGAACACTTGTAACACTGATCAATAATTCAACAAGTTTAATTATTGAATTGTTCAACAATTAAGAAATAGTTAATTGAACAATAATAATATTATTATTCAGCTATTGAATAAATCACATGAATATTAAATAAAATAATAACATCCGTCTTAATAGTGAGTACTTGGTTATATATCTTAATTCCCTACATATTAAGGGCTATAATCTAATTCTATATATTGAGAGCTGATAGCAAGAATATAGCTATACTAATGATGATATAACATATTGAAGAATAAATAAATAAATAA
>ERZ1034842.242-NODE-242-length-26704-cov-16.090547_pt1 | contig 26704 bp, 26 predicted proteins | sample MGYA00520634_ERZ1034842 | MGnify/ENA primary metagenome ERZ1034842 (study PRJEB33766, sample SAMN09781734) | gut metagenome | biome: gut microbiome | host: Homo sapiens | place: Madagascar | study: EMG produced TPA metagenomics assembly of the PRJNA485056 data... | reverse complement strand
GGAGAGAGAATATGCATTCTCTGGCAGTAACACTCGGTCGTCAGGCACTCGTTCTGAAACAGTTCACCATCAACCCCGAAGGAGAGAAATACGTTCATATCGTTGCACGTAAAGCCGGACTTTTCTCCTGGCTGCTCACTCTTCTGGGCGTCGATGCAACGACTGATTTCCGCGTCTATTCCAACCGCATCGAATTTCAGGAAGGCTCTCTGAGCGGACGCATTCAGACCGTTCTTCCGCTGAAATCCATCAGCATTGCCTCCTGCGGATTCATGAAACCGATTCTGTTCCTGGCACTTGCAATCATCTGCATTCCGCTGGCAGTTGTGACCATGGGACTCTCCCTCATCCTTACCGTTCTCTTCCTCATCTGCTATTACCTGAACAAGAACCTGCTTATTTCGGTTGTTTCCAACAGCAGCTATCCCATTGTAATCTGCTTCAAGCGCTCCGTTATCGAAGGCGTGAAAGTGGAATACGATCAGGCTCAGCAGGTCATTCAGATCATCAACAATCTTCTGATGCAGCAGGCTTCCAAGTAAGCAATACGTCTGATTCCATTCAGCAGACCTCAGAGTTTTCCACAAAAGACTCTGAGGTCTTGTTTTTTACCGGGTTCCTGAAATTTTCTTCCGGAACACGCTCGGGGGAACACCGGCGAGACGGCGGAATTCCGCGGAAAAATAGTACGGATTGCAGTAACCGAGCCGGTACGATATCTCCTTCAGCGAGTTTTCCGTATGCGTCAGCAGGTATTTCGCCTGTTCCATCCGGCAGTTCTGGCGGTATTCATAAGGCGTCATGCGGAACTTCTCCCGAAAACACTTTTCCAGCCAGGTCTGGCTGATATTGAACTCCTCCGCGATCTTCCGGATCTGAAGCGGCTGATCCAGATGATGCTCCAGACGCTCCACAACCGCATTCAGCAGATAAAAACTCTTTTTCGAGGGATGAAGCAGAAGAGAAAGCCGCGTCAGAAGCTCATGGCTCACCCCGATCAGTTCCGGAATATCCTCCTGCTCCCGGCTCTGAATCAGAACGGATATCCGTTCCAGAAGCGCCATCCCCGGCTCTTCAAGGGAAAACACATTGACATCGTTCAACCCCAGCGTTTCGCAGAAGGAAAGCAGATTCATTCCCTTGAACTCCACAACCTTCTTGCGGTAAAAATGCGGGAAAACCGTCTCAAAACGGTACGTGTGCTCCGGCGGAATGACGATGACATCTCCGGCGGAAAGGCGGTATTCGCGCCCGTCGCAGAAATAATTGAGGCGCCCCTCCTCGATAAATGCGATAATCAGGTAACGGCAGAACTCTTCCCGGAAAACAAAACGTTCGTGTCTCCGGGTGTCTTCGTACGCAAACGGATAAACGGGAAAGGCGTCCAGTCCGGGAAAACGCCAATGCACCAGCACTCCGATATCCCGGTTCTGGAAATTTCCCGAATGCTGACGGATATTCCGCTTTGCCTCTTTCCGCATGACGACTGCAATCCATATTGTTTTGTTTGATTTTCCATATTACTTTACCATGCCTGCCTCTTGTTTTCAAGCTGAAATGTTGTATAATTTCAAGAAACGGGAGCTTTCAATGAAAACAATCCGCATTACAGAACAGGATGCAAAACAGAAACGCTGCACACCGGCGGCAATCGGCAACGGGGATCTCTCGCTGCTCATTGATTACGAAGGAATGCAGCGGCAGACGGAAGCCGGATGGGGCAAACTCATTCCCGGCATCCGCCGCGCGGGTTACCGCTACAACACTCCACTCGGCGAACTGATTCCGTTCGGATATTTCCTCACAGAAATTCCCGGAACCGGAAACGTCAAAAACTTTCAACAGACACTGGATCCCTCATGCGGACTCGTCACTTCCGATTGCCCGTATGACGACGGGACAGAGCTTCACACAGAAACCTTCTGCGCATTGCACCGCAACATCGTTGTTCTGAAACGGCGGATTGACCGTCTCGCCGGACGCACCTTCCGTCTGTTCTATCATTTTTCCCCGAAATATGCGGAACTGGAGTGGAATCCGAACGGAGAAATCCGTTACGCAATCGAAGGCATCCGCATGTTTGAAGGATTCATCCGTTTCGAAGCCGATGTCCCGTTTACATTCCGCCGCGAAGAAAACTGTTTCATCTGGGAGACGAAGGCGGATGCGTTCACTCTGTTTCTCCGGTTCGACGACTCCGCGCCTGTCGGCTCCGCGGAACAACTGCTGGAAGAATCCCGCCGCGAATGGAACAGATACTGGGATGAAGGATTCGTGGAAGTCCCTTCAGAAAACATTCAGAAAATGTATGATCTGGCACAATACCATCTGCGGATTTCCTCTACTTGCTGGGGAATGCCGACCGGAATTTTCGATTCGCACTGGAACGGGCTCTATTTCGCCTTCGATGAATATTTCGATTTCATGGGACTTGCAACCAGCGGACATATGGAAACGGCTGCAAAAATTCCGGCATTCCGTCACTCACTCATCGGCTCCGCCCGGTTCCGCGTGGAGGGGGAAAAAACGGTCCGCGAACCGGGCGTCGTTCTCTACCCGTGGGTCTCAAATGAAAACGGACAGGAGAACTCGCGGCGCGGCTTCTGGTATGATCACATCTTCCATGCTTCGCACATCGCGCTCGCCGCATACGAAGCGTTCCGGTTCACCGGCGACCGCAAACGGCTCGAAGAAGTCTGGTACCCGCTGATCTGGGGCTGCACGGAATGGCTCCGCACCTTCCATATTGTCCGCGGGGAAAACGGGACGGCTGAAATCGGCACCTGCACCGACCTCGAACGTCTGCGCGGAATGCGCCGCAATCCCTTCATGACCGCCTGCTCCGTCATTGCGGCACTCCGGGCGGCGGCGGAAACGGGAAAACTCCTCGGACGCGATTCCGATCTGGTTGAACTCTGGAGCAAACTTGCGGAAGAGCTCAAAAGCAATCTGCCGCACAATGAATCGCGCTATCTCCCGTACAAAGACTGCCCGGAAGAGGTTCATTCCATCGGTCAGTTCGCCGGGATTTTCCCTTACGGCGCGCTCTCTCCGCATGATCCGCTTCAGCGCGGAGCGTATCTTGATTATCTCCGTTCGCGCGAAGAGTGCGGCAAAATGTACGCCGGAACCGGAAACGGAGTCTGCTCGTGGTATCAATGCTGGGAGGCTCTCACGGAAAGCGCACTCGGCAACGGCGAACGCGCATGCAAGCTGCTGGAAGATCTCGCGCAGGACTGCGGCTGTTTCGGCGAACTCTTTGAAATCGGATCATGCGGATACCGTCCCTGGTTCACGACCGCGGAAGCACAAATGGTTCATGCGCTGAACAGCATGCTTCTGCAATTCAATCCGGACGGCTCCGCAAGAATCGCCCCGGCAGTCCCGCACTCCTGGAAAAATTTCCGCTTCCGGCTTCAGGGCAGAAACGGAACAAAAATCGAAGCAGAATACAGAAACGGAATAAAATTATAAAACAAAAACGAAAGGCAGACAGCACAATGAAACTTTACACCGTCAAAAGAAACCGCTTCAAACACAAACCCTGCAGATTTACGCTTATAGAACTCCTCGTTACGATTGCGATCATCGCGATCCTCGCCGGGATGCTTCTGCCCGCATTGAACGCGGCAAGAGAAAAAGGACACGCAATCTCCTGTCTCTCCAATCTCAAGTCCCTCGGGACGATCAACACCATGTATATGAACGATGCGGAAGGGTGGATGGTCTCCTTCGACGGGAAATACAATTACGGCGACATCTGGCGCGATACGGGAATGAAACTTCAGGCTCAGTCGCTCGGCTGCCCCTCCCGCGGGAAATCCGCAAAACCGTTCTGGACCGACGGCGAGGGACGTCTCCGCGTCGATGCGAACTCCATCTACGGCGCGCACGGGTATCCCTGGAAAGGCGAATTCGACGACGGACTCACCGGGAGCTTCTCCTATGGAACATCTCCATCCGCATATTCGTTCACGCGTCTTCTGATGTATAAAGTCCCAGGCAAATTCATTGTTTTCGGAGACAGTGCGCACCCGACAACCGCGAATGTACAGTCCTACACGCTCTGCACCGATGCGGCAAAGGGAAAAGTCCTGCGCTTTCAATTCCGTCACACAAAACGCGGCAATGCGGTTTTCGGCGACGGCTCCGCCCGTGCGCTCGGCACGCAGGAGGTCCGCGACTGTCACGGAAAAGGCGCGACCGCACTCGACGCCGCACTGAACACCATTCTGCTTTAATTCCGGAGAAAATTCATGAAATTTGTTCCGTTTTTTTCGCTTTTCCTGATTCTGCTGAACGGCACGGCGGCAGAATCAACGCCGTGGAAATTTTACCGTCATCAATCCGTTCCGGAACAGGACGCTTCGGGAAAAGTCGATGGCGAGAATCTTTCCGCCTTCGTCCGGAAGTGGCACGCGCCTGGACGAATCCGTTTTCTCCGCACTCTTCACCTGGAGGCTAACAAGCGGTTCAGGATGGATTTTACAACGGAAGCCGACGCTTCCGGAAGCATCTATCTCACGATTCAGGCAAAGAACGGATCCATGCTTCTTCACACCTCGTGGTACATTCCGAAAGGAAGGAAAAAACATTCTGTTCCGTTCCTGACTCCGGCGGACTGCGCTCCGGATGCACAGATTCTGCTGCAGATCGGCGGGCTTCCCGGACATCTCAAGATCAGTGAAGTTGCATTCCGCGAAGAGCAGAACACAAAAAAGGAACAGGAATTCCGCGAAGGAAGCGAATGGAAAACGGTTGCAATGAACAATCTCTATGTGAAACCCGGTTCCGCTCTGGATTTCTCCGGCGGCGTCCCCCTTCCCGCCGGAAGCTTCGGCAGACTCATCGTCAACGCCGACGGAGTTCCCGTTTTTGAAAAACAGCCGGAAAAGGCGGTCCGTTTTCTCGGCTTCAACACCGTCCCGGCGGATGTTTATGAAGTCAAAGACGATGCGGCGTTCCGCAAGGCCGTGCGCGAATTCGCGCAGGCGGCGCGGCGGCAGGGATACAACCTCTTCCGCGTCAACACTCTTCAGGATTATCTGCCGCGCAAACCGAAACAGGACCGCGTGGTCGATCCCCGCTGGCTCGACCGTTTCGAATATCTGCTTGCCGAACTGAAAAAAGAAGGCATTTACATTCAGCTTGTTCTGACGGCACAGAACCCCTTCTTCGCTCCCGAGCGGCGCGGAGAAGCGCACTGGTACCGCAATCTTTACAAAATGCTCTTCTATCTCGGCGAAGGTCCGCTGATGGACGCGTTTCAGTACACGCTCTCGCTGATGAGCCGCGTCAATCCCTATACCGGGCTGGCGTGGAAAGACGATCCGGCGATTGTGCTCGTCGAGTTCTGCAACGAACAGTATGCGGCATTCTCCTACCTTGCAAAATTCGCACACAAGTTTCCGAAACTCTTTCAGCCCGTCGAAGACGAATGGAACCGCTGGCTGACCGCGAAATACGGAAAACGGATTCCGGAAAACATCCGCGGAAAGACTCCGGAGGGCAAACCCGTCCCGATTCCGGAAAATCAGTACGGAAATTCTCCCGCGGCAAATGAATTCACTCTTTTTCTGCAGGAGCTTACGGCGGCAAACAACCGCCGCTGCACCGAACTGCTCCGCAAAGCCGGCTACCCGGGACTCGTCTCACAGAACAACTACCGGACGCTCTTTTCCTCCGCCGCAACACAGGAAACCATGCCGGTCGTGGACGACCACTGCTACTTTGCGCATCCGACCCGCGCCGTTTTCACGGGGGCGGCAAGCAGCTGGATGACCTCCGGCTCCTACGTCCCCGCGGAAAGCTCCGTCGCCAAAGCCGCGGATTACTTCCGTGGACTCTTCACGGGACGGCTCTACGGGAAACCGTTCTTCGTCGGAGAATACAATCACTGTTTCTGGAATCCGTATCTGCATGAAGCCGGAGCCGTCTTCGGCGCTTACGCAGCCTTTCAGAACTTCAGCGGATGCGCCATCTTCACCGCCCCCGTCCAGCAGAAACCGCGTCCGGCTCAGACGATGAACAATTTTCTTGTCGGAATCAACCCGGTCATGCGGGCGAACGAGGCGATCGCATACTTTCTTTTCCGCCGCGGAGACGTTGCTCCGGCACGTCATTCGGCAATTCTCGCGATTCCCCGCCGGCTGATCGAGTCCGGCAGCAGAGGACGCGGAGCAATCTCCACAGAACAGAACAAAGTTGCCCTGATGACCGGCTTCGGCGTGGTCTTTCCGGAACTGAAAGGCGGAACCGTCCGGCGCAAACCCGACTGCATACTTACCCCCGCCGGAGTCGCGGCAATCGAAGACCACGACTGGTTTGTAAGTACGGTTGAATCCGCCTCATCCGGCAACTCGGCCGACGCCGTCGCAGCGGAACTGAAACGGCGCGGAATTCTGCCGCCCTCAAACCGGAGCGAACCCTCAAAAGGCATTTACGAGAGCGACACCGGAGAGCTGATGATGAACACCCGCGAAAAAATTTTCCGGATCGTCACACCGCGGTCGGAAACCGTTTCACTCCCCGCAGAACGGAAAATCGAGCTGAATCATCTCTCCGTTTCCGGCACCAGCGTTCCGGCGACAGTCTCCCTTCATGCGCTGGATTCGCAGGAACTCAACCGGAGCAGCCATCTTCTGCTGATCTATTCGACCGCAACCGCGAATTCCGGAATGATTCTCTCCGAAGACGGAGCGACAATGGTAAATCCGGGCGTTCAGCCGACTCTGCTCCGCTCCGGGAAGCTCTCATTTACACTTGAGAACATTCATGCGGCGGAATTCACGCTCTATGCGCTCGCAATGGACGGCTCCCGGATTCAGGAACTGCCGTTCAGCATCCGGAACGGGAAATGCGAGGTCGTCATAGACACTGCAGAACTTCGCGGCGGAACGGTGTTTTTCGAATTTGCCCGGAAGCAGAAATAACAAAAATCCGGAAATAGAGGCGTTTAACTTTCTCAAATAATGAGAAAATTAGAGAAACAACGGCAAAAAACATAAAAAAAATCAGTTTTTTTGCCGTTTTTCTTTTGCATTCTTGAAACGGACGTATAAGTTAATCGAAGAAAGCCAAAGTGTACGATTGGCGTCGGCTGTTTCTCCGGGAGGGAAAAGGTCAAGCGCTGCGCAGACGGAGGACGAAGGGGAGCACTTCTGAAAACAGAACTGCTCAAAATGGAACCGGAACAGATTCCGGTGCCGCAAGCAATTGCACGATGACCGGAAACAGCTTCGGAGAAGCCCCGGTCAAAATGGAGAAGCAAAGGTATCATGAAGAGTATTTATGTGGGCAATCTGCCTTACAGCGCAACCGAAGACGAAGTCCGCGATCTTTTCTCCCAGCATGGAGAAGTCACCCGCGTCAAACTCGTAATCGACAGAGAGACAAACCGTCCGAAAGGCTTCGGCTTTGTCGAAATGGATGACAACGGCGCGGCCGGTGCGATTCAGGCACTTGACGGCATCGAATTCGGCGGAAGAAGACTCCGCATCAACGAGGCACGCGAACGCGCAGAGCGTCCGCAGCGTTCCTTCGGCGACCGTCCGAGACGCTTCGACGGTCCCCGCGACGGAGGTTTCCGTCCGCGTGAAAACCGTCCTCCCAGAGAATTCTGAGCTTGATTTTCTGATTTTCACGGCTTTCGGTTGCCTCCCGGGATCGAAAGCCCTTTTTGTTTATGCCTGTCACAAAAGAAACGATCTTTGTTCTGCCCCCCGCGGATTTCGACAACCCGCTCATCCTCTGCGCCGCCGGAATCACGCACCCCGACCGCCGCTACCGCGTCCGCCGCGAATGTGAAGATCTTACCGTGCTCGAATACATCGTCTCCGGAAAGGGGCATCTCCGGGTCGAGGGCAATTCCTGCGAAGTCAACGCAGGAGACGTCTATCTGATTCATCCATATACCCATCATGAATACCATGCCGACTGGGAAGAACCGTGGGAAAAAATCTGGTTCAATCTCCGCGGGCCGCTCGTCAAAAGTCTCATCGAAGTCTATCGGCTCACCGACGCCGTTCACTTTCCCGCCTGCCCGCTCGAACAGGAGTTCCGCGATGCGCTGGAAACCGTGCGGACGCGTCCGTCGGATTCCTACACAAAACTTTCGCTCGCCCTGCACCGGATTTTCGCCGGACTCAACCGATGGCGTCAGCAGCATCCCGAAACCCGCAAGTCGCCAGAGGGATTGAAGTTGAAAACGCATCTCGACCGCCACTGGCGCCGCACCGTCTCCCTGGAGGAACTGGCAAAGCTCATCGGACGCTCCCGTTCGCAGGTCATGCGGATTTTCCAGCACGACTGGAACACAACTCCCTGCCAGTACATTCAGCAGCAGAGGCTGGATCTCGCAAAGCAGTATCTGGAAAACACGGACGCGAAAATCTCCCAGATCGCGGAGTTTGTCGGCTTCCGTGACGAATTCTATTTTTCCAACTGGTTTAAAGAAAAAACAGGCGTTTCCCCGCTCTTCTACCGCCGCGGAAAACAATAATCACGGATTTTTCCCGTTCCGCCTGCAAAAAAACAAAAGGAACCACTTGAAAAATCGCAAAAAAAGAGTATCTTGTCAAGAAACTATGGAAGGTTGAAGTCATGAAACATATTCTAGCCCTGTTCGCCCTGCTTCTGCTGCCGGCAGCGCTCTTCGCTGACACCCCCGATCAGGATCCCGTACTTCTGAAAGGACGCCTGGCAGTAATGGAGGCTCAGCGGAACAAAGAGATGCAAAATCTGACCGAGACCAGAATGAAACACATCCGCACCGATAAAAATCTCAAGCGGATGCACGACAACATCATGATCATGCACCGCAACCTCGCCCTCGCGCTTGATACGAAAAAGGATGTCCGCGAAATCAACGACAGACTCCTTCAGCTCGACGAAGAGATCAAAGCGCTGCAGAAAAAAATCGACACACTGAACAAGACGGAGAAGAAATAATGGCGGAAATCATCATCGACGGCAAGGCGGTCGCCGCCGCGGTAAACGCGGAAAACGCGCGCAAGTGCGAGGAACTGGCAAAGAAATACGGAAGCCGTCCCGGTCTCGCGGTCGTGCTCGTCGGCGACGATCCCGCATCCCAGGTCTATGTCTCCTCCAAAGTCAAAAAATGCGGTGAACTCGGCATCTATTCCGAAAAAATCGTGCTTCCGAAAGATTCCACTCAGCAGCAGGTTCTCGACGTCATCGACTCCCTCAACAAGAACCCGGAAATCCACGGAATCCTCGTTCAGTCTCCGCCTCCGCCGCAGATCAACGAAGAGGAAATCATCCTCGCCATCGACCCGAAAAAAGACGTTGACTGCTTCCATCCGTACAACACCGGGCGGATGCTTCAGGGCGACTTGACCGGCAACCTTCCCTGCACCCCCGCGGGCGTCATGGAACTGCTGAAATACTACAAAATCTCAACTTCCGGCAAACGCGCTGTGGTTCTCGGACGCTCCAATATCGTCGGAAAGCCGATGATGTGCCTGCTCTCCGGCAAGGGCGCGGATGCGACCGTCACGCTCTGCCACTCCCGCACGCGCGATCTGGCGGAGGAGCTCCGCCGGGCGGACATCATCGTCGCGGCGATCGGCAAACCGGAATTCGTGAAAGGCGACATGGTCAAGGAAGGCGCGGTAGTCATCGACGTCGGCATCAACCGCATCCCGGACGCATCGTCGGCAAAAGGTTACCGCATCGTCGGAGACGTTGCATTCGATGAAGTCGCGCCGAAGGCTTATGCGATCACCCCCGTTCCGGGCGGAGTCGGTCCCATGACCATCGCCATGCTCATGCGCAACGCCATTCACAGCATGGAACGCATCCTCGGCTGATATCCGTTTTTGTAACGGGAAACGGACGTTTGTGCAATAAAGTCTCTCAGGAGACGGAAGAAGGCTTGAAATTTGAATACGACAATTTACAGTTTTACGATTCTGATCGCAATTCTCGCGATTCTGATCGTCTACTGCGCGCACATGCGGATCCGCATTATGATTCTGCGGAAAAAGCTCGCGGATTCCTACCACAAGCGCGCGGAAACGACACGCTTCATGGACATTTTCGCGCGCAACCTCCGCGGCAACGACGAAGTTGACACCTGGATGAACACCGCCGCACGCTACGTCGGCGACCTCGTTGAAGCGCAGTCCATCTGCGTGTTCGCGCTTGAAGGAGAATATCTCCGCGCCGTCGGCGTCTTCGGAGCATTCCCCCTGCTCTCCAACCGCCGCGCGGGCGACTATGTCCTCACGAAACCGAAATACATTCTCGAAACACTGAAGCGCGAGCGCTGCAAAATCGGAACCGGCTTCATCGGCGAAGTGGCGGAAAACCGCGAAGACGTTTTTCTGCCCGACCCGACTGTCGACCCGCGCATCAGCGATTTCCTCAACTCCGCCGTCCCGATTCACTCCCTCATGGCGGTTCCGCTCGTCAACGAAGGACAGGTCTCCGGCGTCATCTGCGCCGTCAACAGCAAACACATGGATATGCCGTTCACGACCGAACAGTTCGGACGCTTCAAATTCATCGCCTCGCAGGTGGTTCTCGCCCAGAACATCATCCAGGTTTACTCGACCCTCAGCGAACAGCAGCGCATCAATCAGGAACTGGCGTTCGCGCGCAACCTCCAGCTCTCTCTCATGCCGAAACGCTTCCCGATGTGGGGACGCTTCATCATCCACGCCTTCACCCGCGCCTCGAAAGAGGTCAGCGGAGATTTCTACGACTTCGTGCAGATCGACGACGACCGTCTGCTCGTCGTCATCGGCGACGCCTGCGGCAAAGGAATTCCCGCCTGCATGATCATGGCGATGACCCGCTCGTTCATCCGAGCCAACATCGGACACTTCACCTCGCTCAAAGAGCTCCTCCGGGAACTCAACACGAACCTCTACCGCGACACCGTCGACGAGCGCTACATCACCCTCGGATGCTGTCTGATCGACAAGAAAGAATCAACCATTGAATACGCCCGTGCGGGTCACACGCCGCTTCTGCTCTATGTGCGCGAACACACCCGCGCGATCAACCCGGACGGCTCCGCGCTCGGTCTGCTCCCCTCCGAACTCTCCGATTTCGATACGCTCTGCACCGAAATCACCCCGCAGACGACCATGCTCATGTTCACGGACGGCATCAACGAGGCGACCAACGAACGCGACGAGTTCTTCGGCATTCCGCGCCTGACTGAAATCTACAAGGACAGCTGTGTCCGCGGCGACTCGCTCGAAGGCACGATCGACACCATCATGAAGGCTGTCGACACCTACTCCGAAGTTCCGAAAGATCAGGAGGACGATCAGACCATGGTCCTCATCAAGCATATTTAAGGAGGTTCCGCATGAAGATTTTTCTGATTCTTCTTTCCGCTCTGCTCCTCGCCGGATGCACCTCAACCGGTTCTGCAAAAAAGCCGCCGAAACGGGAGGACGTCTCCACGGAAAGCGGCTGGAAAAAATTCATGGCGAAACAGGAAGAGGAAGACAAGCGCTTCCACCGCATGGATTCCAGACAGCTCGACAATTATCAGGTCTTCCCGTGGCGCGAAGGCGGACGGAGAAGCGAAACCATTTATGAAAATCGCAACAAGTCGGTGTTTACCGACGGATGGTGGTGAAAAATGAAATACATTGTTACCGGAGGAGCGGGACTCATCGGCGGAGCCGTGGTCGCCGCATTGAACGAAGCGGGGGAGGATGACATCCTCATCGTCGATCATCTCGGAACTTCCGAAAAATGGAAAAACCTGCGCGGTCTCCAGTACACCGATTATCTGGAAAAGGATATCTTCCGCCGCCTTCTCTATGAGGGCAAATTCAACGATACCGGAATCAAGGCGGTCTTCCATCTCGGCGCGTGTTCCTCCACAACCGAGCGCGACGCCAGCTACCTTGCCGACAACAATTTCAACGTCACCAAGGAGCTCGCCGCATTCTCGGTCTCCAACCAGGCGCATTTCCTTTACGCTTCCAGCGCAGCGACTTACGGCGCCGGAGAGCATGGTTATGTCGACGACGAGGAGAAGATGCACGAGCTGCGCCCCCTGAACATGTACGGCTACTCCAAACTCATGTTCGACCTCTGGGCGAAACGCACCGGAATTCTCCGTTCCATCACCGGCATGAAGTTCACAAACGTCTTCGGCCCCAATGAAAAGCACAAAGGTCCGATGCGCAGCATGGTTCTGCGTTCCTTCGAACAGATCACCTCGCGCGGCTACGTCGAGCTCTTCCGCTCCGATCGACCCGAATATGCGGACGGCGAACAGAAGCGCGACTTCATCTATGTCAAAGACGTCGCGCAGATGATTCTCGCCCTCATGGAACATAACGCAAAGGGCATCTACAACATCGGCAGCGGACGCGCCGAAAGCTGGAACGCGCTCGCAACCGCCGTGTTCAAAGCTCTCGGCAAGACGCCGGACATCCGTTACATCGACATGCCCGACACGCTCAAAGGCAAGTATCAGTACTTCACCAAAGCCGACATGACCAAGTTCAACGCCCTGAACACCGGACGCGGCGCGCATCCGCTCGAAGAGACTGTCGCAGACTACGTCCGGAATCATCTCGTCCCCGAAAGCAAGGAAGCATGATCCGGAAAACCGCACAGCTTGCCGTCCTTCTGCTGACGGTTCTTTTCTGCGTCTCCTGCGGAATCTTCCGCGAGAGCGGAAAAATTGTGCTGACGGAAAAGGATTCCGGACGGATTCTTGAAACCGAAGTCGGCGACACGCTGGAACTCCGGCTCTCCGCAAACCCGTCAACCGGATATTCCTGGAGCTGCGCACTGCCCGATATGGGCGTTCTGCGCATCACAGGGGAACGCTACGAGAACCTGCCGGACACCCCTCCGGATTTCACCGGCGCCCCCGTCATCAAAATCTATACGTTCGCCGTATCGGGTCCCGGCGAAGCGGGAATCAAACTCGAATACCGCCGCCCGTGGGAACGCGGAACCGCGCCGGCAAAGACGTTTGACATTCTCGTCCGCGCAACCGGAACCTCAACCCTTGTCGACCGGCTGGATCCCTCTGGCGAAACCCCGCGCGTCGGTTCCAAAGGGCAAATCGAACCGCGCTTCCGATAACTCATGATTTATGAAGAACGAAAAATGAACCTTGCCGCCGCGCTGATTCTGCTCAGTGCGGCGTTCCTTCTTGCGGTCTCTCCGTGGCTTCTCGGTCTGCGCGAACTTGCCTGGTACGAAGGCGCATATACAGCCATGATCGCGGAACTGGATTCGTATCTTCCCGTGCTGCGGATTCACGGAGAACCCGCGCAGGGCGCATACCCGCTCTATCCGCTTCTGGCGAAAACGCTCTCCTGCACCGGACTCGGACTGGAATACTGTCTGCGTCTCATCCCCGGAATCTCCCTGCTGATTCTCTGCACGGTGATTTTCATCACCTGCTACCGCGCCGCCGGGATTTCCGCCGCGACCGTCGGAACTGCAGTCATGCTCTCTTCGCTGGTTGTCATTGACAAAGTTCCGGACGGACTCCCCACCCTCCTGACCGCGCTCGGAATCTTTTCCGCATGGATGGTCTGGTTCGACTTCGCTTCCTGGCGCGGACGCTGGCACCTTGCCTGGATTCTCACCGGCTCCATTGCCGGGTTGACCTTTTACGCCGGCGGATGGCAGGCGCTGGTGATGCTGATTGTACCGTTGCTCTTCCTGCGCCGTCCACTCTCCCTCAAAGGCAAACCGCGCGGCTACGGATTCGCGATCGGTTTTCTGCTGACCGCGCTGTTCATTCTCCTCTGGGGCGGAGCCCGGCTGAAGGCGGGATTCGAAGGTCCCTTCCGTCCCGATCCAAATCCATTGCCGGCTCTGGGCGAATATCTCACCCAGATTGCACTTTTCCCGCTCGACTTCATGGTCCGCCTCTTTCCGTGGAGCCTGTTCGTATGGGCGCCATTCTGTCCCGCACTCATCACGCTCGACAAAAATCCGCTCCTCGGAAAATATCTGAGAACCCTGTTCTCGGTTCTCGTCGCCCTGCTCTGGTTCACTCCGGGGCTTGAAGGCCGCGAATTCATCTATCTGGTTCCGCCGTTCGCAGTTCTGCTTGCACTGAACTACTGGATCGCAGTCCGGCGCTACGGCGTGCAGTACCAGCGGATCATCAGAACTGCCGCATGGATTCTGCTGGTCTGTTCCGCGGCGGTTCTGTTCTATCACCTCTTTCCCGGACTGCGCCACACACTGCATATCGGCTTTCCGCAGTTCAGCATCAAAACACAGCCGGTCTATTTCTTCTGCGTCTGGCTTTATCCGGCATGTGCACTGCTGCTCTCCCTTCTGCTGATTCTCCGCCGGATGCAGACCGGAACCCCCGTCTGGCAGAACCTGGTCCTGCTGATGACCGCCGCCGTCCTGCTCAACTGGGGCGTGATTATTCCTTCCAAGACAGACCGTTCGCGTTCCGAGCTCGGATACGCCCTCCGCGATGCACTGGCAAAGGAGACGCCGGAACCTGTACTCATCTACAAAAACGCCGTTCTGCGCGGACTCTACTCCGAAGCCTTCTATTCGGGCGCACACGTCCGGACCATGAAATCTGTCTCCGAACTTCCCTCCGAAGAGCAGACCATTTACGTCCTCTCCCCCGATGTTCCGGCCCGTCCGGACCGGGTATGGAAAAATATTTTCAGCCGGGAATACCGGCGTCAAAACCTGAACCTCTGGAAAGGGGAACTCAGACAGGGCAACGAACAGGACAACAAACAATGACTATCGAACAGAAACCTTATCTTGCAATGGCGTCCGCACAGGAACTTGCGGACTTCGCGAAAAACAACGGCGTTGAATCCTACCGCGCAAAACAGATTGAGCGCTGGGTCTCCAAGCGCTGGACCGTCAATCCGGACTCCATGACAGATCTCTCCCAAACCGCGCGTCAGAAGCTGCACGATGCATTTCTCTGCGACACCGTCTCCATCGCCGAAGAACATTTCTCCTCCGACGGCGCCGGCAAACTCCTGCTGCGCCTGCACGACGGCGAGTTCATCGAATGCGCGCTCATTCCCGCCGCCGACGGACGCATGACCTTCTGCCTCAGCACGCAGGTCGGCTGCCCCGTCCACTGCGCCTTCTGCTCCAGCGGGAAAGGCGGATTCGTCCGCAACCTCGCAGCCGGGGAAATCGTTGAACAGTTCTTCTGCGCCTGCCGCAAAATCAACTCACTCCCCGACAACGTTGTCATCATGGGCATCGGCGAACCGATGCTCAACCTCGACAATCTGATTGCCGCGCTTGAACGCATCTGCGACCCGGACCGCGTCGCCCTCGCTGCACGCCGTGTCACAATCTCCACGAGCGGCTGGACCCCGGGCATCAAACAGCTCGCGCTCCACGGACGCCAGTGGAACCTCGCCGTTTCGCTCCATGCGCCCGACGACAAGACCCGCGCTCTGCTCATTCCGACAAAATTCCGGCGCGACATCCGCGACATCATCCAGGCATGCAAGCTCCACCGCGAAGCCACAACCCGTCTGCTGACCTTCGAATACGTCATGCTTGATTCCATCAACGACTCCACCGAGCAGGCCGCGCGCCTCGCCAAGCTCGCCAAAGAAGCCGATGCGAAAATCAACCTCATCCCGTACAACAAAGCCAACGGCGCGTTCACACGCCCCTCGAAAGAAACCATCAAACGCTTCGAGAACACACTGAAATCCGCCGGAGTCAAAGTTACGGTCCGTGTGGAAAAAGGAGCCGATTCCTCCGCCGCCTGCGGACAGCTCCGCGCCTCGGCAAGAAAGGAGAAAGAGTCATGATCCGCCTTCTCTCCGCCGCAGCCGCCCTGATATTTCTCGCCGGCTGCGCCGCAAAACCTGAACTGCTTCCGCCGCCAACGCCGGAACAGACCCGTATGGAAATCGCCCTTCTGCGCTCCAATGCCGATCTCGCCCGCGCAATGCTGGACAGCGGAGTGAACCCGAACGGAGCCACCCGAAACGGCGTTCCGTACCTGATCTCCGCCGCGGCGAAGCAGGATCTCGTCCTCACTGAAATTCTGCTGGAGCACGGCGCGGATCCGAATCTGAAAGACGCGCACGGAGAAACCGCACTTCATGCGGCCGCCGCAATTTCGAAACCGGACGTTCTGCGGATGCTCCTCAAGCGCGGCGCAGCCGTTGACGCCCCCGGACACTGCGGACGCACTCCGCTGATGGAAGCCGCTCGCCTCGGAAAGCTGGAAAACGTCACCCTTCTGCTGGAGCACGGCGCGAACCCCGCTCTGAAAGACGAACTCGGCAGAAACGCCGTCTCCTATGCGGCGCTCGCTCCGAAAAACGGAACGCAGCTTTTGAAACTCTTCCTTTCACGCCAGGACAACCTGATGCCTGAACCGCTTGATCTGGAGCACTCCCCACTTCTGACAGCGATGCGAAACGGCCAGCCGGACACGGCGCTTTACCTGCTGAATCTGATTCCTAGCTACAGGGAAAAAGATTTCCAGCCGCTCGGCCAGGCCGCAATGGTGATTGCAATCGACCGCAACAAGCTCGACTGGGTCAAACTTTTGACGGAACGCGGCGTCGATCTCCACAACTCCATATCCCTCGCCTACAAAGCGACGGAGGTGCTCAACATGGAAGGCGTCTACAAGTTCTTTGCGCGCAACGGCATCATCGACCGCAACTACACGCCGCTGATGTGGGCCGCCCGCTATTCGCGTCCGGAAATTGCGGAATATCTTGTTCTGCAGGGCAGCGACGTCATGGCGATCAGCAACGAAGAGATGAACGCTCTGGATTACGCGAACGACACCGCCACCCGCTCCGCCATCCGTTCCGCCCAGTCCAAACTCCGCGCCCAGGCTGCGGGAAAGAAGACGGAAGAGAAAAAGAAAGATTGAAAAGCAGATGCCTTTGTACAGCCTGCGGAACCTGTTTTCTTGAACTGTTTTACAGAAAAAACAGTTTTCGATTTGAAAAAACGGGAAACGCGTGTTATATTAAGGTTTTTGACAATGCTTAACGCAAAAAACATACATAAACAAGAGGTATAAAATGCCGGGAAAAGATGTCAGAAAGTCCGCTGTGAAGACGTTCGCTCAGAGCGAAAGAGCACGTCTCAGACACAAAGCCACCAGAAACGCTCTCTGGACCACCGAGAAGAAGCTCAGAGCCGCTGTTGAAGCCGGCGACAAGAGCGCTGCAAGCGATATGCTCAAGAGCCAGTATGCAGCTCTTGACAAAGCCGTCAAATCCGGTGCAATGCACAAGAACCAGGCGAACAGAAAGAAATCCCGCCTCGGCAAACTCGTTGCAAAAACGGCTGCGGTCGAAATCAAGCCCGAATAATTTCTCCGGGTTTCAGTTTTATCTGAACAAGCGGCGAATGGGGAATTTCCTCATTCGCCTTTGTTTCATAAAAACTAAACGGAAATATTCCGTAAAATGCAGATTCCGGGATTGAAAAATTCCGAAATGTGTGATATATAGAGATTGTCCGGCATGGACGCCCCTGTGTCTGTGCCCCGGCGGGTTTTCCCGCCTTATTTTTTGATACGGTTGTCAAAAAAATGGACATTATCAATCCGCAGGGTGGAGGAAACGACAATGAATCACGAACTTCTGGCCATTCTTGAATATATTGAACAGGAGCGGGGCGTAAGCAAAGATCAGCTCATCGACGCAGTCGAAAAAGCGCTGCTTACCGCGTCCAGAAAAAGCATTCACCCGGCCAATGAGCTCGAGGTGAAAATCGATAGAAAATCCGGAGACATCCGCGCATGGGCGCTTCTTGAAGTCGTCGCCGAAAATCCGAACAACGACCAGATCCTTCTGGAAACCGCCCGCGAGCGCATGCCCGAGGTTCAGCTCGGCGAAAAAATCCGCTGGGAAGTCACTCCCAAAGATTTCGGACGCATCGCCGCCCAGACCGCGAAGCAGGCAATTCTGCAGCAGATCCGCAAGGCGGAAAAAGAGATTGTCCGCGACGAATTCGCCGACAAAGTCGGACAGATCGTCAACGGTACCGTCCGCCGTTTCGATGCGGGTTCCATCATCGTGGACCTCCAGAAATCCGAAGGCATTCTCGCCTCCCGCGACAAGGTTCCCGGCGAACAGTACATGCCCGGAGACCGCATCAACGCTCTGCTCGTCAAAGTCGACATCAACGTTGCCGGTCCCAGTCTGATTCTCTCCAGAACTTCGCCGCAGTTCATCCGCAGACTTCTTGAGCGCGAAGTTTCCGAGATTCATGACGGCGTAGTTGAGATCGTCGCCATCGCCCGCGATCCGGGCGTCCGCACGAAAATCGCCGTCCGCAGCAACGATCCCCGCATCGACCCCGTCGGCGCGTGCGTCGGAATGCGCGGAATGCGCATCAAAAACATCACCAACGAACTCGGCGGCGAACGCGTCGACGTCATCAATTACTCCGACGATATCGAGGAGTATGTCGCCAACGCGCTGCATCCGGCTAAAGCGGAACAGATCACCGTCAACTCAGCGAACAAAGTTGTCACCTTCCTCGTGACTCCGGAAAACTCGCGTCTGGCGTTCGGCAAAAAAGCCCAGAACGTCAAGCTCGCCCAGAAGCTCACCGGCTGGAAGATCGACATCAAGGCGGTTGAAGAGCCGGAAGCCGAAGAGTCGTTCGACGAAAAGAAAAACCGCGTCACGGAAGACCTCTCCGCGCAGCTCGGAATTCCGGTGAAGGATGCGGAAATTCTCGTCAACAACGGTTTTCTCTCCATCGACGGACTGAAGGCCGTGCAGGTGACCGATCTGGAGGCGATCGAAGGACTCGCTCCCGAAACGGTCAGTACTATTCTTGAAAAATTAGCGAAACAAAACGGGACCGACTCTTCTCTGTAAGAGTCAGGTCCGGTTCCGGAGGATGAAAATATGGCGTCTGCAAAAGCAACAAAAGTCAAAGATCTCGCAGGCAAATACGGTTTGTCGCCGAAAGATGTGATCCGTGAATTGATTGAACAGGGCGGTCTTGACAACGTCAAAAACGCATCCTCCACAATTCCTCCCGAGTCGCTGGAAATCGCGGAGCTCATCTGCGAAGAACTCGCGGCAAAAAAGCATCCGAAGAAAGAGACGGCGGCAGCGGCTCCCGCAGGAGCCGAAGTCACCATCACCCCGCCGATCGTCGTCAAGGCGCTCGCCGAGGCGCTCGGCAAAAAGCCGAATGAAGTTGTCAGCGGACTCATGCGCATGAATGTGCTCGCCAGCATCAATCAGACCGTCACGCCCGAAGTCGCAACCGAATTCGCAAAAAAATGCGGAATCAAACTTGTCGTCGGAGCAAAGGAGAAAGAGGCGAAGCCCGAAACCGCGGAAGATACCGAACATCCGGAAGATTTTGAATATGAAGACAATCCGAAGGACATTGTTCCGCGCTGCCCGATTGTCACCTTCATGGGACACGTCGACCACGGCAAGACTTCTCTGCAGGACCGCATCCGCAAGACCGACGTCGCAGGCGGCGAAGCAGGCGGAATCACCCAGCATATCGGCGCATCCGTCGTCAACCTCAACGGCAAGACCATCACCTTCGTCGACACTCCCGGACACGAGGCGTTCACCGCAATGCGCGCCCGCGGAGCAAATGTCACCGATATCGTCGTGCTCGTCGTTGCCGCGGATGACGGTTTCATGCCGCAGACCATCGAAGCCATGAACCACGCAAAGGCCGCCGGCGTGCCGATCATCGTCGCCATCAACAAAATGGATCTTCCCGACGCCAATGCGGACAAAGTTCTGCTCAACATGCAGCAGAACAACCTCATGTCGGAAGACTGGGGCGGCAGCGTTGCGGCGATCCGCGTCTCGGCGCGCACCGGAATGGGCATTCAGGATCTGCTCGAACGGATTCTGCTCGAAGCGGAAATGCTTGAACTCAAAGCAAACCCGAAGCGTCCCGGCATCGCATACGTTCTCGAATCCCAGCTCGAACAGGGCTTCGGTCCCACCGCCAGCATCGTCGTCAAAAACGGCACGCTCAAAGTCGGCGACCCGATTCTCTGCGGCGAATACTGGGGCAAAGTCAAGAATCTGACCGATTACCGCGGCCAGCGCATCAAATCCGCCGGTCCGGGAACCCCCGTCAAGGTCGCCGGACTCAGCGGCGTTCCCGAAGCGGGAACAAAACTCGTCGTCTGTTCCTCCGAGCATCATGCGAAAGAACTCGCCGAAGCCCGTGCGGAAAAGAAGCGCGAAGAGAGCCTTCTCAGCACCTCCGCTTCCGGAGCCAGCCTCGAAGCGCTCTTCAGCAAAATGGAATCCGATAAAAAGCAGTCCCTCTGCGTCGTTCTCAAAGCCGACGTCAACGGTTCCTGCGAAGCGATCGTGGAATCGTTCAAGAAACTGCCTTCGGACAAGATCACCATCAACGTCATCCACGCCGGAGTCGGCGCAATCACCGAAAACGACGTGCTGCTTGCTGCCTCCTCGCACGGTATCGTGGTCGGATTCCACGTCCGCGTCAATCCGGGTGTCAACACGCTGGCGAAAAAAGAAAACGTCGAAATCCGTCTCTACAGCATCATCTATGAACTGATCGAGGATATCACCGACGCTCTGACCGGACGCCTTGCACCGGAGAAGCGCGAACGCGAACTCGGTGTGGCGAAGATCCTCCAGATTTTCGAACTTTCCAAAGGTCCGAAAGTCTGCGGATGCGTCGTCGAAAAAGGCGTGGTCAAAGTCGGCGCGAAAGCGCGCGTGTTCCGCCGCGGCGAACTCATCTTCAACGGTGAAGTCCGCTCGCTCCGCCGCTTCCACGATGACGTCCGCGAAGTCAAGCAGGGACTCGAATGCGGAATCAAGCTCGACAACTTTGCCGACTTCGACGTCAACGACGTCATTCAGATTTACGATATTGAACTGAAAAAAGCAACGCTGTAAAATCTCCGGTCCCGCACCCCGCGGGATCGCATTTTTCATCGTTTCAAACGGGAGAATTCATCATGGCATTTGCCCCCGACCGCATAGCCCGTGTCAACGAAATCCTCAAGCGTGAAATCGCCGCGATCCTCGAAAAAGAGAACATCACGCGCGAAAACACTTTGATTTCCATTACCAAAGTCCAGTGCTCATCCTGCCTCAAAAATGCAACCGTTTACGTCAGCGTTTACGGCGGCGGCACGGATGCCGAGGACGAGGTGATCCAGCTTCTCGAAAGCAAACGCGCGCTGATTCAGAAGCGCATTGCAAAAACGATCGTGCTCAAGTACACCCCTGTCCTCCGCTTCACCGCAGACCGCAACCTTGAAGAGGGCGACCGCGTCCTCAACATCCTCCGCGAACTCGAGGAGGAGAAGTGATGGACTCCCCGTTTCTCGCCGCGCTCCGCACCGCGCAGACCATTCTCGTGGCAGTGCATGTGCGCCCGGACGGCGACGCCATCGCATCGCTCGGCGCAACCGTCTCCATTCTGCGCGACAACGGCTTCCATGCGTTCGGCATTCTGCCCGAACTGCCCTCCAAAGACCTTGCGGCCTTCCTCCCCGCCGAAGGAATCCTCCAGTCGGCGGAGGGAATCGAGGCGGATGTATTCATCACCGCCGACTGCTCCAAACCGGACCGGGTTGCCGCAGGCGGCTATCCGTTCGAACACTGCCCGACCCTCATCAATATTGACCATCACCCGGACAACCCGGGCTTCGGCACGCTCAATCTGGTCGCCCCGGATGCGGCGGCGTGCACCGAAAATCTCTATACGCTCTTCCGCGACGCCGGATTCCGCATCTGCAAAGAGAATGCTACACGGCTTCTGCTCGGGCTCATCACCGACAGCGGCTGTTTCCGGTTCCAGAACACCTCTCCCGACACCTTCCGCACGGCGGCGGAACTCATGGAACTCGGAGCGGATCACAAACGCATCATCGTCTCCATCTTCAGCTCGCGTCCGGAACGCTTCGTCCGCCTGGAAGCGGAGTTCGCTCTGAACCGTCTGAAAACGGCGTTCGGCGGAAAGTTTGCGTGGATGTATCTTGATCCGGAAGTTCTCGCAAAGTACGGAGTGGAAATGCGCGAAACGGACAGTCTGATCGAAATCCCGCGCAACATCGACGGAGTTGAAATTGCGGCGACGCTCCGTCCGGAAAAGGACGGCTGGAAAGCGTCTCTCCGCGCCAAGCGCGAACCTTATTCCGCCGGCCGCATCGCCCGCGCTCTCGGAGGAGGCGGACACGAAATGGCCGCCGGCTGCACCATCACCGCTCCGACCATGGAAGAGGCGGAAAAAATTTTACTGCAATACGTTGAAACGGAATTGAACCAACATGAGAAACAACCCCAATAAGCACCGTCTGCCCCCGTTCGACCGGAGCGGCATTCTTCTTGTCAACAAACCTGCAGGCTGGACCAGCCATGACGTTGTCGGCTTTGTCCGCTCGCGCTTCAATGTCCCGAAAGTCGGACATTGCGGCACGCTTGATCCGGCGGCGACCGGGCTCCTCGTTGTCGTCCTCGGCAAATTCACCAAGCTCAGCCAGAAATTCAGCGGCGAAAACAAAGTCTACGAAGCCCGCATCCAGCTAGGCACAGAAACCGATTCGCAGGATCTCGACGGCGAAGTCATCCGCACGGCTCCGACCGACGGCATCACGGAGGAGATGCTCCGCGAAACGTTCAAGTCTTTTGAAGGCGACATTCTGCAGGTTCCCCCGATGGTCTCCGCAAAGAAAAAAGACGGCGAGCGTCTTTACGATCTCGCCCGCAAAGGCGTGGAAGTCAAACGCGATCCGGTTCCGGTCACCATACACTCGATCCGGGTTGACAACATCGACCTTCCGTTCGCGGATTTCACCGTCGACTGCTCCAAAGGGACTTACATCCGCACCCTCTGCGCGGATATCGGCGCAAAACTCGGCTGCGGGGCCTGTCTGCACAGTCTGAACCGCATCCGCAGCGGCGAATTCGACCTCGCCGACGCCTATGACATCGAAACCATGCGCACCTGGGAACAGCCCGAACTGGAAAACGCCGTCAACGATTTCCTGCACAAAAAACTTCAGCGGATGAATCTTTCCGCATTCTGAGAAGGGAGACGCCGATGCTCAGCTACGACAAACTCGAAAAAGCGGTCATGCAATTTGTCATGGAGTCGAAACAGGAATCCTTCGACGCGGAGGAGCTCGCCGCCGAACTCGACCCGCAGTCGACCGGAGAAGAGCGCGAAAACACCATCCGCCGCATCTGCAACATGCTTGATTCCTGCGAGTTTGTCGCCCGCAAGCACTCCTCCGACCTCTATTACATTCTCAACAATTTCTTCCGCGGAACCTCGTTTCTCTGCAAACCGAGACCGGTGGAACTGGAGCGCGGCATCTTCATTCCGGCGGCGCGCCTCGAACCGTTTCATCCGGCGGAACTCTACGCGGATGAACTCGAATTCGCCAGCGGCAAAGTCTCCGCTCCATTCGAACTGACCGAAGTCCGCCTGCCCTACAAAGATGTCTCCGACCTCTTCTTCATGCTCGGTCCCGCGGGAACAATCGACATGCTCGTCGCCGAATCGCAGGAGAACTACGACGCCATCCGCGACCACGGCGGACTCTCCGAGTCCATGCCCGTGGTTCTCGAAGCATTCGACTTCTCCGAATTCTACCGCAACACCGGATTCCGCAGCGGCGACTACATCCGCTTTGAAATCAAATCGTGGGCGGACGGCGAATGGAAAATCTCTCATGTTTCCCGCATCGACTCCCCGACTCCGCAGGAAATCGAACGCTGGATCGACAAATTCGAAAACGCCCTCACCGACGTCTGTTTCGATTACAAGGATTCCCTCGAAATCCACGAACAGATCATGTACGCCTACATCTACGCCGCCGCTTCCGGAAACGACATCCGCAAACTGCCGGGTCCAGCAATCGACCTCTACCACAATATGATGCAGACAATCTCCTTCCGCCGCGACGGCTCCGAGTGGACGCTCATTTCCAACGATGCGCTGGAAGACACTTCCGCCAAGCCGGAAGAGCATCACCACGAACACGGCGAAAACGCGGAAGAAGAGAGTCACGAACACCATCACGCGCACGGCTGCGCCTGCGGACACGACCACTCGCATGTTCCACAGGAGGACGGACCGTTCGGCGACATGTCCCCGAACGACTTTTCCGCTTCGAAAGGCTCCATGGAGTCCATCGACGCCATCCTGCATGAAATCCACGCGCCGGTTCATGAAACCGAACTCCAGGCGTATATGCTCGACACCATTGCAAGCGGCGCAGAAAGTTTCGAAGAGTTTGAACGTGTTCATGAGGATCTCATCAAATTCACCTTCACTGACGATGCGCAGGAAGCCGCCTATCTCAACTTTGTGGAAGAGCTCTGGGAAACTCAGGCAGACCGCTACAGTCACAACATCGACTCGCCGAAAGCGCCGCTCCGCCAACGGCTTCTGGAGCTGACCGACCGGCGCATAGAGCTTTCTGCAATCGTCCTTGAGCACAAAGGCGCGGTTCCGCCGGAAGATTTGAAATCCGGCATGGTGCATGTCCACAAGGAAATTCTCGACACACTCTTCATTCTCAACCGCGACGCCGTGCTGGAACCGGAGGAGATTGCAGATCTCGACCTGCGCGTCGGCGATATCGAAAATGAATTTGAAATCGTCACCGAAAAGGTTTCCGACTGGCTCGAAAAAAGCGTTTCCGGAGGTCGTGAATGAATCTGGCGGAACAGCTTCCGGCAGAATGGCGTGAGCTTCTCGCGCCCGCGCTGCAAGCCGCTTCGTTCCGTTCGCTCTCCGCATTTCTGGAAAAAGAATATGCGGAGAAACAGATTTTTCCGCCCCGGGAAGACCTCTTCAGCGCGTTCCGCCTGACTCCGCCGGACAAAGTCCGTGTACTGATTCTCGGACAGGATCCCTATCATGATGACGGACAGGCGCACGGACTTGCCTTTTCGGTGCGTCCGGGCGTGAAATTTCCGCCCTCTCTCCGGAACATTTTCAAGGAGCTGAATGCCGATCTCGGCACGCCGGTTCCGGAAAGCGGTTCGCTGGACGAGTGGGCAAAACAGGGAGTTCTGCTCCTCAACACCGTCCTGACCGTCCGCGCACACGCCGCGGGCTCGCATCAAAAGCACGGCTGGGAAGAATTCACAGACTCCGTCATACGGGCAGTCAGCGCGTTTCCGCGACCCGTGGTATTTGTGCTCTGGGGAGGACCGGCGCAGAAAAAACTGCCGCTGATCGACACCGCGCGTCACACTGTCATACAATCGGCGCATCCGTCGCCGCTTTCCGCCTATCGCGGATTTTTCGGGAGCCGCCCGTTCTCCGCGATCAACCGCGCACTCGCGCTAAACGGAACAGAGCCGATCGAATTCGGCAGGAGCTCATTATGGGAAACTGGGACTCCAAACAGTATCTGAAGTTCGAAAAGGAACGCACTCAGCCCTCTCGCGACCTGATCCACCGTCTGGACTGCACCCCGCGCACGATTCTGGATGTCGGCTGCGGTCCCGGCAACAGCACCTCCGTACTGAGACAGCGCTTCCCGAGGCTCTTCTTCACGGCAAAACGGTGAAAAAACGCAAAAAAATTGAATTTCAATTTGAACTCTGCGAAAAAGAGAGTATAATATAGGAACATTGATGCGGGTGTAGCATAACGGCAATGCTCCAGCTTCCCAAGCTGGCCACGAGGGTTCGACCCCCTTCACCCGCTCCAACGATGAACTCAAGCGTCCCGAATCGGGACGCTTTTTATTTTCCGGAGCGATTTATGCTGAAGACTTTCACTCGGCCTGCAATGATCTTTATTCCGTTCCTGCTGGGAGCGCTTTTCCCGCAGGTGCATGTTCTGAACGATCCGCCTTACAACGCCGTGCGCTGGGCGCTGACCGTGATGGTCTTCATGTCATGTCTGCAAATCCGTTTCAGTGAACTCAAGCCGCGGAAGGAGCACTGGTTTCTTCTCGGAGCGAACCTGCTGATGGGCACGGTTCCCTACTTTGCCCTGAAACTCTTGTTCCCGCAGAATCCTTCGCTGGCAAACGCGGCGTTCTTTGTCGGCATCACGCCGACTGCAACGGCGGCGCCGGTGGTTGTGGCATTCCTGAACGGACGGATCGGCTTTGCGCTGACGGGATTCACGATTACAAACGTTTTTGTTTCGCTCTCGCTCCTCTTTCTTCTCCCGATGGTGACGGGGCAGTTCACCGCGGACTTCATCGGGCGGGTTGCTGTGACACTGCTTCAGGTGATTGCGTTTCCGTTCATCATGGCGGTGATTCTTCGCGGCATCTGGCCGAAACTGCGGGAACTTCCGAAAAAGCTGAAGACATTTTCTTTCCTGCTGTGGTCGTTCACACTGTTCATTCTTGCGGCGATTGCGCGGGAATACTTCATTGAGAATCCGCATGTTTCGATGTGGAATGTCGGCGGGATTGCTCTGATTTCCGCAGTAATCTGCTTCTGCAACTTCTGGTTCGGGAAATATCTTGCGCCCAAACGCTACCGCCGCGAATGCAGTCAGCTTCTCGGTCAGAAGAACACGACTTTCACCATGTATCTTGCGCTTCATTACGCAAGCGCCCTGGTTGCCATGGGTCCGATCTTCTACATTTTCTGCCACAACATGTGGAACGCGTGGCAGATGTACTGTTACGACCGCCGCCGTTTCCTGCGCGACCAGCACCGCAAAGACTGATCACCGGCGACTAACTACATTTTTTCAAACGAAAAAGTGCGGCAAACTACATTTTTTCAAACGAAAA
>ERZ1034842.241-NODE-241-length-26787-cov-25.716258_pt1 | contig 26787 bp, 20 predicted proteins | sample MGYA00520634_ERZ1034842 | MGnify/ENA primary metagenome ERZ1034842 (study PRJEB33766, sample SAMN09781734) | gut metagenome | biome: gut microbiome | host: Homo sapiens | place: Madagascar | study: EMG produced TPA metagenomics assembly of the PRJNA485056 data... | reverse complement strand
CTACAATGCACGGCTGAATTTTCAAGGGATGTGCTTTCCACGGCGCATCCCTTTTGCTTTACTCAACTACCTCGCACCCGGGGAAATAGTAGGTCAAAATTTCCCGCCAATCGGCGCCGCCTTCGGCCATGGATTGGGCGCCGTGCTGGCTCAGGCCCACGCAATGGCCGTAGCCGCGGGTGGTAAAGGTGAATGTGCCGTCGGCGTACTGCACGGCAAAACAGGTCGAACGCAGGGCTAGTGCCCGCCGCAGCCGCGTGCCGGAAAAAGCTTCTCCGCAGACGGACATCGAAGCTACATATCCGGCCTCGTCCAACTGCGCCGCGCCAAACCAGGCGGCGGGGGCGGTGTCAGCCAGTATCTCCGGCTCCAAACCAAGGCCCTGCAAAATGGCATCCACCTGCTCGCAGCTGTAGGTGATGGTCGTCTCGTAGCCGTCGGCCGTCTTGTCCCAGGGGGAGGCCACTCCCTGCAGGTAGGGCAGGGCCGAGGTCCACACGTTCTGGCTGGCCTCGGTCACGCCGTTGCTGATGCTGTGGTAGCAGGCGGCGGCCGGTGCACCGCCATAGCACAGCAATGCCCCGGCGGCTCCGTCCGCCAGCGCGGCAAAGCGGTTGTAGTAGGCAGTGAAATCATCGCCCCAGCGCGCTTTCAATACCTCAGTATCCGTCCACCCGGCGCAGAGGGCCGAATTGACCTGCATCGGCGCCCCCAGCGCCAGTGCATAGCTGTGGCTGGCCACCATCTGGGCCAGCAGGGTGTTGTCGTTCCAGGTCGGCGGTATCTCGCAGGCGGCGGCACCGATGAGAAAGTCCCGCACGCTCACTACCCGGTTGGTTCCGGTGTCGGCGTCATACAGGGTGATGTCCGCCGCTGCCAGCGCGGCATTAGGGACGGTGGTACCGTTTTGAGTATTGCTGGGCGGCATCGTGGGCAAAGGCTGCGGCGTGGCGGCGGGGGAGAGATCGTCCGCCTGGACAGAATCCGTTGGGGGTGTGGGCGCGGCAGGCGGTACCAGCAGCGCAGCAAAAGGTGCAGCCGCCGCCAGAAGGGCAAAAGCGAAAGCGGCAAGGGATGATTTTTTCATAGATGGGCACTCCATGCTTGCAATTTGGGGCGCGTGGCGGTACAATGTTTTGTATCCAGCGCTTGTACATTCTATGAAACAAGCCTGCCATCTTATGAAACAACGGGGGAAGACCCATGCAAAATAAACGATTCTATGCGGTTCTTGTGCTGGCTGTCGGCATCGTGCTGGCGGCGCTGCATGTAGCGGACCTGCTGCAGTGGATGGATGCTTCCACCGGCTTTGCGCTGCAAGGCTCGGTGTGGGCGCGGTATCTGCCCTGGCTGGCGGCGCTGGCGCTGCCCTACCTGCCTGCCCGGCAGGTGGCTGCCCAGCCCACAGAGCTAACCGACACCAACCTGCCCCTGGGCTGCTGCATGCTGATGACAGGCACGCTGCTGCTGGGCAGCGGTCTGCTGTCGGTGCCCTCGGCCCAGACGATCTCCTCCTACCCGGAACTGTACGCCACCACCCCGGCTTGGACCGCCTGGGCGGATGTCATCACGCCGGTGCTGGCCGGTGCATGGCTGCTGGTGTACGGCTGGCGCGCCCTGACCGGCTTTGGCGTGCGCCGCCAGAAATTGGGCGGCGCACTGCCGGGCCTGGTGCTGCCGCTGTCTTTTTTATGGCGGCTGGTGTGGCGGTTCCAGTTTGTGCCTGCCTCGCTGGGGCGCATCCCCTGCACGCTGCGGGTACTCAGTGCTGTGGCGGCGCTGCTGTTTGCGGTGGTGCTGCTTAAAGTGTTTTTGACGCCGGGCCTGCCCTGCGGTCACACGCTGTTTGCCGCCGGGGCCGGGTGTTTTCTGCTGTGCACCTGCATCGAGCTGCCGCAAACGCTGCTTGAGGCTTTCAATGGTATGCTGACCATGCCTGATCTGCTGACCGGCCTGGCCATGGGTGTGTTTGGCCTGTGCGGCCTGGCCTGTACCTGGGCCGCCGCCGGGGAAGAAACAGAATAAATATTGTAAATAGGAAAACCCGCGCTCTCGGCATTGCCGGAAAGCGCGGGTTTTATGTTGTGTGGCGGGCGGACGGTGTTTTTGACCCCTCTGGGAGGGGGCTCCCGCGAAGCGGGTGGGGAGAGCTTTGGATGGAAGGCTCTCTCCCTCCGTCTGCGCTTACGCGCAGATGCCTTCCTCTGTGAGGGAGGCTTTTAGTTGACGTTATGATTCTCTCCTTCGCCGCACCTTATCCTGTACCTCGCCTACGGCGCCGTGGATGCGGGTATTCAGCATGCTTACGCCAAACAGCGTCGGTCCGGCCAGGCCAAGCAGGGCCACCAGCACCAGCGTGCCACCCAGATCCAGCTTGACCAGCTCCAGCCAGGGGGCCAGCAGCAACGCGCCGCCGTAGCCGATGGCTGCCATCGCTCCCCAAAGTACCCAGTGCCAGGTGTTGAACGGGCGGCAGACGCCCCACAGTACCATCAGGCCCACTGTCAGCACCACGATCGTACTGATGGTGCCCAGGTAATCGCTGGACAGGCCAAAGGCAAAGCAGAACCCCTGCGCCAAAAATACCAGTAAAAAATCCGTTATGCCGCCGGGCAGCGCCGCCCGCAGCACGTTGGAGATAAACCGCCCGTGCACCCGCTCGTGGTTCGGCTCCAGCGCCAGAAAAAACGCTGGTGTACCGATGGTTGCGGCGCTGAGCAGCGACAGCTGCAGCGGCAAAAACGGATAAGTCAGCGGCAGCACCAGCGATACGACGCTGAGCAGCACCGAGAAGATGTTTTTGACCAAAAACAGCGACGCCGACCGCTGGATGTTGTTGATGACCCGGCGTCCTTCGGCCACTACATGGGGCAGCGCACCGAAGTCCGAATCCAGCAGCACCAGCTGTGCCACCTGGCTGGCGGCCTGCGCACCCGATGCCATGGCAATGCCGCAGTCGGCATCTTTCAACGCCAGAACGTCGTTTACGCCATCGCCGGTCATGGCCACTGTATGTCCCTGCTTTTGCAGGGCGTGTACCAGCTTGCGCTTTTGCTCCGGCGTTACACGGCCGAATACCGTGCAGTGGGCGGCGGCTTTTTCCAACTCGCGGTCGTTTTTCAGGGCTGCCGCGTCTACCCACTGGTCAGCCCCGTGGATGCCCGCCTGGGCGGCTACATGGCTGACGACCCGCGGGTCGTCGCCGGAAATCACTTTCACGTCCACGCCCTGACGCGCAAAGTAGGCAAAGGTCTCCGGTGCGCTCTCCCGGATGCGGTTTTGCAGCGGCAGCAATGCCAAAAACTCCAGCGTGTCCGGGTCCAGCTGGGCAGGCGGGTCGGGCAGTTCGCCCTTACAGCGGGCCAGCAGCAGCACGCGCCGCCCCTGGGCCAGCAGCGGGTCCAGTACAGGGCGCAGCTCTGCCAGACGGGCACCGGCCAAAATATCCGGTGCACCTACGACATAACTGCCCTGCGCCCCAAAGCTTTTGGCGCTGTATTTGTAGGCCGTGTTAAAGGGAATGCTGCGGGCGGCAAACCAAGGGCTGCCACCCTGGCCGAATTTCTCGCACAGGGCACGGGCGGTGTCGTTGTCTGGCTCCTCACCGCTGTAAAAGGCGGTTAAAATGTCGGTGACAGGCGCGTTTTCATTAAGCAAAACCGGCTCGTCCGCCTGCATTGTGCTCTCGGTGATGGTGCCGGTCTTGTCTACGCACAGCACATCCACCCGGGCCAGCGTTTCAATGCAGTTCATGTCCTGAGTCAGCACCCGGCGGCGGGCCAGCCGTATCATGCCCACGGCCAAGGCCACGCTGGTCAGCAGGTACAGGCCCTCGGGGATCATACCGATCAGCGCCGCCACGGTGGTCTCCACGCTGCCGCGCATGGCCACGCCCAGCTGCCAGTGCTGCTTGTACAGAAGTGCCGCGCCGATGGGTACCAGCGCGATGCCGATGGCCCGGATCAGCTTGTCCAGGCTGCGCATCATCTCGCCCTTGACCACCTTGTGGCCGTCGGCCTTGGCCTCGGTAGCCAGTTTGGCGGCGTAGCTTTCGGCACCCACTTTGGTCAGCCGCGCCACGCAGTGCCCGGCGGCCAAAAAGCTGCCGGAACGCAGCCCGTCCCCTGAATTTTTGGCGATGGGACGTGCTTCACCGGTCAGCAGACTTTCGTTGGCCTGGGCGGTGCCGTCCAGTACCACGGCATCGGCGGCAATCTGCTCGCCCGCGCGGAACTCCACCACATCGTCCTGCACCAATTCGTCTGAGAGCAGCTCCACCCACTGTCCGTCCCGCAGGCAGTGCACCTTGTGGGCGGAGACAAGGGTCAGCTCGTCGATGGTCTTTTTGGCGCGCAGCTGTTGGATAATGCCGATGAGGGTGTTCCAGAACACGATACCCAGAAACCCCATGTTCAGCCAGGAACCAACGGACAGCAGCATGAGCGCCAGCACCAGAAACACAAGGTTGAAATAGGTACAGATATTGTCCCGCACGATCTCCCCGGTGGTTTTGGTGGGGGAGCGGGGCGGGCAGTTGGTCAGCCCTGCTGCGCGGCGGCTTTCCACCTCCGCCGCCGTCAGGCCGTGAATGGGCATACGAATGACCTCCTTGTTCCTTTTCTTATAAGAAAGGGAACCAAAAGAATTTTTAAGGCAATACCGCATAATTCTAAGTACCGATGCGGCGAGCGAGAAGTACAAGCTGCTAAGCAAAAAGCGCAGATAATACTTTGTGTATTATCGAGCATTTTTGCAACGCAGATTGTGCTTCGCAGCCGTAGTAGCGGTGCTTAAGCTGTAAAGTGGGAATTGTGCGGTGTTGCCTTAATACAAATACCGTTGCGGATGCAGGCCAAGCCGCGCCGGCGCGGGTACGGGGATATGATCGCAACGTTATTGGTTTAGTATACCCGCTGAATGTGAATAAAGCATGGCAAAACACAAAAAACGGTACACACCGCAAAGTGTGTACCGTTTTGAGTTTGCGGAAAAAGAGAATTACACCTCTTCCAGTTCCCCGCGGGAGCTGGCTTTCAGGTAGGCGTAGATGAACCCGTCCAGGTCGCCGTCCATGACAGCCTGCACGTTGCCGCTTTCAAAGTTGGTGCGGTGATCCTTGACCAGCGTGTAGGGCATAAAGACGTAGCTGCGGATCTGGTGGCCCCAGGCAATCTCGTTCTGCACGCCCTTGATGTCGTCGATCTTGTCCTTATGCTGCTGCAGCGCGATCTGGTACAGCTTGGCCTTCATCATTTCCATAGCGTACTCGCGGTTCTGCAGCTGGCTGCGCTGGGTCTGGCAGCTGGTCACGATGCCGGTAGGCTTGTGGATCAGACGGACGGCGGAGGAAGTCTTGTTGATGTGCTGGCCGCCGGCACCGGAGGAGCGGTAGACCTGCATCTCAATGTCGGCCGGGTTGATCTCGATGTTGATGTTGTTGTCCAGCTCGGGCATAACTTCCAAGCTGGAGAAGCTGGTCTGGCGGCGGGCCTGAGAGTCGAACGGGCTGACGCGCACCAGGCGGTGGACGCCGTGCTCACTCTTGAGCATGCCGTAGGCGTTGGCGCCCTTGACCATCATCGAGGCGGACTTGATGCCGGCTTCGTCGCCGTCCAGCACGTCCAGCACCTCCACGCTGTAACCGTGGGCTTCGGCCCAGCGGGTGTACATGCGCATCAGCATTTCGGCCCAGTCCTGGGCCTCGGTGCCGCCGGTGCCGGCGTGGAAGGTCAGGATGGCGTTGCTGTGGTCGTACTCGCCGTTCAGCATCGTCATCAGCTGCAGCTCGTCGATGGACTTTTCCACGCCCTCCACGGCTTCCTCACCCTCAGCGGCCAGGGCCGGATCATTCTCTTCCTCGATCATCTCCAGCAGGGTCTCGGCTTCCTCGTACTGGGTCTTCAGCTTGCCGAAGCGCTCCAGTTTGTTTTTCACTTCGCCCATCTCGCTGATGATCTTCTGGCTGCGGGCTTGGTCATCGTAAAAGCCGGGCAGAGTCATCTGATGCTCCAGCTCGGCCAGACGCTTCTCGCTGGCTTCGATAGAAAGTGCATCGCGCAGGTCATCTACAGAGGTTTTCATCCCCCCGAGTTTTGCTTTTAATTCGTCAATGGTGATCATATCGTTACCCCTCGGTTTTGTCAGGTTGGCATAAAACTACATAATAATAGTATAAACCAAATAAGGGGCGTTGTAAAGAGGGATTTCGGAGGTTGGGCAGGATGGCATAAAAGGCCCTCTCTGAGAGGAGGCTCCCGCGGAGCGGGTGGGGGAGAGAGCCTGGAATAAAGAAGCGGTAAAGAGATCGTCTCTCACTCCGCTCCCCTTCGGGGCACCACCCTCGCAGATGGAGGCATTACGCAGTACAGTTAGCCATAACTATTAGCAATATCCGCCCCAAAACTGCTAAACTTCATAAAAAGTTCTTTGCATTTATCTTATTGGTGCGGTATAATGTCTTTATGTTACTGGGAGGATAAAATTTCATGGCACGTTACACTGGCAACCACTGTCCTGTTTGTGAACAGGAATTTACGGATAATGACGATATTGTCGTCTGCCCCGATTGCGGCACCCCCTACCACCGGGCCTGCTGGCAGAAGGTCGGCGCCTGCATGCACCAGTCCGAGCATGCGGCCGGGTTTGAATGGAAACCCGAAGTCGGCGCGGGTGCGGCCGAAGCCGCTCATGCGGCGACCTGCCCCAACTGCGGCACCCACAACACCCCCGGCGCGGTGCGGTGCAGCCATTGCGGCTGCCCGCTGCCCAAAGCAGGCGAGGAAGCCCCCGGCGCGGCCCCGCAAAAACCGCAGGATCAGGGTCCCATCTACGCCCGCAACCCCGGCGATGTGAACCCCGGCGGTGCCCCCCGCAATGACCGCGCTGCCCCCGGCCCCCACATCGACACCTACTCCGCAGGCCCGGACGGCATCCAGCGGCGGGAGATCGGCCCCGAGGACCCCATCGAGGGCATCAAGGCCAAGGACTGGGCCGCCTTTGTGGGCCGCAGCCCGATATACTACCTGATGCAGTTTTTCCGCATGAGCGAGACAAAGCAGAAAGTCACCCTTTCGCTCTCGGCGTTTCTGTTTGGCCCGGCCTACCTGTTCTACCGCAAAATGTGGAAGCAGGGCCTGCTGGCCACGCTGGTCATGGTCGTGCTGAGCATCCCCGGCTTTATGTCGATCATTGCTACCTTCAACCCCACCTTCTTCGGCAGCCTGCCGCTTGGCTGGCTGCCCGCCGCCTACACAATCGGCGAGATCGGCATCTGGGCGTTCAAGGTGATTTTGGGCATGTTTGCCGTGTCCTGGTACCACGACAGCAGCAAGGCGCAGATCGAGGAGATCTACATGGCATGCCCCGAGGGCGACGGCCGCACCGAGCTGCTGGTCCAGCGCGGCGGCACCAATTTGCTGGCGGCGCTGCTCTACTTTGGCATTATGTGCCTGCTGCAGGTGGCCATCCTCTACATGGCAGGCCCCAGCGCGATTCAGTATCTTATGACCATGGCGGGTGCATAAACTGCCCGCAGGATGTTGAAAAGTAAGGAAGATAAAAGTTACAACGCCGGGTACGCACCCCGGCGATAATTTAGGAGGAAACTCATGAAAACAGCTCTGGTTATTATGGCGGCCGGTATCGGCTCCCGTTTCGGCGGCGGCATCAAACAGCTGGCCGCAGTCGGCCCCAACGGCGAGATTATCATGGATTACTCGATCCACGACGCCATCGAAGCTGGCTTTGACAAGATCGTCTTTATCATCCGCCACGATATCGAGGAAGCCTTTAAAGAGGCCATCGGTGACCGCATCGAGAAGATCTGCGCCGACCTGGGTGTCGAGATCGACTATGCGTTTCAGGCACTGGAAAATGTGCCCGAGGGTTACAGTGTGCCCGAGGGCCGCTCCAAACCCTGGGGCACCGGCCAGGCCGTGCTGGCCTGCAAGGGCATCATCAAGGAGCCGTTCGCCGTCATCAACGCCGACGACTACTACGGTAAGGAAGCTTTTGTGCAGCTGCACAGCTTCTTGCAGGGCTACACCCCCGCCGAGCCGGGCAAGCTGAGCATGGCCGGTTTCGTGCTGAAAAACACCCTGAGCGATAACGGCGCTGTCACCCGCGGTATCTGCCAGATGAACGACCAGCATTACCTGACCGGCGTGCTGGAGACCAGCGGCATTGAGAAAACTGCCGAGGGTGCAGCTGCCGGCGGCAAGACCATCGACGTTGAGAGCCTTGTCTCGATGAATATGTGGGGCCTGACGCCTGAGTTCGTCGACCTGCTGGACGCCGGCTTTGTGGAGTTCTTCGAGAAAACCGCCCCCGCCAACCCGCTGAAAGCCGAGTATCTGCTGCCCATCTACATCGACGAGCTGCTGCACGCCGACAAGGTCAGCGTTAAGGTCCTGCCTACCCACGATAAATGGTTTGGCGTCACCTATGCTGAGGACAAGCAAATCGTCATTGACAGCTTCGCCAAGCTCGTCGCCGACGGTGTGTACGAAAAAGACCTGTTCAGCGACCTGAAAAAGTAAGCTGTAAATCATACCCCACCCAGCCACCCGGTTAGCCCGGGCGGCTGCTTTTATTGATAAGACGTGGAAAACCGCGTATACTGTGTAGTGGATAAATCGGTGCTTGCGGAGGTAAAAAACATGGTGAAACTTAATAATTTTGTTGATATGATGACGGGACACTTTAATAACAAAAAGCAGTTTGATAAGATGCAGAAGGAAGGAAAAATATATCCTTATGCAGAACACATTAATACAATCTGCAATGGGAAAATTTTGAACCTTCCTAAAGATTTTAACGGTAAATTTGTTGTTGAAGAAAGCTACTATGAGACAAATGGAAAACGCCATGCTTCACCACATCTTTTCCTGATTACAGAGGAAGAAGATGAAATTGTATTGTCTTCTTATGAAATACCTGAAGGAGAAGATAAGAGTACATTTTCATATAGTTCTATGAAAAATGTTGATTATGCTGAATTGAAAAAATCCGAAAAATTTACTCCGGCGATCTACCATGAAAAGGATGGAATCTGGGAAGGCGGCAGTGTAAGCCGGTTCTCACCAGTAATGACATTTAAGCTCTGGGAAAAGTTTTCGGATAGTTGCCTGGAAGTATCTGAAAGCATGGAAGTTAATGGAAAGAAAACTTTTGGATATGACGAACCAATTATTTATAAGCGAGTATAACGCAAGAGCGGAATATAGCGATCAATTCCGGTTTGTAGAGTAAAGCGGGCTCCCCTCAAGGAATCTTTACGCTACAACTATGGCAATACCGCACAATTCTAAGTGCCGATGCGGCGAGCGAGAAGTACAAGCTGCTAAGCAAAAAGCGCAGATAATACTTTGTGTATTATCGAGCATTTTTGCAACGCAGATTGTGCTTCGCAGCCGCAGCAGCGGTGCTTAAGCTGTAAAGCGGGAATTGTGCGGTGTTGCCCTATATCTTATAGAAAAGACCCGGCATTTCAGTGCCGGGTTTTTCTGTTGTGCCAGACTCATACATAAAAACAAATTATTGACAACCCAGCGCCAAAATGCGACAATAGAGACAGAAAATTGCGCGGTGCAAATCGCAGTTTGGTCAAAAACTGCAAAACCTTGGCACACAGCGCCATGGAAAACGAGAGGAAAAAGCGGTATGGTAAATACAACGGAACACAAAACACACCGCTACAGGAGGGCTTGTATCATGGCAAAGAACGATTTTGACTGCACCACCCTGACGCCGGAGCAGCGCGACGAGCGCCTTGCACTGGACGTGGAGCGCCTGCTGCGCTTCGGGCGTAAGCATAAGCTGATCAAAGAACTGGACGAGCTGGTGGCCCGCAACACGCTGCTGGATCTGCTGCAGCTGGCCGCCCCCAGCGAGACCAAACCGCCGAAGGAGGACCCGGCGACCCCCGCCGCCCTGCTGGACGAAATGGTGGAACTGGCTGCCCGCAAGGAACTGTTTGACGGTGCTGTGCCCCAGTACCGCATCAACTTCGAGACCCGCCTGATGGGGGCTCTGATGCCCCGCGAGAGCGAAGTTTGCAAAAAGTTCCATAAGCTGTATGTGAAAAAGGGCGCCAAGGCTGCTACCGACTGGTTCTATGATTTCTGCGTGGTAACGAACTATATCCGCACTGCCCAGATCGCCAAGAACATCCAGTGGAACACCGCCACCCCCTACGGCGAGCTGGAGATCACCATCAATCTGACCAAGCCCGAGAAGGACCCCAAGACCATCGCCCTGGAGCGCCTGCAGCCCAAGAGTGGCTACCCCGCCTGCATGCTCTGCAAGGAGAATATCGGCTATGCCGGGCGTATCAACTTCCCGGCCCGCCAGACCCACCGCATCGTGCCCATTGAGCTGGCAGGGGAGCAGTTCTACCTGCAGTACAGTCCATACGCCTATTTCCACGAGCATTGCATCATGCTGCACGAGCAGCATAAGCCCATGGAGATGAACAAGCAGACCCTGGCCGAGATATTTGATTTTGTCAGCCAGTTCCCGCATTACACCTGCGGCTCCAACGCCGACCTGCCTATCGTGGGCGGCAGCATCCTGAGCCACAGCCACTTCCAGGGCGGCCGCTATGTATTCCCCATGCAGAAAGCCGACATCGCCCTGCCCATGAAGGACGTGCGCTATCCCGGCGTCAAGGCGGGCATCCTGAACTGGCCTGTCTCCGCTGTGCGCCTGGTGGGCCGCAGCAGCCAGCAGATGCAGACCGTGGCCAACAACATCCTGACCGCCTGGCGCGAGTACAGCGATGAGAGCGTGGGCATCCTGGCCCACACCGGCGATACCCCCCACAACACCGTAACGCCTATCCTGCATTACGATGAGACGGACGGCTACATCCTGGACCTGGCCCTGCGCAACAACTGCACCAGCGAGGAGTACCCCGACGGTATCTTCCATCCCCACAAGGAATATCACAACATTAAAAAGGAAAACATCGGCCTGATCGAGGTCATGGGTCTGGCCATCCTGCCCGCCCGCCTGAAAGAACAGGGCGCCCAGATCGCCGAGATCCTTAGCGGCCAGCAGCCCAACACCAGCCGCAAGGAGGGCTCTAACCTGGCCGTACACGCCGATTGGATCGATGCGCTGATCGCCAAGTATGGCACGGCCCTGCGCCCCGAAGAGGCCAACGAAGTCGTGAAGAAGGAGATCGGCATCGTATTCAGCCACGTGCTGGAGAACGCCGGTGTCTTTAAGCAGGACGCCGCCGGACAGCAGGCTTTCATCCGCTTTATGAACAGCGTGGGCTTTAAAGCTGCCGACTAAAAATTTTATAGATTTTTTTAGAAAAAACAGGCCTCCGGGGTTGACAACCTTGGGGGCCTGTGGTATTATAATACTCGCATCTGGCGGCAGCCACTATGGAGAGGTGTCCGAGTGGTTTATGGAACTGGTCTTGAAAACCAGCGATTCGCGCGAGCGGACCATGGGTTCGAATCCCATCCTCTCCGCCATTTTGTATAACAAGTGAATAGAATATATCACTTTGACTTGTGGAGTAATACTCAAGAGGTCGAAGAGGCGCCCCTGCTAAGGGCGTAGGGTGGGAAACCGCCGCGAGAGTTCAAATCTCTCTTACTCCGCCAACGTAAAAACCGCGATACAGCCTGTAAAGGTTGTTGTATCGCGGTTTTTCGTTTGTGCGATAGTGTAAATACTGCTAGAAAATGGGTCGTAAAATGGCCGTAAACAGGTCTAAGGTCGTAAAAAGGTCGTATAAAATCCGCGTCCAGAATGGACACAAAAGCGGCGGGCCGCCCTTGATGGGATGCCCGCCGCTTAGTTATTTACTGCCGCCCTTGCCCTCGCTCTGTGTGCCGAAGTAGAACGAGATGACCATTGTCACGATCGTCATCACGGTGTCGGGCTGTCAGCCTGCTGGGGCTTTTTCACTTTCTTGCGCGGCTTATTTCAGCCAATCGATCGCTGCTTCTCCGTGCTGCTGCAAAAAGGCGTTGATCTTACCAAAGGGTGCCGACCCAAAGAACCCACGGTACGCTGAAAGCGGGCTGGGGTGGGACGATTCCAGCACCAGCACGGGGCGGCGGTTCTGCACAGCGGCAAACACCGGCGCGTACTTTTGGGCGGGCTTGCCCCACAGTACAGCGGCCAGGGGGGCATTACTCTGCTGCACGGCGTATTCCAGCGCGGCCTTGGTGAAAGTCTCCCAGCCCTGTTTGGCGTGGGCAAAGGCGCGGCCCTGCTCCACCGTCAGCACGGTGTTCAGCAGCAGCACGCCCTGCTGCGCCCAGGGGGTCAGGTCGTTGTGAGCGCGCTGGGTGCCGGTCTCGTTTTCCAGTTCCTTAAAAATGTTGCGCAGGCTGGGCGGTGCCTTGCAGGCATCGGGCACCGAGAAAGACAGCCCCATGGCCTGCCCCGGCTCGTGGTAGGGGTCCTGCCCCAGGATTACCGCGTGGATGCCCGCGGCCGGGCAGGCGGCAAAGGCAGCAAAGATATTCTCGGCAGCCGGGTAGACAGTGGTGTGGGCGGCGGCCTCAGTCACAAAGGCGTCCAGAGCGGCAAAGTAGGGCTTGGCGCACTCGGCTGCAAAAAACGGCGCCCAATCGCCGCACTGCAGCTGGGCGGCCTGTTCGGTCAGAAGCATGGCGTACTCCTTATTATAATATGTGAAACTCTCGTGAAGCCAGTATACCACACCGGGGCCAGGGCTTGCAATACGCGATTAAACGCGGTATAATACTAATTCAGGGTGTTATACGCCCTGCCAAGTATTATAAAGGGGAGAACCGATCATGCGTTCCATCAAAATCAAACTGTTCAGCCTGGGCATGGCTGCTTCCATGCTGCTGGCTTTGGGCGGCTGTGCTATGTCTACGCCTGCCAATGTGGGCTCCATCGGCGGGGTCGAGATCCCGGCCGGTGTCTACCTGCTGGCCCAGTACAACTCTTACAACACCGCCTCCGGCCTGGCCGACCTGGCGACCGGCGAAACCGCCAACGATGTCAAGGCCGTGCTGAAGGCCCAGTGCACCGGCACCATCAACGGCGAGGAAGTCACCACCGACGGCGCCGACTACATCAGCCAGCTGACCACCCACGCCATCGAGTACTTCGCTGCTGTCGAAAAGGAGTTCGACGAGCTGGGCGGTGTGCTGGATGATGCTGCCACCGCCGAGGCTGCCAACTCTGCCGACAGCTTGTGGAATTCCAACGGCGACCTGTACACCGCCAACGGCATTTCCAAGTCCACGGTGGAGACCTACCTGCTGAACGCCCAGAAGGCCAAGACCATCCTGAACCTGACCTACGGCGCCGACGGCACCAGCCCCGTGACCGAGGCCGAGTACACCGACTACGTCAACAACGATTGCTACTACGTCGAGACCGTGCAGTTCCCGCTGGTGAACTACTCCAGCTACTCGCTGGCCACCGATGACCAGAAGTCCCAGATCGAGGACATCGCGGCCCAGTGCCTGGCTGAACTGAACGAACAGGCTACCGCCGAGACCGCCAGCAACAGCGCCCTGTACACCGCTGCCATGAATTACGTGCCCCAGGCCATGAGCGCTATGGGCAGCACGATCGAGTCTGCCCAGGCGGTCTACTACGCCGGTTCCAAGCTGTACGCCCCGGACGATCTCTCCAGCTTTGGCGGCGACGGTTACAACAACCTGACCGACCCGCTGGATGAGATCCCCCTGGGCACCTGGACGACCATCGACCTGGGCACCACCCTGCTGGTGGCCCGCCGCATCGACCCGCTCAAGACCTATACCGTTGACCAGCTGAACAGCATGTATGATATGCTGACCAGCATGAAGAGCGACGAGATCCAGGATAAGTTCTACGCCGACGGCGCCGCACTGGAACATAACCTGGACAGCTCGGCCATCAATACTTACAGCGCATCCAAAATCAAAAAGACTGTCTCTAAGTAAAAGAACGTCTGTGCAACACACAGGGCGGGAGCATCACAGTATGCCCCCGCCCTTTTCTTCAGCTTTCCCCATTTTGTAAGGAGGTACATCATGACCCAAAACAAACACGTAAACCTGCTGCTGGAGGTGTTGGGCTGCTTTGTCGCGGCTGCCGGCATCTACAGCTTTGCCGTGGCATCGGGTGTGCCTGTTACCGGTGTTGCGGGCGTCTGCGCCATCCTGTACCGTCTGTTCGGTATCCCCATGGGCCTGTCCAACGTGCTCATCAATATCCCCATCATCCTGTTCAGCTACAAGGTGCTGGGCAAGTCGTTTTTGCTGCGCAGCATGCGCTGCATGGTGCTGTTCGCCGTGTTTACCGACTATCTGCTGCCCATGATGCCGGTCTACACCGGCGACCGCCTGCTGGCCACCCTGTGCGGCGGCGTCATCTGCGGCATCGGCGATGCGCTGATCTACATGCAGAACTCCAGCACCGGCGGTATCGACTTTATCACGATGGCCGTCAAGGTCAAGCACCCGCATCTGCCCTTTGGCAACATCACCTTTGCGGCGGCGCTGGCTGTCATTGTGGCCAACGGTCTGGTGTTCCACGACGTGGACTCCATCATCTACGGCCTTATCTTCAACTTTGTCTCCTCGGCGGTCATCAATAAGATGATGTTCGGCTTCTCCTCCTCGATGCTGGCCATGATCGTGACCGACGACGGCGAGGCCGCCTGCAAGGAGATCGACCGCGTGGCGGACCGCGGTGCCACCATTTTACAGGGGCGCGGCGGCTATGGCGGCGCACCCAAGGATGTAGTGCTCTGCGCATGTTCCAACAAGCAGCTGTACGAGATCGAGCACGCCATCCAGAAGATGGACCCGGCCAGCTTTATCATCATGCTGCAATCCAACGAGGTCCATGGCGAAGGTTTCCGCCAGCTGGAACTGGGCAAGAGCGAAGAAAATACGTAATTACCCATCTGTAAGGGCGGATGCTCGCATCTGCCCGCTTTTTGTAACCTATTTATATACAGAGGAACGACCATGCCAACCAAAGAAGCAATCAAGATCCGCGGCGCGCGGGTCCATAACCTGAAAAATATCGACGTCGACGTCCCCCTGGGCAAGATCGTCGGCATCGCGGGTGTGTCCGGCTCCGGCAAATCCTCGCTGGCACTGGGGGTGCTGTATGCCGAGGGCTCGCGCCGCTACCTGGACGCCCTGTCCACCTACACCCGCCGCCGCATGACCCAGGCCGCCAAGGCCAGCGTGGATGAGGTGCTTTACGTCCCGGCGGCGCTGGCGCTGCACCAGCGGCCCGGCGTGCCGGGCATTCGCAGCACCTTCGGCACTGGTACCGAGCTGCTGAACAGCCTGCGGCTGATGTTCTCCCGCCTGGCGTCCCACCGCTGCCCCAACGGTCACTACCTGCCGCCCAGCCTGGCTGTGGCGGCTGAAAAGCCGCTGATTTGCCCCACCTGCGGGGCCACGGTGCGCGCACCCTCCGCCGAGGAACTGGCATTCAACAGCCAGGGGGCCTGCCGCACCTGCGATGGCACCGGCACCGTGCGCACGGTGGACCTGGCCACGCTAGTACCCGACCCGACGCTGAGCATCGACGATGGCGCAGTCGCCCCCTGGAATTCCCTGATGTGGAGCCTGATGACCGATGTCTGCCGTGCCATGGGCGTGCGCACCGATGTACCCTTCAACCAGTTGACCGACGCCGAGAAAGAAATCGTCTATCACGGCCCGGCGGAGAAAAAACACATTTTTTATAAGGCCAAAAACACCCCCGAAGCCGGTGAACTGGACTTTACCTATTATAATGCGGTCTACACGGTGGAAAACGCGCTGGCCAAGGTCAAGGACGAAAAGGGCATGAAGCGTGTGGAAAAGTTCCTCAAGCAGGAGACCTGCCCGGCCTGCCACGGTACCCGTCTGTCCGAGGCCGCCCGCGCACCCCGTCTGCGGGGTATCTCGCTGGCCGATGCCTGCACGATGCCGCTGGCCGAGCTGACCCAGTGGGTGGACCGCGTGCCCGCCAGCCTGCCCGCGGAAATGCGCCCCATGGCCGAGAGCATCTGCGAGTCCTTCCGCACCGCAGCCCGCCGCCTGATGGACCTAGGGCTGGATTACCTCTCCCTGGACCGCGCCGCGTCCACCCTCTCCACCGGTGAGCGCCAGCGCATGCAGCTGGCCCGCGCGGTCCGCAACCGCACCACCGGCGTGCTCTACGTGCTGGACGAGCCGTCCATCGGCCTGCACCCGGCCAACATCGTGGGCCTGACCGGCGTCATGCACGATCTGGTCGAGGACGGTAACTCGGTGGTACTGGTGGATCACGACACCCAGGTGCTGGCCGAGTCCGATTGGATCATCGAGATGGGCCCCGAAGCCGGTGCGGGCGGTGGTTACGTCATCGCTCAGGGCACTGTGCCCGAAATTGAGCAGGACCCCAAGTCGATGATCGGCCCCTTTCTGCGCCCGGCGGCCGCCGCGCTGCCTGCCGGGGCGGGGAAGAGCGACCTCTTTGCCGAGGGCCGCATCCACCTTTCCACCGATGCCATTCACACGGTGCACCCGCTGGAGATAGACATCCCCAAGGGCAGGCTGACCGTCGTCACCGGCGTGTCCGGCTCCGGCAAGACCACGCTGATTCTGGAAAGCCTGGTGCCTGCCCTTGCGGCCAGTACCGCGGGCCGTCCGCTGCCGTCCCATGTCAAGGCGGTAACAGCCGAGGGCATCGAGCAGGTCAAGCTCATCGATGCCACGCCCATCGGCATCAACGTGCGGTCCACTGTGGCTACCTATGCCAACGTCCACGACGAACTGCGCAAGATTTTTTCCCACACTCAGGACGCCAAGGCCCACGGCTACAAGGCAGGCGATTTCTCCTACAACACGGGCAAACTGCGTTGCCCGGTGTGCGATGGCACCGGCGTCATCAGCCTGGACGTGCAGTTCTTGCCGGATGTGGAGATCCCTTGCCCCGCTTGCCACGGTTCCCGCTATGCCCGCGAGGCCGACGACGTGAAGCTGATCGACAAGCACGGCCGCACTACCACACTGCCCCGGCTGATGGATTGCGACGTGCATACGGCGCTGGATCTGTGCAAGGATAGGAAGCTGGTGCGCCAGCGTCTGCAAGTGCTGCAGGATCTAGGGCTGGGCTACCTGACCCTGGGCGAGGAAACGCCCAGCCTTTCCGGCGGAGAAGCCCAGCGCCTGAAGTTGGCCAGCGAGATGGAGCGCACCCAGTCCCACGCGGTGTTTGTGTTTGACGAGCCGACCATCGGCCTGCACCCGCTGGATGTGCAGACCTTGCTGGGCGTTTTCCGCACACTGATCGACAACGGCGCCACGGTCATCGTCATCGAGCATGACCTCGACGTGATCCGCAGTGCGGACTATATCGTGGATATGGGCCCGGGCGGCGGCGAAAAGGGCGGCCGTGTGGTGGCCGCAGGCACCCCAGCGCAGATCAAAGCCACGCTCGAAAGTGTGACAGGACGCTTTTTGTAAAAGTAAAACCGAACCATTCGCCAGGCGTGACCCAACAGGTTGTACCTGGCTTTTATTTTGCAACAATATACAGAGTGCCTAAAAGCAGCACCGGGAATTCGGCAAAAAAATCAAAAAAACTTGGAAAAAGGTGTTGACAAAGCAAACCGTGATTGCTATAATAATGGAGTCGTCAGCGAGAGCGCCTGACACGACAAGTTAAATATTGCCCCATAGCTCAGTTGGTTAGAGCACCTGACTGTTAATCAGGGTGTCGTCCGTTCAAGTCGGACTGGGGCAGCCAACAAAAAAATCACCGAACCATTTCGGTGATTTTTTTATGCGGCCGTAGCTCATCTGGTAGAGCGCCACCTTGCCAAGGTGGAGGTAGCGAGTTCGAGCCTCGTCGGCCGCTCCAAGAAAAGCCCCCGGTTGAAACGTAAGTTTCAGCCGGGGGCTTTTCTCGTTATACACGAAATTCCCGGCAAAGGCTGCACTCCCCTTGCCGTTTATATAAATCTTACATTATTAAAGAAAGAAGGCCATTCCCAATGAGCATCATTATCGGCATCGACCATGGCTACTACGCCATCAAGACGGCGCACTGCTCGTTTCCGGCAGGGCTTACAAGCTACGGAGAACATGAACCCTACACCCGCCAAGGTCTTTTAGAACTTGCCGGGTGCTTTTTTGTTTGCGGCACCGGGCGGCAGCCTATTCAGCGAGACAAAACCCTGAACGACAACTATTACTTACTGACGCTGGCAGCCATCGCAAAAGAAATCCATCAGCGTTGCTTGCCGCCTGAATGTTCGGTGCGGATTGCGGCAGGCTTACCCTTAACCAGCTTTGGACGCGACAAGCCGAAGTTCAGAGATTATCTGCTGCGAAGCAGGCAACCTGTAATTTTTAAGTTTGAGGGCGTGGAGTACAGCATCACCATCGAAGAAGTCGCCATCTTCCCCCAAGGCTACGCCGCCCTTATGACAGAAACCGGGCTGTTGCAGGATGAACCGTCCATGCTCCTTATGGACTTGGGCGGTTGGACGGTAGACCTTATGCGAATCGACAACGCCATCCCCGTGGCCGACACGGCACATAGCCTTGAACTTGGTATGATCCGCTGCGTGGACGACATCCGGGAGCAGGTTCGCCGGGAAACCGGGCTGTCTCTCACGGATGCCCAAATCGAGAATATGCTGGTGGGCCAGCCATGCACAGTTAGCGAGACGGTGCGTGACATCGTGAACCAGCAGGGGTGCAAGTACACCGAGCATCTGCTCTCGGCCACGATGGAAGCTGGCTTCGACCTACACGCCATCCCTGCTGTGCTGCTGGGCGGCGGCGCCTCTGTGGTAAGCCGCCACCTTAGCCCCAAAGACGGCCTTTGTAAGACGATTTTCCTGCTGGACGACAAGGTAAACGCGGTTGGATTCGAGCGCGCGTTGGCCGCCGTGTTGCGCCGTCAGAGCGAGGCGTGAAGCAGCACCAGTATGTTTTCCGCCCCAACCTGGATGACCCGCAGCAGCGGCAGGCGTGGGCCATCCTGGAGCAGATTCCCGCCGGCCAGCGCAAAGCATTTCTCGTGCAGGCCATCCTTGCCACCGAACAGGATGACAGGCTGGAGAAAATCATCCGTAAGGTCATGCAAGAGGAACTCCAACAGCTTGACCTTGCAGCTGTTCCCCGCGAACGGCCTGCTGAACCTGTTCCGCCTGCCGCGATAGACTTCCTATCGTCACTTTGAGGGGGTGATTCCCATGCAGTAAGAGTTTGTTGGTTTTGGCTGCTTTTGCGAGAAAATTAGATGTATTATCGTTGGTTCTTGCGGATAGCTTTGCCCCAGCCTTTGTGATATGATTGCCTTGCGAGCAAAGAAAGGGGCGTTCCTATGAGCAAATTGACCGTAAGCATCCCAGATGACCTGCACCAGAAAATCCGTGACGAACTGGAAAAGCAGGGCATCACCACATCGCAGTTTATTGAGCAAGCCGTAACCAACTTTTTTGAAAAACCGAAGGGAGACATCAACATGGCAACACGCACTTTAGCATTTCAGGTATCCGAGGAACTCTTCCAGCGCATCAAAGCATACCTTGCCCGCTACGAGGAAGTCCACCACCGCAAGCTGAGCCAGAAAGAATTCGTCATCGGCCTGATTGAAGCCGAGCTGGCAGAAGCAGACGAGGAATTTGAGGCCGCAGAAGCCGCTACCGCAACGGAAAACTTGGAAGTAGAACAGGCTGCGGAAGAACCCGAATTGGATGAACCCGCAGACGAGGATACCCTGACCACGGATGAAGATATCCCGGACGAGAGCGAACCGGCCGAGGATGACTTCGGACAGGACGAACCCAATGAGGATGAACCCTCCGAGGACAGCGAGGAAGGCACTCAGCCGGAAGAAACCGAGTACTCCGACCTCAATTCCGAAGAAGCTGAAGAAAGCGTGGATGCCACCGACCAGCAGGAGGTAGATCTTGTTCATCCGAGGGGAGCGCCCGGTGGTTGACCTGAAATATAATCTGCTGAAACACCCGAACATCCGCTATACCGAGGACGGCGGCGCGGCTCCCTATGACTACACCGCCGCCGACAACGCGCTGGACGACCTGCCCGGCGCACCCGAAAATTATGAACTGCTGGATATGGACGACTTTCTGCCCGCCGAAGCGGCAGAAATGAAGCCTACCATACAAAGAATTCGGAGGCCTACATGAAGCTGAATCATAACAAAAAATCTGTGAAAATTTCTCTCAATTTGTTTGCGCTGTACGCCGTCATGGTGTGCGGCATTATTTTTGCTTTACCCACGTTCGCTGCAGATGACCCGCTGGTAGTGGTCGAAAATCTTTCCACGTTCATCTTTTCGCTGATCCGCGCGGTGGGTCTTATCCTGCTGGGGTGGGGCATTGTGCAGGTCGGTCTGTCCCTGCAGAGCCATGACCCCAGCCAGCGCAGTCAAGGTTTTCTGACGCTGGCGGGTGGGCTGGTGATTACGTTCGCCAAGGAAATCCTCGACCTCATTACCGCGTGAGGATTGCTCCAAGAAGAAAGGCGGTGATTTATAACCGCCGCATCAATAAGGCCGAGTTCGAGCGCAGCGTCCTGCTGCCCGACAGGGATGACGGCTTGGACGAATACCGCCACGAGTTCAATCAAATGCTGACCGCACAGGTCACCGGTACCAGCAACAGTATTGTGCGGGAGCGTTATCTGACCGTAAGCGTGGTAAAGCGCAACGCGGACGAAGCCCGCAGCTACTTTGCCCGTGTCGGCACGGATCTGGTGACGCACCTTGCGCAGCTTTCCTCGGTGGCGCAGGAGTTGACGCTGACCGAGCGCCTGCATATTTTCCGCGACTTTTTCAAGGCCGGAGAACAGGCTGCGGCAGAGTTCAACATCCACGAACACGCCAAGCGCGGGCAGCATTTCAAGGACTGGTTCTGCCCCGACAGCATGGAATTTTCCGCCGACCATTTCAAGCTGGATGCCCGCTATGGTCGGGTGCTGTATTTGCAGGACTACGCCAGCTACATCAAGGACAGCTTTGTGTCGGAGCTTTGCGATCTTGACCGTGACTTGATGCTGTCCATAAGCGCCTGCGTGTTTTCTGTATCCGGAAAGCTGACAATATAGCCGTCTTCGGATTCATGAAAGCCGACAAGGCCCGCATAACAGCAACAGCCGTCACGGCGGGTAAAGCCGTGACGACTGTTTTGGAGATCAGCTGCGTCCCATTTCGTTTTTGCGGTCAGGTGCTGTTTATCTGCGGCGTTTCTTTTTGCGCATCACGAAAACGCCAGCCAGCGCCACACCGCCGACAAGCGGCAACGCAACCCACCATACAGGGAGCTTTGTTGCGGGGGCAGTTGGCGCGGGGGTCGGGCTGCTGTCCGGTTTTGCGGTAGCAGTGGGCGCGAGAGCTGGGCTGCTCTCCGGCTTTGCGGTAGCAGCAGGCGCAGGGGTCGTGCTGCTGTTTGGTTTTGCGGCGGCAGCAGGCGCGGGGGGCGTGCTGCTATCCGGTTTTGCGGCGGCAGCAGGCGCAGGGGTCGTGCTGCTGTTCGGTTTTGCGGTGGCAGCAGGCGCAGGCGTCGGGCTGCCGTTCGGTTTTGCGGTGGCAGCAGGCGCAGGGGTCGGGCTGCTCTCCGGTTTTTGGGTAGCCGTGGGCGCGGGGGTCGCAGGTGCTGCGTCCTTTTCAAAAATTGCCTTGATTTCCACATTTCCGTCCGGCATGGTGAACTTATCGTCCTTGATAGTCACATTGCCACGCATGACCTGCCACTCCTTGAGGTGATAGCCCTTGTCGGGCGTAGCGCTCAGGGTGATCTCCGCACCGGCAACAGCCTTTGCGGGAGAGGCGGAAGCCGTTCCGTTGCCGCCGCTGGTCACGGTGACGGTATGCTCGGTAGGCGCGGGAGGCGTATCCTCCTCGAAAATTGCTTTGATCTCCACGTTGTTGTCCGGCATGATGAACTTATTGTTCTTGATGGTCACGCCGCCGCTGATGACCTCCCACTCCTTGAAGTGGTAGCCCTTGTTTGGCTTGGCGGTCAGGGTGATCTCCGTACCGACCACCGCTTTTGCATGAGAGGCGGAAGCCGTTCCGTTTCCGTCCGTTTTCACGGTGATGGTAAACTCGGTGGGTGCAGGGGGTGCATCCTCCTCGAAGATGGCCTTGATCGCAACATTGGTGTCCGGCATGGTGAACTTGTTGTTCTTGATGGTCACGCCGCCGCTGATGACTTGCCACTCCTTGAAGTGGTAGCCCTCTTTGGGCATGGCGGTCAGGATGATCGTCGTACCGGCCGCAGCGGTGGAAGGAGTTGCGGCACCAGTGCCATTTCCGTCATTACTGACGGTGACGGTGTAGGTGGAGGGGGTAATAACGCTGTTCTTCCATAGTGCTTTGATCTCAATATCCCCGTTCACGGTGTAGGAATCTCCCACCTTGTACTCCGTGCCGCCGATCTCCCAAGCCTTGAACTCCTGATCGGCGGGAGCGGTGAAGCCGCACTCGGGCAGGATGTAATTTGTCTCTGCCTTGACGGTAACAGGCTCCATGCTGCCGCTGCCGCCGTTGCCATTGAAGGTGATCGTACAATCCGCGAGTGGCGCACCCTCACCCACCGTGACCGCCACATCGGGGCCGGCAAAGTGGTTGTTATCCTCCGCATAGCGGACGAAGTAATTGCCAGCGGACAAGTTTTCAATCTCCGTGCCGCTGCACGCCGTATAGATGCTTTTGTCTGCCATACGGTATTCCATCTTGTCGGTCACGCCGCTGATCTTGCCGTCGCCGCCGCCCTCAGTGGTAGGCGCGACACCGATCAAGCCGTTAGGCGCTTCCTGCGTGGCTTTGCCGATGCTCCACGCCGCGGTCACGGCATCGGTGCTGCCGTCCGCCCATTTGCCGGTCTTGGATGTGACGCGAACGGTGTAATCGCCCGCGTCCGTGGCGGTGTTGCCGGAGATGTCCATAGTAGCGAGATCATAGCCGTTCACGGTCGCGGTATGCACAGAGCCGTTATAGGTATATGTTCCCGTTACGCTGATGTTGGGCTTTGCGGGATCGGTGGGCACGGGAGGTGCGTCCTCCTCGAAGGTAGCCTTGATCTCCACGTTGTTGTTCGGCATGGTGAACTTGTCGTCCTTGATGGTCACGCCGCCGCTGATGACCTCCCACTCCTTGAAGCGGTAGCCCTCGTTGGGCATGGCGGTCAGAGTGATCTCCGTACCGGCCGCAGCCTTTGCGGGAGAGGCGGAAGCCGTTCCGCCGCCCTCTGTGGTCACGGTGACGGTATACTCGGTGGGCGCGGCCTTGGTTATCGTAATAGACAGTTCCTTCGTATCGCTGCCCGCACTGTTTTCCGCCTTAACGGTGAATTTGGCGGTGCCATCCGCAGTAGGCGTGCCGCTGATTTTGCCGGTGCCATTGTTCAGGCTCAGACCGTCTGGCAGAGCACCGCCGCTAATGCTCCATTTGATGGGCGTGGTGCCGGTGGCGGTCAGGGTCTGGCTGTACGCCGCGCCCATCTTGCCGTCCGACAGGCTGGACGTGGTGATGCTGGGCGCGGCGGCAGCGTTTTCGCTGATGGTGAAGTAATGCTCCGCCTTGCCGCAGTAGTTCCCCGTGCCGTACAGCGTCACCTTGGGGGCTTTTGCCGGGTCAAAGCCCACGTCGTCCGGTGCAAGGGTGTAGGGATGGACGTTGTTGGAATAGCTGGCGGTGTAGTCCGTGTTCTCCGTAAGCTGCTTCGTTTCGTTCTTGCCCGTCTGATGGGAAAGTCCCGTCAGCTTCTTTTCGCTGCCGTCATAGACGCAGTCCGTCAGCCCTTCCATCGTTAGAAGCCCATGCTCATAGCAGTATCCAAGATCATACTTGCCGCAGAGCGTACATTTCCCGTATTCGTCAAAGCTATGGGCAATGGTCTTTCCGTTGACGGTGCTGCCGCAGATGGAGATGTTTTCCGCCGGAATACCGGGCAGCTCCTTTGTGTGCAGGTCGTCATAGACATAGTTTGTGCCGTCCTTTTCCTCAAGCCGGAAGGAGTCCACCGTGCTGTTCAGGATCTGGATCCCGATCACCGTTTTACAGCCGCTCGCGTTTTTCCCGATGCCGGGAATATAGTCGGTACTAGATCTCAAATCGCCGCCCTTTGCGGTCACGGTGCTGTTTTCAATGATGATATCCATCCGGCCGCCATGAGAGGTATACCCCGAGCCGATGGCGGGACCGAACTTTAAGTTGCGAACGGACACCTGACTGTTCGCAATGCGGATACGGCTCTCGCGATCGGTTGAGGATCGCAAACCGCTGCCGATGGGCGCGTTGAGTGAAGACGTAATATCGATTTGGCTATCCTGAATGTCGATGCTGCCAAAGGAAGCCTGTTCGCCGCCGCCAATCGTGCAGCGATTATAGGGGTACTCCTCGTTCAGGCGGATGCTGCTGCCGCGGATCACGATCTCTTCAACGGAAGCATATTCTCCACGTGCGCCGATGATATCGCCCGTCAACACGGTGCTGTCCGTGATCTCCAGCTTTTTCAGCGTCTTTGCGTCAGTTATTGTGTGCACGGTTTCGTCCATAAAAATGCCGTAGGTGTGCAGATCGGAATCCCGAACGGCAATGCTCCCATTACCGCCGACGCGAATGCCTCTCAAATGCGGCAGCCTGATCTCGCTTTCTTCAATGACGAGCTCGCTATTGCTGCCCACGCGGATCCCATCGGTGAGAACGGAGAGTGTGTCCGTGGATGCAACGCGGCAGTTTCGGATGGTGAGCTTCCCGCCCGGCGAGTCTGCGTCCCAGCCGATCAGAATTTTATTGCTGCTGAGAAGCGGAAGCTCTGCGTCCGAAACGGTGATGCTTCCGACGCTTCCGCCGGCAGCTCCGCCGATGCAGGCGCCGTCTTTACTGGAAATGGATTGGATCACATTGCCGTTGATGGTGATGCTTTTGCAATTCACACGCTCGGAATGGCTGTCCGTAAAGCCGCCGATGGCTGCGCCGCTGCCCTCGGCGGAAACGGTGAGCTCACCGCCAGTGATGCGAATGTCGTCCTTACTGCCGATGCCTGCCGCACCGCCTTTTCCGGTCGCATGGATGACGCCGTCGGTGATGGTGACGCCGCTCTTGCCTTTGCCTCTATCGCCAATGGCGGCGTTATTGCGATTGGCCGTGGCTTCTATCGTTCCGCCATTGATGGTAACGGTCATTGCCCCGGTGTTATAAATTCTGGCTCCGCCGATGCCGAAGCCCTCTCCCTTGGCAGTTGCCTTGACAGTACCATCGTTTATGGTGACGCTGCCGCTCTCATACGGCCCGATTCCGTTTCCGGGGATCACCCTGTTCAAATCTTCTGCAAAGTTGTTGACGCCCCCAATGGCGGTTACATCGCCGCCGTTGATGGTGATCGTGCCGCCATATCCTGTGGTGATCGCATCGCAGGTAGCCTCGGCGATGACCGTGCCGCCGTTGATGGTGACGCTGCCGCCATATCCCATTTGGCATGTGCCGATCCCTACGCTTTCCACAGTAGTACAATTGCCTACCGACATGGCAAAGGCTTCGGTACGGACAACGCCGCCATTGATGGTGATGCTGCCGCCCTGCCTGCGGTTGTAGACCTCACCGCGGTCGGTGGAGCGAAACTCAATTTCTTCTGCACGTGTCCCACCGATGGCGGAGGCATTATCCTGCCCCTTGGCGCGGATATTGCCGCCGTTGATGACGATCGTACCCTCGCTTTCGCGGATACCATCGTTGCCTTCTCTCCAGCGTGCACTGCTGCCGATGCCGGCCATTCCGCTATCCGGCCATACAGAGTAATGGACCATCCTGTCGAGGTTGAAATCCGCCGGGAGGCACGCCGTCAGCCTGCCCATGGTGCTCTCATCGGTGCTTTGGGCGTAGACGGTAAAGGTATCGCCCACCTTTACATCGATGCCCCACTCCGCCGTGAGGTGGCTGCCGTTCGTTAAGATCAGATTGACCGCGCCGTGGGTGTCCAAGCGGGGCGTGATGGTCACGTTGCCCTCCACCACATACCAGCCGGCGGGCAGATCGTACCATTTGTCGGCATAGTCGAGAATGCTTGCCTTGGTTTCGCTCGTCAGCACGGTGTATGCGGTGCAGACCTGCTGATTGCCGTCTTTGTCCAAATAGGTGATCGGATCGGTGGAGATCGGCCTTGCCTCCATCCATTGCGCCACCAGCTCCATGTTTTCGAACACAGGGTAATCGAAATTCCACTCCGGCAGATTGATGTATTGCAGATCGGCTTTGTTATACCAGCCGATAAAGGTATAGCCGTCCTTGGTGGGGGCGGCAGGTCTTTGCGCCTTTTGTCCCCGCAAAATCCGTTGTGCAGCGACCGTACTGCCGCCATCGGAATCAAAGGTGACCGTCACATTTGTAACGGCAGGAGACTCATCTGCCGCAAACGCAGTTGTCGGCAATAGTGTCAGCACCATGCAGCATAGGAGCAGGATGCTGAGTATTCGTTTCTTCATTGGCTTTTCTCCTCCTGTTCGTGTCGGGCGGGCTTGCCTGTCCCGTCTTTTCTCTGGTTTTCCTTGCTTTTGAGCCGGAAGCACAGCGCGGTGATGACCACCGCCGCTGCAAAGGAGACGACGGCCACCAGCACATAGCCGCCCGCATCCTCCCGCAGCAGCATCGCACCGAAGCCGCCCCCGGCATCGGTCTGTCCCTGCCCGATGACCCTGTCCGCTGTCTGCAGCAGCACCGCAAACAACAGCATACATACAGCGCTCAGCCTGCCGATGCCGCGTTTCTGCCTTCGTCGGGTGTTTTTGCGTATCTGCCTTTTGACAAGCTCGACCCGTCTTGCGGTATCAT
>ERZ1034842.237-NODE-237-length-27458-cov-14.362369_pt1 | contig 27458 bp, 15 predicted proteins | sample MGYA00520634_ERZ1034842 | MGnify/ENA primary metagenome ERZ1034842 (study PRJEB33766, sample SAMN09781734) | gut metagenome | biome: gut microbiome | host: Homo sapiens | place: Madagascar | study: EMG produced TPA metagenomics assembly of the PRJNA485056 data... | reverse complement strand
CGGCCCGCCCGCCCCTGGCGCCCGGGCCGCGACAAGTTCCTCCCCGTCAGCCGCGCCGACATGGATGCGCGTGGTTGGGACCAGTGCGACTTTGTCTACATCTGCGGCGACGCCTACGTGGACCACCCCAGCTTTGGTATGGCCATCATCAGCCGCGTACTCGACGCACACGGCTACAAAGTGGGCATTATCTGTCAGCCCGACTGGACCGACCCCGCCAGCATCACGGTGCTCGGCGAGCCGCGCCTGGGCTTTCTCGTCAGCGCCGGCAACATGGACTCCATGGTCAACCACTATTCGGTGACCAAGCACCGCCGCCACACCGACGCCTATACCCCTGGTGGCGAGGAGGGGCGCCGTCCCAATCGTGCCGTCACGGTCTACGGCAACCTCATCCGCCAGACGTTCAAGGACGCCCCCATCATCATCGGCGGCATCGAGGCGAGCCTGCGCCGTCTGGCCCACTACGACTACTGGCAGGACAAGCTCAAGCGCTCGGTACTGCTCGACTCGGGCGCCGACATCCTCATCTACGGCATGGGCGAGCACGCGATTGTCGAGATCGCCGACGCGCTCGACGCGGGACTGCCCGTCGACCAGATCACCTATATCAACGGCACCGTCTACCGCACGGGTTCGCTCGACGAGGTCTACGACTACGACCTGCTGCCCAGCTGGGACGACCTTACCGCCGACAAGCTCAACTACGCGCGCAGCTTTAATGTGCAGCAGCAGAACATGGACCCCATCACCGGGCATCGTCTGGTAGAGCCCTACCCCAACAGCGTCTATGTGGTGCAGAACCCGCCGTCGGCGACGCTCACCACCGATGAGATGGACGAGGTGGCCGAGCTTCCCTACGCCCGCGATTGGCATCCCGACTACGACGCGGCGGGCGGCGTACCGGCCTTTGCCGAAATCAAATTTTCCATTAGCTCCAACCGCGGCTGTTTTGGCGAGTGCTCGTTTTGCGCCCTCACCTTCCATCAGGGCCGCGTACTGCAGATGCGCAGCCACGACTCAATCATGCGCGAGGCAGAGCTGCTCACGCGCGATCCCGAGTTTAAGGGCTATATCAACGACGTGGGCGGACCGACGGCCAACTTTAGCCGCCCTGCCTGCGACAAGCAGCTCGAGCACGGCGTGTGCAAGAACAAGCGCTGCCTGTGGCCGAGTGTGTGCAAGAACATGGTGGTCGACGAGAGCGGCTACACACAGTTGCTGCGCGACCTGCGCCAGCTGCCGGGCGTCAAGAAGGTCTTCGTCCGCAGCGGCATCCGCTTTGACTACACCATGGCCGATGCCTCGGACGAGTTTTTACGCGAGCTGCTGGAACACCATGTCTCGGGCCAGCTACGCGTAGCGCCCGAGCACGTGAGCGACGCGGTGCTGTCCGTGATGGGCAAGCCGAGCCGCGCCGTCTACGACGCGTTCTGCCGTAAATTTGAACGCCTGAACCGTGAATACGGACTCAAGCAGTACGTAGTGCCGTATCTGATCTCGAGCCATCCCGGCTCGACGATGAAGGAAGCCGTGAACCTGGCCGAGGCCGTACGCGACATGGGTTATATGCCCGAGCAGGTACAGGACTTCTACCCCACACCGTCCACCATGTCGACCTGCATGTACTACACCGGCGTGGATCCGCGTACCATGCAGCCGATCTACGTGGCGCGTGACCCGCACGAGAAGGCCATGCAGCGTGCGCTCATCCAGTATCGCAAACCCGAGAACTACAAGCTGGTACGCGAGGCGTTGGAAAAGGCCGGCCGCCGCGATCTGATTGGCTACACCAAGCATTGTCTGATCCGCCCCGTGCCGCCGCGCCCGGGCGAGACGTCTGCTGGCGGTGGGCATGGCACCGGCAAGAAGGGCGGCAAGGCCCACGGTGGTGCTGGCAGCAAGGGGCCCAAGGGCAGCAAGGGGCACGGCGGCATGTCGCGCGCGCAAAACACTGCCGGGCGCAACCGTGCAGCTCAGGGGCGTCAGGGTGCCAACGGAGGCGGACGCCGCAACTAGGGCAGCGGTGCTGTCGCTATGCCCGTCTCGCATGCGTGGCGCAGTGAGCGCATCGTCTCCACGAGGATGATGCCGGCTATGGTGACCGTGATTACCACGTCGAGCGGTGTGTTCACAAACCACAACAGACCCATCAGGTACGACCCGGCATTAAAGGCAAAGTGCAGCAGAATCGTATAGCGAAGCTTTCCGGTGGTCACGAGCACCCAACCAAAAATGATGCCCGCGGCACCCGCATAGCAGCCCTGCACCCAGTTCATGTGCATAAAGCCAAAGATGGCCGCCTGCAGCACGATTGCCGCGGCGATACCCCGCGCGCTCGGGGCCGCCCAGGGTACCATGGCGCCGTCCTGCGCGCTCGCACGACGCCGCCGCTTCCAAAGTGGGCGACATTGGGGGTTAAACGCCCGGAGTGAAAACTCAAAGATGACGCCGCGTACCAGGAGCTCTTCACAAAACGGCGCACCGAGCACCGTGGTCAGGACGGCAAGAAGGTTGGTATCGCCCATGCCTGTTTCCTCGACGAGCTCGCTATAGTCTGCCGCAACCTCGGGCAGCAGCGACAGCACGCCGTCGCATAGGTAGCTAATAACTACCTGCATGGATAGGCCAATCACGACAACGCATGCGATGCGCTTCCATGCAGCATTTGCTCCCCCGCCGAGCGGGCGCTCACCTTGCCGGCGCGCCATGAAGGAGCGGGGCCACAGATAGCGCCACCACAGCAGCGCCATCAAAAACGACGCCGTCTGAGCGGCGGCTTGAAGCAGTTGAATATCGAGGTCGTCAATCGAGAAATCCATGAACACCGATGCGACACCCAAGGCAGAAAACAGCACCATGCTCAGAGCAATATCGGCAGCAACGACACCCAAACAAGCAAGTGTCCACACCAGCGCATTAAACATGCCAGCCTCCCGGCAGGTAGTCATTTAAGAACGTCCCCAACGACTAGTCATTGGGGACGTTCTTTAACGACTAGTTGTTGGGGACAGTCTTTGCCAAAAGCCCCGTTGGGCGAGATGTCGAACGGGAAGGTGCCGCAGCGATTGAACGCGGCGATGAACATGCGGATGGCGTTGGACGGCGTGGTGCCCACGAGCTGGGTTGCCGCCGCGAAGGCCGCCTTCTCCTCGGGCAAGACCTTCGCGACTACAGGGGTCATGTGTTCTGCCATGGCGCTTCCTTTTTGAAACGACGGTGGTGCGGATAGATGCGGGCCATGCGGCTGGGCGACGGGCTGTGAAGGCAACCCGATTGGCCCGCATCCGGAGTTTGTTTCTGCGGCGTTGGTATTACTTGGTATTCCTAAGTATTACCCCGCAGATAGAATAGCACATCTGCCCCTGTAGGGGCAGATGAAAACGGATCATTTTGTTGTTGAATTTGGACTTAGATGAGCTTCTAAAGCGTGATGATATCCGAGATGTTGAGGGCCTGAGCATCGGCGGCATCGTGCGTAGCGAGCAAGAGCGTGCGGCTGTCGAGCAGGTCGAGCACGACCTCGGCGCATGCGTCGCGCGCAGCGGTATCTAAACCGGTAAAGGGCTCGTCAAGAATCACCGCGCCGCCCGGGCACAGCAGGGCTCGAGCGATCTCGACGCGACGGCGCTGCCCGCCCGAAAGATCGGCAACGCAAGCATTCACGTCGACCCCCGGCACCAGCAGGCGCAACAGGGCCGCAGCACTCGAGGCGTCCACGCGTGCGTCGGCGCACACCAGCACGTTATCCAGCGCCGAGGCGGACTCGACCAAGCGTGCATCCTGAAACACCATCGAGCACGGCGCGCACTCCCCCGCCGCCAGCACAAGCAACGTCGACTTGCCCACACCCGAGGCGCCCATCACACAGATACGCCCACCCGCGGGCACGTTGAGCACCAGGCCGTCCAGCGCCGGCACCCAGGGCGCGCGATCGCCCACGGCAAGCGCAAGCTCCGCTGCAGCGCCATCGCTCGCAGCCCCCGCACGCCCGCGAGCGCCGCGCCCATGTGCCCGCACGGCCACGCGCCACACCACAGGCCCCGAAACCCGCATCAGCCACACCAGCACGCGCTCACACGCCCACGAGGCGGCAACGACCAGCACGGTCCACGCCAGCAGATCAGCCGTCTCGATCAAAAGCTTTGCCTGATAGATGCGCTCACCCACGGTGCCCACCGCCATGCCGATAAGCTCGGCTGCCACGCCGGCCTTCCAGCTCATGCCAATCACGGCACGGGCGCACGAAAGCACAAACGGCAGGACTTCGCGCCAGGTATGGGCGCAAAACAGTCGCCAGCCTCGCACGCCATGCAGGCGGAACATCTGCTTCAGCGATTTATTCACCTGTGCCAAGCCCTCGGCCAGCGAAAAATACACGCCCGGCAGCGCCATCAAAAAGACTGCCGCGATGCTCACGCGCGCCGACCCCAGCCAGATAAGCAACAGGACCACCACGCAGGCGACCGGCGTCGCCTTTACAAACGACAACGCCGGAGCCACCAGGTGCGCAAACGCACGCGAACGTGACGAAATCCCGGCAAGTACGCCACCACACACCGCGGCAAGCGCCAACCCGCCCAGTATCCGCGCGCCCGAGCCCGCCAAAATCGCCCAGGTACCGCCATCGCACACCAGGCGCAGCAGCGCCAAGGCAACAGCGCCCGGCCCCGGCAAGATCAGCGGCTGCGCCACCAGCGCCGCCACCAGCATCCACACGGCAAGCCAAAAGGCGGGGACGGCACCTGCTGCCGCCACCGCCTTCGTACGCTCTGTCATTTGTCGAGCAAACGCACGCACGGGCTACTCCATGTAGTAGAAATCGTCAGCCGGGAGCTTGCCGCCCACGGCGCTCGCATCCGCATCGGCCAGCACCTGCAGGTACCCACCGAGCGCCACCTTCATATCTTTCCCCGTCTGGCAGACAAGCATGCACCCGGGAATCGCCTTCTCGGCGATCTTGGCGTTGTCCACGATGCCGGCATCGACCACAGCCTGCGCCCAGTCTGCCGGTGCCGCATTGACAGCCTTAACGCTCGCCGCATGGCAGCTCAAGAACTCCGCCACGGCATCGGGATGTTCCTCGGCAAACGCGCGGCGCACCACGGTCACACCCGTCAGCAGGCGCGAGCCCGTATCACCCGCCAGCTCGTCCCACACATCGGTCAGGCTCACCGGCGCCGACAGTTTGCCTTCGCTCTTGGCGATGGCAGCGGTCTTGAACGGCTCGGGCAGCACGCCCACGGCAGACGGGTCGGCAAGCAGGGCCGACAGCACCTCGGTGGGCTCGCTCTTAAACTCGAGCGTCACCTGGCCGGTCAGGCCCGCGCGCTCCAGCAAGTAGTTCATGACGTACTCCGGCGTGGTGCCCTTGCCCGTCATATAGACGGTATGGCCCGCCAGATCGCCAAACGAGGCTACACTCGCGTCGCCCGTCACAACGTTCAGCACACCCAGCGTGTTGATGTCGATGACCTGCACCGCGCCCTCGGTCTTGTTGTACAGCACGCTCGCCACGTTGGCGGGCACCAGGGCAATGTCGATATCGCCCTGAATGACCTTGGGCACGATCTCATCGGCGGCAGTGTTGATCGCAAAGTCGAACTCATTGTCCGTCTCGCCATCGGCAGCCTGGTCCATAAACTGCACCAGGCCAATCGAGGTCGGCCCCTTGAGCGAGGCGACGTGCACCTCAACCGACTCTGCAGCAGCACCGGCGCCGTCCGTGGCTGCCGAGCCCGCGGCGGACCCGGCACCGGCAGCCCCGCCGCTACAGCCCGCGAGCGCAAGCGACAGAGCGCCCGTGACGAGCGCCGAGGCAAACCCCCGGCGCGACAGCTCAAAATCAAACGCGCGCATCGCTAGCACGTCCCTTCGTTAGGCATCGACCAGGCGTGATGGTCGGTATGCAGCAACTCCTCGGCCAGCGGTGAGAGCGACTCGCCCAAAAACTCGCTATAGCACGCCTGGACATCGGGATTCTCGTGCGAGAAGCGAATGTCCGCCTTCGCATCCAGGCCCCACAGCACCTGGCCGCGCTCAGCTGCCAGCTCGCAGCCGTCGTGGATGGGCTGTCCGCCGCCGCCGACGCAGCCGCCCGGGCACGCCATGACCTCGACGAAGTCATAGCTCACGCGGCCGTCGCGAATCGCGTCGAGCAGGCGGGCGGTATTGCCCAGCCCGTGTGCCACGGCGACGCGCACCTTGGTGCCCTCGATATCGGCCACGGCTTCCTTCCAGCCGTCCAGACCGCGCACGTCGGTGAAGAAGTCGGCGTCGGGGTTCTTGCCCGTCACCAGGTAATATGCCGAGCGCACGGCAGCCTCCATCACGCCGCCCGTGGCACCAAAGATCACACCCGCGCCCGTGCCAAAGCCCAGCGGCGTATCCAGCGGCTCCTCGGTAAGCGTGTCGACGCTCACGTGGCTCGCGCGGATCATGCGCACCATCTCGCGCACCGTCAGCGCAACGTCCACGTCGGGTGCGCCGCCCTCGCCCACCATGCTCGGCAGCGCACACTCGGCCTTCTTGGCCGTACACGGCATAACGGACACCACAAACAGGCGCTCGGGCTCCACGCCCAGCACCTTGGCGTAGTAGGTCTTGGCGATGGCGCCGAACATCTGCTGCGGCGACTTGGACGTGGACAGGCTGTCGACAAACTCCGGATAACGCGCCTTCACAAAGCGCACCCAGCCCGGGCAGCAACTCGTGAACATGGGCCAGCCGCGGCTGTCGCCCTCGCCCTTGGCGGCGGCGCCCAGGCGCTCGAGCAGCTCGGAGCCCTCCTCCATAATGGTGAGGTCGGCCGAGAAATCGGTATCGAACACGTACTCAAAGCCCACACGGCGCAGCGCGCAAGCCAGGCGCTCGACGGTAGCCTCCTCGCGAGACATGCCGAGTTCCTCGCCCCAGGCGCTGCGCACGGCAGGCGCGATCTGCACCAGCACGATCTTGTCGGGATTAGTGAGCGCGTCAAACACGGTCTCGGTATCGTCGCGCTCGCGCAGTGCGCCCGTCGGGCAATGCGTAATGCACTGGCCGCACGCGACGCAATCGGTCTTGCCGATCGGCGCGCGCCCGCGGGTACCCACGGCGGTATGCGTGGCGCGGTTGGTCAGGTCCCAAATCCCTAGGCCCTGCACGCTCTCGCACACCTTGATGCAGCGCATGCATTTAATGCACTTGTCGTTTTCGCGGATGATGGGAAAATCGAAATCCCAGCCCTCGCCCGCCAAATGCCTTTGATACGGCAGATAGAAAATGCCCAGGTCGTTGGCGATGGTCTGTAGATTGCAGTTGCCGCTGCGCACGCAGCTCGTGCACTGCGAATCGTGCTGGGACAGCAGCAGCTGCACGTTGGTGCGACGCGCCTCGCGGGCCTTGGGGCTGTTGGTGTGGACCACCATGCCGTCGAGCACGTAGTTGTTGCAGGCGGCAACCAGCTGGTCGCAGCCCTCAACCTCGACCACGCATACGCGGCAGCCGCCGATCTCGTTTAGATCGCGCAGGTAGCACAGGGTGGGAATCTGGATGCTGACGGACTTGGCCGCATCCAGGATCGTGGTGTGCTCGGGAACCACGACCTCGCAATTATCGATAGTGAGCTTGACCATGTTATGCGCTCCGTTTTCGGTGTTGTCGCTGACGGTGGTGTTGTTGGGCTCTACCATTCCAGGTTCCTCCCTCCGCGGAACGCGCCAAAGCCAAAGTGATCGCAACGCAGGCAGCGGCTCGCCTCCTGGCGCGCCTCCTGCTCGGTGAGACCCTGCTCGACCAGATCCCAATCGTGAATACGCTCGCCGGCCTCGCGCTCGCCCAGCTCGCAGCGGCCGCACTCATGCTTGCCCTTAAACTGGACGGTCGGCAGCTCGACCTCGAGCTTGATCTTGTGGTCAAAGCCCAGGTAGCGGTCGATATTTGCCGAAGCCACGCGGCCGGCGTTGATGGCACGGATGACGGTGGCGGGACCGGTCTGGCAGTCACCGCCGCTAAAGAGGCCATCGAAGTTGGGCACGGCGCCATCCGAATCGGTGACCACGCAGCCCCACTTACAAGCGATGCCCATGTCCTCAAACGGCTTGGAATCGATGTCCTGGCCAATGGCCACAAACACGCGCTCGCAGGGAATGACGCGCTCGGGCGTGGCGGCGGCACGCGGGGCCGGACGCCCACGACGGGGCTCGCCGATAATCTGCGGCTGCACGCGCAGGCCACTCACGCGACCTTCCTCGCCCGTCTCGATAGCGAGCGGGGCGGTCAACTCCAGCACCTCGCAGCCCTCGGCCTGGGCGCCGGCGATCTCGGCGTCCTGGGCCGTCATGTCGCAGATGCGACGGCGGTAGACGATGCTCACCTTTTCGGCACCGCAGCGCACGGCGGAGCGCGCCACGTCCATGGCCACGTTACCGCCGCCGATGACGCACACGCGCTGGCCGCTCAGGTCGGGCAGCTCGTCATCGCCGATGGCGCGCAGCATCTTGACGGCCGACTCCACGCCGGGAGCCTCTTCGCCCGGAAGGCCGAGCTTCTTATCGCTGTGGGCGCCAATGGCCAGGTAGACGGCATCGAACTCGTCGCGCAGACGGGCAAGCTCCTCGCCGTTGACGGAGTGGTCGAGCTCCACGTCGATTCCGGCGCTCAAGATCCAGTCGATCTCGGCCTGCAGGCGCTCGCGCGGCAGACGATAGCTGGGGATGCCGTAGCGCAGCATGCCGCCCAGGTGGTGGCGCTGCTCCAAGATGGTCACCTTGTGGCCCATCACGGCCAGGTAGTAAGCGCAAGAAAGACCGGCCGGGCCGCCGCCGATCACGGCGACGCGCTTCCCGGTGTTGTCCACCACATGCGGCTTGTGGTCGTTGAGGTCGCTATGCTCAACGGCAAAACGCTTGAGGGCGAGGATGTTCATGGGGTCGTCGACCATGCCACGGCGGCAGTGCATCTCGCAGGGATGCTCGCACACCAGGCCGCAGACGAGCGGCAGCGGATTGTTCTTGCGGATGACCTTGACGGCGTCGGCATAGCGGCCGGCCTCGACCAGCGAAATGTACCCGGGAATGTCGACGTGCGCCGGGCAGCCCGAAACGCACGGGACGCGGGCCTCGCGGTCAAAGCCGCAGGAGTGCTCGCGAATGTGGTGCTCAAAATCGTCGCGGAAGCCGCGAATGGCCGTGAGTGCCATGGCGCCAGCTTCGTAGCCGATGGCGCAGTCGCTCGAAAGGTAGATGGTGCGGGCGGTGCGCTCAATCAAGTTGAGCGTGGACTCGTCGGCGCGGCCCTCGAGCACATCGGCGAGCAGGTCGCTCAGCGCGCTCAGGCCCACGCGGCAGGGCGTGCACTTGCCGCAGCTCTGGGTGGAGCACAGATTGACGAGCGCTGCCGTAAACTCAACGGGGCACGGGGCGAGCGAACTCACCGCCAGACGACGTCCGAGCGCATCGTGCAGGTCGTCCATGACGGCCTGAGCGTGGCTGCGTTCCATTACGTGCAGTCGAGCCATAAGATCCCCTCTCACATGGCAGCCCGGAGGCGAGGCCGGGCGAAGTTGCTACACGCACAACACTGACCTAAAAAGTTGTTAGGTCTCCACGCAGTTCGGCAGGCGGTATGAAATGTCACCCTCGGCGGTGAAATAGAACATTACCGCAGATAAATGCCATATTTGATAAAACGCGTTACCAAATGACAATGCCCCGCCCACGCAATCACGTGGACGGGGCATTGCTCCAGGTATGCGGCCAGCGACCCTGTTGCTTTTACTTAAGCTCGGGCCAGTAACCCTTGTTGGCCTCGATCATGTCGTCGAGAACCTCCTTGGCGACCTTCATCGAAGGCACGGTCTTGTTCAGCGTAAAGGCCTTGAGCGCCTTCTCGTAAGAACCCTCGATCGTAGCCTCGACCACGAGCTTCTCGGAGTTCAGCTGCTGCATCATGAGGCCCTGCTGGAACAGAGGAATGTTGTCGCGGCTGATGACCTCGGGGCCATTCTTGCCAATGTAGGCAGGCAGCTCGACCATAGAGTCGTAGGGCATGTTGGGGATAGCGCCCTTGTTCTCGCAAATGACCAGGAAGCGCTGCTTGGTGTCGTTCTTCAGAGCGATAGCCAGATCGGCAATCCAGTCGCCGTGGCTGCCCGCATAGAACGTGCTCTCGTCGATCTCGCCCGTCTTCTCGTAGTGGTCGATGCCGTCGAAGAGGTTCTTCTCACGCGTCTCCTCAACCTCGTTAGCACGGGTGCGCTCGGGGTTGGAATGCTCGACGAACTCCTTCTGCTGCAGGTAGTAGTTCAGATACGTGTTGGGCAGGTACTCCGGGAAGCACTCCATGATCTCGTACTCGCCCTTCCAGACGTAGTACCAGCTGCCCTTGGTGTGGCGGTTCTGCTCGGGGTGCTCGTCAGTGGCCTCCTCGGGCTTCTTTGCCATGAGCGAGCCCATGCCCTTGAGGTAGGAGTCGGGCAGCAGAATCTCATGCTCCTTGATGTACTCGCGCAGCTGCGGGAGCACCTCCTCGCCCTTGTGGCGAATCGAGGTGAACCAACCAAAGTGGTTGAGGCCAAAGTAATCGTACTCGACATCCTTCTTGTCGATATCGAGTGCGGCGCAAACCACGTCGATGATCGCGATCGGCATGTCGCAGATGTTGATGATGCGAGCGTTGGGACGCAGCACGCGGCAGCCCTCGGACACGATGGCGGCAGGGTTGGAGTAGTTGAGAATCCAGTAGTCCTTCTTGGCGTACTTCTCAACGTCATCGATCAGCTCGACCATGGGGAAGATGGTGCGCATGCCGTAGGCAAGGCCGCCGCAGCCGCAGGTCTCCTGACCCACGCAGCCGTGACGCAGCGGAATCTTCTCGTCCTGCTCACGCATGGCGTAGCCGCCCACGCGCATCTGGGCAAACACGAAGCTCGCGTCGGTAAAAGCCGTCTCCTTGTCGGTGGTCACCGTAAGCTTGATGTTCAGGCCAAGGTCCTCGTGCAAAATCCAGTCCACGAGCACGCCGATCTTGCGCTGACGCTCCTCGTTGATGTCGTACAGACGAATCTCGTCAACGTCGAGCTCGTCCTTGCGCAGGGCGATGGACTTGACGATGCCGGGGGTAAAGGTGGATCCGCCACCACACAGAGTAATGATCATTGTTTACTGCTCCTTCTCAATTGCGTTTTCGACCTTGTCGCGCATCTCGGCGACCTTCATGCCAAAGATGATCTGGATATTGTTGCCGTTGCGGTTGATGCCGCTGTTGGGCACGTGGTTGATGAGGCTCTCATCGATGAGGTCCGGGTTCTTAACGTTCACGCGAAGACGCGTAAAGCAGTTCTCGAGCTCCTCGATGTTGTCCTTGCCGCCAAGACCTGCGACCAGGTCGGCAATGCCTGCATCGACGCCCTCTGCGGGAGCTGCGGCAACAGCGCCCTGCTTCACCGCGACAGACGCGGCGGCCTCGCCCTCGGCAACGGACTCGGCGAGCTCGGACTCCTCCTCGCGGCCAGGCGTGTGGAGGTTGAGCTTCTTAATCAGGAAGGTGAAGAGGAAGAAGTACAGAGCGGCGTTGACGACTCCGAGCACGAGCATCATCGGCCAGTTGGTCTTATCGACACCAAGAACCAGGTTGGAAACCACGATGTTGATGATGCCGCCTGCAGTCGAAGCGGGCACGGAGAGGACCTTGAGCAGGACCAGGAAGATACCGGAAAGAACCGAGTGAACAACAAAGAGCACGGGAGCGGCAAAGACAAAGAGGAAGTCCATGGGCTCGGTGACACAGGAGAGCACGGCGGTGATGATCAGCGGGATGATAACGGCCTTGGTCTTATCCTTGTTCCCCTTGTAAGCGGTGAAGATAAAGGCGAGACCGATACCGATGTAGGGCCACAGGTTGTTGAAGGTGTAGCTGTTGAAGTAGGTGCTATCGGAGAAGGGCTGGCCCGTCATTGCCATCTCGGCAACACGAATGGGATAGGCGCCGGCGATAACCTGATCACCCAGCGTAAGGGTGCCGCCCACATCGGAGAACTGGAACGGGGTGTAGATGAGGTGATGCAGACCAGTGGGAACGAGCAGCTTGTTGAGCATACCGTAGATAAACAGACCGATGTTGCCCGACTCCTTAATGATGCCGGCAACGGAGGAGATGGCACCCTGGACAGGAGGCCAAACGATGCAGAAGCCCGCGCCCATGATCCAGGAGATGATGATCATGATCAGGAACGGAAAGCGAACGCCCGAGAACATCGAAAGGGCAATGGGGAACTGCTTGTTCGAGTACTTGTTGAACACGGCACCGGTGATGCAACCCAGGATGATGCCACCAAACACGCCGGTATCGAGCACCTGGATGCCCATAACGGTGGCCTGGCCGGTTCCGGTAAGACCGAGCATGCCGCTCGCATCGGCAAGAGAGCCGGTGGCGTTGAGCACGATGTTGTTAGCCTGCAGGAACAGGAAGAACGACATCAGGGCGATCAGCGAAGCATGGCCCTTGTTCTTCTTTGCCATGGCGCCGGCGATGCCCACGCAGAACAGAATCGAGAGGTTGTTGATGATAAACATCAGCGACTGATAGACAACGGCGCCCACAAGCTGGAACGGACCGGAGCCCAGTACGGGGACCAAAGCGCAGATGGTCTTGTTGGTCAGAATGATGCCCACGATGAGCAGAATGCCGGCAACCGAGAGATACATCATCGGCTGGACGATTGACTTCGCGAACACCTCCAACGGCGCTTTGAAATTGAACTTCTTTTTTGCGGTCATAGCGGTACTCCCCTTCCTTTTCCGCAAATTAAGACAGATGTGCCCTGGACAAGGCCATAAGCCCTGCCTTATATCAATCGATGTGTGGGCACGTTATGCTTAGAGACCGGGTTCTCCAAGCAGGTTAACAATGTGATATGCGAGATAGCTCTTCTCGGCATCGGTAACGACAACGTTATAGGTAGACGACAAGTGGGCGGCTATGGCGTCCGCGCACGAGAACGCGCACGGATACTTAGTTTCATCGATTCGGAACAGTGCATCGTCATTGATCTGCCCGGCCGCGGGGTCAAGCGCCCGCTGTGCGAAAAACTGCAGGTGGCGGACGAAACGCTCATAGGGCAGCGAGGTGTCATCGAGGGTCGTAGCATAGCGCTCGGAAACAATCGCGAGCACGTCGCGAACAAGCTGGACCGAGATGATGAGACGGTCGGAGCGTTGCGGCATGGTGGCGTTGACGATATGCAGCGTAATAAAACCCTGCTCTTCTTCGCTCATCTGGATGCCCATATACTCCTTGACAATCTGCAGCGCACGGCCCGCAAGCGCGTACTCCTTGCGATAGAACTGCTGGATCTCGAGCAGCAACGGATTCTCACAGGAGACGCCCTTGCGCTCGCGCTCCAAAGCAAGGCCGATATGGTCTGCGAGAGCAATGAGGATCTTGTCGTTGATATCAACATTGAGCTCTCGACGGAGCATCTGAACAATGTCCTCGGCAATCACGAGGTTGACGGTGGGGATGGACTCCAAAAGATGTGCCAAGCGGTCAATCGTACGCGAATCCTGAGAAGTGCCCTCCTGCAGCGCATAGGTCTTTTCGACCGATGCTTCATCGATAGCGTCGCCGGCATGACGGCCAAAGCAGAGGCCTCGACCGATGACAATGAGCTCGGAGCCATCGTCCGAAGTGACCATTGCGACGTTATTGTTGAAAACTCGCTTGATAACCACGGTACCCACCACAAGAATTTACTCGGAAAGCCAGACGACAGGCTCTTTAACAGCAACAGGGCCGGAAGCGTGCTCACGAAGAGTCGAGTTCTCCGAACGCTCGCACACGATAACGAAGACCGTGGGATCGAAGCCGGCGGCGCAGACCGCGTCGAAATCGACCTCGACGAGGGGCTGGCCCGCGTCGACATGGTCACCCTGAGCAACAAGCGCATGGAAGCCCTTGCCCTCAAGTTTAACAGTGTCGATTCCGATATGCAGCATCACCTGAGCAGAGCTGTCGTCGGACATGATGCCCAGCGCGTGCTCGGTCGGGAACAGCGCCGCGACGGTACCGGAGACAGGAGCGCACACCGTTCCCTCTTGGGGAACCACGGCAACGCCATCGCCCACAGCACGGCTGCTAAAAGCGGGATCATTGGTTTTTTCTAGGTGAACAAGCTCGCCGGAAACGGGGGCGAGGATTTCGAACTCGGAAGTTGCAGTCTTCTGCTCATCCGAACCGCCCATCAGGCGAGAAAAGAAACCCATGGTGGCATGTCCCTTCATAAATATAGCCCAACCAAAATCAAGCGAATGCATCCATAGAGACACACCCGTTCAAAGACTTTGGTTAGGCCCACGTCCGAGGGACTCGGTAACCTTCCGCATTTCTTTTTACGGGAGCTATTGTAGACAAGCCCAAAGCCAGAACAATCATTATGACCGGTGAACGGTATTTATTCTTCGATAAACGGCATTTAGGCAGCACTTGGGGACGTTCCTTTTCTGCCGGCACCCAGGGACACTCCTTGCTCTGACCTCTTTGCACTAAAAAGGGCCCCGAGCGTAGTTGCTCGGGGCCCTTGGTTCACCTCGCTCTAGTGGGCGATGCGTATGCTATTTGCGCTTGCCGCCGCCGTCACCGGGGCGGCGGGAGCTGCCGCCGCGCTTACCGCCACGATTGTTACCATAGCTGCCACGGTTATCGCGACCGCCGGCGCGACCGCCGCGGGAGCCGGCCTGGTTGCCACCACGCCCGCCGCGGTAGCCGCCACGACGCTCCTCGCGGGTGTCATCGTAGTTGCGCCAGTCATCGCGACGATCGCGGCTGGCACGCGGGTCGCGACGATCGCGCGACTCACCCGAACGACCGGCGCCGCTGCGGCCACCGTTGCCGCGAGCGCCCTCGCGACGCTCGCCACCGCGGCCGCCCTCGCGGCCTCCGCGCTCGTCAAAGCGCTTGCCGCCGCGAGACTCGCCGCCACGGGAACCTCGCTCACCGCGACCCTCGCCGCCGCGACGCTCATCACGGCCACCGCGCTCGTCATCACGACCGGAACGACGGCGGTCGCCCGCACCGCGCTTGCCACCGCGCGAACCGCGGCCCTCGTCCTCGCGCTCGACACGACGACGGCCACCGCGATCCTCATCCTCGCGACGGCGGCGATGTGCCTCGCCCTGGAACTGCTTGGCACGACGCTCGGCACGGTTACCGCGCGCAGGCTGCTCAGCGGCACCAGCACCGCCGCGCTCCTCGGCAGCTACCTCGCGGGCCACGCTCTCAACAGCCTCGTCTACGCGAGCCTGAACGCCCTCGCGCACGCGGGTCTTGCCGCCGCGCTTGGGACGGCTCGGACGCTCGCCGTCGCCGCGACGCTCATCGCGACCGCGGTTGGAACGACCGGCCACATCACCGTAATCGTCGCCGTTGCGCTTGCCGTCGCGACGTGCCTGCTCAAGCTTCTTCTTGCTCTTGGACTTGCCGCGCTTGGTCTTCTTCTTCACCTTAAAGGCTGCAGGGTCGCGCTCGGGATCAACCGCGGGCGGATTGGGGCCCACGTGCAGGTCGCCGGCCTCGTAGATGTCGGCGGTCTTGTCCATGAGCTTCTCGATCTCGTAGAACTCATCGACGTCCTGCTCGGTCACAAACGTGATGGCCCACCCCAGCTCGCCGGCGCGGCCCGTACGGCCAATGCGGTGGATATAGTCGGTCGGCTCGGCCGGCACGTCAAAGTTCACGACGTAGCGCACGTCGCTAATGTCGATGCCGCGGGCAAGCACGTCGGTTGCCACCAGCACGTCGACGGTGCCGTCGCGGAAGGCCGAAAGGGCACGCTCGCGCTGGGCCTGGCTGCGGTTGCCGTGAATCGCGGCGGCCTTGATGCCCTTACGCTCCAGACGACGGCAGCAGCTGTCGGCGCGGTGCTTGGTGCGCATAAAGACGATGGTGCGCTCCGGGCCCTCCTTTTTGAGGAACTCGGGCAGCAGGTTGTTCTTTGCCTCGATGGACACCGGGAACACAAACTGATCGACGGTGTCGGCGGTCGACGTGGCCGGCGCGATCTCCACGCGGGCCGGGTCGCTCACCAGGTCGGTGATCTCGCCCACGGCCTCCTCGTCGAGCGTCGCCGAGAACAGCAGCGTCTGGCGCTCGGCCGGCGTCTCGCGCACAATGCGGCGGACGGCGGGCAAAAAGCCCATGTCGAGCATGCGATCGGCCTCGTCGAGCACCAGCACCTTGACCTCGTCCAGGTGGCAGGCACCCTGCTCGATCAGATCGACCAGACGGCCCGGCGTGGCGACCAGGATGTCGCAACCGTACTTGAGGGCAGCGGTCTGGGGCTTGTAGCTCACGCCGCCCACGACGGTCACGGCAACATGGCCGGTGACGTCGGCGATTTTGCTCGCGACCTCGTCGATCTGCTGGGCAAGCTCACGCGTAGGGGTGATGACGAGCATCACGGGGCCACGGCCGTTGCCCTCGGGCTTCTTGGCACCGCGACGGCGGTTGCGGCCGCCGCGCTCACGCACGGGTTTGGGCGGAGCAATGTGCTCCAGATTGTTCATGGTCGGCAGCAAAAAGGCGGCCGTCTTGCCGGTGCCGGTCTGAGCGGCGGCAAGCAGGTCGCGGCCCTCGAGCACCACAGGGATCGAGCCGGCCTGCACGGGCGTCGGCGCCGTGTAGCCCAGGTTCTCGATGGCACGAAGCATCTCGTCCGAAAGGCCCAGCTCGTCAAAGGCGGGCAGGCTCTCGGTAGCGGACTCGACGGCCTGGGCAGCATTGGCCTCATCGGCGGCATCGAAGGCAGCCTGGGTCATGGCCTCACGGGTCTCGTCCAGGATCTCGGCGTCGGTGACGTCGGATACAGAATTACGCATATGTTGTTGTTCCTTATCTGCACGCGCAATGGGCACGGCATGCGGCCGCGCGGGCGTGCTTGGTAGTGCGCTAATACATACAAAAACGGGTGCGCACAGAGAGGACGTTGCTCAGCACGCTGGCGATCGCTTTGGCAGCCCTATCACGCGCCGTCCAGACGCAGCGGCCCTAAGCGATGGAGCAGATTCGCCGCTGGTTAGTATACCCGTACTCCGTATGCCCCCACGTAAACCACAGATGACGAGGCGGACGGAGTGGGCCTGGTCCGATTGTCTCAATCTGTAACAGTTACGGGGCAAAACCGGGTCTACACGTTACAGATCGAGACATTCAGTCAGCCTCCTTGGCTAACATCTCGATCTGTAACATCTACAGGGCAAAACTTCCCCTACGTGTTACAGATCGAGACAAACGGTCGGCACGGTTCACAAACGTCTCAATCTGTAACAGTTACGGAGCAAAACCGGCCCCAAATGTTACAGAACAAGACAGAGGGGGATTTCCGTCCAGTCCAAACCAAATCTCTCGCTCTTCCTGCAATTTCGAACATGTGGCCTATAATGTTGCTTTGGTTACGCTACATATTGCGCAGCCATTTAATACGTCGCCCACCGGGGGCCATTAATTTCTATCGCCTTATTGGCTAGGAAGCAATCAAAGGAGGTATCCGTGGCAGCAGAGACGCCTTGCTCGGTCCTCTATAACGATATTCGCTCGTTCGGCGGTCTTAAACATCTCGAGATCGCCCGAATGCTCATCAATGGAAACTCTTATCTCGGCAGTACCCTGCTCGAGAAATGCTCTTCCAACCGCTCGTATCTCACCCGTTACATCGTCCATCGCGAGCCTGACCAGTGCGCGCCCGCCATCTACAGCGACTTTGCCGTCACCACGCTCAATCTTTCCGCGGCAATCTGCAGCAAGCTCGGCGGCGGCGAGTCCGCCTATCAGGCAATCGCCGAGCACTATCGCGGCCCGGCCGCCAACGAAATGATGTCGGCTCTCGCCAGCTACAAGCTGGACAGCCGCCTATATGCAAATGCCCTCAATCACATCGACAACTTTGACGGCAATGCCGTGCGCGAGAAGAGTACGCTTTACCTTATGCTCTTTGTGGCAACGGGGGCGCTCGCTGACCCCATCCAAGGCGTGGCCACCGTCGAGCGCTTTTGCGACAGCAAGACAGGCGGGCACTTTGGCACCACCGAAACTACCGTCGGACGTGGCTTTATGAGCAGCCTGGAGCAGCCGCGCACTGTCGCCCCCAACCTCGGTCTGCTCAGAACCCATGCCGACAACTGCGCCGACATGCAAATCCATCCCCTCACGCGTGACCCGCGCGGCACGGTAATTGGGTCCTTGCCCAAAACCTCGCCCAGCATCACCGATGTGGGCGCCGACGCATCGCGCGAGCATCTTCGCATTTGGCTTGAGGGTGAGCACTGGTACGCCCAGGGCCTTGGATCGACCAACGGCACAGTGCTCGAATCGGGCGCGGGCGACGGCGATATTGTGATTGAGCCGCCGCGCGACCAACGCGAGCCCGGCAAGATCTATCCCCCGGTGGAAATCGAAAACAGCGACAGGCTCCATCTGGGTCTCTACACGACATTCCTTGTCATTGTGGACTAGCGCGGACGGCGATCGAAAGACGGTCGCCGTCCGTCTTTCGTCTTCTACCTTCTGCGTCGTAAACGACAATACTCAGCGGCATACGTGGACAGTGCGGTTATCATGGTATTTTACCGATATCCGCACTGCCCACGTATACGCGCGGCAACCCATGCCAGACAAAGGAACGCCATGGATACTACCGATAGCGCCTATGGCGACAAACTCATCCGTCTCGACACGTTCGATACCGCCGTGGCAGTCGACCCCAGTGCCGAGGATGATGCCAAGCGCCGGTTTATGACGCTTATTCTTCAGACGGCATACCGCGACGGCGGCAATATCGGGCACGTGCTGCGCGCAACCAACACGAGCGGCGAGGTCTTTGCCGTCAAGCTGCTCAAGGACAACGCCATCCTTTCCGACCAGACGCCCGACCGCTCCGCCGAGCAATCGGCCGCGCATCTGGCCAACACCGCCGCACTGTTCGAGGAGTACCGTCATCTGTGTACCGTCTCGCACCTGCGCGGATTTCCGCGCGTCTATGGCTACGGATCGTGCGAGAACGACCCGCTCATCCTCATGGAGTGGGTCGAGGGCACCTCGCTCAAGCAGGCGCCGCCCTTGCTTCCGCACGACGCCTCGGGTGGGCTGACCACCCAGATGGTCGCCGCCGTCGGAAACGCCGTGCTTCGCGCGCTCTTGATGACCCAAGGCCTCGTGAATCCGGTCATCCATCGCGACCTGTCGCCTGCCAATATCATGTTCCGCACCACCAGCCGAACGCTCGAGCAGCAGATTGCCGATTGCTCCTTTGACCCCTGCCTCATCGACATGGGCTCCGCGACCATGGCCCTCGGCGACGACACGATCACCCGGCGCGCCGACATCTGGCGCTTTGCCACGCCCGCATACGCCGCGCCCGAAATGCTCACGCAGGATATCGAAGGCATCGCGGCCCTTCGCCGCTCGCCCGCGATCGACGTCTATGCGCTTTCGAGCATTCTGTACCAGCTCTACAGCGGTCGCAAACCGTTCGATGTCGAGTCGACGGGTGCCGCGGCGACCGGCTCGTTCTACCTCATAAAGACCAAGACCAAACCGGCGCCGCTCGAGCCGCGCTGCGAGGGCGACAAAGCGCTTGTCCAGATCATCATGAAAGGCATCTCGGTCGAACAGGGCGATCGCCCTACCGAGCAGCAGATGCTCGAGGTGCTCTCGACGTACCTCCCCGCTGCAGAATCTGAGGACCGCGAGGGCGCAGGAGTCGAGGCCGCAATTGATATCGATTCTGGCACGCACCTTAAGGTCGACGTCGCCGGCGAGCGCGCGCGAGAGATCCTGGAGCAGGCCCGTCACGATGCCATGACCCGCCGCCGCTTTGTCATCGGCGGCGTCGTTGCAGCCGTTGCGGGGCTCGGCGTTATCGGGGCAGCAACCCATGGCTTTGGCATCCCCGACTACCTGGACGGCATCCGCGGTTCGCTTGACGACTACACTTGGGATCAGCTGCAGGAGATTTCGCTCAAGATTAAGGCCGCCGAGACCCGTAGCGAGGCACGCGAGATTGCCAAGCGCTATCATCTGCTCGACGATGACGGTCATATCCCCTATCCATGCACCAAGCGCGTGAAGCTCGCCAACGGGCTGGAGGTCGGCGCTCAGCTTGTGGGCATCCGTCACGATGAGCTTCTGGACGGGACGGGCAAGGCCGGACTGACGTTTATGTTCGATGCGGGTATTGCCGAGCGCAACGCTGCGGCTGAACCGCCGAGCGCCGGCTGGGCAGATTGCGAGCTGCGGGAATGGCTCAACGGCGACGGCCTTAAGCTGCTGCCCAACGAGTTGCGCGCACTCATCAAATCCGTCAAAAAGGTCTCGAATAACGTTGGCGCCGCCAACAGTGCATCGTGTCTGAGCGAGTTGCCCGCAACCCTTTGGCTGCCCGCCATGGTCGAGCTGTGCGGTACGCAACCGCCCGATTCGTTTGCCGAGGACTATCACTACCTAGCAGACATCTACAACGGCGAGGGCAAGGAGTATCAGCTCTTCCGCGAGCTCAAGGTGAGCCCGTATTCCACGAACGAGACGATGGTCCGCCAGTGGAAGGGCAAGGACACCTGCTGGTGGGAGCGCACGGTGAGCCCTGACACATCGGAGAGTGGAGGCACACTCTATTTGAATCGCGTGGGACACGACGGCGACGTCTTTACGTACGCAACGCCTGCGGAAAAGCCAAACAAGCGAACCTGTGTGATCCCCGGGTTCTGTATCTAGGCGGCGGGCGTCTTGCCGTGACGGGACCCCTCCCCGGCAATCGTCTCGATCTGTAACACTAGCTCGGCAGATACAGGTCTAGATGTTACAGAACGAGACAAACCCCCGCCCTGCGAGACAACATCTCAATCTGTAACAGCAAGGGGTTAAAAACCTCTCTAGATGTTACAGATCAAGACATTTGAGTTGACCGCGGACAGTCTGTCTCGATCTGTAACAGTTAGAGGTCATATTTGCTGCTAGATGTTACAAATTGAGACATTGAGTTTCCCGTCAACTGTTTGTCTAAATCTGTAACAGCTATGGTTCAAAAACCGGTCCAGACGTTACAGATTGAGATGTTTGGCAGAGACGGCCACCGATTGAGCAGCCACCCTCATCTGTAATGAAAAGTCATACATTCCAACTATTACTAGACACCCCCAGGGGGTATGGGTGTATAGTATCGGCAGGTTAACAATTTCAACACCAAACTACAGAAAGGAGAAGCCGTGGCTCAAGATAAGTTCGACGTGGGCGGCATGACATGCGCCGCCTGCCAGGCGCACGTGGACCGTGCCGTGAGCAAGCTCGACGGCGTCCAAAGCGTCGCGGTCAACCTGCTCGCCGGTTCCATGATGGTCGACTATGACCCCACGCAGGTCTCCCCCGACGATATCTGCACCGCCGTCGACCGCGCGGGCTACTCGGCCTCACCCGTCGATGCGGGCGACGGTGCCGACGGCTCAAACGGCAGCACGCAAGTCAGGTCCGGCGCCGCCCACATGGAGTCGCCTACCAAAAAGCTGGAGGCCGCCGCCTCTGCCATGCGCACCCGCCTCATCGTCTCGATTGTCTTTCTCATCCCGCTGTTCTACATAGGCATGGGGCACATGCTCGGCTGGCCGCTGCCCGGCATTTTCACCGACCATACCCACAGTATGACGCTCGCCCTCACCGAGCTCGTCCTGCTCATCCCCATCGTCTATGTCAACGACGCGTACTTTATCAACGGGTTTAAATCGCTCGCGCACGGCGCGCCCACCATGGACGCCCTTATTGCCGTGGGCGCCACCGCCTCCATCGCCTGGTCGCTCTACGCCATGTTCATCATGGCCGACCAGCTAGCCGCGGGTCAGGTCCACGAAGCCATGATGACGAGCATGGACAACCTGTATTTTGAGAGCGCCGGCACGATCTTGTCGCTCGTCACCGTGGGCAAATACCTCGAGACACGCAGCAAGTCCAAAACCGGCGGCGCCATCGAGGCGCTCATCGACCTGGCGCCCAAGACCGCGACCGTCGTGGCAGAGGACGGCAGCGAAACCACCGTCGACGTCGACAGTATCCTTCCCGGCCAGGTCCTGCGCGTACGCCCCGGAGAGTCCATCCCCGTCGATGGCGTGGTGCTCGAGGGCAGCTCGGCCGTGGACGAGAGTGCGCTCACCGGCGAGTCCATCCCCGTGGAAAAGACCGCCAGCGACACCGTCAACGCCGCCACGGTCAACCGCACCGGCTCGTTTACCTTCCGCGCCACGCGTGTGGGTGCCGAGACATCGCTCGCCAAGATTATCCAGCTCGTCGAGGACGCCAACGCCACCAAGGCGCCCATCGCCCGCATGGCCGACAAGGTCGCCGGCGTGTTCGTGCCCGTGGTGTTTGTAATCTCTGCCGTAGCTTTTGTGGCGTGGATGGTGCTGACCGGAAGCGTCAACGAAGCGCTTACCTCCGCCGTCGCCGTGCTGGTGATCAGCTGCCCGTGCGCGCTGGGCCTGGCCACGCCCGTCGCCATTATGGTCGGCACCGGCAAGGGCGCCGAGATGGGCATTCTGTTTAAGAGCGCCGAGGCGCTGGAGAACCTGCGCAGCGTGGGCACCGTGGTGCTCGACAAGACAGGTACCGTCACCCGCGGCAAGCCTGCCGTGACCGATATCGCGGTAGCCACGCGCGCCGACGGCACGCTCGCCATGAGCGAAAAGGCGCTGCTCAAGCTGGCCGCCGCGCTGGAGCGCTCAAGCGAGCACCCGCTGGCCGAGGCGATTATGGCCGAGTGCGAGGCGCGCGGAATTGTCGCGCGCATGGTCGAGGACTTTGCCGCCGTGCCCGGACGAGGCGTTACGGCACGCGAGGGGCAGAATGTCATCGCAGCCGGCAACGTGCGCCTGATGGACGAGTTGGGCGTTACCGTGCCCGCGGGTCTTGCCGAGCAATTTGCCGCCGAAGGCAAGACGCCGCTGTTCTTTGCCAAGAACGGCGAGCTTGTCGGCACCATCGCCGTGGCTGACGAGGTCAAAGAGACGAGCGCCGAGGCCATCGCTGCGCTCCGCAAGCTCGGCGTCGACGTGCGCATGCTCACCGGCGACAACCGCGTGACGGCCGAGGCCATCGCCCGCCGCGTGGGGCTGAGCAGCGAGCAGGTCATCGCCGACGTCCTCCCCGCCGACAAGGAGCGCCACGTGCGCGGGCTGCAGGATGCGGGCAGCAAGGTCGCCATGGTGGGCGACGGCATCAACGACTCCCCCGCCCTGGCGCGCGCCGACGTGGGCCTTGCCATCGGCGCAGGCGCCGACATCGCCAAAGAGGGCGCCGACGTGGTACTCATGCGCAGCGACCTCATGGATGTTGCGCGCGCCATCGAGCTTTCGCGCGCCACGATCCGCAACATCAAGCAGGACCTGTTCTGGGCGCTGTTCTACAACGGCATCGGCATTCCGCTGGCGGCAGGCGTGTTCTTCCCCCTCACCGGTTGGCAGCTCTCGCCGATGTTCGGCGCCGCGGCCATGAGCCTGTCGAGCGTGTGCGTCGTAAGCAATGCTCTACGCCTACGAACCTTTAAGCCTAAAGTGGCAAAATAGGTTCACCCTTAAGTCCATTTAGAACGGGCTTTCCAGGTGCCCGAGATTGACCTGAAAGAGGAGCGACGCGTACTTTGGTACGCGAGCGACGGCTTGAAGGCCAAGGTCGGGTGCCTGGGAAAGCCGACACAACAGAGAGGAATACCAATGCGATACACAATCAAGACTTCCGGCCTCATGTGCGGCCACTGCGACGCTACCGTCGAGACCGCGCTGCTCAACGTGGCCGGCGTGACCGACGCCGATGCCGATCACGAGACCCAGACCGTCCAGGTGGAGTGCGCCGACACCGTGACCGCCGAGCAGCTCGCCGCCGCCGTCGAGGGCGCGGGCGAGAAGTTCAACGCCCTGTCCGTGACCGCCGCATAGCGGACTGTACGTACCCATCCCGACCAGAAACGAGGACCCGCCATGATGGCAGACCATAAATCGGTGACCCGCATGCTCAAGACGGCACGCGGTCAGATTGACGGCATCCTGCGGATGGTCGAGGAGGACCGTTACTGCGTCGACATTTCCACGCAGCTCATGGCCACACAGGCGCTCATCGCGCGCATCAACGCCGACGTGCTCAAGGCGCATATCGAGGGCTGCGTGACTTCGGCAATCGAATCGGGCGACGAAGACCTCAAAGCCGCCAAGCTCGCCGAGATCGAACGCGTCGTCGACAAGCTCTCCAAGTAATTGGGGCATTGGGGACAGACTGCTTTTGCACCATCTTGGTGTATCGGGGACAGGTACGTTTGCACCACATTGGTGCAGATTGACCTGTCCCCCTTGCTCTAAATCGGGTATAAAGGCGTGCAGCATATCGAACGAAAGGCAATTTGCATGAATGACTTTATGAAGGGCCGCAATGGTGCCGATGAACTCACCATCGTGATGGGTTTTGCCGGCATTGTCATCGCGATGATCGGATCGATAGCCCACATCCAGTGGCTCAGCTGGATTGCCATCGCCGTAATCGTGATTGGTGTGCTGCGCGGCCTGTCCAAAAACATCGACGCACGTCGCAAGGAAAACGCGGCCTTTGTCGCCGCGACCGCGAACGTCCCCGGCTTGGGCAAGTTCGTCGCCAGCTTGGGCGGTGGAACTGCAGCGGCCGGCACCTCGCGCGCGGCTGGAACGAGCAAGGAAGACTTTGAGCGTGCCAAGCGCACGGCCAAGAAGATGTGGAAGGGCCGCAAAACTACGGCCTACCTCAAGTGCCCCAACTGCGGCCAGATGCTCTCCGTCCCCAAGGGCAAAGGCAAGATCCGCGTCACCTGCCCCAAGTGCCACGCCAAGATGGAAACCCGCTCCTAGCACCCGCACGCGGGACAAATTAATCAGGTTTGTTCCCAAATCTTAAGTATTTGTTCGATAAAAAAGCCGAGGCCTCGTGTTGAGACCTCGGCTTTTTGTATGTGGCAACGGAGCTACACCTTTGTCACACCTATGCCACACCGTCGCGGGCCAGCTCCTCAGCCAGCGCTTCGGCAGGCATGGCCATAATCGCGTCGAGCTCGGCGTCCACCTCGGGAATACGCTTCACCTTGAGCTTGCGTACCAGATCACCGCGACACATCACATGTATCGGCTCACGCAGAGCGCACAGGTCATCGAGCGGATTCTTACGCGTCACCAGAATGTCGGCCGCCTTGCCGCACTCGATCGTGCCGGTCTCACCACCCAAACCCAAAAGCTCGGCATTGACCTGCGTGGCCGTATGCAGCGCAAACGCATTGCTCACGCCGACGTACTTGGCAAAGTAAGCAACCTCGCGCCACATGTCGTACTGCGTCACGAACGGGCAGCTCGAGTCCGTGCCCAAGCCCACCCTAACGCCGGCATCCAGGGCAGCGCGTGCGCTCTCGATAATGCCCGAGCACACGATGTCACCGTTCTTCTTTTGCGTGTCGGTCGAATGGGTTTTCTCCGGGTCGAGCAGCACAAACGGCAGCGCCGGACTGATCGTGCAGGTCACGCTCGGCGCGCGGCCCTCAAGCTGGGTACCCGCGGCACCGTGATACAGATTCAGAATCTCCGGGGTCATCGGAGCGCCGTGCTCAATCGTATCGACGCCCGCTTGAAGCGCGGCCTTCACGCCCTCGGTGCTCTCGACATGAGCCATAACCGGAAGGCCGACCTCATGCGCCGCCTTGCACGCCGCCGCGGCGACATCGACCGGCATGCGCAGCACACCCGGCTCGCCCACCTCGGTCGCGTCGAACACGCCACCCGTCACGAACAACTTGATGACGTCGGCGCCGCGCGCATACAGGTCGCGCACCTGCTCGGCTGCCTCGGCGGGAGTATTGGCCACCTGTGCGAACAGACCCGCGCCGTGGCCGCCCGGCACCGTAACGCCCGTGCCCGGCGCCACCAGACGCGGGCCCTGATACTTTCCGGCGTCGATGGCGTCGCGCACGGCGATGTCGGCAAACAGCGGGTCACCTGCGCCGCGTACCGTGGTCACGCCGCTCGCCAGCTGCTGCTGGGCGCTGCCCTTGAGGATATGACGAACGATGGCGCGGCCCACGGGATTATCGAGTTTCTTCATGAGCGCGCCCGCATCACCCGCCGAGACCGGCTTGCCCGAACCGCACAGATGCACGTGCATGTTGATGAGGCCCGGCATGAGGTACGCGCCTGCCAGGTCGATGACCTCGGCACCCGCCGGCGCCTGTGCCACGGCACTCGGGCCAATCCAGGTGATGACGCCGCGCTCAACAGACACGGCCATATCGGACTGCAGCTCCATATGCTCCGAGCCATCCAGAATAGTCGCATTGATAAACAACGTGGGACGATCGGCAGTCGCCATATCGGGCTCCTCCCTCACGATTAACTTGAACATTTGTCCATTATCGCCCAGTCCCGCCGGATTGCTGCAGACGCATCGGTTAACGGAAGGAAGAGGGGATGTGGGGAGACGGAACACGCTGCAGCCCCACCCCAACGACACTAGGGAAATGTCTCGATCTGTAACAGGTACAGGGTTATTGGGCCCCTTGATGTTACAGATCAAGACATTCGGTCGACGTTTCGCCGGTTTGTCTCGATCTGTAACAATTACGAGCTCAAACAGCCTCTAACCGTTACAGATCGAGACAAAACCTCTCAGCGCCCATACCACTGGCATCTCCACTCCTCAGCCAATTCAACCTGCCGAGGAATACCCGCCAGCCTCATTTTCTCGACCAGCTTCCCCGGGTCTTTGAGTTCGTTAAACGTAAACCGAAGCACCTTATGCCCGAGCATTGTCAGATGAGATTCCCGCTGACGCTCTGCCACGAATGGGTCAACCGACTCCCGACCCTCGCCGCTCTGCAAGGTGTACTTCCCCTTTCCGTCGAGCTCGCCGATGACACACGTCCCGTCCTCGAGCCGCCAAAAATAGTCGACGCGAAACACCTGGCTCGGATCGAGCGGGTCGCGAAACTCCACCTGCAGCTCCGGAACCGGAAAGCCGTACGCAATAAAGAATGCTCGGAACCGAGACTCGCCGCCGTTTTCAGACAGCCCGTCCGCATACGACGCAATCACCTGTGCCCTGCGATACCCTCGCCTGCCCTCGCAATCGGCGCGGAGGCGCTCGCACAAATCCCCACGTGATACGCCTTTCGCCCGCAGTGCAGAATCGGCAATCGCCAACCCGTAGGAGAACGGCGCACGCAGTAGACAATCCTCCACCGTGCGCCAAAACGACGTCACCTGCACGCCGTCGACTTGTTCAAGTGCGCCCGCCGCCTGCGGACGCAACAGCCGACATCCTGCACTCAGTGGCACCGAGCAACCTGTCTTAACAAGATATCGTGGCCCAAGCAGATCATTCGGCACCTCCAGACCCCACAAAAGCGCCGCGTCATAGCCCCAAAACGCCCAATCGGGATGAAACTC
>ERZ1034842.235-NODE-235-length-27799-cov-15.785215_pt1 | contig 27799 bp, 24 predicted proteins | sample MGYA00520634_ERZ1034842 | MGnify/ENA primary metagenome ERZ1034842 (study PRJEB33766, sample SAMN09781734) | gut metagenome | biome: gut microbiome | host: Homo sapiens | place: Madagascar | study: EMG produced TPA metagenomics assembly of the PRJNA485056 data... | reverse complement strand
TTCCCAATACCAATGCTGTTTTCTCCGGTTACATTCACATCAGCACCAACTGCAACGGCATTATCTTTTTCTGCTCTGGCGTTACCTCCTAAAGCGATTGCATTTTTACCGGTGGCTTTAGGTTTCATTGTTTTTTCTGAGTTTACTGCCAACATTGATGCATCTCCTATACTGCCTGAAACCTCTTTTAACTGGCTGACAGTTACTGCATCATTATCGTTGACCCCTTCTTTCACCCCTGTTATTTGTCGATTACCATCAGTACCACTGACGGTTATTTTCTCGCCGCCACTATTTTTTGCTATTGTCACCTCAGAAAGATTTGAGGATTGTTGAACCAGACCGACTTTCCCTTCTTCAATATCTTTTATTCCTGAACTTAACTTATTTATTTCAGTTGTATTCTGGGCAACTTTTTGATTCGTTTCATATAACTGTTTACCATTTACAGCATCGGTACTGGTTGCACTGACTGCTCCATCGGCAATCCCTGTCAGCCCCCTTTCACCATCCGTCCCGCGAAAATCGACCAGTGCTCCTCCACTTCCGGAACCAACAGATACCACTTTATTGTCCATATTTTTACTATTGTCTACCATCAGGGGATCTCCCTGACCGCTGTTGTGACTGGTCAAATCCGCTAATGTTTCCCCGCTGGTTGCTGTAATACCGAGCATCCCAGACATTGGCTCCTGACGCATCCTCCCCCTGGGGGCTTTAATGATATAATCATTTAACATGTTTATTTTTTGGGTGTTAATGGTTAGGGCGGTGTCCAGCGCAGTCAGGGTTTCTCCCAAGGTTGAACGGGTACTGCCCTGAATCTGATAAGCCGGAGCCTTGAAAGAACCATTAGGCGTAATGGTAGCACCTCCGCCCAAAAAAACAGCAATATCACTAATGTTATTACTGACTTGACTAATGTTATTACTGACTTGACTAATGTTATTACCGACTTGGCTAATGCTATTACCGACTTGTGTTAGTGCACTGTTCGTTGCAAAAAGCTGACTGCCGTTAACAGCGTCAGTACTGGTTTCGGATATTCGTCCGGCTGCAACATTTTGCAGCTGACGTTCTTTCCCTGTATCACCAATACTCAGGGCAGCTACCGGGCTGGTACCTGCGTAGGTATATTCCTTATTATTTATGATACCGGATGTTGTTGCAGTCACAGTGGCTGTTTTTGCCTCACTCCCTAAAGCCACATCGCCATCATTTGATGAAGATGCTCCCATTCCAATAGCCACACTATTATCGCCCCTGGCATTTGAAACTGACCCCAGAGAAATACTGGAATCGCCGCCAGCTTCAGCACCGACCCCAATAGCCAGACTGGTCGTCCCGGATGCCAGAGCGGAAACACCAAAAGCCTGAGCTGCAGCACCTGTTGCAGTGGCGTTACTGCCGAATGCAGTGGAATAGTTTCCTGTGGTATATGCGCCACAACCGGATGCCCATGAATACACACCATATGCTTGGGGCTTGGCATCTAAGTCGCCACCGGTTGTCCCGTATAACCAACATTATTGGTTGTTGTTGCTAGGCCGGGTAGCATCAAACCCGACGACACACTGGAAGAGGTTCCATATGGATGATAACTCTGACCGTTATGATCGAATGCTTCGTTTTTAATAAAACGTTGATACTGTTGAAATGCTGTTATGGCGTTAGACGTCGTTGCTGTCACACCTCTACGTCCGATGACGTTATCAGCCCCACAATAGTCATCATCACCAGCCAAAGCAATTGAACCATGACTGCCATATATATACCCCTGACCGACACCTGAAGATGAACCATTGTAGGCACCGACAAAGGCTACGTTAGCAGCAGTAGCGAAATGTATATATCCGAGTGAACTTAGTATTATGTATTTTGCTAAAAGTTTAATTCTCATAATGTAACTACCTCGCCATAAAATACAAAATTCACACTAAATTCGTTTTGCTATAATTGATAGTCTTTTTGTGCAAAACCAGAGCGCCGCTAAAAAGGAAGTAAATACACTAACTATCCAAAGTGTAATTTTTCTGAATGTTTTATTTAAAATCTAATTTTGATTCTTGATAACAGTGTTTTTATACACTTAAAGTAGTGAAATAAAATATATAAATCACTCATCGATATTGTATAAACAGGTTAATGTGTTTGTTTTTTATTACCCATTAATAAACATGGTTTGATACAGGATTATTCTTGTTGCATTTTTTTGAATCACCCAAGTTGTTTTTTATAAATGAACAATAAAAGTATATGTTTTTATTATTGCGGAAATCTCATTGTGGCTTGTTAACTTTTATATCTATCTGGTGTAAGTCAAAAGAGATACTCTATGCGATCTAATGATGTGGCTGAAATATTGTTCAACTGCGTATTTTCATTTAAGGAGATCACCTAACCCCCCCCTGTGTCAGGATAATTGTCGCCTGGATTTTTACACAGGAGAGAGACTATGCCTGCACATGCGGTACCAATTGATATAAAAGAACAAGATGTTACCTGGTTATTACCACCCTATAGTTGGTCTGTACGGCATATTGCCCGTGAACTGGAACTGAGCTCTTCAAGTAATAGTAAGGTGGAGACTTGAACGGGTTGTTACCAGAAAATGAGGAAATTCCTCTGTCTATGGAAATAAATAGACACCGGGGCGACGATTTTCTGTTGCACCTGAAACAGTAACGTTATCTGAAATAGAACGGATTGATTATTATTGGAAAATGGAATTATTTGTTGAGCAAGTTAAAGAGTGGCGAACTATATCCATTCAACCCCATGAAATGAAAATACCAGCAAGTCGTACGGGAGTTTATGACAAAGTTATAGTACAGAATGTCATGTTAAAGTGCTATAAAACACTTTGGCGATAAAAGAGCGATACCTTGTTATCCATTGGTTGGCAGATAATGGTTAGGTCTATACAACTTATGAAAAACTGCAGTTCGCCAGAGAGTTGCATCTGGCAAACTGCACAACAGCAGTTAACAGCCCTTCAAAGTAACGACATACAGTCGTAATCGAACATTACATCCGCAGATAGGGAATGAAAGCAAACGTATCATTTTGGACTAATTTCTATATTCAGATTTCCTACCCGAGTGCCCGTCCTTAAATATGTCGATGTTACTGATATAATAGCATTCGGTGGCATGGTGGTAGTTTCTCCCCACTGGAGCTTGCCACCACTATTATCCTGCATAAAAAGGTAATCACATGCTTCACCATGACATGTAGGCGTAACAGATATTGTGCGCACAGAATTACAGTTCTTCATAGAACATTCCATACGCACCGCTTCTTTGTGTTCGTTCGGTTGTTTGAGTGATATATTGTCGGCATATTGTATTGATAATGTGCCCTGGGAATTAAGGTCAGGCGGTGTCGCAATCGGATATCTGTCGCCTGACAGAAGGGGGCCTGACCATACCTTATTTGAGCCCGATATACGGAGTTGATTCGTGATTATACCCTGATTCTGAGGTGAACCAGATGTGTACAAGTATAGTGAGTAGTCTGGGTCTACTGCTGCACTGGCTTGTACTTCCAGTACACCCTGACAAACTATGTAAGATGGCCGACCTATTACGCTACTCCCTAATTCTTGCCATCCGACGAGTAGTGCACCTGCTTCCCGACCATTATGTCCATTCAGTTGATTAATTTCGGCCCGCGTCATGTCAGGCTTGGGAGAACCATCACATGATGCTGACAATATCTTAAACGTGTCATTTAGTGCCTTTTGGGGTGCAAATCCTACCCATATAGTTCCCGCGCTCTTCGGGGTATAATCCATTTTAATATTCCATGTGTAACCCATAGCTTGTGGAGACAATGATAGGGTCGTCGTACCCGCCATACACTGGTCTTCCATAGATAAAGCCAGGCACATGGCAAGAAGAGTTACATTCAATTTTTCACATATCATATGCATATTACCTTGCCCATAACTGTATATCATTTATATTTCGGAAGCGAACTCATCTACATCTTGTTAATTGGCACTTATTATACATCCTTATAACGATCCTTTTCTTCAGGACGAAGACAACGGAAAAATGGTTTTCTTATTTCTGTTATCGAACTAAAATATAAATACTGTATTATGTTTCTTATTTATTGTCTGTTTGTGCACTAATTTCCAAGAGATGTCTCCTTCTGTTACAACCATCGTTTTTGGTTTATATGAGAAGATGGTGAACAATGAATGCTGATGACTAAATTAGCTTCAACCACTGAGTTTTCATAAAAATTTAACCAGTGGAACGCGAGATAGCGAATGCGAAGGAGTATGTCCTGGAATAAAAGAGTAGAAAAATGTGGGGGGGCTATATACCCACAACGTCCATATTCATTTTAACCTAGAATACCAGTGCCGAAGTATATTCTGCAGTTAATCATTCATACAACTATATCAAGCTGGCGGGCTCAGTACGTTAACATCTCCACTGGCATTGAGCACGAATTTCAGAGAATCATAAACCAGAGTGTTTTGTTGGAATACCAGTTCTGCCACAAGAAGAAGTTACCTCATACTTCTCCCGGTTGCTTATATGGGGAGTATAAATCTCATGTAACATAGACTTTTCTGTAATTGACTCATAACGCAACGGAGGCAGTTATTCAGAATTCGTAAAGCTACAGATACAAGACAGTATTTTGCAGGTTTTGGGTATTTAGTATTTTATTGAAAACCAGTATCTGATAAAAATGATAACCCCCCTTAATATGCAACTGAATAACTATTGTACAATTATGGATTGTATGCCTCTAAATAATGCAGATGGAGGGGTAACAAATGAAACAACAGATAACACATTGTTTAAAATGGATAATATGTATCTTGTTATTGATAAATGCACAAATAGACAATAAAAAAACTGGTTGGCTGTATAAGCTAATATTTCAATATTATTAAATAATGCCATTACCATTAATATGTCAAAATTGTTGTTTATGGCTGAACCCCCATCTTTATTTTGCGATTGAGTGTGATGGTTTTTTTTTGATTAACTCAAGTGTATCAATGGGTTTTAAATATATCCAGCAGACAGTTAATTTTGGGGGTATTAATAATTTTATTTCATAGTATGGACAAGATAATTATGTAAAATAACACATATACAAGTGGTAATCTAAATAAGAAGTTTCAGTCTGCATGTGATATGGATATTGTTAATGTCAAAGGAATTGAGATAAATCAGTATAGAGAATAGAAGAGGCATTTGTTGTTTTTCTGTAACCGTGAGTCATGACTCAAAGTTAAGTACAGGAGTTGTCGTGAAGAATATGATTATATGGTGTGTGGTATTGTTTCTCCCATTAACCATTTGTAATAAAACTATGGCTGCCTTCACTCTGGGGGGGACTCGTTTTATTTATGAAGAGGGGAGAAAAAATACTTCCTTTGATGTAACTAATGACGCAGACAACACTTACGGAGGACAAGTCTGGATAGACAATCAAAGCAAGAACAGTGGTGTATATATGGTGCCAACACCACCGTTTTTTAAGTTGGCACCGAAACAGACACAAATTCTACGTATTCTGAAAACAGAAGGAGGAGTTCCTTTACCTGAAGACAGGGAGTCCTTATTTTGGTTAAACGTACAGGAAATACCTCCCAAAGCGGAGAAAGCTGATGATCCCATTTTATCCATTGCCTTGAACAGCAGGGTCAAGCTTTTTTACCGGCCAAGGAGTCTTGTTCAGGGGCGTAATGGCGCGGAGAAAAGGATGAAACTGATTCAAAAAAGTGGAATCACTTTTCTGAAAAATCCGACACCGTACTATTTTGCTATTACAAAGATAAAAGTAAATAATCATAATATCCCCTTGAGTAAGGAAGAAGAAGTAACTGTTTCTGTAATGGCGCCGTTTAGTGAAGTGGCGGTGAAAAGCATTCCTGCATATATAAAAACGATAAATGTTGAAACCATCAATGACTGGGGAAACGTAGAGCATTACTCCCTGAAAGGAGAGTGAGGTGAATATAAATATGACTTGTGATGGGGATTCGGAAGTGAAGACCGCATTGATACTTTGGTCTGCAGGGGTATTTCAGGCAAACGTAAATCATGTAGATCTGTATTCTGTGGATCATCTGTCAGTTAAAAGTAGTGCGTTGTGGCTGACATTCCAGGATGGAAATCTGACTCCGATGGGGAAACAGTGCCGGAAGTATCTCACTGACACCATTCTGTGAGGGAATCACATCAGGCACTGTGAGAAACAGATACACACTGAAACCTTTTGTCCACGGTACCAGAGGGAGGGGCAGGTAAGTATCACCCTGGCATTTGATGTTGTTTATCGCTGAGAATGGCCACAAAAAGGCTGACTTGAATTTATAGATAAAGGGTAAAAATTGATTACTGATTACAAGTAGCAGATATTTTTTTAACTTTGGCGACTGTAAAAAAAGGTGTGGGTAATGAAAAAACTGTTATTGGGATTTTGCGTTAGTGTATTCTTTTGTTCAAATTCAATGGCCGGAGTCACTACACTGAAGACGGGAAGTGTTCGGGGAGATTACGAAGTTCACTTCACGGTTGACGTTAGTGGTATAGAAACAGTTTCTCAAGGTAAGCAATTAAAACTTCTCGTGTTCGGTAGTTCAAATGGGCGTCCTTCTGGAGATCAAAGACCAGACTGGTGGGACGGTGTTTGTACTATGGACGGACAAGTACTGACGCGAAATACCGAACGAGTTACATCATATATAGTTAATATTCCACCGCTTGAACAAAGTAATAGTAAAAAAATTGTGTGTAACCTTCATGGTACAATCGGAGGGATTATGCAAAATCCACGTATTGCCATTGCTGTAGATACCATAGCATCAGGTGCAATATTTGATCAAGGGCCTGGATGGAGTGGGTTAAAGGTGTACGGAACTGCAAATAAAGTGGGGGATGCCCCCCAGAGTTTTGTGCCTAATAGCGATAGCAAACAATATGTGGTAACTATAGGACAACCGGATAAAATAAGAGAGTTTAACATCGAGTATGCCGACTCAGTAACACTCATGGCGAAGCAGGAAAAACCTGTACAAATATTGAAAACAACAGATACTGTATTGGCTTCATATGCAAGCTCCCTACCGTTGAAGGTTACAAGATTCGAGAATTCTTCAGATATAATGACTCAAGGGATAAGTACAGGTGTTCGAGAGTTATGGGTACGACCAAATACCACTAGCAATGTGGGTCGGACCGATGGAACAATGACTATTACTATTACCTCAAAATAATAACAGGAGGGGGTATCATGCCCCCGTTTTTCCGGAAACATTATCTGCAAATTTTTACTTAAATGGCTGTGATTTAAATAGCCTGTGAATAAATTGACAACTATTCAAATGCAACTAGCAAAGTAATGCATAAAGAAAAAATGGCCAAAAAAACAATAAGCAAAATGAAAATAATTTTATTTAACATGGTTGTCACGCTCTTAATTACTTTGTTTTTCAAAAGACTAATTGACTTATCGTACCCGCAAAGTGATTTACCATAATGAGCAGTGCAAATTTCAATATAAAGTCAAACCAAGAGATAATATTATACAAGTGGTTTATTTTTCAACGAATATTGGCTCGCTCCTTTTCCAGTTGGCTAATTTTCTGATTTAACACATTTCGCTTTGATATGTCTGTTACCCCTCCCATCTGGCTTCGTATTTCATCAATTTCCATCTGTAAAAACAGTTTTTTCTGTTGCGCTGACTGCATCTGCTTAACAGATGATATTACTGAATTACTGACACTGTCTGCATGTTTCTTGAGAGCATTCGTGTGATTATTCATATTAACAGAGAGCATCTTTAAATCCGCTTTCTCACTTTCTCTATTCACTTTTGTATTTAATTCTGCTGCAACACCGATATCAGTAACCAGGATTGCTACTATCATAAAAAAAGTCAGTATCAGAATTGTATTTCCCTTTATCATATATTCTATTTTAGCATACATAATATATCAACCATACCATCATCTATAAAACAAACCCCATGAATATCGGATCCTCGACAATGGTTCATTTGATGGCACACTAAAAACACCTACTACTCGCAGGCAGATTCTATTATTTGAAGACAATTATTACACAACCTTTAACACACCATCCATGCGATATTGACAATTATCTCAGTCAACAAATAACTGGGAAATATTTGAGTATGGTTCGTGCCATAATATAATTGACGATAGGACAATGAAAATATAATACCCCCCTCAGCTAATAACTTTAAACAACCACTCTTTCTTTGTTTTTGCTTTTTGTGACTTATCGAATAAAAACGGCTTTACTTTCTTTGCACTGTGCAGTTTAAAAGAACACTTCTATTCCTCATGTATCCACCGTTTTTACCCGGTAACATCCGTGAAAGTTTGCGACAGACTGTCGGGGCTATATGGATGCTCCAACAGCACCATCGTTCAGAGCACTCAATCTGTTTGGATTTTGCACCGTATTAAAAGCTGTAATACTAGGAGTTCCGCCTTCCTGGTCATTATTGGTACAAAAATTAAAGTAATGAGGAGGCACTCCCTGAAACAATGCCTCCACTTTCTTCGCAAGTCTTCCCTGCATGTACGTCCGGCAAAGTCAGAATAAAGAGCCTTCGTCCCTGATGCCCATGAATACATACCATACGCTTGGGGGGGGCAACATCTGCGTTACCCCCCGTTAATCCTCCCTGATAACCGATATCATTGGTTGTTCTGCCATCACCACTCCAGTTAACCACAGTGGATGAAGTTCCATATGGATGCATGCCACTGAATTCAGTATCATTAATAAAACGCTGGTACTGTTGAAATGCCGTTATGGCTCCTGTTATCGTACTAGTTACAGGCCTGCGTCCAATGACGTTATCAGCCCCACAATAGTCATCATCACCGACCAACGTAATCGAACCATGGCTGACATTGGCTGCCCCCTGAGTTGCGGCAGTAGAAGATAAATTTGTAGAGCTGAGCAAAGTTAAGTTAGATGCAGAAACAGAGTTTATATAGCCATATGAAATCAAAAACCTTTATTAAAAAAATCCTTTCTATAAGAAAGGATGCATACAATAATAAAATCAAGTGATATATAAATTACTGTTCAATCCATTAAGTGAAAGAGATTATGTGTTTGTAAGCGTTTCTGTTAAAGTTTCGAATTCTTCCAACAATAAACCACTTTAGCTGAAGCACTTTGTTAGTACTGACTAAAAACATAATGCACGAATAGATAATAAAAGAAATCCACACATTAAATATACTTAAAGTTTAACAGGCCGACAACAGGGAAATGTAGGTATTATCTCTGTAAAGGAGTAATGAGGGTAAATATGAATATGTATCAATACTGTCGGATGTTCGTTGTGATAGCGGAAGTATTGTTACTGGCAACCACAACTTCCAGTCAGGCAGCAACAGTGACCAAGCCAACAGCGAATAGCGCTGTTATCACCATCCCTGTGACCATAATCAACCAGCAGAGTACCTGTAAAGTGAGTTTTGAGGGAGCCAATGTGTCAGGAAGTGCTTATACCTTCCAGGAAGTGCTGTTGAAAGGACAGACCCAGAACCACCCACCTTTTCAGGCTGTGGTGGCTTGTGATGGGAATTCGGAAGTGAAGACCGCATTGACACTGCGGCCTGCGGGGGCATTTCAGGCAAATGCAAATCGTGTAGATCTGTATTCTGTGGATAGTCCGACAGTTAAAAGTGGTGAGTTGTGGCTGACATTACAGAATGGAAACCTGGCTCCGATGGGAGACAGTGCCGGCAGTATCTCACTGACACCATTCTGTGAGGGAATCACATCAGGCTCTGTGAGAAACAGCTGTACACTGAAACCGGTGACCAGTATTTTGTCCACGGCACCAGGAGGGCCGGTAAGTACCACTCTGGCATTTGATGTTGTTTATCGTTGAGAATGGTTACAAAAAGGCTGACTTGAATGAAGTAGATAAAGGGTAAAAATTGATTACAGGCAGCAGTAGTAGATGTTTTTTTACTTTGGGGAGCATAAGAAGGGGGGGATGAACAATGTTATTGGGAGTTTGCGTTAGTGTATTCTTGTGCTCAAATTCAATGAGCGAAGTCACTACACTGAAGACAGGAAGTGTTCTGGGAGATTACGAAACACTCTTTACGGCGGGTATTAGTGGCATGGATACTCAATAGTGAGTATTGACATGGATTATACTGTCACATTATTCCCACCATAAACACTGTATCATTAGATATATCCCTTCCTGTTTTTTCCGGCCCATTCAGCACCGCTATTGGTGATTTATCTTTTGATACAGTGATAAAATTGATATCTATTTGGGGTGCAACTTAGGGTAGTTGTATCTCGATGCGCTTTCGCTTCCACTATAATATAGTGCGGTTTCTGTCGTTTACTTCCTGGCAACCCAATATTTCGCAGTTCAGATGATAATTATGTCAAATTAAAACGTAACTTTTTTATGGTTCTCATTGAGCCAGAAACATATTTGTCAATTTTATTATTGCTTTGCACAATAAGACAATCATTAGGTTTTCTTTTAATTTGTAATATTGGGGCGGTGATGTTTAATGTCCCGCTGGTGTTGTTTTTTCATGATGTAAAAAAGCAACATCAAGCAACGGATGCAGATGAGTTCATTTTATTAAGGAAAATTTTCTATATCAAACCGAGGTTTATGGGAATATGAAAAAATATATTATTGCATCTATTGTTGGCATGGGAATTATGAGTGGAACTGTGGCTCATGCAGCTAACAATGAAGTGACTTTCCTGGGGACTGTAAGTGCCACAACTTGTGATTTGACTACTTCTGTGAACGGAACTACTCAGCCGAACCAAGTCGTTCAACTTGGTACTGTTGCTAAAGGTGTTACCGGTAATGCAGTTAATTTCGCAATGAAACCGGCTAACCCGACTGCATCTGGTTGCCAGAACCTGACGCAGAAAACTGCTACTATTACTTGGGCTTCCGCAAAACTTGATAACGAAGGCTTCGGTGCAACTAGCGGTACAGCTACAGATGCAAAAGTACTGGTTGAAAGTGTGAATTCTAAACAACCGGGGGTTGTAAATGCTAATGCTAGTGTGATCGATTTTGATGCGGCCAACCTGACTACTGACGGTCTGCAGTTCACAGCCAAACTGAGAGGCGGTCAAACTGAAGGTGACTTCAAATCTGTAGCGTCTTTCGCAGTAGCTTATAAATAATTAGCCATTAAATAAAACAGAACCCTGTTTTATTTTTTTCGGAGAGACACAATACTTGTATTGTGTCTCTCCAGACTTGATATTTTTGTGACTCTACATAGTGAGTTAATTACATCCCCACTTCCGCTTATATCTCCAATTATTTAATTATCTGATGGTATGCAGGGGATTTTAAAAGTTCCTGAGAGGAGGGGGGCGTGTTATTTCATCAACGTTTATTTAAACTATCTACGTTAAGTCTTGCATTAGTTTCACACTTTTCTTTTGCAGGTAATGACTCAGAACTGAACTTGGATTTTTTACAGGGTATGAGTACTATTCCTTCTGTATTAAAGTCAGGTTCTGATTATCCTGCAGGACAGTATTATGTTGATGTCATTGTTAATCAGGAAAACGTGGGTAAGGCCCATTTGTCTATTACGCCGCAGGAAGAATCAGCGAACGCCCTGTGTTTAACTGCAGATTGGTTGAAAACAGCAAGGGTTCCTGTTCGCCTGGAAGGGTATGTATCCACTTTTGATGCAGCAAAGCAGTGTTACGTTCTCAGTCGTAATCCTTATACAAAAGTGGATTTCAGCTATGGTTCCCAAAGTTTAGTATTCAGTATCCCCCAGACGTTTTTAGTCAACAAGACGGATCCCAGTCGCTGGGATTACGGCGTACCGGCAGTTCGTCTGAAGTACTCAGCTAATGCCTCGCAGACATCGGGGCAAAGTACCAGTGCCTATGCGAATGCTGACCTGATGGTCAATTTCGGGCGCTGGGTGCTGGATAGTAACATGAGTGCGTCCCGGTATTCTGACGGCTCAGGTGAGTTCACTGCCCGGGATATCACTCTTTCAACAGCCATCAGTAAGATTCAGGGGGATTTGTTGCTGGGGAAATCCCAGACCCGGAACTCACTTTTTACTGATTTTGGTTTTTACGGGGCAGCGCTGCGCTCCAATAGTAATATGCAACCTTGGGAAGCACGGGGCTATGCTCCGCTTATTTCTGGGGTGGCCAGCTCCAGTTCCCGGATCACCATTACCCAGAGTGGATACACTATTTATTCGAAGGTTGTGCCACCTGGCCCGTACCAGCTGGATGATGTCCGCGCCGTAGGGAACGGTGACCTTGTGGTAACAGTGGAGGATGCGTCAGGCCGAAAAACTACCACAACATATCCGGTCACCACTCTCCCGACACTGCTGCGTCCCGGAGAAATTGAATATAACCTGGCAGCAGGACGCAAATCCAGCAATTACAAGCTGAAAGAACCTTTTGCAGACGGTGAGTCAGGAATGTTCTGGATGGGTAGTCTGGGATATGGTTTTGATACGACCACTCTTAATGTTGCCTCTATTTTACATGGTAAATATAAGGCGGGAGGGGTGAGTGTGACCCAGTCGCTGGGGAGCTTCGGGGCAGTGTCAGCGGGAGTGAACCTGTCTCATGCAGAGTATGATAATGGTGATAAGAAGCACGGTCACAGTGTCAGTGCCAAGTATGCAAAAAGTTTCTCTGATACCACAGACCTTCAGCTACTGGCGTATCGTTACCAGAGTAAGGGATATGTGGAATTTGCGGATTTTTACAGTACTGACCGATATACCCGTTATAACACGAAATCCCGTTATGAAATGCGGGTGTCCCGGCGACTGGGAAATAGTAATCTCAGCTTGTCTGGGTGGCAGGAAGATTACTGGTGGCTGAACGGAAAAGCTATTGGTGGTGATATTTCCTTTAGTACCACTGTTTTTGATGGTGTATCTGTTTTTCTGAACGGTAGTTACAGTAAGCGTCCATATCTGGACAAGGCAGATTATAGTACATCGCTTTCTTTTAGTATTCCGTTCACATTAGGAGGGGTTCGTTATTATAACACAACGGGTCTAAGTTATGATCGTAGTGGTCAGTTGGGGCTGAATAGTGGAGTATCTGCAAGTCCAACAGAGCGTTTAAGTTACAGCTTGAACACGAATTTGACCAACAGGAAAACCCGTAGTTTGAGTGCTAATTTATCTTATGGTTTTGATGCTATTCAGACCAATATGGCGGTAACAAAAGCTCGAGACGCTACAACGTTATCAGGTAGTGTGAGTGGCACAATTCTGGGGACAACAGACAGTGGTCTGTTGATGACAAAGGAAACCAGTAATACGCTGGGAGTGGTACGCATTCCGAATGTAAAAGGTGTGCAGGTGAATGGTTCGGCACCGACCAATAGTAAAGGCTACACTGTAGTGAGCCTGTCGGATTATTCTTTGAACCAGGTCAGTGTAAATATGGAGAATGTACCAGACAACCTGGAGCTACAAACTACATCCTATAATGTAGTTCCGACAGAAAGTGCTGTTGTTTACCGGGAATTTGGTGCAGAGCATGTGTTGCGTTACATCTTACAGGTGAAAGAACGGGATGGTCGGGTACTTAACGGGGGAAGTGCACAGACAGAGCAGGGACTGGATGCAGGATTTATAGCTGGAAACGGTGTACTACTGATGAACATGTTAAGTGCTCCATCACAGATCACTGTTAAGCGGGGAGATGACAGTGTCTGTCATTTTTCAGTGAAAGGTATTATACCCAATTCCGGAAAAGTTCAGGAGGTTTATTGTGAATAAGATTGCGAGAGGGGGACTTGTGTTCCTGTTGTCCTTAGTTGTAAGTGGGCAAGCAATGGCAGCTTTTGTGTTGAATGGAACTCGTTTTATCTATGAGGAAGGGAAAAAGAATATTTCATTTGAAGTAACTAACCAGGCGGACGAAACTTTTGGTGGTCAGGTATGGATAAACAATACCACTCAAAATAATGGTATGGTCTATATGGTACCTGCACCTCCGTTTTTTAAAGTCAGGCCAAAAGAAAAGCAAATTATTCGTATCATGAGAACTGCCAGTGTCTTGCCATCAGACAGAGAATCCTTGTTCTGGCTGAATGTTCAGGAGATTCCTCCGAAGCCAAAAGTTTCTGAAGGTAATGTTCTGGCGGTTGCCGTGAATACAAAAGTAAAGTTGATTTATCGACCGAAAGCCTTAGTTACAGGACGTCATGATGCCGAGAAAAAAATGCAAATAATACATCGTGGAACTGAAACATACTTGGTAAATCCAACGCCTTACTATTTTGCTGTAACCGGAATAACTGTAAACGGACAACCAGTAAAACTAAGTGATACGGTAATGGATAAGATTTCTCAGTTTGCACCAAAGAGTGAAGTGGCACTGGGACATCTGTCCCTGAACGGAACAATAATGGTGCAGGCAGTTAATGACTGGGGAGGAATGCAAAAATATACTTTGGAATAAATTTACAATAAACAAATTATAAAATTATTTAATTTTTGTAAAATTAATATCATGGTATAAACCATACTTGTTTGTAGTTCTTCTCAACAGAGGGCTCCTGCCTGTTCTGTGTGCGAAAGGGATACTTTCTGGCCCATGGTCGTTTAATATGCGACCATGGGTACAATATTGTGCGCTAAGATGGGATGGGGCTGACACCAGTTCAGTTTATCAAGAAGTATTATCAGGTTGTAGTCTATAATAGAATAGATTTGTCATTATTTACTGCATGTAGATAAATCACTAGTTCTCCAGACGTTTGGTAACCTGGCAGGTTCATTAATATTTCTTTCATAAGCAAGTTAGTGCTGAAGGGGTTATCCATACTGTTGTGGGCATACGACTCGTCAGCTAAAATCCAACACTCATAATAGAGTGCCTTACGGGATGTTACGATAGACTGGAAACTTGCCTGTTTTTGACAGTGAGTATTGGCTATTGCTTTCCGGCTTGTCACAGCAGTTGACTGACTGTCAGGGATATGAAACGGAATAAGCTTGTATATGGCCTGAAGGCGAAATTTCTTGATTCAGTGTTACGTCACTTACTTTGTTTTCTACCATAAAAAAACCGCACCGAAGTGCGGAAAAGTACAGTTATAAACCAAAAGTCACTAATGATGAGATCAGAATGTAAAAACCAATAACTGATGATAAAGTATATATGTATATTCAGTACTTATTTTTGCTTTTTGTGACATTCTTACCGGTACAGGCGTGGAGGTCAGGAATATGTTGCTATCCCTAATTCTTTCATTTTTTTGAAGCGATTAATGTTAGGCTGGATATATTTTATAAAGTATTATAGCAACAAATTTGGGATAGATGCTGATACTTATCTAAGGGAGAGCACTAACAAACTGGAGCGAGAGGATTAAAGTTTCAGTTAGTGCTGAATATAGCGAAATAAGCCTTAACTCTGACAGTACAAAAAACTTAACCATATTGATTTGTTATGTGAAAACTGGCATAGTATACTAGAACAGAATCAATACAGCGCACAGTCCCGCTCAGACATTGCCCCGGTTGTCTCAAATGTAAAATACTGGAAGTTTTTCTTACTAATTAGTGGTATTTTTCAGGTATATGGTTATATACACCTGTAATATTGGCATTTCCTGTCCTGAACAGGGGAAATATATCTGCGCACTACTCATAGTATGAGTATATTATTTATTTCTGCAGACTGATACTGAAATTATTATATCCATATATTAAGTCAGTATCAGGATGCTGGTCGTCATCTCAACAGGCTGTGGTCAACAACCACATTGTGCCGCCTGAATGTGACAGGGTTACAGGGGGGGACCAGGTCAGAATTCACGTGGTACACCTTCTCCCTTTCAGTTCCCTGTCTCTGTGTTCTCCGATCCCATTCATCCTGGCATTACCCCAATTCTCCCAAAAACGGCAAACCAGCCCTCAGCCCGCGCCACGACTGGCTTAATACGGGATCCCTGCTGCAAAACGTACCTTTACGTATTTGGTTTTACCCGCAATAATGCGTGATAAGCAAACAAAAGGATCCGCGCGCTGCGATTTATTGTCGTGGAAGGATCCGGGCGTTCAGGTCAGAATACCTGTATCCATAAACAGTGCGTGTGCTACGTGAAAAATAACTCATGAACAATGTCATTCCCCTGCAGAATTCACCAGAACGCGTCTCCCTGTTACCCATTGCGCCGGGGGTGGATTTTGCAACAGCGCTCTCCCTGAGAAGAATGGCCACTTCCACAGGGGCCACACCGGCCTACCTGCTGGCCCCGGAAGTGAGTGCCCTTCTTTTCTATATGCCGGATCAGCGTCACCATATGCTGTTCGCCACCCTCTGGAATACCGGAATGCGTATTGGTGAAGCCCGGATGCTGACGCCGGAATCATTTGACCTGGATGGTCTGCGACCGTTTGTGCGGATCCTGTCCGAAAAAGTACGTGCGCGACGCGGACGCCCGCCAAAAGATGAGGTCCGCCTGGTTCCGCTGACGGATATAAGCTATGTCAGGCAGATGGAAAGCTGGATGATCACCACCCGGCCCCGTCGTCGTGAACCATTATGGGCCGTGACCGACGAAACCATGCGCAACTGGCTGAAGCAGGCTGTCAGACGGGCCGAAGCTGACGGGGTACACTTTTCGATTCCGGTCACACCACACACCTTCCGGCACAGCTATATCATGCACATGCTCTATCACCGCCAGCCCCGGAAAGTCATCCAGGCACTGGCTGGTCACAGGGATCCACGTTCTATGGAGGTTTATACCAGAGTGTTTGCACTGGATATGGCTGCCACGCTGGCAGTGCCTTTCACAGGTGACGGGCGGGATGCTGCGGAGATCCTGCGTACACTGCCTCCCCTGAGGTGACGGCATACGCGCTTCCTTATATAAGCTGTGGTCAGCAGAACAGACATAACATAAGCTGGAGTATGTATATAAGCTGTAGTGAGTAAGTCATGTTTTATGAAGGGAGCAATGCCTCAGCATCAGGTTACGGGATCACTTACGTAAGGGACAGGCAGATGGCAGCTCAGCTACAGACAGCACTGCAGGAAACAGAATATAAACTGCAGTGAGCAGAGCACTCACTGCACCGGTTAATATAAGCTGTAGTCAGTAAAGGGGCGTTCTTCACTGACTACAGTTTATGTTCAGCGGGATTTGAAGAGTTTTTCCAGGTCATCCAGTGTGATGCCCAGTTTTTCAAGCAGGGCAAGTTTCTCCGCCATCTCCGGACTGACTTTTTCCGCAGGTGAAGGTGGCAACGGATTTTCCTTACTCTCATCATTCGGCGCTTTTAACCGGGGACGCCGGTAGTGAATACAGAAGAATTTTGTCCGCCCCCGCTGGATCTCCGTGTAATCAAGATATCCAATCTCGCGCAACTGCTCCATTGCCCGTCTGACCGTCTGGTTCTGGGAAAATACAGGAGACTTCAGATTGAGGCGTGCACGCAGCCGCGCCAGCGATATCGGTGCCGGATCCCGGGGCAGGCTCTCTATAAAGGTGTAGAGTGCCTGGGCGGACTCCCGTCGCTTCAGGGCATTAATCGCCTTAAGCTGGAGAAGGACTTTTCTGTCAAACTGGTACAGTTCAAACAGGCGGGGATCGGCCTGTAACTGCACAATATCCCGCTCAGTATCGTAGTAGGCTGACTGTACCAGATGGGTGATGTATTCCCGGGTGTGCTTCTCATCGGTACGGGAAAACGAAATCACGGTACCGGCAATGCGCTTCAGGGAAGGGCTGATGCGCTCACGCAGCCTGCGGGATGACTGGCTTGAAGGTATACCACACAGTTTTGCAAACTCGACAAAAGGCAGTTCAACTTTGTCACCAGTCACGTTATGGCGGGCAAAGGAATGAATGATCCCCACCCAGGTCTTGAAATCGTTATCCATATCCAGGCGGGGGCCGGTGATCTCAACCTTATCGAATCCCTCTGCACGGGCCAGGGAAAGACGTGTCAGTTCTTCCGTGGCATCAGTACGTGACAGTGTATTTTTTTTACTGTTCTTCAGTGATTTAAGGGTCGGTACAAAAACGCCCAGACGCATCAGCGCCACAGGTTGTACGGTGTTGTTATTGTTTGGTGTCAGTGTCACCAGCTCACCGGACGACTTATCCACCTCGCCGAACAGTTTTTTGATGTCTGAATTTTCGTTTTCCAGAAAGCCTCCTGCCTGTGGACAGTAAAAGAATAAACAGAAAATCGGATGTCAGAACCCCGCTAACTGACTGAAGAAAAATCTGCAGCCTGTATTTAACAACTGAGTCTGGCGTACTGACCATAGTTTATGTCATTAACTTACTGCAGTATATGTATTACTTAATACAGCTTATCATGAACCTGTTACAGTTTATCAGTAACATGCCACAGCTTATGTGATCGTGCTCCCGGACCATGAGTGACAAGGTTGACAGCGATATGGGGATCTTTAATGGATCCTTTGTTGATCATTCATGGATCTGTTTACTGGATCGGGCCTCCGGATATGTGGATAAATCATTCCAGAAAAACAACGTACACTACCGATTATGAAGGCTTCAGGGCGTACCTGCTCACTGTAACTACAGATATATTGCGCTTCCTCGCCGGTTCGCGGGCTTCGCCCGGTCACCGGTCTGCGGCGAGCACTGTTTTTTCTGAAGTCTGTCTTTACAGGTAATTTTTGACGGAATCTGCCGTACTTCCTGAGCGTACGGTCATATCCGAAGTACACTTCATATGTGTGTTTCAACGCCAGAGGCGCATACAGACTGGCTCCATGAATATCCTGATGACAGGCACTGCTGCGCAGACACCGGTCATGGATGTAACGGAAATACCAGCTGAACCACAGGTCTTCCAGTCGGGGACACTGAGTACAGGGCTGGAGCTTGTGGATACGTATCTCTGGATCTTCAAACACTTTATGGAAGGAAAGGTGTTAACCAGATCCCTTGCCTGCCTGGTTTATATCAAGCCCTATAGCGACAGGACGGACAGTGTCACCTTCCAGTCAGTAGCTAAACGATCTAAGGTGTTCCTGGACAAACTGCAGGAGCCAACGTCTGAAATGATAAATAAGCGAGGGAATATCTGGTGCTGGAAGAGTTGAGATGACTGGCACATTGGTATAAATCTTGCCGTCATTCTGATCAGTTTGTAACATTCTGTAATGATCACCATTGGCTGGCGATTTTTCTGTTCAGTAATGTAATTAACCTTATCTGATGCGCTGGCCACTATTCCATCAGCTGTACTGATGGCAGGCTCCCTGTTGAGGTCTGCCGCGAGCTGTCCGCCGGACTCAACGGGCTCTGCCACAATCCGGTTATGATAGCCTGGAAACTGATCAAGGGTCAGGTCGATATAGTCCCTGGCAGGGGCGGCAATGACGTGGCCGTATCTGCCAGGACCATTATCCCACTGCATACCGACAATACAGGAGCACAGGTTGCTGCCGTCTTCCGTCAGATAATCAGTCAGCGTCTGGCTGGCCAGCTCGCTGCAACCGGCCGGGAAATCCTTCAGGTGATCATACCCGGCGGTGAGAGAAGCCTCACAGGAAGTCAGCTCCAGAGCATGTCGGAAGGCCTGCAGGCGGGTCCAGGTGTCCGCATTCACTTTTTCACCTTCCCGTCATGACGGGCCAGGGACTGAAGTTTACGGACGTCCTCCCGGGATCCTTTCAGCTCAGCTTTCGTATCCAGCAGCTGCGCCGCCAGCGGTCTTTTTCCCGGGAGCCGACTTTCCTGGCACATATTCTTTTCGCAGTTATCCCCAGAATCTGTGGATAACTGTTGCTCCTCTTTTGAGAGAGAAGGCTTTACTCACCGCCTGAATGCGGCAGATATGTCTGGACGATATATCTGCATACGCCGGTACTGCTTCGTCAGATTGCACGGCAGGTGAATTGCCGGGCTGGTACCATACCATATTTGCGCCGAACCCGTCCGGGGCGGTGCCGATAACAGATGTTAAATGATTGGTCGTTTTTACATCTGTAAAAGCAACAGGGCCCCATGATTATATCATGGGGCCCTGTTACTCTGATTCTTCGCAATAGATTGCTCTGAATTAGATGCGCCTTCTCCATTAGACTAACAGTTCTATATTATTTTACCATCTTTAAATGTGTAAGAGTTTTCTGTTTTTTATTGGTGTTTATCTGTATTTTTTGTTTTAGGAACGTTTTTGTAAGAATTATCTTTTATATTTGAGGTGATATCTTATTGTGGTTGTTGTAATAGTTTAGAGTCGTAATAAATATGATTGATCGCCACTTTAAATGAAGTTAATCTACTGGAGATGAAGTAACTTCATTAATGCGTCATAAAAATAAAAATTCCTGTTTTGGGAAATATGAATGTGTCTGTCCCCTCCTTCGGGAGGGTGTTTTTTATCTGGAAACTGGTTTCTGGTTCTGATTTTTCTTTTTGTATTATAGCGAGTTACGCATATTTACCAATCGATGTCTGGCAAACAGAGTATGGCGATGGTGTGATTTGTGTTTATTGGTAAAAAAAACACCCCCGTAGTGGGGGTGTTGAAACTTCAACCTATGTACTCATTATCCTTGGATGGATGAGTAGCGTGCGATATTGAATCATATTCAGCAGGAATAATAATATTCGCAAAAAAATGGATGTGCAAGGAAATTTTTTATATGCTTTTGTGTGTGGTGGTTAGGTAATCAAGAAGATAAATGATGAAGTGTGCCAGTTCAGGATCAATGTTTCCATGGGAAAGCCATTTATTAATAATATCAATTAAGTTCGAAAGCTCAGGGAAGATTTGTTCAATGTTTTCCTCTGTCTCCCGCACAGTCATATAGCGACGTCTCCTTGGGGATTGAAAACAAAAACAATAATACAACAAGTATGAAACAGAAGGTAGGTGGCAGGGGCGGAACAGGAAAACGCATGAGGGCGCTTCCTGGGGGAGATGCCTGGTATCTTTAGGGTTCAGTTTTGAGATCGGGAATTTTTGTACATTAAGTGCATTATTTAATCAATTGAAACGCGTAATGGATTGATTTTATCAGCAACTATCGCGTTTAAGTTGTCGATCATATTTGAGTTGTCTCATTAAGGTCGAATCCCCTGAAAGCGGCGTATAACGTAGGAGTTCCCCTCTATAGCAATAGGTAAGGCTGTTCAAAAAAGGCTTACCGTACAATAATTCGCTATATCCAGACGGCCCCCCTTGTCATACAAGCTCGTAAGCGGCCCTGACGGCCTGTCAATGCGGTACTGCCCTGTCGGGACTGCTCTACCCACATAAGTTTCTACATAGCTTGAAGCTGGATGGGGAGGTATTACGGCTTTAGCCGTAATACTTTCTTCGTCCTCGCAGCGCTGACAGTTTTCAGGGATCAAATTTAGGTCCGCCATACACTCCGTAAAGACTCTGTCAGTTCACAGGTATTACCTAGTGAAGACGTATCATAAAATGAAAACTGTAGTTGGGTAGTTGCTCCCCCTCACGGCATGCAGGGGCTGAGGGGGAAAATTTCCTTATCTTGTTGTTGCTATTTCTGGCTTAGTCAGTTTTGAATTTTGCTTCCTAAGCAATAATCCCCTCACCGCAACAATCGTTCTTCTACACTAATAAGATCCGAAAAAAGGTAGTTACGGATCTTCCTCTCCCTCCGCACAGCGTTACATCCCGTCAGCACAGCATGTAGTGCCTCATACAGTTGCCCATGGCACTATATGTTGTGTTGTATCTCTGGACTGTGATGCGCCGCGCAGGGGCGGAAAACAGCGATATGATGATTTTCTCAGCGTTGTACACTTCCGGAAAGTCGTTTATTCAAATAAAGTCGGATCCATACGAAACGGGAATGCGGTAATTACGCTTTGTTTTTATAAGTCAGATTTTAATTTTTATTGGTTAACATAACGAAAGGTAAAATACATAAGGCTTACTAAAAGCCAGATAACAGTATGCGTATTTGCGCGCTGATTTTTGCGGCATAAGAATATATACTGATATGTATACCCGAAGTATGTCAGAAAGAGGTGTGCTATGAAGCAGCGTATTACAGTGACAGTTGACAGCGACAGCTATCAGTTGCTCAAGGCATATGATGTCAATATCTCCGGTCTGGTAAGCACAACCATGCAGAATGAAGCCCGTCGTCTGCGTGCCGAACGCTGGAAAGCGGAAAATCAGGAAGGGATGGCTGAGGTCGCCCGGTTTATTGAAATGAACGGCTCTTTTGCCGATGAGAACAGGGACTGGTGAAATGCAGTTTAAGGTTTACACCTATAAAAGAGAGAGCCGTTATCGTCTGTTTGTGGATGTACAGAGTGATATTATTGACACGCCCGGGCGACGGATGGTGATCCCCCTGGCCAGTGCACGTCTGCTGTCAGATAAAGTCTCCCGTGAACTTTACCCGGTGGTGCATATCGGGGATGAAAGCTGGCGCATGATGACCACCGATATGGCCAGTGTGCCGGTCTCCGTTATCGGGGAAGAAGTGGCCGATCTCAGCCACCGCGAAAATGACATCAAAAACGCCATTAACCTGATGTTCTGGGGAATATAAATGTCAGGCTCCGTTATACACAGCCAGTCTGCAGTCATGGTACCGGCAGTGTATTCTGCCGGGCAGCCTGCATCGCTGCCTGTTGCCATTGATTATCCGGCAGCTCTGGCACTTCGCCAGATGTCGATGGTCCATGATGAACTGCCAAAATATCTGCTGGCTCCGGAAGTGAGTGCCCTGCTCCATTACGTCCCGGATCTGCACCGCAAGATGCTGCTGGCCACACTGTGGAACACCGGAGCACGCATTAATGAAGCACTGGCGCTGACGCGGGGGGATTTTTCGCTTGCGCCTCCGTATCCGTTTGTGCAGCTTGCGACCCTGAAACAACGGACCGAAAAAGCTGCCAGGACGGCGGGGAGAATGCCCGCCGGTCAGCAGACTCACCGGCTGGTTCCGCTCTCTGACTCCTGGTACGTCAGCCAGCTGCAGACGATGGTGGCAACACTGAAAATACCCATGGAGCGGCGTAACCGTCGCACAGGAAGGACAGAGAAAGCGCGGATCTGGGAAGTGACGGACAGAACGGTCAGGACCTGGATTGGGGAGGCGGTTGCCGCCGCTGCTGCTGACGGTGTGACGTTCTCTGTTCCGGTCACACCACATACGTTCCGCCATTCCTATGCGATGCACATGCTGTATGCCGGTATACCGCTGAAAGTTCTGCAAAGCCTGATGGGACATAAGTCCATCAGTTCAACGGAAGTCTACACGAAGGTTTTTGCGCTGGATGTGGCTGCCCGGCACCGGGTGCAGTTTGCGATGCTGAAACAATTATCCTGAGAATAAATGCCTTGGCCTTTATATGGAAATGTGGAACTGAGTGGATATGCTGTTTTTGTCTGTTAAACAGAGAAGCTGGCTGTTATCCACTGAGAAGCGAACGAAACAGTCGGGAAAATCTCCCATTATCGTAGAGATCCGCATTATTAATCTCAGGAGCCTGTGTAGCGTTTATAGGAAGTAGTGTTCTGTCATGATGCCTGCAAGCGGTAACGAAAACGATTTGAATATGCCTTCAGGAACAATAGAAATCTTCGTGCGGTGTTACGTTGAAGTGGAGCGGATTATGTCAGCAATGGACAGAACAACCTAATGAACACAGAACCATGATGTGGTCTGTCCTTTTACAGCCAGTAGTGCTCGCCGCAGTCGAGCGACAGGGCGAAGCCCTCGAGTGAGCGAGGAAGCACCAGGGAACAGCACTTATATATTCTGCTTACACACGATGCCTGAAAAAACTTCCCTTGGGGTTATCCACTTATCCACGGGGATATTTTTATAATTATTTTTTTTATAGTTTTTAGATCTTCTTTTTTAGAGCGCCTTGTAGGCCTTTATCCATGCTGGTTCTAGAGAAGGTGTTGTGACAAATTGCCCTTTCAGTGTGACAAATCACCCTCAAATGACAGTCCTGTCTGTGACAAATTGCCCTTAACCCTGTGACAAATTGCCCTTAACCCTGTGACAAATTGCCCTCAGAAGAAGCTGTTTTTTCACAAAGTTATCCCTGCTTATTGACTCTTTTTTATTTAGTGTGACAATCTAAAAACTTGTCACACTTCACATGGATCTGTCATGGCGGAAACAGCGGTTATCAATCACAAGAAACGTAAAAATAGCCCGCGAATCGTCCAGTCAAACGACCTCACTGAGGCGGCATATAGTCTCTCCCGGGATCAAAAACGTATGCTGTATCTGTTCGTTGACCAGATCAGAAAATCTGATGGCACCCTACAGGAACATGACGGTATCTGCGAGATCCATGTTGCTAAATATGCTGAAATATTCGGATTGACCTCTGCGGAAGCCAGTAAGGATATACGGCAGGCATTGAAGAGTTTCGCGGGGAAGGAAGTGGTTTTTTATCGCCCTGAAGAGGATGCCGGCGATGAAAAAGGCTATGAATCTTTTCCTTGGTTTATCAAACGTGCGCACAGTCCATCCAGAGGGCTTTACAGTGTACATATCAACCCATATCTCATTCCCTTCTTTATCGGGTTACAGAACCGGTTTACGCAGTTTCGGCTTAGTGAAACAAAAGAAATCACCAATCCGTATGCCATGCGTTTATACGAATCCCTGTGTCAGTATCGTAAGCCGGATGGCTCAGGCATCGTCTCTCTGAAAATCGACTGGATCATAGAGCGTTACCAGCTGCCTCAAAGTTACCAGCGTATGCCTGACTTCCGCCGCCGCTTCCTGCAGGTCTGTGTTAATGAGATCAACAGCAGAACTCCAATGCGCCTCTCATACATTGAGAAAAAGAAAGGCCGCCAGACGACTCATATCGTATTTTCCTTCCGCGATATCACTTCCATGACGACAGGATAGTCTGAGGGTTATCTGTCACAGATTTGAGGGTGGTTCGTCACATTTGTTCTGACCTACTGAGGGTAATTTGTCACAGTTTTGCTGTTTCCTTCAGCCTGCATGGATTTTCTCATACTTTTTGAACTGTAATTTTTAAGGAAGCCAAATTTGAGGGCAGTTTGTCACAGTTGATTTCCTTCTCTTTCCCTTCGTCATGTGACCTGATATCGGGGGTTAGTTCGTCATCATTGATGAGGGTTGATTATCACAGTTTATTACTCTGAATTGGCTATCCGCGTGTGTACCTCTACCTGGAGTTTTTCCCACGGTGGATATTTCTTCTTGCGCTGAGCGTAAGAGCTATCTGACAGAACAGTTCTTCTTTGCTTCCTCGCCAGTTCGCTCGCTATGCTCGGTTACACGGCTGCGGCGAGCGCTAGTGATAATAAGTGACTGAGGTATGTGCTCTTCTTATCTCCTTTTGTAGTGTTGCTCTTATTTTAAACAACTTTGCGGTTTTTTGATGACTTTGCGATTTTGTTGTTGCTTTGCAGTAAATTGCAAGATTTAATAAAAAAACGCAAAGCAATGATTAAAGGATGTTCAGAATGAAACTCATGGAAACACTTAACCAGTGCATAAACGCTGGTCATGAAATGACGAAGGCTATCGCCATTGCACAGTTTAATGATGACAGCCCGGAAGCGAGGAAAATAACCCGGCGCTGGAGAATAGGTGAAGCAGCGGATTTAGTTGGGGTTTCTTCTCAGGCTATCAGAGATGCCGAGAAAGCAGGGCGACTACCGCACCCGGATATGGAAATTCGAGGACGGGTTGAGCAACGTGTTGGTTATACAATTGAACAAATTAATCATATGCGTGATGTGTTTGGTACGCGATTGCGACGTGCTGAAGACGTATTTCCACCGGTGATCGGGGTTGCTGCCCATAAAGGTGGCGTTTACAAAACCTCAGTTTCTGTTCATCTTGCTCAGGATCTGGCTCTGAAGGGGCTACGTGTTTTGCTCGTGGAAGGTAACGACCCCCAGGGAACAGCCTCAATGTATCACGGATGGGTACCAGATCTTCATATTCATGCAGAAGACACTCTCCTGCCTTTCTATCTTGGGGAAAAGGACGATGTCACTTATGCAATAAAGCCCACTTGCTGGCCGGGGCTTGACATTATTCCTTCCTGTCTGGCTCTGCACCGTATTGAAACTGAGTTAATGGGCAAATTTGATGAAGGTAAACTGCCCACCGATCCACACCTGATGCTCCGACTGGCCATTGAAACTGTTGCTCATGACTATGATGTCATAGTTATTGACAGCGCGCCTAACCTGGGTATCGGCACGATTAATGTCGTATGTGCTGCTGATGTGCTGATTGTTCCCACGCCTGCTGAGTTGTTTGACTACACCTCCGCACTGCAGTTTTTCGATATGCTTCGTGATCTGCTCAAGAACGTTGATCTTAAAGGGTTCGAGCCTGATGTACGTATTTTGCTTACCAAATACAGCAATAGTAATGGCTCTCAGTCCCCGTGGATGGAGGAGCAAATTCGGGATGCCTGGGGAAGCATGGTTCTAAAAAATGTTGTACGTGAAACGGATGAAGTTGGTAAAGGTCAGATCCGGATGAGAACTGTTTTTGAACAGGCCATTGATCAACGCTCTTCAACTGGTGCCTGGAGAAATGCTCTTTCTATTTGGGAACCTGTCTGCAATGAAATTTTCGATCGTCTGATTAAACCACGCTGGGAGATTAGATAATGAAGCGTGCGCCTGTTATTCCAAAACATACGCTCAATACTCAACCGGTTGAAGATACTTCGTTATCGACACCAGCTGCCCCGATGGTGGATTCGTTAATTGCGCGCGTAGGAGTAATGGCTCGCGGTAATGCCATTACTTTGCCTGTATGTGGTCGGGATGTGAAGTTTACTCTTGAAGTGCTCCGGGGTGATAGTGTTGAGAAGACCTCTCGGGTATGGTCAGGTAATGAACGTGACCAGGAGCTGCTTACTGAGGACGCACTGGATGATCTCATCCCTTCTTTTCTACTGACTGGTCAACAGACACCGGCGTTCGGTCGAAGAGTATCTGGTGTCATAGAAATTGCCGATGGGAGTCGCCGTCGTAAAGCTGCTGCACTTACCGAAAGTGATTATCGTGTTCTGGTTGGCGAGCTGGATGATGAGCAGATGGCTGCATTATCCAGATTGGGTAACGATTATCGCCCAACAAGTGCTTATGAACGTGGTCAGCGTTATGCAAGCCGATTGCAGAATGAATTTGCTGGAAATATTTCTGCGCTGGCTGATGCGGAAAATATTTCACGTAAGATTATTACCCGCTGTATCAACACCGCCAAATTGCCTAAATCAGTTGTTGCTCTTTTTTCTCACCCCGGTGAACTATCTGCCCGGTCAGGTGATGCACTTCAAAAAGCCTTTACAGATAAAGAGGAATTACTTAAGCAGCAGGCATCTAACCTTCATGAGCAGAAAAAAGCTGGGGTGATATTTGAAGCTGAAGAAGTTATCACTCTTTTAACTTCTGTGCTTAAAACGTCATCTGCATCAAGAACTAGTTTAAGCTCACGACATCAGTTTGCTCCTGGAGCGACAGTATTGTATAAGGGCGATAAAATGGTGCTTAACCTGGACAGGTCTCGTGTTCCAACTGAGTGTATAGAGAAAATTGAGGCCATTCTTAAGGAACTTGAAAAGCCAGCACCCTGATGCGACCACGTTTTAGTCTACGTTTATCTGTCTTTACTTAATGTCCTTTGTTACAGGCCAGAAAGCATAACTGGCCTGAATATTCTCTCTGGGCCCACTGTTCCACTTGTATCGTCGGTCTGATAATCAGACTGGGACCACGGTCCCACTCGTATCGTCGGTC